>Ga0105100_10000106_pt1 | contig 44943 bp, 39 predicted proteins | sample PPLLak12cMay2015_2_FD_87033 | JGI IMG/M metagenome (GOLD analysis project Ga0105100, IMG submission 87033) | Freshwater sediment microbial communities from Prairie Pothole Lake near Jamestown, North Dakota, USA - PPLs Lake P8 Core (1) Depth... | ecosystem: Environmental > Aquatic > Freshwater >... | reverse complement strand
TCGCTTCACATGAGCGGCGGCACGACAGGCGGCGGGTATGACCTCCCCGGCATCGCCTGGACGACGCTGTTCACTGGCGGCGGGGTGGCGATCCATTCGACATTCTGGCATAACAACTACGGGGAGCCGATGTCGCATGGCTGCGTCAACGCCAGGCCCGACGATGCCAAGTGGGTGTTCCGTTGGACGCTCCCACACGTACCGTATGATCCGGGGGATAAGACGGTTGGGATGGGTGAGGGCACGGTTGTCGAGGTCGTCGAGGGCTAGCAGCCGGCGAGGGGATTAGGAATCGAGCAGGATGCGCACGGCGCCTGACTCAAGCTGCGCGAACAGGCGCTCTACGTCATCCTGGCGGCCCGGACTGAACACGTCCGGGTCGGTGCTTTCCAGGCGTAAGGGTGCCACTACGGAGGCGACGGTATCTGCATCGGCGCTCCAAATCGTGCGCAGCGCCGCCCCCAGATCGGGACGGATGGAGGCGGCCCAGGTGCCGGAGGGCGCCTGCGGTGGCAGATCGGCTCCCAGGACCAGCATGCCTCGCTCAGCCGCCGCTTGCACTGCCGCCTGAGTTGCGAGGCCTTCCCCCAGGTACAGCGCACTGACGCCCACCTGAGCGAGCGACTCGATGGCGCTCAGCGTCTCCGCCTCGGACTGGCTGATCTCGACCAGCGGGTAGTCGGCATAGGGGGGATAGGGAGGGTTGCACAAGCCACACCCGAAGATTCCCCCCTGGATGAACGCCGAATGGGCGTCTGTGGGATCGGCGGGGAGGACACCGCCGATGCGCCACTGCGGCGCCAGCAGGGAGCTCGCGTACCCCGCCGAGAAGGCGCGCCGCAGTTCGAACTCGCGGCCGGGCACTGGGAGTTCGGGCTGCAAGCGGTCTACCTGGCCGGACTGAATGACGAAGATCTCGAGGTCGGGGCGCGCGACCGCCAGAGCTGACAATCCGGGATCGACCCCTTTGACGATTACGTGCAGGGTGGCCGCCGATACCTCGCCTGGCGCCACCTCGGTGGCGGTGACAAGCACCAGACCACTCTCTTCAGCCAGTTGGGCGATGGTCGCTGCCAGCCCGTCATCAACCGGGGTGGTGCCGTCCGGCTGGACCAGCAGTACGGAGGGAGGTTCTGGGGTTGGCGTGGCGGTCGGAGGTGGGAAGGTGGGGGTAACGGGTGGGGGCTGCGTGACCGCAGGGGCGCAGGCCTGGGCGAACAGCGCAAGGATCGCCAAGGAGATGGCCGGGGTGCACTGCCTGCCACCCAGGCGGAACCTGGAGCGGCGGGCGGGGCTGCGGAGATCAACTGCGTGAGTCACCTCAGACGACCGCCGCCGGAAGAGTGCAGATCGTCCTCTGGCGGCTCGTCGTGCAGCTCGAGCAAGCGCTTCCAGCCCCCAGGGCTGCCGGCGAGCACACTGGCGGCGAGCAGCCCGATGAAGGTTGCTGTGAGCGCGGGCACGAGGTTGAGTGTGCCGAGCCGACCCCACGTCCATCCCGTCAGCAGGCTGAGGAGCTGGCCGGCCCAAAATGCGATCCAGGCGGCAAGCAGGTACAGGCCGATGCGCGAAACCGGCCCGCCGCGCACGAAGTGGAAGAGCACCCCGCAGGCAGTGGCAATCACGAAGCCGAGCAAGATGCTCTGCAGTGTCATCAGAGGATGATTCCCCCGCCCAGGCACTCCTCGCCGCGATAGAAGACCGCTGCCTGCCCGGGCGTGACTCCCGCCACCGGCGCAGAAGCCCGAACCAGCGCACGGGAGGAGTCTAACCATTGGATTGTAGCCGGGAGTTCGCGCGAGCGATAGCGGACCTGGACGGTCAGGTCGGGCGCGTCCGGGCGGGGCGGGTCCAACACCCAGCCCAACTCGCCGATTGAGAAGGTGGACCGTGCAAGCTCGGTGCGCGGGCCGACGATCAAGGTGTTGTCGGCAACTCGCTTCTCGATCACATACAACGGGGATGAGGCCGACAGTCCAATGCCCTTTCGTTGACCGACGGTGAAGCCGACCAGGCCGCTGTGGGCGCCGAGGGTTTCTCCGTGTGTGTTGAGGATCGGTCCGGGCCGGTAGGCCTCGGGGACCCGGCTGGCGAGGAAGTCCCGGTAGTCGGAGCCGCCGAGGAAGCACAGGTCCTGGCTGTCGAGGCGATCCATGGCGGCCAGGCCGCGCTGGCGAGCGATCTGGCGGACCTCGTTCTTGGTCAGTTCGCCGAGCGGGAAGAGTGCATGGGAGAGGTGTTGCTGGCTGAGGACCGATAACACGTAGGACTGGTCTTTGTCAGGATGGCGGGCGCGCAGCAAGTGCCAGTGACCGTCGCGCAGGGCGGTGCGGGCGTAGTGCCCGGTGGCGAGGTGCGTGGCGCCCATGGCCTGGGCGTGGCGGAGGAGGAAGCCCCAGCGGATGAGGCGGTTGCAGCTCATGCAGGGGTTGGGCGTGACCCCTTGCGCATAGCCACGGATAAATGGCTCAACCACCTCCTGCAGGAAAGGTTGCTGGGCGTCGATCACGTAGAACGGGATCCCGAGCTGGGCGGCCGTCTGGCGCGCACGCTCCACGTCGACGGGCGAGCAGCAGCGGTTCGGGCCCTGATGGGGGTCCGCCCAAAGCCGGAGCATCAATCCGAAGACATGATCTTGGGATTGGGTCAGGAGAGCGGCGGCGACCGAGCTATCCACGCCGCCGCTCATGGCGATCGCCACGACCCGAGGCATGGCCTCAGTTGCCCCCGGCTGAGCGCACGGCCTGGATCACTGCCGGCAGGACGGACAGGAACCCGTCGACCTCTCGCGGCAGCGTGGAGCGGCCGACGGTCACTCGCAGCGACCCCAGGGCCCACGCCGGCGGGAGCCCTAGCGCCAGCAGCACGCCGGAGGGAGTCGGGTCGCCGGTCTTGCAGGCCGATCCCGACGAGCAGGCATAACCGCTGCGGTCAAGCGCTGCGACGAGAGCATTGCCGTCGAGCTGGTGGAAACAGAACGAGGCATGATTCGGCAGACGCTGCAACGGGTGTCCGCTGATGACGGCTTGTGGGACTTCCGCCAGGACCCTGGACAGAATCCGGTCGCGCAGGCCCGAGTGGCGGGCATGCTCGACGGGGCGCGTTTCCGCAGCGAGCTTGAGCGCGGCGGCCAAGCCGACGATCAGCGGAACGTTGTGGGTGCCGGCGCGCAGTCCGTGCTCCTGCCCGCCTCCTGTGATCTCAGGCAACAGCGGGATCTGGGAAGGGCAGCGGAGCACGCCAACCCCCTTCGGCCCGTACAGCTTATGGCCGCCGATTGAGATCAGCGCCGGCGCGTCGGTCAGTTCCTGCAGGTCCAAATGGGCCGCAGCCTGCACCGCATCGGTGTGGAACGGAATCCCCTGCTCGGCGCACAGGCGGGCGAGATGGGTGACTGGATTGACCGTGCCGATCTCGTTGTTGGCATGGATCACCGAGACCACCGCCGTATCCGGTGTCAGGCGGCGGCGCAGGTCGTCCGGGTCGACCTGCCCAAAGTGATCGACCGGAAGCAGGTCCAAGGAGAAACCGTGTTGTCGGGCCAGCGCCTCGGCGGTGCGCAGCACTGCCGGGTGTTCGACCGGGGTGGTCAGCACCCGACTGGCGCCGCGCAACTCCCGGCTGGCGAAGGCCGTGCCGCGCAGCGCCAGGTTGTCGCTCTCGGAGCCTCCGCTGGTGAAGATCACGTCCTGCGTCGGGCAGCGCAATACCGCCGCGACCTCGGAGCGTGCGCGCTCGACGGCCGCCTCGGCGTGCTGGCCCATCGCGTGGATCGAGGAGGGGTTGCCGTACTCCGCCGCGAAGTAGGGTTGCATGGCGGCGAGCACCTTCGGGTCAAGGGGGGTGGTGGCGGCGTGATCGAGGTAGACCGCCGGGGCGGGCATGGCGGCATTCTAACATGCAGGGTCGGCGCACCCGGGATCCGGGCGATGAAGAGCGGGGCGCCGGCATGTCCAAGCTCACATCCAGGTCCCAGGGCGGCAGGTATAATCGCGGCGAAGTCCACTCCAAGGAGAGTTCAACCCCATGACGAGCATGATCGAATCCGTTGCCGCGCGCGAGATCCTCGACTCGCGCGGCAATCCGACGGTTGAAGTCGAGGTGATTCTGCTTGACGGAAGCTGGGCGCGGGCGGCGGTCCCCTCAGGCGCCTCGACCGGCGTACACGAGGCGCTGGAACTGCGTGACGGGGAGAAGGACCGCTATCGTGGCAAGGGTGTGCGCCGGGCGGTGGAGAATGTCAACACGACCATCGCCGAACTGCTGCTGGGCTGGGATGCAGTCGAGCAACGGGCGATCGACCTGGCCCTGATCGAGCTGGACGGGACGAAGAACAAGTCGCGCCTGGGCGCCAACGCCATGCTTGGCACGAGCCTGGCCGTGGCCAAGGCGGCCGCCAATTCGCTCGAGCTTCCGCTGTATCGCTACATTGGCGGCGTGCATGCCCACCTGCTCCCGGTGCCGATGCTCAACATCCTCAATGGCGGCGCCCACACGGGCTGGCAATCGACTGATGCCCAGGAGTTCATGGTGATGCCGCTCGGCGCCCCCAGCTTCGCTGAGGGCCTGCGCTGGGGCGCGGAGGTCTATCACTCGCTCAAGGATGTGCTGAAGGCGCGGGGCTACACCGCGCTGGTTGGCGACGAAGGCGGCTATGCTCCGGCGCTCAAGGCCAACGCCGAGGCCGTCGAGGTGATTCTGGAGGCGATTGAGAAGGCGGGCTACAAGGCGGGTGAGCAGATCTCGATCGCGCTCGATCCTGCCGCCTCCGAGCTGTATGACGAGGCAAAGAAGCGTTATGTGCTGCGACGCGAGGGCAAGGAGCTCAGCGGTGAGCAGATGGTTCAGTACTGGAAGTCGTGGGTCGACCAGTACCCCATTGTCTCGATCGAAGACGGCCTGGCCCAGGATGACTGGGAGAGTTGGAAGTTGATGACCGGCGAGCTGGGCTCGCGAATCCAGTTGGTCGGCGATGACCTGCTGGTCACCAACCCGGAGCGGGTGCGCCGCGGCATTGAGGAGCGGAGCTGTAACGCGCTGCTGGTCAAACTCAACCAGATCGGGACTCTGACCGAGACCATCGAGGCAGTTGAGATGTGTCAGCGCGCCGGATGGCGCGCCGTGACCTCGCATCGCTCCGGCGAGACCGAAGACACCACCATCGCCGACCTGGTGGTGGCGCTGAACATGGGACAGATCAAGACCGGCGCCCCGGCGCGCTCGGATCGGGTGGCCAAGTACAACCAATTGCTGCGCATTGAAGAGGAGTTAGGCGACACCGGGCACTACGCCGGCTGGCAGGCGCTGCGCCGCGCCTAGCTAACCTGGACCAAACTGGCCAGGCTGGGCGCCGAGGCGATCTGGCCTGGCCAGCTCAGCAATTCGAATGCTGCGGGATCCACTACTGGAGGATCCCGCAGTTGGTTTTGCCATTCGTTGGACGCCTGGCTTTCCGGGAACCATGGAGAGCGGCCGGCTTGTACGCGTCAGGATGGACTGGCGAGATCAAGCGGGGGGCGAGGCGGGCGTCTCGCGGCCGGCGGTGCCGGTGTCGGCCCGGCCAGCCGCCGGAGCGGCGCAGTAGGGGCACAGGCGCCAGCCGAGCTCCAGCAGATTGCCGCAGTCGGAGCAGGCGCGGCGCAGCCGGGTCGCGCAGGCGGGGCAGACCTGCCATTCCGACAGCGTGCGCGCGCCGCAGCCCGGGCACTGGGTCCTGGCCTCGATTTCGCTCAACAGGGCCTCTTCCTCCAGCGCGTGCTGGTAGGCCTCTTCGAGCGTTGATGCGGGTCGGAGCAGCAGGTAGAGGATCACGCCGAGCGGTCCGAGCAGCAGCACCACGCCGGCGGCGAGCAGGCGGAGTACGCGGTCCTGACTGCGGCGAGCGAGGTCGCGGTAGGTCCAGAACACCAGGGCCAGCCACAGGGCGGCGAGGAAGGCGCCGAAGAGCGCCGTCCCGAACAGCAGCGCGTCGCGCAACGTCCCCAGGCTCGGTTGGAAGGGCATTCTGCAGACTCCTACGGCGGGCGATTATAGCATGCGGGGATTGTTGCTCAGGATGTGCAAGCTCCGGGACACAGAGGCGAGGCCGCGGATGGATGGCTGGCGGGGGTGGAGTGGATCGGGGATGGCGGTGGCGCGTTGACAGGGCACACTGCCTGCACTATAGTCGCGCGGTCCGTGCCGCAGGGGGATGCCATGGCCGGATACGATGTGCACCGCATTGCCGACATGCCATCGGCCGAGCGGCCGCGTGAACGCATGCAGCGCCTGGGCGCAGGCGCGTTGAGCGACGGGGAGCTGCTGGCGATCATTATCCACAGCGGCAGGCGTGGCAGAAGCGCGGTCCATCTGGCACAAATGATGCTCTCTTCCGGCGGGGGGCTCGGTGGCGTTCAGCGCATGTCGTTCGATGAGCTGTGTGGTATGAGCGGGATTGGCCCGGCCAAGGCGGCCCAACTGCAGGCGGCGATGGAGATCGGAAGACGGATCTCGGCGCTGGTGCCCGAGGAACGCCCGGCGCTGCAGAGCCCTCAGGACGTTGCCCGGCTGGTGTCCTACGAGATGCAGGCGCTGGAACAGGAACACATGCGAGTGCTGCTGTGTGACACGCGGAACCGCCTGATTCGGATGGTCGAGGTGTACAAGGGCAGCTTGAATGCGGCCAGTGTGCGGATCGGCGAGGTCTTCCGGGAAGCCATTCGCGCCAACGCCGCGAGCCTGGTTGTCGTGCACAACCACCCCAGCGGTGACCCGACGCCCAGTCCCGAAGATGTGGCACTGACGCGCGCCATGGTCGAAGCCGGGAAGCTGCTGGATATCGAAGTGCTGGATCATCTGATCGTCGGCCAAGGGCAGTTTGTCTCGCTCAAGGCCCGCGGGCTGGGGTTCTCATGACGGGGGTTTGGGTGAATGGCTGAGTTCCAGATCATGCTCCTGCCTCGCCAGGACTACTGGGAGTGGGTGCGTGCCTGTCAGGAATACGTGCTGGCCTTTGGCCCAAACCTCACTTCCGATCCCGCAACCGCCGGGCGCTACATGTCGCCGCGTCAGGTGATCACCTTCCCCGAGGTGCCAGGCGCGTATGCTGAGAGCCAGGATATCGTGGCCTGGTTCCACACGCGCTATCCGGGAATCCGCCTGGACGGAGTCCCGGCCGAAACGCCGAACAAGTTGAGGAAGCAGCTGCGCAAGCGCATCGAGGCGAAGGACCGTTACGGACAGCGCTTGCGTCCGTTCTACCTGCTGTGGGCCACCGACTATCCGGTGATCACCCAGCCGTTCGGCGTCAACCCCCAGATCTACCACCGCTTCGGCCTGCCCGGCCATGAGGGGGTAGACATGCGGGCACTGACCAACACCAACATCTACGCTGCCTTCGACGGGGTGGTGTATGAGGTCTTCCGGGATGCGAAGCGGCATGCCTACGGCATCCACGTTCGCCTGCGGCATCGCGACGGCTTCAAGACCGTGTACGCCCACCTGGCCAAGCCGCTGGTGACTCTCGGCGATCAGGTCAAAGCGGGCCAACTGATTGGCAAGGCTGACTCGACCGGCGCATCCTCAGGGGCCCACCTGCACCTCACGCTCAAGCGGGACGGGGCTACGGCGCGGGGTGAGACGCGCTATCCGAAGGACATCATCGACCCCACCCCCTACCTGGTGTGGCCAGATGGCTACCGTGTCAAGCAGGTTGAGGCCAAGGGCTGGCCGGCCGAGCGCTGCCTGGTCGGTGCGGTCGGACGATGGGGTGGAACGCTGCAGCCGGCGGATCTCGACTTGGTTGCCAGGGCCGGCCTGGAAGCACTAAGCGTCAACCTGACGGAGAACGAGGAGACTCTGCGGGCGCTGCGGCGGATTCATCCGGGAATGATGTTGATCAGCGCTGTGCCTTCGCCGGTCAGTGGGCCTGACGCTCGAGAGGCCAGCGCGCATCTGCGCGGGCCACAGGAGGTCGGGCGACTGCTGCAGCAGGGGGTCCGGGACTTTGAATTGGGCGCCGTGCCGAACTTGCAGTTCGGCGGGTGGAACCGTGCCTGGCGTGACGGTGCTGAGTTCGCCGCCTGGTGGCTCGAGACTGCGGCCACGATCCGGGCCGAGCATCCGGATGTCCGCCTCGGTTTCCCAGGGCTCGACCCGGGCGGATGGGTGGATGGCTGGCGGGCAGAGGCGCTGCGGTTTCTCGAACAGGCCGGAGCGGCCGCGGATCAGGCCGACTGGATCGGTGTACACGCGTACTTTGACAGCCATGAGTCCCTGGAGGATCTGAGTGGCGGGCGATGGTATGAGCATGTGCTTGAGCGCTTTCCTGGGAAGCGATTGGTGATCACGGCCTTCGCCAACCCCTCGCCGGATGTTTCGCCTCAGGTGAAGGCGGGTCAATACCTGGACTTCCTGAAAGTCGTGGGCGAGGAACCGGCGATTGGGGCGGCGTTGTGCAGTTGCCTGTCGGCGGCCAGTGGCTTCGACTCCGTGGTCTGGCGCAGCGAGTCCGGCGAGGATCGCGGCATTGCCGAGCGGATCGGCGAGCGCCGTCGCTTCGCTGGACCGCCGCTCAGTGGGTGATGCGGAAGCCGTTGCAGATTTCGGTGATGCCCCGCAACTGGCTGTCGATCCGCTCGACGCGACCGCCGGATGGGCCCCTGTGCAAGGCCGCCAGCAGACCGTTTAGCGCATCCAGGCGGCCCTGGGCAAGTACCTCAACCGTCGTGTTGGGCAAGTTGCGGGTCCAGCCCGACAAGCCCAGCGCTGCGGCTTGATCCAGCACAAAGTAGCGGTAGCCGACTCCCTGCACGCGACCGAAGACGATGGCATGCAGCTCGCGTGATTCTTCGCTCAACGTTCCTCCCGGGGAAGTGGGTCAAACCCCAAGCAGTGCGAGGATAGGGGTAAGCGTCAGCGGGCTGAGCAGGGTGCTCACCAGCACCGCACCGGCGACAAACCCGGGCTCAGTGTCAAACTCGCTGGCGATGATCGTATTCAGCACCGCGGTGGGCATGCCCGCCTCGAGCACTGCGACCTTGCCGGCGAGCATCGGGAGCGAGAAGGCCGGAAGCAAGAACCAGGCGAGCAGGGGGCTGGCGATCAGCCTGAGGCCGGACGAGAGGCCAACGAGTGCCCGGCGCTGGGGCATGCCTGCCTTGGCCATCTGCATGCCCAGCAGCAGCAGCATGATGGGGACGGCGGCAGTTGCCAGGAGCTCGATGGGCCGGGCGACGAAGGGCGGGACCGTGACCCCGCTGTTGCGCACGAGCAGGGCCAGGGGGATCGAGTACAGCGCGGGCACCTTCAGCACCCCGGCGGCAGCTCTGACCGGCGATGTGCGTCCGACGCTGGCAATGTCCACGCCGGCCGCATTGGTGAGCATAGAATTGGTGACGAAGAACACCGTCGCCCAGGCCAAGCCCATTGCACCAAAGGTGAAATGGCTCACGGACAGACCATAGTTGCCCGCGTTCATGAAGGTCACGCTCAGGACAAAGGCCGCAGCAAGTTGCTCGGGCAAATGGAGCGCACGACTGACGAGGAAGCCGATCGCGGCCATGCCGGCGATGAGGGCGGTTGCCAGCAGCATCATCTGGCCAAGTTCCGCCAGAGGAATGTCGGAGGAGACTAACAGCTCAAACTGCAGCGCCGGAAGGGCGGCGTAGAAGACGACGCGCGAGAGCGGCGTGGGCTCGATGCGGAGCAAGCGCTGCCATGCGAAGCCGACGCCGGCGACCAGCAAGACCGGCAGCAGATTCTCGGCGAACAGCCGCAGGAGCGCGGTCACTCCTCGTCGTCCTCGTCGTCCAGCTCATCATCGTGTCCGTAGAGCAGCAACTGTCCTGCGCCGTCGACAAAGGCCAGGTTCTCGATCGCATGCTCGGCCAGTTGGGCTTCGTCCGGGTCGTCCTCGCGGCGCACAAGCTGCTGCAGGGCCTGATAGGCCGCCTTCCCGCCGATCTGGCCCAGCGACCAGATGGCCGCGCGACGCGCGCCTGAGTCGCTGTCCTCCAGCAGATCGATCAGCTCAGCGGTTGCCGCCTTGAGCTCCACTTCGCCGCAGGCACGTGCCGCCTCCTTGCGCAGGACCGGCGCGGGGCTGCGGAGCATGGGCAGAATGTGCTCGGCCCATTCAGGATTGGCCGAGCGGCCCATGGCGATCAGCGCCGAAGCCCGCCATTCGTCAGTCCCGGCATCGAATGCGCGCTGGATCACGAGGGCGGCCTCGGGCTGGGAGGAGTAGCCGATGGACTCGACGCACTTGCGCCGGGTGGTCTCATCAGGGCTGCTCGAGCTGAGCGAGAGCAGCCCGGCGACGATCCGGTCCAGCAAGGCAGCCTCAAGCCGCGCCAGCTCGCCGATCAGCACGAAATGACCCAGCGCGGCTGCTGCAGCTCGCACGGGCTCAGGCTCCGGATCGCTGGTCAGAATCCGCAGCAGCTTCCTGGCCAGCGCGGGATCTTCGTTCTCCCAAAGGTTGCGGATGGCGGCGCTGCGGACCGCGGGGTCCGGGTCGGCGAGCGCAGCCAGGTCGACGGCGTCGAAGTTCAGCTCGAAGCGTTCATCGGCCAGGGGGCCCAGCTGCTCGAGCAGCAGCAGCCGGCGGTCGCGGGGCATCTCTGGCCAGACGGCGAGAAAGGCGCGGCGGTCCTCGCGGCTGAGGTCGGAGAGCAGCGCAAGCTGGTCGGCCGAAAGCGGCTCTGCGCCCTGACTGAGCGCGGTAAGGAGTCGGTGGGAGAGCGGGCTCATCGGAGTGCCCTAGCGTGGCAGTGCGATCGGGTTGACGAAGTCCTGGATGTTGACGTAGAGCATCAGGGCCAACAGCAGGGCAAAGCCGATGGCATGTGCCAGGCCCTCGTAGCGCGGCGAGATGCGCCGGCCGAAGATCGCCTCGAAGGCGACGAACATCAATCGCCCGCCGTCGAGGGCGGGGATGGGCAGCAGATTGGCTAGCGCCAGGCCGGTGCTGATTACGCCAACCAGGGTCAGCGTCAGGAAGGGGCGCTGGGCGTTGCGGTCAATGTCGCGTGCCCAGGACAGCATATCGTGCATGCCCTTAAGGCCGGTAACGCGAGCTTCCTCCGGCGCCACTTGACCCTGGATCAGGCGGCCGGGGAGGTAGACGATCTCCCGGAACTGGAGCCGGACCGATTCCGCGCCCAGGCGAGCCGCCTCCAGCCACGGGACAGTTCGGAGCGGGTTCCCGGTGATGATCCCGATCGCGCCCTGACCCTCCGGCGGATTGAGGCGAGGGGTCAGTTCGTACCGGAGTTGGTTGCCGCCCCGCTCGATGGTGATGACTGCCGCCTTGCCGAGTGATGCCGCGATGGCAGCCTGCAGGGTGTCGAGCGAGGTCACAGGCTGGTTCTGGAACTCGATGATGACGTCGCCCGGCAGCAAGCCGGCAGCCTGGGCAGGGGAGTTCTCGGCGACGCTGGAGATCGAGGTGCGCGCAAAATCAGGCGCAGCGAAGCGGTAGGCCGCAGTAAAGGCAAGGAAGGCAATGAGGACATTGGCCAGCGGACCGGCGATCAGCACCGCTGCGCGGGTCCCCTTGCCCGCCGCGGCGAGGCCGCCAGGGATTTCCGGGTTGTCTTCTCCGGCCGGGCGGACAAACCCGCCAAGAGGAATGGCGTTGATCGTGAAGCGTGTGCCGCCGGCGCGGAACAGGGTTGCCAGGCGGGGTGGGAAGCCGATGCCGAATTCATCAATGCGGACTCCGCCGGCGCGCGCGGCGACGAAGTGGCCCAGTTCGTGGCCCAGGATCAGTACTCCAAGGATGAGAGCGAACAGCAGAAAGTCCGGCATGGGGTCAGCGTATCTCGGATCGCGGCCGGATTATATCACCCGAAAGCGTCCCTTTTCGCCCGATGGCACGCCCTGCGAGGGGTGGCGATCTCAGGCTGCGCCGTCGACCAAACGAGCGCCCTCTCCAGGAGATGCGCGCAGCACGCGCTGGACGCCCTTGAGCTGTGCCAGCGCGGAGGACACGCTGTCAGCGTCCTGGGGGGCGCACAGGCAGTGCACGGTGGGACCGGCATCGATGGTATAGCACACTGCCGCGCCGTCCTGCCGAAGACGGACCACCCGGTCGATGACAGAAAGCGTGGCAGGCTGCCAGTAGATGAGCGGCGGAGTGGAGGTAAGCATCACCGCGTGCATCATGTTGCTGTCGAGCTCAACAACCTGGGCCAGGGCGGCGAAGTCGCGCTGGCGGATCGCGCGGCGGCAGGCATCCAGCCGACGCGAGGCATCGGCCAGCCTGGCGGGTTGGAGCGGGCTGGTCGAGGCAAGCGCGTGCCCCTCGGTCGAGCCCACAGGCTTATGGACTTCATCGATCAACACAATCAGGTCAACCAGTTCCCAGTGGTTCGGGGGGAACAGGGGCTCGGCCTGCGACGTCTGGTCAGACGCACCTGCAATCCACTCGACGTATCCGCCGAAGATGGATCGGCAGGCTGAACCGGACCCCAGTCGCGCCAGGCGAGAGAGTTCGGACAATTCCAACTGCAGCCCGGCGGCGTGGCCGGCCGCCATGGCCATTGCGGCGAAGGCCGCCGCGGATGAGGCAATCCCCGCGCCGATCGGGAAGTTAGTACGGCTCTCGACGGATGCATAGCACTCGAGGCTGGCGAAGCGGCGGATCGTCTGCAGGAAGCCGTGGGTGCGTGCGAGGCGAGCCGCGTCCGCTGCCTGGTCGTTGACGCGCAGCGAGTCTGCCCGCAGGCTCTCGTCGAACGTGACCTGGACCTCCGTCCACAGGCTATCCAAGGTGATCGAGATCGAGCCGTTGGCGGCAAGCCGCAGCGCAGGATCGCCACGGTTGCCCCAGTATTTGATCAGGGCGATGTTTGGGCCGGCGACGGCCCGCGCGGAACCAATCATGTGGGTCGGCCGATCGCGCCGGCATCCTTCGCAAGCGTCACGATGGACGGCGGGGTGCCTGCATCCCGTGCGCAGGGGAAAGCAGACAACGCCCGGGAGGGCGTTGTGGGGCAGGTGGGGTGGCTGACGGGGCTCGAACCCGCAACCCTCGCATCCACAGTGCGATGCTCTGCCATTGAGCTACAGCCACCAAGCGCCTTCATGCTACCCATCGGGGGCCGCTTTTCGTGCGGCGAAGCACTTTCTCCACAGTCCAGTGCTCTGGCATTGAGCTGCAGCCACCGCGATTCGGTCCGGATTCTATCACGCCGCGCTGCGGCCTTCAATCGCCGCGCGCAGATACGCGGCAGCATCCTGGCGGCGCGGCGCGGCCTGCGTGCCGCGGGTCAGGTCTTTGATGCTGACCGTTCCTGCTGCAACCTCGTCCGGTCCAACCAGGGCAACGAAGCGGATTCGCCTCCGGTCGGCGTACTTGTACTGGCGCTGCAGCTTGTCGGCTTCGGGATACCACTCGGCGTTGATCTCGGCTGCCCGCAGATCGGCCGCCAGGCGCATGGCCTCTGAACGGGTGGCGGCATCGAAAGTGGCGACGAGCACCTGGGATGGGCTGGGGCGAAGCTCCGGAAGGGCCCGGTGACCGGCCAGCACGAGCCCGATCACCACGTCCCCCATGGCAAATCCTGTGCCGCCGATCGGATCTCCGCCGACCTCGCCCACCAGGTTGTCGTAGCGCCCTCCGCCCAGGACCGCCCTGTGCTCCCCGGCCGCATCGCGCGCCTCGAACACGATGCCGGTGTAGTAGTCGAGTCCGCGGATGATCGCCGGGTCGTAGGCGAAATAGTCTGCCACGCCCAGGGTCTCGACAGCATCGAAGAACGTCACGAGTTCAGGTGAGCGTTTCCACGCCTGGGTATCGGCCAGCAGGCGCTGCAGACCGGAGAACTGCGCAGCCTCCAGCCCGACCTCATGTGCCTGCGCCTCCCAGGCACCAGGGGGCAGCTTCTCGCGTCGGTCGATCAGCCGGAAGACGGTGGAGCGTTGGGCACTTGGGATGCCCATTGCATCCAGGCCAGCCTCGGCGAGACGACGGTCGTTCACCAGGATGCGGACGGCCTCGGGGCCGAGCCCGACCTGACGGAGGAACGTCGCACTGACGGCCGCCACTTCGGCATCTGCCTCAGGGGATTGCGGCCCCATCAAATCAACGTTCCACTGGAAGAACTCCCGGGTGCGACCCTTCTGGGGCCGCTCGTAACGCCAGAACGGGCCGAACGACCACCAGCGCAATGGGGGAGTGAGCGACTTGGATTTGCCGGCGACCATGCGCGCCAATCCCAGGGTCAACTCGGGCCGCAGTGCGATGAAGTCGCCACTCCGGTCAGGGAAGACGAATGTCTGCTCCTTGACAAGTTCCTCACCGGATTTGGCAGCGTACAACTCAAGCCGCTCGAGGAACGGCGCATCGTATTCCTGGTAGCCGAAGGATTCCGAGACGCGGCGAATTGTGGCATACAGCCAGGTCCGGAGGGCCATGTCTTCCGGATAGAAATCGCGGGTTCCCTTGACGGCTGGGATAACTGCCATGTCTGTCTCCGGCGGGCAGGACGCGATGGACGGCGTGGGCCGGCCCACGCCGTCCTGGGTGCCCTCGCTGCGCAGGCTACGGGCCGAGGGGCACTGGCATGGGGACCGAGGCGTAAGCGCTGCCGCGCACGCGTTGCCCTGGCTGCGGCCCCTGAATCGGCGGGATTATAGCATGCGTGCATGTGTGGAAGGCCTGCCCTTGCCCTGGGGGTGCGAGAGAAAGGGCGGTTCTCGCTGGCCGGAGGGATGGGCTAACTCGCTCGTCACGGGGAGGATGGGGGCACCCCATGATATCCTAGCGATGCTGGCCGAGGTCCGACGGCCTGCCGCAGAGGGTGCCCCTTGGTCCTCGTCCTACCTGTGCTTCTGCTCCTGGCCGGCGCGGCGCTGATCGGGTTGTTCCGCAGGACCTCCGGCTTCTACCTTTGGTCAATCACGCTGGCGAGCGCGTTCCTGGCTTGGCTCTCCCTCCTCCTGAGCAGCAATTGGCAAGCCGGGCTGCTAGAGGTCTCTGTGTGGCGTCCGGAGGCCTTGTTCTCAGCCGAGTTGGTGCTCGGGTTGGGTAGGACGCAGTGGGATGTTCTGTATGGGGCGATGACAGTGCTGATCGCGCTGGTCCTTACGGCTCCCGCCCGTGATGGCGGCGAGCGCGCGGCAGACTGGGCGATCTTCCTCGTCTATGCCAGCTTGAGCTTGCTGGCGATGATGGCGGGCAATCTGCTGACGCTTTCATTGCTGCTGATCTTGCTCGACATCATTGCCTTTGTCTATGTCCTTCGCCGCACAGACGCAGCGCGCGGCGGTCAGCAGGCGATCCTGAAGCTAGGTGTGGAATCGCTCGGGGTGCTGCTGCTGCTGACCGCTGGCCTGGTTGCCACCCTTGGACGGGGCGGCGGGCAGTTGACGGGGCGCGAAGCGATGGCTCTTGAGCTCATGCTCGCGCTCGGGGTGGTGCTGCGTATTGGACTGATCCCGCTGCCGTTAGGGCTCTCGCCACAGGCGGCAGCCCGGCGGGGCATCGGCGCGCTCATGCGGCTCATGCCTCCTGCGATCTTGATGATCCAGCTTGGGGTGCAGTGGCCGGATGCAGCCGGGGGATCGCTGCGGGGATGGCTGATCCTCGTCGGTGGCATTGCCGCGCTGACTGCCGGTCTGGTGTGGGCCTTCTCCCCGGCTGCCTTGGAGGCGCGGGCGCACCTCGTGGCTTGCGCTGGTGGGTTGGCCCTGATCGCGGGCGGGAGCGTTATCGATATCGAGCCTGCGGTGAGCGCAGTCGCTGTGCTGATGTTGCTTGCGGGGGGAATGGCATCGGTGGCGCAAGTGCACACGCCGTTTCATCGACTGTGGCCTGCCCTGCTTGGCGTAACCTGCCTGGGGCTCCCCTTGACGCCGTCAGGCGCCTTGCTGAGGGATCTGCCCTCCGGAGGTGTCGGACTGGTCCTGAGCGGGATTGTGGGACTCAGCATGGGCCTGTTCGCGGCCGGGGTTGCATTCATGAGCCTGCTGGCCGAGACGCCCTGGAAGCGCGCCGAAGGGTACAGCCGGCTGCTATTCGGCGTCGGCCTGGCATTGTTCCCGGTGGCAGCGATCGGCTATGGATTGCGCCAGGGCGTCGAGGTCTCGCCGGCGATGGGGATCGGCCTCGGCACATCGCTCGTGACTGTGGCGGTGGTCGTTCTGATCCGACGTCGGCGGCTGGAAGCAGGCATCCGTCGGGCGGAGCGCATTGTTGGATGGCTGGACGCCTCGCCACTTGCCCGGGGGGCCTGGCGCCTCTACCGCGGGATTCTGGGGATCGCCGGTGGGGTGGGCTATGCCCTGGAGGGGGAGGGCGCCTTTCTCTGGGTCCTCGCCTTGGTGGCGCTGGCGGCGGCGCTGCTGACAGGGGTGGTCCGATGACGATGGTCGCGGCGCCGATCGAACTCGCCCTGGCCGCGGCGGCGTGTGTGGCGGGGGTTTGCCTGCTGACAGTCTCTGACCGCAGGGTGGTGTTGGCTTCGTTGGGTCTGGCGTTCGTCGCGTGCAGCGCGCTGTTGATCGGGCGGGTTCCGTTCGGGGTGAGCTTGGCGCTGCTGACCAGCGGCGTCGCAGCCACTGCGATCGTGTTCCTGTCAACCTCTGCGAGTTCCTGGCCGTGGTTGTCTGCAGGGGCAGGCGGGTTGCCGGAAGGGCGAGCCTTCCGTGTGGTGCTGTGCGGCTTCATCGTGGTGGCGGTGGTCGGCCTGGCACAGGGCGTCAATCTGCCTGGGCAGACAGTCTCGCCGCCGCTGCTTGTGACCGCGCTGGGGTTGATTGGATTGGGAGCGCTCCAGCTGGGTCTATCAGAACGATCCTTGCGCGTTTGTATAGGACTGCTGACCGCGCTGGCCGGATTCGAGACGTTGTACTTCGTTCTTGAGCCGGCGCTGGCGATTGTGGCCTTGCTGGGATCGGTCAATGTGGTTGTGGCGTTGATCGCGAGCTACCTGCTGCTGGTGGTCCGGCCGTCCACTGGCACGGATGGCTCGGTGTGAGCGCCCCGCTGATCCTGGTGCTGGCGACGCTGGGCCTTGCGGTCGTCAGCGGCGTGGAGCGCCTCGGGCGGATTCCTGCGGCACTTATCGCCGGGCTGGGCTCCCTGGCCCTGGGCGCCATCAGCCTGCTGGCGCCTCTGGATGTACCGTTTCAGGTGGGGGGCCTGGCGCTCAAGCTGGACCCCAACCTGGAGATCCTGGGTCGGTCGTTGGAGCTTGCCCCCGGGATCCGTTCGGGGGTTGGGTTCATCTTCGTGATTGGGGGGTACCTGTTCCTTGGAGGCCTGGTGGCGGACCCTGGCCGCTACTTCCTGCCGATGGGAATCCTGGCGGTGGGATTGCTGGCTGCCTCTCTGATGGTCCAGCCATTCTTGTACTCGGGGGTGCTGGTGATGCTGGCGGCGGCGGCATTCGTGCTGGTGTTGGCTTCGCCCGACCGGCATGCGGAGCGTGCGGCGCTTCGGTTGCTGGCGTTCGCGACCTTTGGGATGATGATGACGCTCGTGGCAGCATGGATGATCGATCGACTGGGCGTCACTACCGGGTCCCCTGAGCGCGCTGGAAGCGTGATCCCGGTGTTGGCTCTGGGGCTGGCCGTGCTGTTGTTCGTCCCGCCATTTCACCTTTGGCTGCCGCCAGGCGCCGATCGTGCCCATCCCTACGCGCTGACGTCTGTGGCGGCCCTGATGCAGGCGTCGGGGTTGTTCTTGGCGCTGCGCGTCCTCGACTCGTTTGCCTGGGTGCGCGCCGATCCGAGCGTTCGGCTGGCAATGACCGCTGCGGGCGTTTCGATGATCTTGCTGGGAGGAATCTGGGCACTGGCCCAGGTCCGCCTGGCAAGGGCGTTCGTGTATGTCCTGTTGATCGACCTGGGCATCGGAATGTTGGCGCTCGGCAGCGGAACGGCGATTGGCTACCAGTTGGCGATGGGCATGTCCGCTGCGCGCGTGGTTGGGTTGGGGGCGTGGGGATTGGGCACCACTTTGCTGGCAGCCGGCATGGGCACCGACGAGCTTGACGGCTTGCGTGGCTCCGGGTTTGTGTTGCCCATTCCGGCCGTGCTCAGTCTGGCAGGCCTGCTCTCAGTCGCAGGGTTTCCGCTGACGGCGGGGTTCCCGGGCAAGTGGGGCCTGACGGCGCATCTGTTGGGCGAGGGCAGCGCAGCCTGGTGGTGGGTACCTGCCGGCGTGGTTCTGGGGGTGGTCGCCGGGTTGCAGTGGTTGTCGGTGATCTTCGCCGGCGCAGCAGGCCGGGAGCAGCGGCCGGAGCTGACGCCGCTGGCGCGCGCCCTGGGGATCGGCGGTGTGATCATCGTGATCCTGCTCGGACTATTCCCTCAGGTGGCGTACCCGCTGATCATCGGTGTGATCTCCGGCCTGCAGGCGCTCTTCGCCTAGTCGTGGAGGCGGACGGGCTATAATCCGCTCCTCCCAGGGGAGTCTCAAGATGGCCGATACGCTCGAGCAGAAGCTTGCCTGGCTGGAGGACCAACGGCGCAAAGATGCCGATCAACTGCGCAGCCTGACGGCGCGCCTGGAGGCGCTGGAAGGCATGGGGGCCGGCCACACCCGTCAGCTGCAGGAGACTTCTGCCGAGCTTGCGCGGCTGGCGGCCCTGGCGGTACGGATCGGAAAGGCCGACGAAGCGCTTGCCAAGCATCGCCAGGAAGTGGCGCATCAGCTTGGCCTGGCCGAAGAGCGGCGCAGCGATCGCGAGAAGCAGCTCGAACAGACGCGCCGCTCCGAACGCGAGGAGACGGCGCGGTCGCTTGAGGCCATGCGCCAGGAGCTGCTGAAACTGAACGCGGTTGAGGAGTGGCTTCTCGGCCGGCGCGACGAGGAGACGAGGCTGAGCCGGATCCACGACTCGCTCGCCAAACAGGTCAACGCATTTGTGGCGCAGGACGAAGTTCGCAGGCGCTCAATCGAGTCCCTGGAGACGACGCAGAACGCAGACACCCGCAAGCTCGCCGAGTTGCAGGCGGAGGCCTCGGACCTGCGGGTGCGCAACGAGGGTCTGCGCGGCACGATCGACGTGCTCGAGGATGGGATCCGCCGCCTGGATATCCGGCTGACAGACCTGACCGCGAGCGAACGGGAGCGCAGGGAGATGCAGACGCTGTGGATTGAACAGCAAGGTCTGCGCATGGTGGAGATCGACAAGGGGTGGAAGGACCAGGAGCGCAAGTTCGGCGCCATGGAGAAGCAGGCGGCGGAACTCGTGGAGCGGGCGGCGGCCTACGAAGAGACTCAGCGCTCGATGGTGCAGGTGCGGCTGGAAGTGCAGGCGGCACTGGAGATGATGCAACGCCGGGCCGGCGAGATCGGTGAACTGCAGCGCCTCGGCGATGAGCGGTTGAAGGGCGAGTGGGCGCGCTTCCAGGCCGACGACCAGAAGCGCTGGAACACCTACCGCCTGACGGCGGAGGAGCAGTGGCGCGAACATCTACGGCGCCATGAGAAGGCGGCCGGGGAAGTTGAAGGTGCAGCCGCCTCGCTGACAATGCTGCAGCAGAATGTTGAGTCGCTGGAGGAGAGCCAGATGCAGGCGCTGAGCGAGCTGCTCACTGCGCTTCAGCACTGGGCGTCGGCGATGGACAAGGTCCGGCAAGGCTAGCCGTCCGCTCTGCGGGCATTCGGCACGGGAGGCGGGCGCGAGCATGTACGTGGTGGCCACCGCGGGGCATGTCGACCATGGCAAGTCGGCGTTGGTGAAGGCCCTTTCGGGCATCGACCCGGATCGCCTCAAGGAAGAACAAGCACGCCAGATGACCATCGACTTAGGCTTCGCCTGGGCTTCCTTGCCCGAGGGCGAAACGGTCGGCATCATCGACGTCCCCGGTCACGAAGACTTCATCGAGAACATGCTCGCCGGCCTGGGTGGGATCGACGCGGTGCTGTTCGTGGTGGCGGCCGACGAAGGTCCCAAGCCGCAGACGATCGAACACGCCGAGATCCTGGGCCTGCTGGGCGTGCAGTCCGGCGTTGTCGCCCTGACCAAAGTCGACCTTGTGCGAGAAAGGGAATGGCTGCAACTGGTGCAGCAAGAAGTGGCTGGGCTGCTGCTGGCGGCCGGACTGCCAGCCATGGCGCAGGTGCCGGTGTCGTCGGTCAGCGGGGAGGGGCTGGAGACACTGCGCGCCGAGTTGGGGAGCGCGCTCGCCGAGGCGCCCCTCCGGGGCGACCGAGCTCGGCCGAGGCTTTCGGTGGATCGCGTGTTCTCGATGGGAGGATTTGGCACGGTCGTCACTGGAACCCTGGTGGACGGTGCACTGCAAGCTGGGCAGGAGGTCGAGATTGCGCCCGGGGGAAGGCGCGCTCGAATTCGCGGCCTGCAGACGCATGGTGAGCAAGTGCCAGTCGCACCTCCCGGACGGCGATTGGCCGTGAACTTGAGCGGGGTGGATGTGTCAGAAGTCGAGCGTGGGGATGTGCTGATGCTGCCCTCCGGCTACCCGATCTCGAGGCGGCTCGACATCCGTCTGAGTGTGTTGCCCTCCGCTGAAGGCGGTGTACGCCACGGTGAACTGGTCAAGGTGTTCCATGGAACCTCGCGCCGGATGGGTAGGCTCTGGCTGCTGGAAGGGGATCATCTGGCCGCTGGAGCGCAGGGTTGGGCGCAGTTGGCCTTGGAGGCCGGCTTGGTCGCCAACCCGCGCGACCGTCTGATCTTGCGTCGTCCTTCACCGGCTCGAACGATCGCCGGGGCACAGATCGCGGACATGCAGCCTGAGCGGCGGCATCGCCGCAGGGACCAGGCGCTGCTCGCGGCGCTGGAGCGCTCGCTTTCCACCGAGGCGGCCGATCGGCTGCTGGCCGCGGCCGAGAGACTCGGCCTGGCAACGCCGACGGAGATCGTTGCCGCCGCCGGGCTGGACCAGGCGTCAGCGGAAGCGGAAATCGCCTCGCTCTTGCAGGCTGGCCGTCTGATCCGCTCGGGCGGCGATCAGTCGGAAGCTGCACTGATCGCAGCCAGCACCCAGCTGCGCAGCTGGCGGTCAATCGAAGCGGCGCTGACGGATTATCACCGGCGATTTCCGCTTCGGGCGGGCATGCCAAAAGAGGAGCTGCGAAGCAAGACGGGGATGGATGCCAGACTGTTTGCTGCCGTGCTGGACATCACCGCGCAGCAAGGCCTGATCGAGCGCGAAGGCGCGCAGGTGCGCCAAGGCGGTGCCATTCCACAGCTCACGGATCAGCAGCAGCAGTCGCTGGGAGCATTCTATGACCGGGTCGCCGCCGACCGGTTCTCGCCGATGTCGGTGAAAGAGGCGAAGGCAATGCTGGGCGATGAGCTGCACAGGTTCGCAGTCGAGCGCGGAGATCTCATCCAGGTTTCGGCTGACGTGTTCTTTGATGCGCGGACCTATGGCGAAATGGTCGAACGGCTGCGACAGTTGTGCTCAGGAAGCATCGGGATCTCAGTGGCCGAAGTGCGCGATCTCTTCAACACCACCCGCAAGTACGCCCTGGCGCTGATGGAGCACCTGGATGAGGTCGGGGTTACCGTCCGCCAGGGCGACTTGCGCCAGTTCCGGACTCCTGCCTCGCCTGGCGACAGCTAGCTAGAAGCTGCGCAGGCGCCAGACCCCGCCAACGATCACACCCACCGGAAGCTGCTCCCTCAGTCTGTCGGGGGGCATGGACAACGGATCCGCTTCGAGGATAAGGAGGTCGGCCAGTGAACCGGGGCTCAGCTTGCCCTGGCGTTTAGCCATCCCTGCGGCGAGGGCTGGGCCATGGGTGTACGCCCGCAAGGCAGATTCGGCGTCGACGGCGTGTTCTGGATGCCAGGGGGTCCCGTTCGGACGTCGGCGGAAGATGGCGGCATGCAAGCCCCAGAATGGATTGGGGCTTTCTACGGGCGCGTCCGAGCCGAAAGCCAGCGGGACGCCCAGCGCGGCGAAGGCTCTCCAGGCGTAAGCGTGCGCCGTGCGGCGGCCCCAGTAGCGATCGGCCATATCACTGTCCGAGGGCGCGTGAACAGGCTGCATGGAGGCAATCACGCCGGCTTCGGCCGCCAGCTCGAAATCCTGCGGGTGGAGCAGCTGCAGGTGCTCGAGGCGATAGGGGAGCGCCGGTGGGGGTCCGACGTTTCTCAGCCGGGTCACAGCCTGCAGCGCGTGATGGTTCGCCAAATCGCCGATTGCGTGGATGGTCAGGCCGATGCCCCCGGCTCGAGCGAGGAGGCCGGTCTCCGTGATGGCCTCAACGTCGAGCAGCAGTTGACCGCGGTTGCCCGGGTCGTGATCGTAGTCCTCAATCATCGCCGCGGTGCGCGGCCCCAGTGCGCCGTCTGCGAAGAGCTTGAGGTTGCCAATCCGCAGCCAATCGTCGCCGAAACCGCTGCGCAGGCCGAGGTCGAGCGCGGGGCGGAGCGAGTCCAGTTGCAGATGCTTGAGGACTCGCAGCCCTAGCTGGCCGGACTCGCGCAGGAGTTGGAGGGCAGTCAGGCAGCGCGCGCCATCGAAGTCGTGCACCCCGGTGATGCCGAACGCCCACAGTTGGCGCTGCGCGTTCGCCAGGCTGGCCGCCAGCGAGTCGGTTGAGGGGCTGGGCACGCGGTCGCTTACCAAGCGGGTGGCGGATTCAAACAGCAACCCGTTCAACTTGCCTTCGGGGTCGCGGCCAAGCTTCCCGCCCGGAGGATCACAGAAGCTGGCATCCAGCTTGGCCATCGCCAGGGCGGCGGAGTTGGCCCAGGCAGCGTGCAGCGACTTCGCAGTCAGAAATACGGGATTGCGGGGCGCGGCTGCATCCAGCTCCTGCAGGTCACCATACTGCCCCCAGACATTCTGGTTCCACCCGTGACCCAGGATCCAGGCACCGGGCGGTGCGCCGGCGGCGCGCAGGGTGATCCGGTGCAGGCATTCGGTCAGTGTGTCGGTCTCGCAGTCGATGCGCTCGAGGGATTGTGCGTACAACTCGAGATGGATGTGGGCGTCAATCAGGCCCGGGAGCACTGTGCGTCCGCCGAGGTCAATGCTCTGCGTCCCGGCGGCGGCCAGGGCCTGTACGTGCTGGTCCTCGCCGCAGGCCAGGACGCCATGGTCTGCGATTGCGACGGCAGACACAATCCCGAGGCTTGGGTCGAGCGTGCGGATGCGCCCGTTGTACAAGATGAGGTGTGGCCGAAGGACGTTCATCTGGCAGCCTAGGCTGTGCTCCCGCTCCTTCGGGCCTTAGTTGCGACCGCCTGGGAGCGCGACCAGGCCCAGCGAGGCTGCCAGGACCTCGATCGGGTGCACCAGGCGATCCCCGGAGAGTCCGGCGAGCCACCAGCGACAGGTCTCTGAGTCGGTGAGCACCAGGTCAGGCTGGACCTGTTCAATCTGCGCCAACAAGCTGTCAGCCACGCCTCGCGCCACGGGAAACTTCTCGCTCTTCAACCCGTAAGTGCCGGCTACACCACAGCACTCTGCCTCGGAGAGCACGACCTCGAGCCCGGGAATCCTGCTCAGGATCTGAACCGCCGGGGTGCCGATGAAGTGGCTGCGCAATTGGCAAGGGGGGTGGTACAGGACGCGCAGCGGGAGAGCCCTCAGGTCAGGCTGGTGCAGCAGGTCCGGCCGGACATAGACCAAGAACTCGAAGATATCATAGGTTCCGGCGGCCATCTCGTCGAAGTCCGGTCCTTCCAGACCGAGGATGGCGCGGTAGTCATGCTTGAGGGCAAGCGTACATGAAGTCGAAGTCCCGACGATTGGGATTCCGGCGCGCGCGAACGGCGCCAGGGATCGCGCGTTGCGCCGGGCCTGGGCGCGCGCTGCGTCGAACAGCCCATTCGACTGGAGCGGCAACCCGCAACAGGTCTGGGGAGGAATGACCGGCTGCAGGCCGAGATGCTCGAGCAGGCGTAGCGTGAGCAGGCCGAGCCCCGGCTCATAGTATTCGGCGCTGCAGCCGTGGAAGAACGCAACGGCCGTTTCGGGCGAAGTTGAGATGTCCCGCGGCGAGCGAACGCGATGCCGCTTGGCCCGCCCCCGGAGCGTCCGTCGCTGGAAGGCGGGCATCGGCGCGTCGGGATGGATGCGCAGAACAGCACCCATTGCTCGACGCGCCCAACGTTGGCGCAGCACCGGGTTAGCGATTGCCGCGAACGGGCCGGCGAGTGCTCCCAGCCAATGCGGCCGTGAGATGGCCTGGTCGCGCAGCGGGGCGCCATGCTCCTGAACCAGGCGCGCCTTGGCGACAATGTTGATCTCGGCCACGTTGACCCCGTGAGGGCAGACGCGGGTACAGGTGCCGCAGCCTGAGCACCAGCTGACTGAAGCATCCGGGCTTGGCAGCTTGGGATGGCGGAAACGCTCGGCTTGCGGGCCAACCGCCTTGGGCCCAGGGAACAAGTCGGTCGCCGCGGCCACAGGACAGGAAGCTGTGCAGATGTTGCATTTGAGGCACAGGTCAGCGGTCAGGCCCGGGGGTATCATGCCAGCATGACCTCGATGGCGCGGTAGGCGGTCGCCAGGTCGATACCCTGCCGGCAGGTGGTGCGAACGCGGTCGACGCCCGCCAGCAAGCCTCCCGCGGCGTACAGATCCTCGGCGAAGAGCTCGCCTGCGGCGTCAAGCGGCTGCATCCGGTCGTTGACCCGAACGCCAAAATGCGGATACTCGTGCGGCCCGCTCAGCGCCGGACCGACCCAGGCGGCACGTGTCGCATGAGCGGCCACTGGCGCACCGAAGGTCGCCTCAATGACGCTGCCCGCATGATCGGTGTGCAGGCCGCCGTTAAGTATTCCGCCGCTTGCCAGCAGCGTCTTATCGGCTGAGATCGCCCGCGTGCCGCCGGCGGTTTCAACCCGCACACCAAGCGCACGGCGCTTTGCGCGATTCCCTTCCAAACGGCCGAGGGCGCGTGCGCCCTCGATCAGGGTGACGCCAGCGGCTAGCGCGGCGCGACGCAGTGCGGTCTCGAGCCGCAGGCCCGGCACGCTTGGCGGGAGGGTCGGGATTTCGAAGAGGCGCAACCCGAGCGAGGACTCCAACTCCGCCTTGACCCGGACGTGATCCGTCAGGCCCAGGACTGCCGGAATGCCGAGGCAGTCGATGCCGGCTACAAGCGGTCGCCAGAGGTCGCACAGCGAGGCGAGCTGTTGGCGGCTTTCGAACCGGCGGGCCAGGTCTGTGGCGTACAGGTCGCGGCGAGGCGGAGCGCCCGGCCAGGGCAGGTCGTCGAGACACGCAGGAGCCGTGCCACCTCCTTGCCAGCCGCGGGTCGCCAGGGCGGGCATGAAGTCACGGAAGCCAAGGATCCCGGCGATTGCAGCTCGTCCGTCGAGCAATTGGGTCGGAATCACCAGGCTCTCGGGCGCGAACTGAGTGGGGCGGCGGCCGCCGAGCGGCGTCAGAGTCTCAACGGAATCGTCCAGGCTGCCGACGTACCCCACACCGGCTGCGGACAGGAGGTTGTTCAGTTGGGCGCAGCCAGCACGCAGCGCATCCGCTCCGGCGAGTGCGATGGGGTGAGGGAGTGCCTCGGGTATGGACCGCGCGGCGGTCGGATAGCGGGCATCGATGCAGCCATGGCTCAGGCTCAACCCGCCTCTGCCGAAGCTGATCAACGTGACTCTGGCGCCTTTGGCGGCGGCCAGGTACGAGGCGAACAGGCCGGTCAAACCGGCGCCGATGACGACCAGGTCAGGCATCGTCGGGCCCGGCATCGGCTGAAGTTCCCAGCAGCTCGATCGCCAGACGACGGTCGAACTCGAGCTGGCGCAGGGTCTGACCCCAGGCCAGGGGGCGGATCCCTCGCCAGCGCTCTTCGAGAAACCGGCGGAGGCCGCCGTCGGCCGGCGCATCGGCGCGCAGGGCCACCAAGCGACCGGCAGCGCGGTAAGCACAGAAGGCGGCCTGGCACGGACCCATTCCCAGGCGGGTATCCCGCCGCAGGTCGTCGAGGTCGGGCGCTTCAGCCTGGCGGATGGCCGAGTCAAGCATTTCTTGTGTCACGAGTTCGCATTCGCAGACGATGCCGGCATGCAGGGAGGGCGGCTGCTGGATTTCAACCTGCTGCAAGCGTCGTGGGAGGGCGTGGTACCGGCGCGCAGCGGGGGGTTCGAGGATGGTGTGTGCAGTGGTGCAAGCGGCCCGGTTGCCGAAGCGAGGCGCGAGCAGGTCGACGGCTTCTTGCGCCATCCGGCGGTAGGTGGTCAGCTTGCCACCGAAGATGCTGATAAGGCCCTCGGCCTGGCCGTGCTCTCCGTGGTCAATGATCGTGTGGGCGCGCGGGAGTTGGCGGGTTGCGTCGTCCGAGGGGCTGGGCGGCCGATACAGGGGGCGGATGCCAGACCAGGCGCGCAGCGCGCGCAGTGCGTAGACATCAGGGATCAAGGCGCGCGCCTCGGCGAGCAGCAGGTCGATCTCCCAGGGGGCGATGGAGAGGTCCTCCGGCGAGGCGACAGGCTCATCCGTGGTACCGAGCACTGCCACCGTGCCCACGGGCACGATGATGTCGCCGTCGGAGGGCAGCTTACAGCGATTGAGAATGGTGTGAATGGGTCGAGCGGCAAGCGCCAGCATCGCGCCTTTCCCAAGCGCGATCGGGATCTGCACACCGGCGCCGGCCGCGAGCAGGCCCGCCCAGGGGCCTGCCGCGTTGACAACAACCTGTGCCTGGACACGGATGACCTCGCTCTCAGCGGAGGGGCGCACGACTGCGCCGACTACGCGCCCGGCCTCCACGATCAGCTGTTCCACGGGGTGGCGGGTGAGCAGCTGCCCACCCGCGCTGCGGATCGTGTTCGCCAGCAGGTGGAGCAGGTCGAACGAGTCGAGGCTGGCATCGGCGACGCGGAAGGCGCGCTGCAGATCGCGAGCGAGCAGTGGTTCCTCCAGGAATACCTTCTGGAGCGCGACCTCCTCGGCGGGCACCCCGCATGCCTGGCAAGCCTGCAGCCAGCGATCAGTAAACTCGAGCGGATCGGGAGCGGCCGACAGGAATAGCCCACCGGTGTCTTCGATGGTAGAGGGGGCGATGCGACGCAGCACGGCGTTCTCTGCAGCGCAGTCGCGCGCCGAAGGCGGGTCGGTGATCACATAGCGCCCGCCCGAGTGCAGCAGGCCGTGGTATCGGCCTGACGTTCCCTGACCGAGATCGCCCCGCTCGACGACGACCACCTGCAGGCCGCGCAGGGCAGCGTCCAGGGCGACCCCCAGGCCGGTCGCCCCACCTCCGATCACCAGGACCTGCGTGCTGAGAACGGGCATCGTCACTCTTGGATTCGCTGGCGGTCGCCCAAGATGGGGTATGGCACCAGCGTCGGTCCGCTGACTCCGCGCCGGCCCGGCATCCCAGGGAACCAGACGCTCGTCGTGCGCCACGCATGGCCCCCGCAGCGGGCGGACCCGGTCGATCCCGGCACCGCCGACGTCCACCGAGGAATGCTGACGGATTATGCACGGAGCCGCCGACTGAGACAAGTAGCGTATTGGCAGGTGTTGTGTTACGTTCCGCACAGGAGGCAGGCATGGCGGGAGTGATCCTTGTGCTGAGCGACGGATTGCGTGACGATGCCAGCCGGGAATGCATGGGGTACCTGCAGCACCTGGTCGAGGCGCGCCGCGCCTGGCGCTGGACTGTGGTGTCGGAATTGCCTTCGCTCTCCAGGCCGCTGTATGAGACCGTCCACACCGGCCTGCCTCCAGCCGAGCACGGGATTGTGAGCAACCAGCAGATCCGCCTATCCAGCAAGCCGAACCTGTTCGGGCTGGTTCATGCGGCGGGCCTGACGACCGGCGCCAGCGCCTTCTCATGGTTCTCTGAGCTGTATGTAGCGGCGGCCTACGACCGAATGTTGGGACGCGAGCTCGATGACCTGACATGTCCCATTCAGCATGGCCGGTTCTACACCGAGGATGCCACACCCGACATCGAGACATTCCAGGCGGGGGCGATGCTTTCCCTGCGCTTCCGACCGGACTACCTGCTGATCCATCCGATGGGAATGGATTACGTCGGCGAGCGGCAGGGAGGAGCCTCCCAGGCGTATCAAGATCAAGCCCGCCTGCAAGACGTGATCCTGGCGAACCTCATCCCCGTATGGCACGGCTTGGGTTACACCGTGCTCGTGTCGGCCGATCATGGCATCACCGATGATGGGCGACATGGCGGCGATTCGGCGTCGGAGCGTCGAGTGCCTCTGTACTTGATCGATCCGCAGCGGATAGACGGCGGGGATACACGGACCGAGGTTCCCCAGTGTGCACTCGCGCCGACAATCTGCCGGCTGCTCGGATTGTCCGTTCCCGAGACGATGCGCTGGCCGCCGATCGAGCTCTAGCCAAGCGTCATTCGGAAGGCAGCGACAACCGGGCGCCGGCGAGCGAAGGCTGGCCCCGCAGGAAATCGGCGCCCGACATCGGGCGGGCGCCGGCAGGCTGCACGACTTGCAGCAGCAAGCCGCCGTTGCGGGTGGCCAGGATCGGCCCGTCCGGTGAGGCCGTGACCAAGCCTGGCAAATGGTCCGTCCTGTCCAACGCCGCAGCCTGCAGCACGCCGATGCGGCGCCCCTGCCACGTGAGAAACGCGCCCGGCCAGGGGTGATAGGCGCGCACCTTGCGAGCAAGGGAAGCCGCCGGCTCGAGTGGGTCGAGCGCCCCGTCGGCCTTCGTCAGCAGCCGGGTAGCGGTCGCCTGGGAAGCGTCCTGCGCTCGAGGGGTCAGCCGGCCGGAGAGATAGTCAGGAAGAGTCTTCAGCAGCAGATCGGCGCCAAGCCGGGCGAGGCGGGCGGACAGCGTGCCAGCCGTGTCGCTCTCCAAGATCGGCGTCGCCTGCTGTGCCAGGATCGGACCGGTGTCCATCCCGGGGTCCATCAGCATGACGCTGACGCCGGTCTGCGCGTCGCCAGCCAGGATCGCGGTCTGGATCGGCGATGCGCCGCGCCAACGGGGCAGCAGCGAGGCGTGCAAATTGACGCAGCCGTAGGCGGGCAGCGCAAGGAGCACCGGTCGGAGGATCCGGCCGTATGCCGCCACCACCAGCGCCTCTGGCTGCCATGCGGCGATTTGGGATAGGACCTCAGGACTATGCAGGTTCGCCGGCTGAAGCACTGGCAAACCGAGCTCGGTTGCCGTATCCTTGACGGGCGATGTTCGCAGGGTCCGGCCGCGCCCGGCCGGGCGGTCGGGCTGGGTGATCACTCCCGCAACCGTGAACCGTCCAGCCAGTGCCTGCAAGGCCGGAACGGCGAAGTCGGGAGAGCCAAGAAACACGAAGCGCATGGGATCGATGGTAGCACGACTTCTGGGTGAGGCGTAACCCCTGTCGGCGAGCGGGGTTACTATAGGGCGAACGCGACGGTAGTGCCGCTGCGTCACTCGGGTTGGGCTCGCACGTCAACCCACTACACATAAGGAGTAGAGCAATGTCGGATCAGACGGGTTCGGTCACCAGCGATGATCGCCTTTGGTCGGCTCTTGGGTACCCCATCGCCTTGATTGCGATCATCATGCTGCTGATGGAGGAGAAGAAGGTCAGGCCCTTCATCAAGTTCCATGCGGTTCAGGCGATCGCATTCAACGTGGTGCTGTGGGTGGTGATCTTCGTGCTCAGCTTCGTCACCCTTGGTTTCGGCGCCATCTGCGTCCCGCTCGTGTGGCTGGTGACGCTCTGGCCGGCGATCGACTCCTACCGGGGCAACTACACGCAGCTGCCAGTCATCACCAACTTCATCAAGAAGCAGGGCTGGGCCTAGCCTGTCCGTGAGATCTGGCTTCAGGGGCTCCGCAGCCGCGGAGCCCCTGCTTGCATTTATGGGCGAGCGATGCCGAAACGGTGGTTGATCCCGGCTCCGGTTCAGAGCGCTGCTGTGGAAGCTCTGGATGGCATGCCAGATCTGGCGGGGCAGGTGCTGGCGGCGCGTGGCCTGATCACGGTCGAAAGGGCGCGGGAGTACCTGGAGCGGGCAGATCCCGGGCATGACCCGTTTCTGCTGAGCGGGATGGGGCCGGCCGTCGAGCGTATCCTGCAGGCCGCCGACCGGGAAGAACGGGTCGCCGTGTACGGCGACTACGACGCCGATGGCATTACCGCCACAGCCCTCTTGTGCCAGGGCTTACGCTGGCTGGGTTTGGATCCGATCCCCTACCTGCCGGACCGCTTCTCCGAGGGCTATGGCGTGCGCACCGAGGCGCTGCAGGCCCTGCGCAGCCAGGGCGTGGCGTTGGTGATCACGGTGGATTGCGGCGTGCGCTCCGTCGCCGAGCTGGCCTGGGCGCAGGCCAATGGGCTAGCGGTGATTGTCACCGACCACCACCTGCCGGGCCCAGGGCTGCCGCCCGCACTGGCCGTGGTCAACCCCCAGCTCTTGTCTGCCAGCTATCCGTATGCGGGGCTGAGTGGCGCGGGGGTGGCGTACAAGCTCATGCAGGCGCTGGATGCCCGGCGGCCGGGGAGGGTGGAGTCGAGCAGGCTGCTGGATCTGGTGGCAATCGGGACGATTGCCGATCTGGCGCCACTGACCGATGAGAATCGCCACCTGGTTACGCAAGGTCTGGAGCAGATGCGGCGAAGCCCGCGGCCGGGTGTGGAGGCGTTGATGCGTGTCGCCGGCACGGAGCCGGCGGCGCTGAACGCTTCGACGGTCGCCTTCGCACTGGCGCCTCGGCTGAATGCGGTCGGAAGGATGAATTCGCCTCGACCCGCCCTGGACCTGCTGCTGGCGGACGAGCTCGCTGCGGCCAGGCCGCTAGCCGATACGCTCGAACGGGCGAACCGCGAGCGACAATCGGTCACGCGCAAGGAGTTCGAGCGGGCGTGTGAGAGCGTGCTCGCGTTAGCGGCTCTGCCCCCGCTGCTCAGCGTGCAGGGCAGGGAGCTGGGCGAGGGCATCCTTGGCCTGGTGGCTGCCCGGCTGACGGAGGAGTTCTACCGCCCGGCGCTGGTTGCACGGGTTGGCGACGAGACCGTGCGCGCCTCCCTGCGCAGCATCGTCGAGTTCCCGATCACCGCAGCCCTGGAGCGGATTGGGGATCAGCTGATCGAGTTCGGGGGCCACGCCACGGCAGCCGGCTTCACCGCTCGGTCCGAGCGGCTGCCCTCAATTGTCCGGGCTCTGGAGGAGCTGGCGGCCGAGGCCCTGGCTGGGGAGCCTACCCCCGAGTTGCGCGCCGATGCGCTCGCCCGTCTGGGGCAACTCGATGAGCGCATGCTGGCGTTTCTGGACCGACTCGAACCCACAGGGCAGGGAAACCCACCGGTGTTGTTTGCGGCCTTGGACCTGGAGGTATTGTCCAAACGAGCGGTGGGTGCGGATGGGGCTCACCTGAAGTTGCTGCTGCGCGCAGGCGGACGGGCGATGGAGGCGATTGGCTTCCGGTTAGGCAATCGCCTGCCCGATCTGCCGCGCCGGATCGATGCGCTGTTTCATCTGGAGCGCAACCGCTACATGGGTGTGGAGACGCTTCAGCTGAACGTGAAGGACGTTCGCCCGGCTAGTCCACAAACCGGTACTTGAGCAGCGTCCAAACGGCTTGGAAGGCATCCTTCAAGCCGATCTTCTTGCCCTCGGAGTACTCGCGCGGGTTGAAGGAGATCGGAACCTCGAAAACGCGCCGCTTGCGCTTGAGCAGCTTGGCAGTGATCTCGGGTTCGAAGTCGAAGCGCTTGGCGCGGAGTGGGATCGACTGGATGAGCGCCCGCGGGAAAACCTTGTAGCCGGTCTCCATGTCGGAGAGAATGCTGTTGTAGAGCAGGTTGGTCATCAGGGTCAGCAGCTTATTGGCGATCATGTGCCAGAACATGGTGGTGCGGCGAGGGCCGCCGAGGAAGCGCGAGCCATAGACGACATCGGCACGCCCGTCGAGCAGCGGCTCGAGCAGGGCCGGGTAGTCGCGGGGATCGTACTCCAGGTCGGCGTCCTGGATCAGAACGAGGTCCTGGGTGGCGGCGGCGATGCCGGTGATGACCGCTGCCCCTTTGCCCTGGTTGCGATCATGCAGGATCACCCGCAGCCGGCGGTGCTTGCGGGCCAGGCCGGCCAGCAGCTCGCGGGTACCGTCGCTTGAACCGTCGTCGACGAGGATAATCTCTTCGGCCAGGCCGGAGGCCTCGACCCGGTTGAGGATGGCTTCGATGGTCGCCCGCTCGTTATAGACGGGCATCACAACGCTGAGGGTTGGCGGCACGGGCAGCATTCTACCGCAGCGGACAGGGTAGGACAAACGGGGATTTGCCCGCGATTCCGCGAGGCCCTATAATCGAAGAGCCTCAGGCTGGAGGACCCTCCTGGCCCGCGGCTTGCATCCGTTGCTGAACGCCGGTAGCTCGGCGAGTTGAACTGGAGTCGGGAGGCACGGCATGTCACTACCCAGGACGATTGCCCGGCCGAATGCGCCGGCTGTCGAACGGACGACCTCCAACCTGCGCTTCATTCCGCCCCCGATCACGCGCATTGAGGACACCGGCCTTACCGAGCTCTGGCTTCAGGACCTGGCGCTCAAGATCCTGTATTTCCACGGCTACCAGACGGGTTTTCGTGTGGCCGAAGCGATGTCGCTGCCCTTCGCTGGGCTGGTAGATCTGCTGTTGGAGACGCTGAAACGGGAGAAGTTCGTCGAGATTAAGACTCAGGTTGGCTTCGGCGAGGGCTCCTATCAGTACGCCATCACCGGGGCCGGCATCGCCCGCGCACGTGAGGCGCTCGAGCGCAGCCAGTATGCTGGGGCAGCGCCCGTGCCGATTGCGGTGTACAACGATTCGATGCGCCGCCAGAGCCGCGGGCGCCCGACGGTCCACCCGCGGTTGATGCGCCAGGCGCTCACCGACCTGGTGCTGTCCGAGAAGACCTTCAACCGAATCGGGCCGGCTGTCAACTCCGGCACCTCGATCTTCCTGTACGGCCCTCCGGGCAATGGCAAGACCTCGATTGCGCGCGCCATTGGCAATATGATCCTCCAGGAAGACATGTTCATCCCCTATGCCATCGACATCGATGGCCAGGTGGTTAAGCTCTACGACTCGGTGGTACATGAACTGGCGCCGGAGGAGGATGCCTCGCCGGCAGGGACGGGGACGCTCAAGACCGGCGCCAAGCGTGACACGCGCTGGGTCAAGATCCGGAGGCCTTTCATTGTCGTCGGCGGCGAGTTGACTCTGGCTGGCCTCGATCTCGTGTTCGACGACGTGCATAAGTACTATGAGGCGCCGTTCCAGGTGAAGGCCAATGGCGGCGTCTTGCTGATCGATGACTTCGGCCGGCAGCAAGTCCGCCCACGCGATCTGCTGAACCGGTGGATCGTGCCGCTCGAGAACCGGCTGGACTATCTGACGCTGCACACCGGGCGCAAGATCGATGTGCCGTTCGACGTTCTGGTGGTCTTCTCGACCAACCTTCCGCCGAAGGACCTGGTCGATGAGGCATTCCTGCGCCGCTTGCGGCACAAGATCGAAGTGGGCGATCCGACCTACGAAGAGTACCGCCAGGTGTTTAAGCGAGTGGCGGAGGCCAAGGGCGTGGCCTACTCCGACAAGGGCTTAGCCTATATGCTCCAGGAGTGGTACATCAAACGCAACCGCAAGCTCAGAGCATCCCATCCTCGGGACATCTGCGACCAAATCCTGGATATCTCCCGCTACATGAATGTCGAAGCAGCCATGAGCAAGGATCTGCTGGACCGCGCTTCGGAGGCGTACTTCGTCGAGCTGTGAGCGTGCTGATAAACTCGGACTGGTCACGCGACGCCCCGCTGATCATCGCTCATCGCGGGGCGTCGGCCTATGCACCCGAGAACACGATGGCGGCCTTCCGCTTGGCAGGCGAACTGGGGGCAGATGCCATTGAGCTGGACGCCAAGCTGACACGCGATGGCCGCATTGTGGTTCACCATGATGCAACGCTTGGCCGGACCACGACCGGATCCGGTCGGCTGTCCGACCATACGCTGGCCCAGATTCAGCAGCTGGATGCAGGCAGCAAGTTCGACGTTCGCTTCTTGGGCGAGCGCGTCCCCACGCTGGAGCAGGTCTTGGCGGAGATCGGTCGTGAACTGCTCATCAACGTCGAGCTGAAGGACTACGCGTGCCCCTGGGACGATCTGCCGCGGGCTGCGGCCGCCCTGGTGCAGTCGATGGGGATGCAGGCGCGGGTGCTCTTCTCCTCATTCAACCCGCTCGCCCTGCGCCGGGCGCGGAAGCAGGCGCCGGAGATCCCGACCGGACTGCTGATGATGGCCTCGGACCACCGTGCCAGGCGCGGCTTGTATCGCACGATCTCTCACCCATGGGCCTGCCATCCGGAGGAGCGGATGGTCCATCCTGGCCTGATCGATGATGAGCATCGGCGCGGGCGACGGGTGAACGTGTGGACGGTTGACGACGCGGCGCAGATCCGCCAGCTCTTCGAGTGGGGGATCGATGGCGTGATCACCGTCGTTCCGGATGTGGCCCGGAGGGTGCGGGATGAGCAGGCTGGGCGCAGTTAGCTTCGTGGCGGTGGAGCAGGCGGGGCGCCTGCTGGCGGAGTACCTGCCCGTGTCGCCCGTGACCTCGCTGCAAGGCGGCCGGACGCTGCTGAAGGACGAGGGCCGGCTGCCGACCGGATCTTTCAAAGTGCGCGGAGCGCTCAATCGCCTGCTCACGGACGCGGATCAGGCCCGCGCCCGCGGAGTGGTCGCCGCCTCTGCCGGCAACCACGGCATGGGGGTGGCGTATGCTGCCCGGCTGATTGGGGCGGCGGCGACGATCGTAGTGCCGTCGGGGGCCGTGGCAGTCAAGCTGGCCGGGATTCGCGCTTTGGGGGCTGAAGTGGTCACGGCAGAGGGCGGCTATGCTGAGGCCGAGGCCTTCGGTCGCCGGCTGGCAAAGGAGCGACGGGCAGTGTGGGTGTCGCCCTACAACGACGGCAGAGTAATCTGTGGCCAGGGTGTGGTCGGGCTGGAGCTTGTCCGACAGATCGAGGCTTCCGGAGGCGGCGGGTTGGACGAGGTGTACCTCCCGGTGGGTGGCGGCGGGTTGGCAGCCGGCGTGGGGACCGTCCTCAAGCGGTTGAGCCCGGCAACCCGAGTGGTCGGGGCACAGCCGGAGGCATCCCCCTTCATGGCAGTGGCTTTCGGAGGCGGAGATCGTCAAGGAGTGATCGAGCGGCCGACGGCGGCGGATGGCTTGGCGGGGGACGTCGAGGCGGGATCGTTGACGATCCCGCTCGTTCGGCAAGTGATGCAGGCGATGGTCCTGGTGAGCGAGCGGCAGATCGAGCTGGCGGCGACCTGGGCGTGGCAGCAGGCTGCGTTGAGGATCGAACCTTCGGCAGCCGTGGCGCTGGCTGCATTCCTGGCCCACGGCCAGGGGCGGAGTGCCGTGATCCTCAGCGGGGGTAATGCCGATCCGGATTGGCTGACCCGATGCGGGGTGCCGGCGCTCGGCGGGTGAGATGGACTACACCGTCGACGAACTGGTGACCGTGTGTGTCGCTCGGCAGGTCCACAACGGTGACCTGCTGGCGCAGGGACTGGCGACGCCGATGGTCGCGGCGGGCTACCTGCTGGCGTGGAAGACGCACGCGCCGGAGATCCTGTTCGCGTCGGCCATCGGGCAGAGTATCTGCCGTACAGGTGCGCCGCTGGGTCTGGCGCGCGTCGAGGCTCTGTGGCTGGATCGTAGTCTGATGCGTACCGGTTTCGTGGAGGCTACGGTGGACTGGCTGCCTCGCCTGAAGCCGAAGGAGTGGTTCCGGCCGGCACAGGTGGATTCGCTGGGCAACTTCAACAACATCGCATTTGGCCGTTCGCATGACCGCCCTCGCCTGCGGCTTCCTGGAACCGGCGGCATCCCCGACGTGACCTGCTTCATGACCTCGGTGTACCTGTACGTTCCACGGCACACTCGGGTGACCTTCGCCGAGCAGATCGACTTCTGCTCCGGTCTTGGTCACGCCACCGGCCGCCGCCGGGGTGCCGGCGCCTGCTATCTGGTTTCCGACCTTGGGCAGTTTGATTTTACGGGCGGCCGGATGCGCCTCACGCACGTCCACCCGGGGCAGACGGCCGCCTCGGTGCAGGCGAAGACCAGCTTCGAGCTCGAGCTCGCCCCGGATCTTGCCGAGACGTCGCCGCCGACGGCTGATGAGCTGCGGCTGCTGCGCACGGAGGTCGATCCGCTGGGCGTCCGGCGGCTGGAGTTCCTCAGCGGGCCGGAGCGGCGCCAGCTGCTGACGGCTATCCTCAGCTCCGAGTCCGCGCTCGCCGATCCGGCATAGCGGCCCCTTCTCGACCTCGGTATACTTCAGGCATGAAGTTGGGACTCCGGCTCCTCATCCTGCTTGCCTTGCTGATGCCTCTTGGAGATGTGAGCACGGGCAACGCGTTCCAGGCGTCCGATGCTGCCCAGGAGATTCTGGAGCGTATGTCGCCGGCAGACAAGGTCGGGCAGCTATTTCTGGTGACGTTTGAGGGGAGCGAGATCAAGCCCGACTCCGCGATCCGGCAGCTGATCGAGGAGGGACGAGTCGGGGGTGTGGTGCTCCGCAAGACCAACGACAACTTCACAGCAGGCGAGGGGGCGTGGGAGAGAGTTGCTGCGCTGAGCGGCCGCCTACAAGAGATCGCGGTGGGAGCAAGTGAGGCGGGCGGCACGCCTCAACCGGAGCCTGCACCCCTCGGAGCGAGACCGTTCGTGCCGCTGTGGGTAGGGGTCGCTCCGGGAGCCGATGGCACGCTCGGCTCGGAACTGCTTGGCATCGCGGCCGAATCGCCCACACCGATGTCGCTGGGCGCGACTTGGGATCCATTGCTGGCGCGTGAGGCCGGACGTGATGCCGGCAGTGAGCTTGCAGCGCTGGGCATCAACCTCTTGCTCGGCCCTTCGCTCGACATCCTGGAGAATGTGCAGCCTGGCGGAACAGCGCCGCTGGGCGTGCAGAGCTTCGGCGGAGACCCGTTCTGGGTTGGGCAGATCGGTCGGGCCTACCAGGCCGGGCTGCGCCAGGGATCACTGGGCAGGCTCGCCATCGTGGCCACGCACTTCCCGGGCATGGGGAACGCCGACCGCCCGGCGGATGAGGAAGTGGCGACGGTTCGCAAGTCTCTAGACCAGTTGCGCCAAACGGAGCTGACCCCATTTATGGCCGCGGCTGCGCCTCCGCTGGATGAATCGGATCGCGGCGTCGACGGCCTGCTGGTATCGCATATTCGCTACCAGGGCTTGCAGGGGAACATTCGTGAGACGACCCGGCCGGTAAGCCTGGACCGCGAGGCGTTGAGTCAAGTCGTGGCGATCGAGCCGATCGCCGAGTGGCGGGCCGGCGGCGGGCTGATGGTCAGCGAGTCGCTCGGCTCGCGTGCCGTGCGGCGCTTCGTGGATCCCAAAGAGCAGACGTACAACAGTGTGCTTGTGGCTCGAACGGCATTCCAGGCTGGCCTGGACCTGCTGCTGCTGGAGGACTTTCAGAACCCGGAGGACCCGGACGAGGTGACCTCGATCCTCAAGACGCTGCGCTCCTTCGCCGACAAGTATGAGGACGACGCGGTGTTTGCGGAGCAGGTCGACGCGTCCGTCCTGCGGCTGCTGCGCAAGAAGCTTGAGTTGTCTGACGGGGCCTTCGACGCGGAGGCGATCGTACCCCAGGCGGGAACAGCGGCGGCGCGTCCGGCGCCCGCCGATCCATCCCCTGTCGTCCGCCGGGCATCGACGTTGATCAGCCCCTCGGCGGAAGAAGTCCGGGAGCGGCTGGACATCCCCGAGACGGGCGACCGGATCGTCATCTTCACCGACACTCGACCGGATCAGGCCTGCAGCAAATGCCTGCCGGATCCCGTACTTGCCCGGGATGCCTTCGCCCTTAGCCTGAACTCGCTCTATGGCACGGCCTCGGGAGGACAGGTCCGCAGTTGGGACCTGGTGTCGTTCACGCTGGCGGATCTGGCCGTCTATTTGGGCGAGAAGCCGCCGGCTTCTCCGGCCGAACCGATCCGCTCGGCAGAGGATGTGGGCGAGGCGATGAGCCGGGCAGACTGGCTGATCTTCCTCGTGCAGCGGCCGTCACCCCAGGCCTTCGGCTCAGATGCGCTGCAACTGCTGCTCGCACGAAGGCCGGACCTGGTGGTCGACAAGAGCGCGGTCGTCTTTGCGACCGATGTGCCCTATGTGCTCGACTCAACCGACATCAGCAAGATCGATGCGATGTACGGACTGTATGGACACACGGACGCCTATGTCGATACGGCAGCCAGGATCCTCTTCCAGGAGGTTGTGCCGGCGGGAAGCTCGCCGGTGAGCATCCCTGGGGTCGGGTATGACTTGCTGACCATGCTCTCGCCCGATCCGGCGCAGTTGATTCGTCTGACGGTGCGGGAGCCGGAAGCGGATGCGGGGAGTGCAACCGACGAACCCGGTTTCTCGAGCGGTGACCAGATCGTGCTGGAGGCCGGCCCGGTCTTCGATTGGAACGGGAATCGAGTGCCCGACGGGACGCCGGTTGAGCTGCTACTGCAGTATCAGGATGAGACGATCCCCTCAACCGTCACGGCGACCACGCTGGATGGTCTGGCGAGTGCGACGGTGCTGCTGGACCGCAACGGGATGCTGTCAATCCAGGCGCGCAGTGAACCTGCACGAGCCTCCGAGATCATCCAGTTGAATGTACAGGAGGGCACCCAGGCGTTCGTGACGGTGATCGCGCCGACGGCAGTGCCAACGGGCCCCTTGCCATCGGCTGAAGGTGACTCGACAGTCCCGCCTGCGGCAACCGATGCGCTCACTGCGACATTGGATCCCGCGCGCCCCCAGCCGGCAGGCCTGGACAGTTTCCTCGGCGCCGTGCTGGGCTGTGTGGCGGCAGCCTATGCGGGGTGGCGCGTGCTGCGCCGCCGCTTCTCGGTTCCGGTGAAGAGCGTCCGGTTGACGTTGGCCGCAGTCATCGGCGGGATGGCCGTCTACGCCTATTTGGCGCTCAGGCTCCCGGGGAGCCCGGGTGCAGATGGGGGCGGGGGAGTGCTCTGGAGCTTTGTGGCGGGCGCCGTGGGCGGGCTGCTGGGATTGGCGGTTGTGTGGGGGTTAGGTCTGTGGCGGGCGGGGCGAGCTGGCGAGGCCAGCCCCGGCGGATCGGTACCATCGGATCAGGAGGCGTAGGAGGCGAGCAGCGCCAGCATGGTTGCCAGGAATGCGCCGGCTGCGAGCAGCCGGTCGACGGGTGAGCTGGTGATATCTGCCCACAGAAGCTGGATCCGCGCGGGCAGGTCAGCGCCATCGGCAGTGAGCAGAGGGGATAGCGGCCCGGCGTGGAGAGCCTCGCGAAAGGTGCTCACATCCGAGGGGCGCTCGTCAGGGTGCAGGGAGAGCGCCCACAGCAGTGCGCGCTCGACCCGCCCGGGGATTGCGTGATTGATGTCCCGCGGAGGACGCAGAGAGTTGGGCTGCAGGAAGCGGAGCTTGGCTTCGACGGGGGGGGTGTTTGTCATCAGGTGGTAGAGCGTGGCGGCAAAGGCGTACAGGTCCGTGCGAGGGCTGGTGTGACCGTCATCCCCACCGTACTGCTCGAGCGGGGTGTAGTAGGCGGTGCCGCGCCCCTGGATCACCGTGACCGTCATCTCGTCGGGGGCCATTTGCTTGACCAGGCCGAAGTCGACGAGCTTGATCAGGCCGGACGGGGTCAACTTGAGGTTGCTGGGCTTGATGTCACGGTGCACAACAGGGGGGTCCTGGGAGTGGAGGTACTCCAGGGCATCGGTGATCTGATCCGCCCAGCGCAGGACTTCGGTGAGATTGAGGAAGCTCCCGACGCGGCGCGCCTCATCCAGTTTCGACTTGAGGTCCTCGCCCGGGACGTAGTCCATCACCAGGTAGTCGGCGTTTCCCTCCGCGAAGAAGTCGGACACCTTGGGGAGATTGGGATGATCGAGACGGGCGAGCACGGAGGCCTCCCGATAGAACTGGGCGCGGCCCTGGTCGCGCAGCGTCTGGGGCAGGGATGGATCGGACTCGACCTCCTTGAGGGCGCAGGAGCGCCCGGGAAGGCGCAGGTCCTCGGCAAGGTAGATCGAGCCCATTCCGCCGCGGCCAACGATCTCTCTCACGGCGTAGCGCTCGCGCAGGACAGCACCGGGCTCAAGCAGGCTCGGCACAGCCGTCATCTTCCGGGCAGGATGTTGTTCGCATGTTGCCAGGATTATACCTATACGGCGGTCGCGGGGCCTTAGGCGAATGACGGAAGCAGCGCGCGATCCTCAAGGCCCGGTCCTAATCGGCCAATCCGGCACGGCACAGGGCAGCCGCTGGCCGCTGACCGAGGCGGAGACGGTGATTGGCCGCGACGTGGATTGCCAGGTGGTGATACCGGACCGCCAGATATCGCGCCGCCATGCCCGGATCCGGCGGAAGGCCGATGGCTATTGGATCGAGGATCTGGGCAGCAAGAATGGGACGCATGTGAATGGGGCGGTAGTCAGCGCCCAAGTGCAACTCCAGGATGGCGACCTGATCCAGATCGCGCTGGCGGCGAAGCTGGTGTTCATCGGCCTAGACGCAACCGTCCCCTTGGGCAGCGACGAGGCGGCGGCGCACGACCTGGGCTTGCTTCGCCTTGACCGGGCGGCACACCGCCTGTGGGTAGGGGAGAGCGAGCTTGATCCGCCGCTCTCGCCGCAGCAGTTCCGGCTGCTCGAATTGCTGTACCTGAATCCCACCCGCATCGTGACGCGCGAAGAAATCGTTGAAATTGTCTGGCAGGAGAGCCTGGGCAGCGGGGTCAGTGAGCAGGCGATCGACGCCTTGGTCCGGCGGCTGCGCGAGCGGCTGTCGGAGCATGGGCCGGGCGTGACTTTCATCGAGACGGTGCGCGGCCTGGGATTTCGCCTCAAGGCGATCAGCTAGACCAGAACGTGCTGCCCCGCCTACAGCGGTTGGCAGAGAGCCGGTCCACGTCAACGCGCAAGCCCCAGCCCGCTGATGCGGGCCTTGGGCGCACAAGCACGAAGTGGCTGGGCGTCAGCTCGGCAGCAAAGCGACCGGCAGCCGTGTGCGGCTGCCGGCTTGGTGGAGATGGCGGGAGTCGAACCCGCGTCCGAAGGCTTCTGTCACTGCACATCTACAGACGTAGTCACCTGAGAGATCTCGCGCCAGGTGTCTGCGGTGACCCAGACGGTCCTGTTGCCAGCCACGTCGCCCGGAGGGCGGTCTTAGGTGCGGCCCGTGGCATCCGCACGGCACCTCGGCCTTTGGTCGCCGCATCCCGGAGCCGGTCGAGGGAGGTTCGGGCGGGCGGGCGCCTCAAGGGCGCCGGGCGGTCACACTCGAGCTAAGCTGCGAGCGGGAGCGCCGCGTACGAAGTGCGGTTGGCACTTATGGGTGCGCGGATTTTACGAGATCGGCGCCTCTCGGTCTGCCGTGCAGCGCTATCCACCCCCGTCGAAACCTTTCATCCCCATGCGGCCATTGTAGCAGACGGAATGCGCACGTCATGCGCATAGCCACCAGTGAGCTCCGTAATCTTGCCGTTCACATCCCAAAGCAGCAGGAGGCTATGCGCATCCTGTCCTACCAGGGAATCGACGGTGCCGTGTCGACCGTGACGGGGGCGCCAAGCCGGCGGTACATGAGCACCCCCGTGAATGGATCACCCAGAACGCCGTCATGCACCGCCCAGCTACGCAGGCGAATCGAGCGGTAGGCCGCAGGATCGCGAAACGGACTTGACCCGTCGAGGCGGCTGGTCAGATCGCCCTTCGGGCCGAAGCCGCCCGCAATGCGGCGCATCAGCTGCAAACCCTGCTGATAAGCGAAGCCGAAGCGCTCGAAGTGGACGGCGTTGTGGTAGTAAAGCGGCTCAACAAAGAACAGCTCCTGATCCAGCGAGGCGACGAATGCCTCGAAGGCCTGGATCGCGGATGGCAGAACGCGCAGCCCGCGCCGCACCTGTCCCGGCGCCAACCCGGCAGTCAACGCGCCTGCCTCCGCTGGCAGATTGCGCAGCTGGGTGCCGAAGCGGGTGGGGCGGCCGTCCGGCATGACGTCGACGTCGAAGCGTGGCGAGGCCGGGTCGTTGATGATGTACAGCAAGACGTGGACCTGCCCATGCACGGTGTCCGCCAGATGCGCGTACAGCACCGGATCGCGCGCGCCGGTCTGATGTCGCAGGATCACCTGCACGTCCGGGGCGCCGCGCTCCCCCCGCACCTCAAGCAAGTCGGCACCCGTGGCGTCTCGCAGCTGTGGGGATAGGCCCAACTGCTCTGACAGCTCAGGGGGAACGAAGCGAGCATAGATCGCCCGCCGCTCAGCCGCTGAAAGGTAGTTGATGGCGCCGATGGACTGCTGGATCATCTGGGGCCGCGCCGGCCCAGCTCGCGCTGCATGGCCCGCTGGGCGTCCTTCTCCGCCAGCGCTTTGCGCTTGTCATATTGTCGCTTGCCGCGGGCCAGCGCGATCTCGAGCTTTGCCCGGCCGTCTTTCAAGTACAGCCGGGTCGGGATCAGCGCATACCCCCGCTGACGGATCGATCCTTCCAACTTAGCGATCTCGCGCCGGTGCATCAGCAACTTGCGCGGCCGTTTCGGGTCATGGTTCATTTGGCTCGCAGGGTCGTACGGCGCGATGTGGGCGTTTTGCAGCCATAGCTCGCCCTGGTCCAGGCGGACGAAGGCCTCACGAATGCTGACCTGGCCCAACCGAATCGACTTGATCTCGGTACCCTTGAGCACCATCCCGACCTCGAGGCGATCCTCGAGGAAGTAGTCGTGTTGAGCCTTGCGGTTGGTCGCAACGACCTTGATCCCGTCTTCCATCCTGCTTGTCGTCTGCTTGGACGCCTCGAGTGATCGGGCAGCGCTGCGCGTGCCGCCTACAGGCATTCTAGCACGGCGGCATGCTCCCCTGCTGGGTTGCCGCATCGAGGCTGCGGCTATACTAGCCAGGAGCCTCAGATGCCCGGGATCCTTCGTCCTCAGTCTCCCGCCAGCGTTCGGCAGGCCTGTCTGCGCCGGATCCGCACGGCGTTGCAGCCGACGCCGGCGGACTCCTTCCGCCAAGCGGGGGAGCAGGAGCGCCTGGTGTTCGTGCGCGAGCAGCTCCATTTGGTTGCCGCATCCGTGGAGGCAACTGCGCTCGCCTGGGAGCAGCGTGGCTACTGGGCCAAGGCAGACGGATTCCGGCGGGAATGGTCCTGGATCGAATCGGCCCGGGAAGATCTGCACGCAGCCATCCAGGCCGAGACCCCGGCCGCGGCCGACTCAGTCGTGGCGTCGCTGCTCGTGCGTTTGATACAACTCGGCGTCGAACTGCAGGCTGGCTCCCACGCTGGCGGGCGGAGCCAATCTAGCCCGTGAGCGCCCGATAAGCCCACAGCAGGCCGCCATGTGACCCGGATTGGGCTGGGTGGGGGGCGGGGGGCCCAGCGCGGCCAATAGGATGACTTTCCTACGCCCGGGTAGCGTCCGTCCGCTTGCGAGTGCGCCGAGCCTGGCGCATAATGACGACGAGGCCCAACCGCTTTGAGCATGGAAGCCCCAACCCAAGACGCCGTCAAGAGCGAGTTGCTGCTGGTCGTCGAAGATGACCCGGCAATGCTCGTTGCCCTGCGCGACATTCTGGAAGCCGCCGGCTATCCCGTGCTGGCTGCCGCCAACGGCCAACAGGCGCTCAAGCTGTTGGATGAGCAGACGCCTGCGCTGATTCTGTCGGATATCTCAATGCCGGTGATGGACGGCATTGAACTCTTCCAGGCGGTTCGCCGGCTTCCGATCGGGACTGCGATCCCCTTCATCTTTCTCACTGCGCGCGGCACCCGCGAGGACATCTTCGCCGCCAAGACACTCGGCGCTGACGACTACATCACCAAGCCCATTACCAGCCAGGAATTGCTCTCGGCCATTCAGGCGCGTTTGCAGCGCACTGGGGAGCTGATGGTGGCGCAGCTCAAATCGGCCTACAAGGCCAGCTTGAGCATGTTGGCCAATGCTATCGAGGCGCGCGATCGGACAACCCGGTCGCACGTCGAGCGAGTGAGCGCCTATGCCAGCGCCATCGCCCACGAATTGGGATGGGACGATGAGACGATCGATGCGCTGCAGTTCGGGGCGATCTTGCATGACATTGGTAAGATCAGCGTGCGCGAGGCCGTGCTCTGCAAGACCGGCAAGCTTTCGGCAGACGAGTGGCAGGAGATGCGCCAGCATCCGGAAGTGGGTGCCCGCATGATTGAGCCCATTCCGTACCTGGCCAGGGCGATCCCGGTTGTGCTGCACCATCACGAACGTTGGAACGGCAGTGGCTACCCGCGCGGGCTGGCTTCCGAGGCGATCCCTGAGGCAGCTCGTCTCCTGGCGGTGGTTGACACCTTCGACGCCATGACCTCAGATCGCCCCTACCGCCCGGCAGTCAGCCCGGAGGCGGCCTTGGAAGAGATCGTGCGCCAGTCGGGTGTCCAATTCGACCCGGCGATGGTCGATGCCTTCCGCCGTTGCTGGGTTCAAGGCGACATTGGCCGCATCACAGACCAGTTCGCCAACCCCGGACCCTAGGCCCTCCGCTTCGACGAGCCTGCCTTCCGCGCCTTCAGCCTCTGTATCAGACATCAAGTCGCCTTCCTGAACGCGCAGCGGCTGGCCGGCTGGCCCTCACGCCCGCATAGGCCCCGGGCCAGGGGCACGGATCGCGAGGACGCCGCCGGCAGGTGTGGGGTGCGCTGGCTTGCTTCGAGGTGCGACCCGTGCGCCTACCGCCTTGCACGTGGACTTGCGGCCAAGGGTGGCGGCGAAGCCGGGCCGACCCGCCGAGAGCCGCAAGAACTTGCTGGCCAACGCAAGCTGGCCGGCGCGGCCGCGCACAGGGAGGGCACTCCACTGGTCCGCGCGCCCGATGCAGCGCCCGCAAATCGCTCCGCTCACCGGCGTACGTTTGCGCTGTGATCCCCGTGGGCGACAACCATAACCTGGCGCGTGCGCAGAGGGATGCAAAGGCTCCCACAGCATCGCAGCAAGAGCGACAATTATCCTGACAAGGCACCTGCTGGCAAGGCGGCACACAGCTAGCGAGGGGCCGGGGCTCCCGCCGCC
>Ga0105100_10000102_pt1 | contig 45780 bp, 30 predicted proteins | sample PPLLak12cMay2015_2_FD_87033 | JGI IMG/M metagenome (GOLD analysis project Ga0105100, IMG submission 87033) | Freshwater sediment microbial communities from Prairie Pothole Lake near Jamestown, North Dakota, USA - PPLs Lake P8 Core (1) Depth... | ecosystem: Environmental > Aquatic > Freshwater >... | reverse complement strand
CTTCCCTGTGGTCATCCTGAGGTTCCTGCGCTTGCCGTTCTTGAAAAGTATTCCCGCTATGGCGCACATGAGCGACTCCGTCGGTTTCGAGTTTCGAGTTTCGAGTTCCTGGTTCCTGGTTCCTGGTTCCTGGTTCCTGGTTCCTGTTGTCAGGTGTCAAAGTGTCAGGCCGGATCCGTGCAGCCTCCAAGAAGAACATGTTCGTTCCGACCTCGTCATGCCGGCGGTCTTTAGGCCGGCATCCAGCTCTTTTCTGTGGATTCCGGCCTGAAGATTGCCGCAATGACGACTGAGATGTCCGCCAGACTGTGGCGTATAACTCCGGGGGGTTCTTTTCTCTGCGCCTCAGCGTCTCTGCGCGAGAAGAGAAACCTCCCGAGCGGATGACCGTCTGAGGCTAATCCGTGAATCGTGGTGAAACGATGATGGAGAGGAAGCGGATGGGCAGCGCGAAGAGCTCTTCAGGACCGTGCGGGGCATCGGCGTCGAAGAAGAGGGAATCCCCCGGCGACAATCGATAAGACTTGTCTCCGTGCATGTAGAGCATCTCTCCTTCGAGCATGTAGATGAACTCGGTGCCCGGATGCTGGAACAGGGGGAAGACCTCCGATTTCTCCGTCAGCGTGATGAGATAGGGCTCGACGGAGATGCTCTTCCCGACACTGTGCCCGAGGAGCCGATACTCGTGGCCTGCGCGACTCCCCCGCCGTTCGATGACGAGGCCTTCACCGGACCGCACGTAGCTGGCGTCCCGATCCTCTTCGTACTTGCGGAAGAAAGCCGTGAACGGGATGTTCAAAGCGCCTGACAGGGCCTGGAGGGTTCCCAGGGAAGGGGATGCATTGCCGTTCTCGATTTTGGAGAGCATCCCCGCCGAAAGCCCCGCGAGCTTCGCCAGTTCGGCGATGGTGAGATCCATCTTCTTTCGGAACGTTCGGATCTCCCGACCGATGGCCAGCTCGAGCTTGTTCTCGGGGCCCCCTGCAGTGCCGCCGTCGACTGGACCGTTCTTCGTCTTCTTTTTCCGCTGCGGTTCCGGCATGCTCCCCCTCCAGATTCTCTGCTGCTCAAGTCTTGCAGAAACGTGACGAACAGTCATTCAATGCTCCGAATCTAGCAGCAGTCCCCAAAGGGAGTCAACCGGCTCCTTTTCCTCACACGCTCATCCCCTCCCCGCTTTTCCTCAAGGCCATCGCCCCACCATCTGCTTTCCCCCCTTCATCTTCTCTCTGCCGATCTCACGTGAGCCAGCGCCCCATGGCACTCTCCCCGGCAGCCCGGATTCCGAATGCTTCGCCCGCACGGGTCAGCGCCCTGACGAGATCGTGGGCATAACCTCTCGAACAGGCTATCAAAAAGGCCCCGTCGCTCCCGTTCTTCCTCAGCACCACCACCGAGGACGGGATGTGACTGAACGGCCCTTGAAGGAGATATGGCGCCGTTCGCTTCGGGTCGGCGAGGTCCAGGGTGGTGAGCCGGTCAGCCAGAGAAAGCGCCTGGCTCCCCGCCACCCCCAGAAGAAGCCAGCCTTCGGTCACCTCCGTGAGTGCCGGCACGCTCCCCGGTTCTCCCCCCGGATGCCCTTCTCCCAGGTGCCAGACGGCCGCCTGCGCGGCTCCCATGCGGCTCACCAGGAAACCGCTCTCCCAGGAAACCTCCCCCGGCTTTCCTGGAGCCGTCAGTGCCCACGGGGCGATGGTTGTCAGAGCTTCGCTTTGAGCCAGCCACTTGCGTCGGTGGCTCAAGTCCACGACACGGGTGCCGGCCCCCTCTTCCCCTTCATATTCCAGAACGACCTCCCAGCCGTCCCGTTCCACGCTTCTGAGCGCCCGCCCTCCAAGCTGCACGGGGGATCGCCGTCGATGTGTGCTCACGATTTCTCCGTTTCTGGTTTCTGGTTTCTGGTTCCTGATGGTCGGTTCCTGATCTGAAGGTCCACAGAGCCTCAAGGTGCTTCCGAATTCTCACCTCTCACCTCTCACCTCCGACTTCCGCTCTCCGACCTCCGTTCACATCTTCATCCGCAACCCCTCTGGATCGTAGAACGGCATGGGAGCCACCACCGCCCCCAGCAGTTTTCCCTGGCATTCATCTTCGTAGATGGACCACTCGGTTCCGATGCCCGAAAGCGGCTCATCCACCAGGGCCATGCCCACGACCTCACCCAGGGCGGGGCTGAGGCGGGCGGTGCAGACGTAGCCTCGGATCACGCCGTCCACGATGATGGAGCCGTCCTTCGGCGGCCTGTCGGCAGGGGGCTGCATCTTGAATCCCACCAGCTTGAGCCGATCCTCCTGGTGCTCCGTGTGAATCAGGGCTGCAGCGCCCACGGTCCTGGCATCGGGTTTGTTCCGATGCCAAAGGAATCCCATCCCCAGGTCATGCAGCGTGGTCCTCTGCTCGGACTCGGACCCGATGATGACGTGGCCCTTCTCCATGCGGAGGACGTTCTGGGCTTCGAGGCCGAAAGGCTTCATGCCATACTCGCATCCCGCCTCCTCCACCAGCATCCAGGCCGACTCCATGTACGAGGAGGGAACATGCAGCTCGTAGGAGAGCTCTCCCACAAACCCCAGGCGCATGGCCCGGGCGGGGATGGAGCCGCCAACTTCGATCTCCCGATAGGCTGCAAAGGGGAAAGACTCGTTGCAGAGATCGAAATCCGTAACCTTCTGCAGCACCTTCCTGGCATTGGGTCCCGAGACATTGATGACCCCGAAGGCGTCCGTGAGGTTGACGAGGTGGTAGTCCCAGCCGTCATACCGCGTGTGATATCGGATCCACTCGATGGTGGACCCGGCACGGGCCGTCGAGCTGGTGAAGAAGTAGTCGTTTTCACCGCGCTTCACGACGACGCCGTCATCCATGAGGCAGCCGTCCTCGTTGCACATGGCCGAGTACTTGATGCGTCCTTCGCGTATCCTGGACATGTCTCCCACATAGACCCGCTGCAGCGCCTTGAAGGCATCGGGGCCGTGGATGCGGAACTTCCCAAGAGTCGATCCGTCCAGGATTCCCACGTTCTGGCGCACGTTGAGGATCTCGTCGTGGGCCGATTTTTCATCGCTGAAACGGCGCGCCCGGCTCCAGACGCCCACCTTCTCCATGCGTCCGCCGGCCGCCACCTGGAGCGCATGGACGGGGGTGCACTTGGACATGCCGTGGCCCGCACCCGCGTAGGTGGCCAGGTGAATTGGATGGAGCGGCGGCCGCACCGTCGTGGGTCTGGGCTCCGTGTCCGGGGATTCGTGGGATTGCCCCACAAAGAGTGCCAGGTTGTGCCCGGGAACGGCTCCCTGGCTTGGCCCGGTCCCGGCCGCCGTGAACCGCTTGATGAGCTCCGGGACGTCGAACCCCATCTCCATGGCCTGGCTCACGTTCTTGATGGTGGTGTCTTCATCGAAGCAAAGGAAGGTCTTGGACCCCTTGACCGGCCCCATCACCAGCTTAGGGTTGCGAACCGGCCCGGGGAGTGTCGATTGCTCATCCGCCAGGGTGCGCAGTGTCTCGGCCACGTCCATTCCGCAGTCGCCGGCCGCCCGAAGCCCCGCTTCCGTTCCCGAAATCTCGATGGCTCGAGCATCCTGCAGCCCCAGGAGTCTCCCCGCCGCATGGACGCCATCCGGGAGGGTGGAGGGCAGAAAGAAGCCTGTCAGGGAATCGTAGGAGAACCTGGCTCCCGCCAGGCTCAAAGCCCCCGTTGACGGGGTGAGTCCGGCCGAGGCCGCCAGCAGGTCGCACTCCACCTTCTTCTGCCGGGTCCCGTTGACGGGGCTGAGGGTTACCGCCTTCACCCTGCGGCATCCATGGGCTTTCACCGGCACCCAGCCCCGCATGAACGGAATGGAGCGGCTCGAGAGCTCATCGAGGAGCTGCGGCGCCTGCCCGTCTTCACGAACATCGGTCACGCAGGCGATGCCCATTCCCAGGTTCGCCAGGTCCAGAGCCGCCTCGATGCCCAGATCATTCCCGACGCTGAAAACGGCCCGCTCGCCCGCCAGGATTCCCCAGGTTCTGGCCAGCCGGTGGGCGCAGGAAGGCTGCATCACTCCGGGGCGCTCGTTGTTCTCGAATAAGAGGGGGCGCTCGATGCATCCCGTGGCCACGACGATGGACTGCGCCTGGATCTCCAGGTACCGTTCATCGAAAGAGGCTGAGTCTGCGCCCCGCTGGAAGGCTGTGACCTGCAGGGTGGGGTAGACGGCCACGACGGGGGCGTGCTTCATGATTCGGAGGTTCGGGCGCGACTCCAGCTGACGCTCCAGGTCCGCACTGCGGTCGTGCAGGGATGAACCGTCTGCGTAAGGATGCTCGCGGTATTCGAAAAAGCCGCCGAGCCAGGGTCGGGACTCCAGGAGAATCACGCGGAGCCCCCGGTCCGCAGCTGCCAGCGCCGCCAGCATGCCGGCCGGACCGCCGCCGATGACGCACACATCCGTCTTGAGATAGACTTCCTCGAAGCGGCCCGGCATTTCGAAATCAGGCTTCAAGGTACCGAGTCCCGCGGTCCTGCGCAGCTGCGGGATCACCCGTGGCCAGATGGCGGCCGGTTTGTGGAACATGCGATAGTAGAATCCTGCCGGCATGGCCCAGCTCAAGCCATCCATGAAACCCATGACGTCGAATTCGGGGGTTCCTTTCACATTCTGGGGCTCCACACGCATACCGGCTCGCAGCGGCGTGATCTCAGCCGAGACGTTGGGCACGCCGTCCACGGCCATGAGGGTGTTGCCGCTCTCCCCGTCTAGGCTGTAGAGCCCCCTGGGGCGGTGATATTTGAGGCTTCTGGAAAAGACACGCACTCCCCCGGCATACAGGGCCGTGGCCACCGTGTCGCCTTCCAGGCCCGCGACCTCCCTGCCCCGGTAGCGCAGGGTCCGTCGTTCACCGGGATGGACCTTCGAGGTTTTCAAATGATGCAGACGGTTCATCTGTCGCCCTCCTGCCCGTCAGTGGAGGGCGCCATCACCTGAACGTTGATTCGGGTGTCCCGGTCGATGCTGAACCAGAGACCGCAGCCATCCCGGTGGACCCACCATTCCCGCTGCACCCCCGCAACGCTCCGGTTCATGTGGACGTACCGGCACCAGGCCTCCGGCGTGAGCGTGGCCTCCTCAGGCCGCGGCCCCCTGTCCTCCCCGCCGTATCGGAATTCGTATCCGTTGCGCTTTCCGCAGATCGGACACGTGATGTTCAGACTCATCTCCATTTCTCCTTGCTTTGACGATCAATTGTTGGCCGAATATTCCATCAGGGCCGCGGTCTCTCCCATGAGCCGATGCTGTTCGAACCGCCGCAGGCTGAAAGGCTTCAGTATGGGGGGGCACTCGCCCGTGGCCATGAGCTCCGCCATGTATTTTCCCGCCACCGTGCACGATTTGAAGCCGAAGTAGCCCCAGCCGCAGTCCATGTAGTAGCCTTCCACGGGATCGTTCCCGTCCATGATGGGAGCCATGTCGGGGGTCATGTCCGCCAGCCCGGCCCAGGTGCGCATGAATTTGAGCCCTTTGAGGCAGGGCATGAGCTCGGTGACGGCTTCGGCCTGGTGCTTGATGTAACGGGCGGATGTTCCCGTGGTATAGTTGGGCCAGGGGTCCATGTGGGCCCCCGTTGCGATCTCGCCTTTGAGGGTCTGGTTGGCGTAGACATGGTAGGCCCCTGAGGAGATCACGTGGTCCAGGAGCGGCTTGAGGGGCTGAGTCACCATGGCCTGGATGGTCAGCGGGCTGATGGGCAGAGGGAGATCCAGGAATCGGCTGGAGAGGTCCGCCGAATACCCGCCGGCGGCATTCAGGACGCGCGGCGTGTGGATTCGTCCCCTGTCGGTTTCCACCGAGGCGATCCTGCCGCCCCGGACTTCGATGCCCGTCACTTCCGTCCCCTGGTGGATGTGCACTCCGAGCCTGGACGCACCTTTGGCCAGGCCCCACACGACGGCGTCGTGGCGCACGATCCCTCCCGGTGGATGGAACATGCCGCCGGCGATGGGGTAGCGGGGGCGGTCCGAAATGTCCAGAAGCGGCACCAGCTTCTTGCACTCCTCGGCGTCCACCAGGTGGATATCGATGCCGTGATACTGAGCCGAGGCCACCTGGATCCGCATGGCCTTGAGGGCCGCTTCGCTGTGGGCCAGATTGAGGTTTCCGCAGTTGTAGAACATGAGGTTGAAGTCGAGCTCCCGGGTGAGGACGGGCCAGAGCTCCAGGGCTTCCTTGTAAAGGGGAAGGTTTTCCTGGGTCCGCTGGTTGGCCCGGACAATGGCCGTATTCCGGCCGGAGCCGCCAAAACCGATGTACCGCTTTTCAACGATCGCGACGTTCGTCATCCCGTGACGGGAGGCCAGAAAATAGGCCGTGGCCAGCCCGTGCAGGCCGCCGCCGACGATGACGGCGTCGTAGCTCGATTGGAGAGATGGCGTATTCCAGAGCCGCTTCCTTTTGCCGAACATGATGTCTCCTTGGATTCCCTCCGGGGTTGCATGAAAATTTCCTCACCAGAAAAATCCGTTCAAGGGTATTTCACACTCTCACTGCTGTGTGCCGCCACACCATCGGCGAATGGGAATCGGCACGCCTCTCAAAAGAGGCCCCTCATCCGTTCGACCACATCGCGTTGAGCGCCTGGCACACTCTCTCGGCACTTCGAGGAAAAGCATCAGGCAACCTTCGTACCAGGGGCGGGTGTTGTGAAACCTGGGGTGCGTAGCATTATGGAATTATAGGAATAAAAAATTACTGAAAAGAAATTGAGGTGACCTCATTGAATGGAAAGCGATCGGTGGGGCGACATTTCCGTGTCTGGAGGGGGTCCAGTTTCGTCGAACATCACATTTTTGTTTCAGATCAATATGGTTCAAATCATGAATTCGTTGAGCGGCTCTGGCCGGAAGCGCTCATGAGTCGTCCCGGGGGGGGTAAATCGCGCGCGCCTTCCCTTTCATCGTTACGAGCGGCTCACAGGGGAATGAGGGGCTGCAGGGGGAAGGCGGCGGGCATCGAAAAGGAAGACCGGCCGCCTGGAGCCATTCCCGGTCAGGGGGTGGTCATCTTCTGGAGGTACTGCCCCAGGGCCATGAGGGGGAAGCAGTTGCGGTAGTTGTGATACCGGATGTAGAAGTGGTTGGGAAACCCTGTGCCCGTGAAATAGGGTTCATCCCACGTCCCGTCGGGCTTCTGGTTGTGGACCAGGTATTCGATGCTCTTCTCCACCTCGGGACTGTCGGCTTCGCCCGCGGCGATGAGGCCCATGACGGCCCAGGCCGTCTGGGATGCCGTGCTGGGACCCTGCCCGCACAGGGCGGGGTCCCGGTATGAGTCGCAAGTCTCACCCCAGCCCCCGTCCTCGTTTTGATGCGCCTTGAGCCACTGAATCGCCGCCTGGACATACGGAGCGCTCAGGTCTTCTCCAATGGCCTTCAGGCCCCTCAGAACGGACCAGGTCCCGTAGATGTAGTTGACGCCCCATCTTCCCCACCAGGAACCGTCGGCTTCCTGAAGATTCCTGAGGAATTCGATCCCCCGCCGGGCCGCCCGGTGGGTCAAACCGTACCCCATGGTTCCCATGGCTTCGATCACACGGGCGCTGACATCCGCCGTCGGATAGTCCAGCATGGCCTCGTTGTCGGCAAAGGGGATCCGGTTGAGGATCATCATGGTGTTTTCCTTGTCGAAAGCCGCCCACCCGCCATTCTCGCACTGCATGCTGAGGCACCAATCCAGCCCGCGCGACAGGGATTGCTCCACGCCGTCGCAGGGAATGGCCGACTTGAGCCGCTCCAGGGCCACGAGCACCACCGCGGAATCATCCACATCCGGGTACTTGTTGTTGACGAACTCGAAGGCCCATCCTCCCGGAGGGCAGCAGTTCTTGACCTGCCAGTCGCCGCCCGTCAGCACCTGCTTTTCGATCAACCATCGCCCCGCCTTCTGCAGAGCCGGATGTTCGGGCTTTTCACCGCAGTCCAGCAGTGCCAGAGCCGTCAAGGCCGTATCCCAGACGGGCGAGATGCAGGACTGCATCCGGAGACCCTCCTCGTCTTGGAGGCAGAAATCCTCCATGGCACGCAATCCCTTGGCGACGGCCGGATCCTCCTGGGAGTAACCCAGGTAATGCAGGGCCAGAATGGAATAAACCATGGGAGGTTGGATCCCGGCCCAGTCCCCCGAATCTTCCTGGTGATCCAGAACCCAGTCCCGAGCCGCCTCAATGGCCTTCTTCCGGAGCGCAGCGATGGGGCGGCGCTCGTACTGCTTGACCACCCGGTCCACGAGAAGAAAGAGGCGATGGGTGGGTGTGAGCGGCTTTCGTCTTCGACCCGGATGCTCATAGGAATACAGCTCGGGGATCTGGAGATGCCTGGGCAGCTTCAACCTCGACCTCAAAGCCATGACGATGGAAAGCGGCACGATGGTGCCCCGCGCCCAGCTCGAAAACTCGTAGATGTTGAAAGCGAAGCGCTCGGGGAGCAACACCACTTCCACCGGCATGGAAGGGATCTTGTTCCATCCATATTGCCCGAACAACGCCAGCCAGATCTTGGTGAAGACCCGGGAGGCCTCGATGCCGCCTTTCTCGAGGATGAACTCCCTGGCCTTGGTCAGCGGTTCCGACCGGGGGTCCTCGCCGGCCAGCTTCAGTGCGAAATAGGTTTCCACCGTGGTGCTGAGATCCCCACCGTCGTCGTGGTAAAGCCCCCACGCCCCGTTGGATCGTTGCTGCTTCAGGAGATATTTCACCATGGCCGCCTTGCGAACGGGGTCGAGAGACCCGAGAATCGTGTGCAGCATGATGTATTCGCTGGTGATGGTCGTGTTGGATTCGAGCTCGGCCCACCAGTAGCCTTCCTGTTCCTGGATCCTCAGGAAGTGCTGAACGCCGCTCGCAATGCATTCCCGAAGAGCTTCGGTGAACTGCTCCTGGGCTTCAGCGGGCGAGGGAACGGCGCGGAGGTGGACCTCACCGGCCTCTGGTAAGCGTTTCCAGGGCGTTCTGAGGTGGGGTGAAGTGAGCTCTTTCTGAAAGACCCCACTTTCCCGGACCAAGCAAGGCGCCGTCTCTTCCAGCTCCTCACTTTCCAGATGATCCGCACTCAATTCCCGTTTGCCGGATACGAAAATCATACTTATGCTCAGCCCCTGTAGGATCCCTTCGAAATCGCCTCAAAATTTGAGTTATCTACAACAGTTGTGAAACGATCTCAAGCATTCTTGCAAATTGGTGCTACACCTCGATCACCAGACGGCTGTCCACGCACCAGCACCCCTCCGGGCTTGCCAGAACCGGGTTGAGGTCCATTTCCTGGATTTCGGGATAGTCCAGGGCCAATCGGGATAGGGATACGATCAGGTTTTCGAGGGCTCCCAGGTCCACCCCCTTCTGTCCGCGAATTCCTGAAAGGATGGGGTAGCATCTCAGGGACTCGATCATTTCTTGTGCTTCGGAACGAGAGATGGGCGCCACCCCTCTGGCCACGTCCCGAAACACCTCGGTGTAAATCCCGCCCATGCCCACGACAACGACGGGCCCCAGCTGCGGGTCCTTCTTCAAACCGACCAGAAGCTCGAAGCCCTCGGCCTGCTTCTGAACCAGGATTCCGTCCAGGAACGCGGATGGAGTCACGGCGTGAAAGTGGCTCACCAGCTCATCGTAGGCACGGCGCAGATCGACTTCATCCCGGAGATTCAGCCGAATCCCTCCCAGATCCGACTTGTGAATCCACGCTCCGGAGACAATCTTCAGAACCACGGGGAATCCTGCCGTCCGGGCGAATGCGACGGCAGCATCCCCATGCGGCGTGAGTGCTGCCGGGACCGTCGGGATTCCATAGGCTTCGAAAAGCGGGCCCGCCTCATCTCCCAGGATCACACGCCCCGGCGGGAGGACGACAGGTCTTGCGCCGGGGCGTGCAGGCTGCCCGAAGTGCTCTTCCCCCTCAAGGGGCTGCGCGCGAAAGCGCTCCCAGCGCAGGAGAGCCGAGAGCCCCATCAGGGCTTCATCGATGCTGTCGAAGCAGGCCACTCCGGACTCGTCTTCGAGCGCTGCCGCCTGACTGCTCTGGTCGCCTCCGTAGAGCCAGAGGGCCAGGGGTTTCCGGCGGGGGTTCTCCATGTTGATCTCTTTGGCGGCGGCCACCATGTCCAGATCCCGGTGCAGGGGGGACGCCATGGCAGGGGCAATGCCCAGAACCGCATCCACGTTTTCGTCGGCCAGGAGGCCGCGTCCGGCCTGCTTCAAGACGGCGGTGAAAGAGCCCGAGACCATCCCCAGGGGCCAGAGGTCCACGGGATTGCGCAGCCTGTGCCAGGCGATGTGAGGGTTTTCGAGCCCTTCCCGGATCGCCTCGGGGAAGGGGGCCAGCTCCAGCCCATAATCCTCGCAGGCGTCCGCCGTCATGATCCCGCACGCTCCGGTGGCCGTCACGACACCGATTCTCGGCCCCTTCATGGTGCTGAAATGGAGGAAAGCCTGACAGACGGCCTTGAGCTCGACCATATTGCGCACACGGATCAGCCCGGCGCGTCGAAATGCCGCATCGATCACGGCGTCCTCCCCCACCAGGGATCCCGTGTGCGAAAGGGCGGCCTCCGCTCCGGCCGCGCTCCGGCCGGTCTTCAGGATGATGATCGGCTTGACCCGTGCAATGCGCGACGCTACGTTGAGAAACTCTCGGCCCCGCTTCAGCCCTTCCATGTGGATGAAGATGATCCCGGTTTCGGGGTCCGTCTCCAGGTATTCCAGAACGTCCACGAAGTCGAGGTCGCATCCGTTGCCCACATCCACGGCCTTCCCCACGCGATGGGTGAAGCTCTCGTAGCCCACCTGAAACACCCCCGACTGGGCCACCATGGTCAGCGGGGGCGGGGATGGATCCTGGGCGATATCCACAAATCCCGTGCTGAAATGGGCAAAACCATTCAAGACCCCCATGGTGTTCGGCCCGAGCACCCGGATCCCATGCTCGCGGGCGATGGCCACGAGCTGCTCCTGCAGGGCGGCACCCGCATCATCGGCATCCGAAAAGCCCTGGCTGATCACGATGACGTGCCGAATGCCCTTCCCGGCGCAATCCTTGAACACCGGCAGGACCCGGTCACGCCCGACGGAAATGACGGCCAGATCAGGAATTTCGGGGAGCTCCGCCACGCCGGGAAACGTTCGGTGCCCGAGAATCTCCGGCACCTTGGGGTGGACGAGATGAATCGTCCCCCCATATCCATAGCGCAGCATCATTTCCAGGTTGTTGTAGGCCCCTGTGCCGCTTTGTCGCGAGACACCGATGAGCACGACCGATCGAGGATTGAAGAATGCTTCCATCAGGGAATGCTCCGTGCTGAGTCTTGAGATTGACCTGCCTTCAACATAAGCCGTACCTGAGGCGCGTGACCGCCCGGCTGTCACCAGCCTCGAGGCAGCACGACCTGTGCTCACCACTCCTTATGACAATGGGAATGAAAACACAAGAAATAGACGCCCGAGGTCGCACAAGGACCACTCAAGTCCCTTCGGGCATTCCGACCGGCTCCCCTTCATCCGAGGTGCCCAGGACAAGCCTTTTGAGGATCATGGGGTCTTTGAAGTTGAACAATTCACCGCTTTCCGGATCGTTCAGGAAGGCCACGAGGACCTCGGGCGCGCTGGAGATCTCCACGGTGTGGAAATAATCTGTTTTTTCCACCGTACCCTCGAGCCGGCCCGTTTGAACGGCGGCATCGAAAAGAACCGGGTCGGGGAGCCGCAACAGGAGGTCGCCTTCGGGGGTGAAGTCGTACTGCGCGAAGTAATAGTGGGGCTCCCACTCATGATCGGTCTTCACCCGCACAGAGAGAAAATGTTGCCTCGCCCCGCGACAGGCCGTGATTTCACCGGTTTCGAGCCGAAACTGCCCGTCTTTCCAGTCGACCCCCGCGATCTGCCCCAATCCGTTGCTGCCGAATCGAACATGGATGATCTGGTCCTCCGCAATCCATTCACCCTCCAGACGAGCCCGCTCCGTTGCATCCGCTGTCGCGGGGAGGGGCTGCAGCAGGGTCACGGAAGCACAGCCCGTGACGGCCGACACCAGCAGCGCTCCGAGGACGAGGATGGCTCCGGAGCGTGAGGACTTGAAGCTGGAAGACCATTCATCTTCCCACCACTGAAATCTCATGGCAAACTCTCCCTCTGAGGCAGAGAGGACAGAACCCCTCTTCGCCCGGTTTCAGCCGAGATCCGTGAAGATCCGGTTCAGCAGCTCCCTCAACTGGTGAAGACGGTAAGGCTTCTGAATGAAGCCCGTCAGCCCCTCTCCCAGGAACCGCTGGGTGGCGTCCTGTTCATTGTATCCGCTGGAAAGGATCACCCGGATATCGGGCCTGATGGCCTTCATCCTCCGGAATGCGGTCAGGCCGTCCATTCGCGGCATGGTCAGATCCAGGAGCACACCATCGATATCGTCGGAGGACTGCTCGAACAGCTTCAGCGCCTCCTCTCCATCCGAGGCCACCATTCCCTTGTGTCCGAGGTATTGAATGAATGCGAGTGCGAGGCGGCGCACCTCCTCTTCGTCGTCCACGATCAGGATGGTGCAGCAGGAGGCTTTAGAGCGAGCTTCGGGCGGAGGAGTGCGGGGAGCCCGATCCTTGACGGTCGCCCTGGCCTCGCAGGCTGGAAACAGCACCCGGATGCTGGTCCCTCGCTCCCGTTCACTCTCCACGAGAATCGCACCCTTGTGCCCCCGCACGATGCCCAACACGGCCGACATGCCCAGGCCGCGCCCGGTGAACTTGGTCGTGAAGAAGGGGTCGAAGAGGCGCTCCTGGGTCTCGGGATCCATGCCGGAACCGGTATCGGTGACCTCGATGAAGGCGAAACGCCCGGGCTCCGGCCTCTCTCCGACTCGACTGCGACTCAGCTGAGCTTCGTCACAATCCGTCACGCCGGTCGACAGGGTGATCTCGCCGGCCTGTTCCCCGATGGCTTCCGAGGCATTGGTGAGAAGATTCATGATGACCTGCTGGATCTGCCCGGGATCGGCTTGAATGGTCGAGCGCTCCCCGGTCGGGCAAAGCTGAACCGTCACCATTCTACTGACGGCCGTGCGGAAGAGGTCGGCATTTTCACGCACCAGGTCGTTCAGGTCCACATGCGATACCACGAATTGGCCTTTGCCCGAATAGGCCAGCATCTGGCGGGTGAGGTCCGTCGCCCGGCGGGTCGCCTGGATGGCATTTTCGATTCCCATACGCGCTGCGGAGACCGGGGACAGACCCTGGAGTGCCAGATCCAGGTTTCCCAGGATCACCATGAGCAGGTTGTTGAAGTCGTGAGCGATGCCTCCTGCGAGAATGCCCAGGCTTTCGAGCTTCTGTGAATGGAGCAGCTTGCGCTCCAGCTTCAGCCGCTCCTCCTCCGCCTGCTTCCGCTCAGTGATGTCGAGGGCCGTGAAGGTGACGCCCGCAGACCAGTTCGTCACGTCCAGGGGGGTCGAGCTCAAAATAACATCGATGAGGCGACCATCCTTTCGCTTCCAGCGAGTCTCGACGGTTCCGGTCCCAAGCTCGCTTATCTGCGCGTACTTCTCCCGACCGACGTAATCAAAATCCTCATCGGAGTCATAGAGGACTCTTGCGCTCCGTCCCAGGAGGTCGCCCTTCTCATACCCAAGCATGTCGCACAGCCGTTCATTGGCGTCCATGATGACTCGATCGACGACCAGCCCGATGCCGACGGGTGCCGCCCGGAAAACGCTCGTGAGCCGTGCCTCGCGTTCCAGGAGCTCCGCTTCGGCACGCTGTCGATCGGCAATCACGCGCCGAAGCTCCCGAAGGGCGGCAGCCATGTCCGCCGGCGTTGCCTGGTCCAGGTCCAGGAGATGATCGATTTCCTCTTCAATCCCCGGAGCCTGGAGCTGCCCCTGGCTCTTCGTGCCATGGCCGGATTCTTTCCTTTCCATGTCTACCCTCCGCAGCCCAGGATGAAAGAAATGGGTGAGCACCCACGAGGCAAGGATCCAGGATCTTCCGTTGATCCCCGTCAGCGGCTAGTCAGGACGCAACTGCTCCAGCTGCTGCTTCAACAAGTCGACGGCCGGAGCCGCCTGACTGAACACCTGCTCGACTTTGCCGAAGTCCAGCATGCGCACGCCGCGGATTTCAGTCTGGAGGTAGAGGTCGGGTTTCTGATGCTTGATCTTCTGAGTCAGCGCCGCCTGCTGCATGATATCGAACGTGCCCAGGACGGACTCCAATGCACTGGGTATCTTGCGGCTCACCGGGTTGCGCGCACGGCGGACATCGACGGCGATGGTGAAATCCGCATGCCCCAGCACATGGTCGAACGGCACCTGGTTGGTGATGCCTCCATCGACCAGGACCCGGCCCGAGATCACCACAGGAGCAAAAATACCGGGCGCGGCCATGGAAGCCTGCAGGGCCGGCATCAGATCACCGTCCGTGAGAACGACTTCCTTCGCCGACCAGTAGTCGGTGGCGGTCACGATGAGCGGAATCTCGAGGTCTTCGAAAGTCGTCCCGGCAATTCCGGCAAAAAGGTGCTTCAGGAATCTTTCGGCCCGCATCAGGCCGCCGCGTGAGAAGCCCGGCGAGAAGGCCGTCAGCCACTTGAGCAGGTCCGCCCTCTTTCCGAGAACGTCGCTCCACGTGTCCTGCTTGAGAATGAGGTGCCTGCGGATCCCTTCCTTGATCTCGCTACCGGACACCCCGGATGCGTAAATGGCCCCAACAACAGCCCCCATACTGGTTCCGGCAATGATGCTCGGTTTGATCCCCAGCTCGTCCAGGGCTTCCAGGACGGAAGCATGCGCCAGACCTCGAACCCCACCGCCACCGAGAGCCAAACCTATCCGCATCGCTCCTCGTTCCTCACCGCCGAACGGGCGCTGCAAAACGCCGGGTCCTGCCACGTGAAACTTCAAACACAGGATAACTTTATACGATTCATCGTGAATTTGGCCAGAAAATGTGTTCTTTTCCGACCTGAAGCTGTTCGGGATTCCGATGGGCCCTCTATCCCTCGAATCATGTTCAGTTTCAGAGCATGATCACTGTGCTGAAGGTGACCCGAACCGATGCTCTGCTTCTGAGACCTCATGAACTTATGATGGACCGATGAACATCCCAGACTCGGCAACAGCCCAGACCATCCAGAGGCAGCTCTTGAACTGGTTCGAAAAAAATCAACGGGATCTCCCCTGGCGAAAGCACTACCAACCCTACGCCGTCTGGATCTCGGAGGTCATGCTCCAGCAGACCCAGGTCAAGACGGTCCTCCCCTACTATGAGCGCTGGATGGCGGGGTTTCCCGACATCCGCTCCCTGGCCGAAGCTCCGGAGGACGCCGTTCTGAAGCATTGGGAGGGGCTCGGCTATTACAGCAGAGCCCGCAATATCCAGCGAACGGCCCGGATTCTCATGCTGGAATTCCATGGGGAGGTGCCGAGGATCTACAGGGCGTTGCGTGATCTCCCCGGAATCGGCCCCTACACTGCGGCAGCCATCCTCAGCCTCGCTTTCAACCAGGACTACCCGGTGGTGGACGGCAATGTGAAGCGGGTTTTCGCCAGGCTCTTCGACATCGGGTCGCCCCTGAGCGAGCGCCGGAGTCTCCGCTTCATCGAGGAGACGGCCCGGGCCCTCCTGCCGGGGGGAAAGGCCAGGGCCTTCAACCAGGCTCTCATGGAGCTCGGGGCTGTGGTCTGCACGCCCCGCCATCCCCTCTGCCCGAAGTGTCCCGTCGGCGAAACATGCCGGAGTCGGATTCTGGAGATTGTGCCCCAAAGGCCCGTTCCATCGCCCCGCAAGTCCCCCATCCCCCTCGAGGTCGCCGTGGGGATCCTGGTATCCGATGGAAGGATCTTCATCCAGAAGCGACCACCCGGCGGCCTCATGCCCCTGCTCTGGGAGTTTCCCGGGGGCAAGGTGCAGGTGGGCGAGACACCCGAGGAAGCCCTTGTCCGGGAATTCCTTGAAGAGCTCGAGGTGCAGATCGGAAGCCTCGAGAAGATCGCTGAGATCCGCCACAGCTACACATCCTTCCGCGTGGTCCTGCATGCCTACATGTGCCGGCTCAAGGGTCGCAGACAGCGGCCGGTCCTCCGATCCGCCACGGAGGGACGTTGGGTCACACGGGATGAGATCAGCCGTTTCCCCTTCCCGGCCGCCAATCAGAAGCTGATTCGGATGCTCGGGCAGGCGGGAATCTGAGGGGAGTTGGGGGCCGCCGTCTTCTCAAAGGCCTTTGTGGCCGGGACGCAACTCGCCCTACCCCCTGAATCGCCCGTGTGATCGCATCCGAAACCGGCGCATTCTTCTCGGTCGGGTGTCTCCGGACAGTCAGCATCGATCGGTTCCCGGGCCGGCTACCCCCCTTGTAAAGGCTTGTATCCAAAGCGCCGGCATATTAGATTAGAACCCAATATTCTGCGAAACTTCACCTGTTTTCGCGGGCTGATTGGGAGGATGTTTGAAGGCCTGTGCCGTTGCTCCTTCCAGAATCAGGCGGGTTGGGCACCCCATGATGGCCTCCGGTGAGGGGATCGAATCGCGCCAGCTTTTGAGGAGACTCATTCATGATTCAGTTTAGAGTGGTTCCGTTTCTGTTCTCCGCGCTGAGCCTGGTGTTGTCAGGGTGCGCCACAATGCCCGCCACGCAGCCCATTCCTCCCGACTGGGCCGTTCGGAGTTATCTCGTGGATGAGATCATCGATACCAGGACCGGCGCCACCGTTCCTTTTGAAGCACTGGTGAATGAGCTTTCAAAATCGCAGGTGGTCTACGTGGGGGAAACCCACACGAGCCTGGAAGATCACCGCATCCAGAAGAAGATCGCTGAAGCGCTCCACGCAAAAACGCCCGAGATCATCCTGGCCATGGAAATGTTTCCCAGAGAATCCCAGCCGGTACTGGACCGCTACAGCAAGGGGCTCCTGACCGAGGAGGAGCTCCTCAAGGAGGTGGAGTGGCAGAAGGTATGGGGATTTCCCTATCCCCTCTACAAGCCCATCCTCGACTGGGCTTTGGAAAACAGAGTCCCCATCACCGGCCTCAATGCATCTCAGGACGTCGTGAAGTCCATTTCACGCGGGGGACTCGCCGCCCTGCCGCCCAAAGACAGGGCTCGCGTGGCCGACGACTTCAACCTGAGCGATCTGGATCATCGTCTATATGTGGAGCGGCAATACGAACAGCACGTGAAGGGTGGCATCCGGAACGTGGAAACGTTCTATGAGGCCCAGCTCGCCTGGGAGGAGACGATGGCCGAGACATTGGCCGGGATCCTCTCTCAGGGGGGTAGCGATGCGCGCATCGTGGCCCTCATCGGACGCGGCCATGTCAACTACCGTTTCGGGGTTCCGCAGCGAACGGCCCGCCGCGTTGACCACTCCTACAAGATCGTTCTCCCCATGCCCATCGACTCTCCCGAGTCCCTGGCCAATGCCAGGATGGCCGACTATGTCTGGGTTACCCGATCGCCCGAGCAGCCCAGGCGGGGACGCCTCGGGGTCATGGTGCGGGCCCTGGGCAATGGAAAGGGTGTGGAGGTCCTGGCTGTGGCGCCCGAAAGTCCCGCGGAACAGGGAGGTCTTCAGGCGGGCGACTTGATCGTGACGGTGAACGGGGTTGAAATCCAGGAACTCGAAGACTTGCACGAAACCATCGCGGAGAAGCGAGGGGTTCACGAAATCGTCGTGCGGCGCGGCCGGCAGTTGATCGAGATCGAGATATCGATTCCCGATGAACGGGAATGATCAAGGAAGAAGTACAGCTCCACACAAATGATTGACCGATTGAAGCGTCATTCCCGCGTATCCCTGGCGGGAATCCAGAGGTTTAAAAATGCCTGGATCCCCGCCAAAGCTTGTCCCCGCAGGCTTCAGGCGGGGAGCATGCGGGGATGACGTCCTGGGGATATGTTCACTTTACCCTGTGAAGGTGTACTAAGGGGGGACCGTGGAGGAAACCACCCGACTCCCGGTTGCTCTCTGTCAAATGTCCAAAATCACCATGGCTTCCCATCCGTGCCTGGTTTGCTCGACGCGGAAGTGATGAAAAGTAACGGCCTTGACGTCCACAATGAGGTCGTGCCGGGCGGGATCGATCTTTTCGCCGGAGGCTTCGGCGCTCAGGTTGAAGCCATGGTCCCGGGCCCCGATCTCCACAGCGTCCACGCGCAGCAGCAACTGTTCGGCATCCTTAAAGAAAATAATCTCCTGAAGCAGTTCGAAAAGCAGAAGATCCATGGCCTCGGCCTCGAGCTCCCAGTGGCGATGCTCGCGCCGCTCGATGGTTTCCAGTCTTTCCACCATGACGTTGGTCAAGGCGTCCGAAGCTGCGACGAACAACTCCTCCACCGTTGCACCCCACGCCTTGAACGCGACATCGGCCGTGGCGATGTCATCCAGGTATTCAAAAGGCATGGGACATCTCGCAGCTGCTAAGCTGGCGGAGGATGGAATCCCGGTCCCGCTCCAATTCCCGACCGATGAAAACCAGGTGAGTCCTCTCGGCCGGAAAGGATTCGAAGTCCGCACGCCCCACCACGTAATTGAAAAGGAAGCTCTCCGTCTCGAATCGAATGAGTCCCTTCGCCCGGAAAACCGAGGCCGGCAGGGTGGGGAGCATCTGGCGAAACATCCTTTCGTCCAGGGGAGCTTCGGTGGCATAGCTGAACGACTGAAAAGAGGGCTCACCCCTGCAGCTCTGAACCATGGTGCGCCTTTCCATATCCAGGCCGAAGAGCAGCTTCAGGTCGACATCGCACCCGACGGTCTTGAAGAAGAAGGCCGTGTTGTTCCATCGGCGGATTTGAGCCTCGACCTCTCGCACCTCCTGGGTGGTGACGAGGTCGATCTTGTTGACGAGGATGATGTCCGCCGACTGAAGCTGAGTGCGTGCCGCATACCCCACGTAAGGGTGCCTTGAGCTCAGATATGCATCCACCACGCAGATCACACTGTCCAGCCGTACCTCCGGCAGTGTCTCTTGAACCCGGAAGACCAGAGAGTCCGTCTCGACAGCACCCGTTGCCTCCACGAGGATGCCCTCAGGTCGAATCCTTTCGACGACTTCACGAACCGCTGTCTCGAATTCGTTGGTGAGTGAACAGCACACACATCCGCCGGAGATTTCGACGATCCGCACATTGCGGCCTTCGATGATCCGGCTGTCGATGGTCATTTCGCCGAATTCATTGATGAGAATGGCCAATCGCCTTCGAGCCTCGCCGAGAATTCTCCTCAGCAGGGTGGTCTTTCCGCTGCCCAGCCCTCCGGTGATCAGCATGATGGGCGTTCTCAGCTCCATGCCCCCTCCCTCCTGATTTCGTTTCAGCCCTTGACGTTGCCGATGGGAGAAAACCGTGCCACGCGTCGGCTGATGCCCGCAAGCTCCGTTGCCAGGACCACGTCGTCGATTTCCTTGTAGGCAGGCCCGGCTTCCTCGGCCAACCCGGCGTAGGACGCCGTGCGCACGTAAATTCCCCTGGCCTCCATGTCCTGCTGGAGCTTTTTGCCCTGGAACTGCTTTTTGGCCTGGCGGCGGCTCATGGTCCTGCCGCTTCCGTGGGCGGTGCTGCTGAAGGTCTGCGAACCGCTCTCGACGCCGGCCAGCAGGTAGGATCCCGTTTCCATGCTGCCGCCGACAATGACTGGCTGGCCCGTTTGGCGATAAATCGCCGGAAGCCCTTCTCTGCCGGGCCCGAAAGCCCGCGTGGCGCCCTTCCGGTGCACGAGCAGCTCGCGCCAGGCGCCGTCCATGAAGTGTCTTTCAATTTTGGCGGTGTTGTGCGCCACGTCATACACCTGGTGCATGCCGAGGTCGAGGGGGTCGCGGCGGAAAACCTCTGAAAACACCTCGCGCACCCGGTGCAGGATTACCTGGCGGTTGGCAAAGGACATGTTGATGGCGCACTTCATGCCGGCAAAATAATCCTGCCCTTCAGGCGAGTTGAAAGGTGCGCTGGCCAGCTCCCGGTCAAGAATCTTGATGCCGTACTTCCTCTCCATGACCTTGAGGAAGAGCTTCAGGTAATCCGTCGCCACCTGGTGCCCGAATCCGCGGCTCCCGCAGTGAAACATCACCACCACCTGGTTGGGAAGCGTGATCCCGAAGGCCCGGGCCAGTTCGGGATCGAAGATGTTCCCGGGCCGGGCCACCTGGATCTCCAGGTAGTGATTCCCGGATCCCAGGGTGCCAATCTGCTTGAAACCACGATCGACGGCCTTGTCGCTGACCTTGTCCGCGTCAGCCCCTTCGATGCAGCCGTACTCCTCGGTCCGTTCCAGATCTTCCTTCCATCCATACCCGTTGTCGATACTCCAGCGGGCGCCCAGCTCAACGGCCCGGCGGAACTCGTCGCGGGAGATCCTGATGAAACCGCTGCTTCCCACCCCAGCGGGGACACTCTGGAAAAGCCTGTCCACCAGGTCGTGCAAATGCGGCTTCACTTCCTCCTCGGTCAGGTTGGTCAGGACCAGCCGCATACCGCAGTTGACGTCGAACCCGATGCCACCCGGGGAGATCACTCCGGTCCGTGGGTCCATGGCCGCAACCCCCCCGATGGGGAAGCCGTATCCCCAGTGTCCATCGGGCATGCAGAAGGAGTATCCCACAATACCCGGCAGGGTGGCCACGTTGGTCACCTGTTCGATGACCCCTTCGTCCATGTCGCGCAGCAGCTTCTCCGTTGCATAGATGCGCGCGGGAACCCGCATGCCTTCCTTGTAGGTGACCGGTATCTCCCAAACGGCATCCGAAACCCGAATGATACTTTTCACGTGTGCCATGCCGACCTCACCTTCTCTATTGAAATCACCCGCAAAGCGCTCGATATCGGTGGCTGGCTGGAAGGCGTCGAAGACGGAGTCGCTTGAATGATCTCCAGGCCCGTTGAATCATTGAGCGACGCATTGATCAAAATATACCGATGAAAAACCCAAATGTCTACCCGTGGCCCTTCAGGAGATCCCATCATTTCGACCGGTCCCCGCTGTGAGGGCCGGCAGTCACCCCCGCTCGCGGTCATCCAGGAATCCCTTGCCCCACAACGTCAACTGTACTAAAAAACGACCAGATTATCTTCCATGATATCCGGAACATCCGGAGAATTAAGACCCGATTCCACCGGGGGGGGAGCTGATGAGCACGGATCTGCATGCCGATCAAATGAAGGCTCGATTGAAACAACTGATTCTGCAGCATGCGTTTCAGTATTCGGAGGATGCCACTTTCAAGCTGGTCAGCGGGGGGACGAGCCAGTTCTATTTCAACTGCAAGAAGGTCACGCTGGACCCCGAAGGACTGTTCCTCATTGGCAACCTCATTTTTCAGGCCATACGGGACCTCAACGTTCAGGCCATTGGCGGCCTCACTCTCGGAGCCGACCCCATTGCCAATGCCGTGGCCTACTCCTCCTGGATCCATCAGCGGCCGATTCAATCCTTCGTGGTGCGCAAGAAGCAGAAGGAGCACGGCACGGCCAGTCTCATCGAAGGAAAGGTCCGTCCGGGTGATCGAGTGGTCGTGGTGGACGATGTGGTCACCACGGGAGGATCAACCCTCCAGGCCATTGCCGCGTGCCGGGAGGCGCAGCTGGACGTGGCAAGGGTCGTCGTGCTGGTGGACCGCCAGGAAATGAAGGGCCGCGAAAACATTCTGAAGGAAGTCCCCGACGTGGTGGCGCTGGTCACTCGAGACCAGATCATGTCACTCTACCGGCAGCCCTACTACGACAACGAGATTTCTCAGTAGGGTGGGCATAAGCGGTAGCGTTGCCACCGAGAAGGGCAACTTCACTTCCGGTGGGCATGATAAAGACCTTGCCCACCCTACCCTGAAAGCGCGTCTGGTTTGATTTCTCCCTGTAGCGTGCCGCCCAGGCGAACAGGATCTATCGCAAAGCCTGAAAAGATGCCGGTGTGGCCGTCCACTTCTTTCACGATTTTTCGACCTGGAGCGATTTTGTCAATGGCAAGAGTGGTGAGAGTGAATTCTACGAGCGCGCCGTGGTGGAATTGAAGCAGTTGATGCAGTAGTTGTGGTCTGTGCAGTACAGTCGGGCGCAAGCTGATGACCGGTTCAGGCGAGCACGATGAACCTGTGCCCACCCTGCGGTTCCGAGTAATAACGACGATCTTCGCAGGGTGGGCAAGTCTTTTTGTGCCCACCACAACGGCAAACGGATTTGTGCCCGGATGGCCCCGACCAGCTGTGTCAAAATGCGTTTTTGAGCTCGGCGAGGGCCTGGCGGAGCGGGGTGGGCCGGAAGCCCATTTGAAGGGCTTTGGAAGAGTCGAGGGAGACATCGGGCGGGCGCGGCGCCGGCGTCGACACCTCACGCTGAAGACATGGCGTGAGCCGTGGATCGGGGATGCCGAAGACCTCGGATACCAGCCGGCCGAAGTCGTAGCGCGAGATCCGCTCGGCGCCCCCGAGATTCAGAAGTCCCGAAGAGCGCTCGAGGGCGAGGGCCAGACCCAGCGCTGCATCACGTCCACTGAGGGGTGTCCGCACTTCGTCCGTGAAGAGCTTCAACGCTTCACCCAGCCGCATGGAACGAGCCATGGGCTTCAGGAAGCTTCCCGCGTGAGGGCCTCCGTCCCCGAACATCAGGGCCATCCGGCACACCGCTGCAGCCGGGTGACGTCTCAGGATCTCCCCTTCGGCTCTCACCTTCTGCTCCCCATAAACGCTCAACGGCGAAACGGGATCGTCTTCTCTGTAGGGTGGATTTCGACCATCGAAAACCAGGTCCGAAGAGGTGAAGACCAGGGGAATTCCGGCATTGGCACACAGTTCGGCCAGGAGGATCGGGACGTCCACATTGATCTTCGCCGACTCCCGGGGGTGCAGCTGGCAATGGTCGGGTTTCGCTGCAGCAGCGGCGTGGATGACCCCGTCGGGGCGCACCTCTTGGAACAGCCGCCTCAGTGCATCGGGATCCGTCAGATCGACCGCAACCGAGCGGACGGCCTCCAGGGGCACCGGACGCGATCGGACCGTTCCCACGATCTCCCATCGTTCCCTCAATTCCCGGCAGAGATTCCAGCCGAGAAAGCCGCCGGCGCCTGTGACGAGCAACCGCTTCATGAACATGAGTCCCACGGCATCACAGAGCGCACACCCGGTTGCGGCCTTCCCGTTTCGCCCTGTACATGGCATCGTCGGCACGGGAGAAGACGATTTCCGGCTCCGGGTCCGGATCCCTCACCTCGGTGACGCCCAGGCTGATGGTGACGGGTATGGCTTGATTCTGAAAGTAAAACCGCGTCATTTCAATGGCGCGCCGGACCTTTTCCGCCACGATGCAGGCGCCCTCCCGGTTGGTTCCGGGAAGGATGATGGCGAACTCCTCACCCCCGTAGCGGGAGAGGAAGTCGGTGTTGCGGATGCACAGCTTGATCCGGTTGATGATCTCCTTGAGGCACTTGTCCCCGGCCCGGTGCCCGAACCGGTCGTTGAGGTCCTTGAAACGGTCCACGTCCAACAGGATGAGCGAAAAAGTCTGCTGGTAACGACGGAAACGCTGCATCTCCTCCATGATATGCTGTTCATAGGCGCGCCGATTGTGGGTGCCCGTCAGGCCGTCCAGGAGCACTTCCCGCTCCAGGGATTTGGTCCGCTCTTTGGCCTGCCCGATCTCCTTCTTCATGGTTCGAATATTGTTCTGGAGGTCCTCGATTTCACCGCACGCCTTCTGGTATCGGGTTTCGTCCTCGTTGGCCTTGTTCTCAATGACATTGCGGATGACGGCGAGCTTCGCAAAGACGAATCCCCGGACCTCATTGATGGATTGCCCGATCACAAAGGACTCGCGAATGCCTTCCATCTGACCTCCCAGGGTCTGATGAAACTCGGAATTCGCCTGCTGGCCGTCCTTGGCGCTCTTGAGATGCGCCATGAGGTGCTTTTCCACGTCCAGCAGGTTTTTTCCGACCTCACGGGCAAAGCTCGTGACCTGGTCCTGCTCCCGGACCACTCGCCCCATGTAGGATCGAACCAGCCCGACAATCTCCTCGCCCACGGCAATGACCGCGTCCAAGTCCTGACATTCCGTCAAACGTTTCCTCAGGTCCACGTAGCGTTCAGGGTCCGCCTGCTCGCTCACCAGTTCAAACTGGTTCAGGATCTTGAGAAAAGCATTCTTGACCAGAATGGCGTATGGATGCTCCTTCTTGACGGTCTCGGTCTCGGTCTCGGTCTCGAGTGAAGAGGCCTGGAACCAATGGGCATTTGGGTCCAGCTGCTGCAGACCGCTGTCCCGATCCTCCTGGGGAGCCTCCTTGATGACCCGTTCCTTGAGCTTCTGCAGGCACTGAAACTGAGTCTCCACATCGGCTTCCATCGACACCAGCTGACGCAGCTCTTCGATTTCAGACATGAGGTGCTGGTTCTTGGGATCGTCCGTCAGGGCAAGGAGGGTCAGCATGGCCCTCTTGTAGAAATACCTGGTTCGGGCAATCTCCGCATCCAGGCCGGCAGCCTGCCTCAAGAGGCGCTTCTCCGCCTCCTGCTTGTCCTGCATCTCGGCTCGAAGCGCATCCATTTCGGCTGTATTCGATGGAGTGGATGGGGGGGGAGTCGGGGCAGCGGGAGGCTTCTCGCGCTGGTGTGTCCATTTCGGCGGTGGCGGAGGAGGAGGAGCCAACAGCTCCAGGAGTGATGCCGTTTCCGAAAAGGCTTTTTGGAGTGAAGTCGGCGTGAGAGGCTGTCGAGATGCCGACAGACCTTTGAGCACATCAAACATGATGAGTGACAGCCTCTCGATCTCTTGTCTGGGACTCTGAATGTTCATGAGCTTGATCCCCAAGTCGGGAGCCCTGTCTGCAATGGGTCCATCTCTTGCTCCCTCAGCAATTCAACGCAAAGACACTGAAACCTGCCCGCACGGATACCCTGTTCGGTATCCCGATATCCCTTGTCCTGAAGGAGGCTGCACGCAGCCACCAGGACCCTTTTTCATACTCAGATTTCGCACCTGTCGGATCGGTACAACCGCAATGACGAAGAGTCCGCACATGCCAAAAAAATGCCATCGAGAAGCAGAGTCTGTTCTTGTCGGCTGAAATGAGCTAAAAGCAGCCATGAGGCTTTGCGGAGCTCAACAGGATGACGATCCGTTAACGCCCCTAACTGCCCGACAGCCCGTGAACAGCCGAATGGAGCCCTGACAGAAGATGATTGGATCACTCTATGCATTTCTCGGGGAGATGGGCTACACCCATCCACTGCATGCCCCCACGACTCACCTGCCTTTGGGCATGATGCTCGGGGCTCTTGTTTTCGCACTGCTCGCACGCCTGCTGGGCAAGCCGTCCCTGGTTCCCACCTCGAGGCACTGCACCACGTTGGCCTTCATCAGCGTCTTCCCCACGGCTGCCCTCGGGGTGATGGACTGGCTTCATTTCTACGGGGGAGCCTGGCTCTTTCCCATTCGGATGAAGATCCTGCTGGCCTCCACTCTGGCCGTCGTCCTCCTCATCTGTCTACTCCTGGAGAGGAGAGCGCATGTCATGAGAAGGACGCTCCTCTTCTTTCTCACCCTCGGGTTCATGGCATCCGCAGGACTTGGCTATTTCGGCGGAGAACTGGTCTTCTCGCGCCATAAACCTCCCGAGTCCCCCGTGTCGAAGCCGAGCCAGAAAGGGGCGGAAGCTTTTGCCAAGGCCTGTGCCTCCTGCCATCCCAACGGCGACAATCCTTTCAAACCGGAGCTCGCTCCCATAACAGCACCCCAGCTCAAGGATTTTCAGACATTCCTGTCCTATATCCGAGATCCAAAGGCCCGGGATGGCTCCAACACCATCATGCCTCCATTTTCCGAGGATCGGCTTCCCGAAGCCGAGGCCAGGGCCATTTATCTTTACCTGTCGAGGGAGCTCAAGGGGAGCTGAAGCCATGCCACCCGCGGACTTCATTCCTGAACGGGCTTATCGTCCTTCATGGGAAGAATGAAGTAAAAGAGGTTCCCGAAGCGTTGAGGCTTGCAGCCGACTTTGCCACCGTGGATCTCGACCACATTGCTGACGAAGTGAAGGCCGTGCCCGGAGCCGCGCTCCTGCGCCGAGCCCGTCGCCCGGTACCCCTCTTCGAAAACCTTTCGCGATTCCTCCAGCGAGAGCGGTTTGCCCGTCGTGAAGAAATTGAAGCGGATGCCGAGGATTCCCTCACCGAAATAGTCTTTGAGGATCTCACGGCTGTAGGACAGCAGCTTGATCCGGTGACCGAACTGATCTTCAACCTGCTGCGCGTACTTGATGGCATTAGTCAAAAAATTGTCGAAGACCTGGGAGATCAACCCCTTGTCCACAAAGAGCGTGATCTGTTCGTCGGGCACACTGTCAAAGTGGCTGTCGATTTTGATCTTGCGCTTTTCAAATTGAGGCCGATGGCGCTCCAGCAAAGGTTCCATGATCTCCGTGCGAAAATTGCACGGTTGCTTCCTCAGAACATAGGTTCCTTTTTCGAAATGATCCCTTCGCAAAAGAGTCTCCAGGAACAGGCTCGTGTGCTCATAGTGCTTCTTCAGCGCCCGGTATTCCTGCTCCAGCTGACCGTTGGCCTCGCGCAGAGGCTTCTGTATCTCGCGAAGGTGGTTGGAAAGCGGCTCGTTCTGATTGCGCACAAACAGCAGCACATCTGCAAGCTCCTTCTGGACCTGCTGATAGGCGGCAAGGATCTTCTTGAGTCGGATCAGAAAGAGCTTGTAGTACATGTTGGGTGAGATGACATTGTGCTCAATGTCCGCCACCAGCTGATTGACGAACTTGATGTGGTCGAAGTGCTGCTGGATGAGCAGCTTCATGTGCAGATTGTAGCCGATGCGGTTGGAGAACTTTTCCAGGAAGAAGTGACCTTTGGCATCGACCTTGTGCTTGGGATAAATCTCAAACATCCCCAGGGTCTGGCTCTGCCCCAGGATCGGCGTCCACTGGACCAGGGCCTGGTTTCCGGGAATGGGGAAGATCCAGCTTTCCTCGGTTTCCAAAGGAGCGGTCGTAGCGGATACCTCGAAATCGAGTCGATTCTCTTCGGGCACGAGCCCTTCTTCGCTGGTACAAACCTTCTCGAGCTGAAACGACCTGGGATGAATCACGTAAAGCCGGCTGTCCAGGTCGAAAAACTCCTTGGGGACGGCCACACAAATCAAGTAGAGCGTCTCGAGGTTGGTGAATTCCTGGGCCAGGTCGAAAAAGGTGGCGAAGGCCTCTTCCTGAAGCTTTTCGAAGTCATACCGGTGGTAGCTGGCTTTCTTCTCACGGACGCGCTCGAAGATCTTCCCGGGAACCTTGTGAGGCATGGTCTAGTCCACCTGGCAATGGTACTCGAGGTCCATTTCGTGTCTCAAATCACGATCCATCAGGTCGCGCACGGCCAGCCTGGAGTCCTTGTCCTCGTACAGCACCTTGTAGATCTGCTCGCAGATCGGCATTTCCACCTCCGTGCGACGGGCCAGCGCATGCACCGAGGCGGCCGTTTTCACGCCTTCGGCCACCATGCGCATCTCACTCAGAATGTCCCTGAGCTTCCTCCCCTGGCCCAGCTGCATGCCGACGGTCCGGTTGCGGCTGAGATCGCCGGTACAGGTCAGGAGAAGGTCCCCAATCCCGGAGAGCCCGCTGAAAGTCATGGGATGCGCTCCCATGCGCACTCCCAGGCGGGTGATCTCGGCAAGGCCGCGGGTGATCAGGGCTGCCCGTGTGTTGAGCCCGAATCCAAGCCCGTCGCAGGCCCCCGCCGCCACGGCGATGACATTCTTAAGTGCCCCGGCAAGCTCCACACCGATGCGGTCGAGGCTGGTGTAGACCCGAAAATAGGGAGTCGAGAAGACCTGCTGAGCCTCCTGCGCCACCTCCAGCCGATCCCCCGCCATGGTGATGGCCGTCGGAATCCGCTGAATCACCTCCCGGGCGAAAGAGGGTCCCGAGAGGCAAAGCAGGTGCACCAGGCCCTCAGCCGGCAGAATCTCCCTCCAGATGCCGGACATGGTGAGCAGCGTGTCGTTTTCGATCCCTTTGGTGGCGCTCACCAGGATGGTGCCCTTCTCCAGAAAAGGAATCATCTGCCGGGCGACGTGCCGGTAAACGTGGGAAGGCACCACCATCACCAGGAAGGAATGTCCCCGCACCACCCGCTCCAGATCGTTGTGCGGCGTGATGCGCTTGTCCAGTCGGCATCCGGGCAGGTAGAACGTATTCTCACAGGTATCTCGAATGATTTCAAACAGATCCGTTTCGAAGACCCACAGGTCCACCTCGTAACCCCTGTCGGCCAGCACGGCCGCCAGGGTCGTTCCCCAGCTCCCCGCCCCGATGACCCCTACACGCCCCGTTGGTTGACTCAATTCTCCCCTTCCTCCTTCGGTTCATCGGACTCCTGAAGAACGGCCACATCCACGACCTGCTCCCCCTCATCGAGGTCTATGAGCTTCACGCCCTGGGTGACCCGGCCGATCTGCCGGATGGGTGCAACGGGGGTCCGGATGAGCCGCCCCCGATCCGTGATCATCAGGATCTCCTCCTCGTCGGCCACCTGGCGGAAACCCACGACCTCGCCGTTCTTGTCGGTCACGCGAGTGTTCAGGACTCCCTTTCCGCCGCGGCTCTGGCTGCGATACTCTTCGGAAGGCGTCCGCTTTCCAAACCCCTTCTGGGTGATGACCAGGATGGACTTGCCTTCGTCGATGACATCCATGCCCACCAACTGGCCCCCGTCCAGGTTCATGCCCCGAATGCCCCGGCTGACCCGCCCCAGTGGGCGAAATTCCTTTTCGTCCACCCGGATGCACTTGCCCGCCTGGGACATGAGGAAAAGGTGGCGATTCCCGTCGGTGATCCGTGCACAGATGACCTCGTCTTCCTCGTCCAGAACGATGGCCTTGATGCCGGTGGAGCGGGGATTGGAATAGGCCGTGAGCTGGGACTTCTTGATGACGCCGTTGCGGGTCGCCATGACAAGGTAATGGTCCGCCTTAAACTCTCTTAAAGGGAGAATTGTCTGAACCTTCTCGTCCTTCTGCAGCGGCAGAAGATTGACGATGGCCTTCCCGATGGCCGCCGGCCCCACCTCGGGGAGCTCGTAGACCTTCAGCCAGAAAACCTGGCCGCGGTTGGTGAGGAGCAGGAGATAGTCATGGGCCGAGGCCGTGAAGAGGAAGATCACCACGTCCTCCGCCCGGGTGCTCATGCCCGTCCGCCCCTTGCCTCCCCGCTTCTGGGTGCGATAAATGGCGAGCGGCGTGCGCTTGATGTAGCCGGTCTTGGAAACGGTCACCACCATCTCTTCGTCGGCGATGAGATCTTCGATGTTGATCTCTCCCGTGTCGGCCACGATCTCGGTGCGTCGATGGTCCCCGTACTGGTTCAGCAGCTCCTCGAGCTCCTCGCGGATCACCCGGTCCACCAGGGCCGGTGAAGCCAGGAGCTGGCGAAGTCTTTCGATTTCCTTCAGCAGCTGCTCGTATTCCTGGATGATCTTGTCGCGCTCGAGGCCCGTCAGCCGCTGCAGCCGCATCTCGAGAATGGCCTGCGCCTGGGGCTCGCTGAGCTCGAAGCGCTCCATGAGGCCGGTCCTCGCTTCGGCGGGGCTGGAAGCCGCCCGGATGAGCGCGATCACTGCGTCCAGATGATCCAGGGCTTTTTTCAGACCCTCCAAGATGTGAGCCCGTCTTTCGGCCTGCGCCAGCTCGTACTGGGTCCGCTTGACGATCATCTCGCGCCGGAAATCCAGGAACTTCAACAGAAGATCCCTGAGATTGAGCACTTCCGGCCTGTTGTCCACCACGGCGAGCATGATGACCCCGAAGGTGGACTCCACGGCCGTGTGCTTGTAGAGCTGGTTCTCGACCACCTTCGGGTCGTCCCCCTGCCTCAGGGTCAGGACGACTCGCATCCCCTCGCGGTCGGATTCATCGCGGATGTCCACGATGCCTTCGATCCGCTTATGCTTGACGAGCTCCCCGATGCGCTCCTGAAGCTTGGCCTTGTTCACCTGGTAGGGAAGCTCGGTGATGATGAGGTGCGTCCTCTTGCCCGACTCCTCCACCTCGATGCGTGCCCGCATCTTGATGACGCCCCGGCCGGTCTCGTAGGCTTCCCGAATGCCTTCTCGCCCGTAAATGAATCCAGCCGTGGGGAAATCGGGGCCCGGAATGAAGTGCATGAGGTCGGCCACGGTGAGGCTCGAGTCGTCCAGCAGGGCCAGCAGCCCGCGGCAGAGCTCGCTCATGTTGTGCGGCGGGATGTTGGTGGCCATGCCGACGGCGATGCCCGACGATCCGTTGAGCAGCAGGTTCGGCACCCGCGTCGGGAGCACCGTGGGCTCGAGAAGCGAATTGTCGTAGTTGGGCTGAAACGGGATGGTCTCCTTCTCGATATCCCGGAGGAATTCCTGGGCCAGCCGCGCCATGCGGATTTCCGTGTATCGCATGGCCGCCGGAGGGTCCCCGTCCACGGAGCCGAAGTTCCCCTGGCCGTCCACCAGGGGATAGCGCATGGAAAAGTCCTGAGCCATACGCACTGTCGCATCGTAAATGGCCGCGTCGCCGTGGGGATGATACTTGCCCATGACGTCGCCCACGATGCGGGCCGACTTCTTGTACGGCTTGTTGTAGTCGTTGCTGAGCTCGTGCATCGTGTAAAAGATCCGCCGATGCACGGGCTTGAGTCCGTCACGCACGTCCGGGATCGCCCGTCCGATGATGACGCTCATGGCGTAGTCGAGATACGAGAGCTTGATCTCGTCTTCGATGTTGATCGTTTTCAAATCCATAGATCGTTAACCTGTCCCATTAGGGAATGAGTTCCTGGTTTCTGGTTCCTTGTTTCTAGTTCGTGGTTGCCGGGGTTCAGTCTGCGATGATCGGGTCCCCGTTCCTGGTTTTCTGCCTGCGCATCAAAGATGGTGGGTTACCGGCGGCGGCATACAGCCTGCATCAGTCCCCAATCTCCAAATGAAGGGAGAATCGTTTCGGGTTTGGATTTCTCAGAGACGAGCTTTCCCGCCTCCACAAACCAGAAACCACAAACCAGAAACCAGAAACTAGAAACCAGAAACTAGAAACCATCAAATATCCAGCTCCCTGAAATCCAGGGCATTCACCTGGATGAACTCCCGCCTCGGCTCCACCTGATCCCCCATGAGCGTCGCAAAGAGATTGTGCGCCTCATACTGGTCATCGATCCTCACCTGGAGCAGGGTGCGCTTCTCGGGGTTCATGGTGGTCTCCCAGAGCTGCTCCGGGTTCATTTCCCCCAGACCTTTGTAGCGCTGAATGGAGAGGCCTTTGCGGGCTTCATCCATGAGATGGCGGAAGAGTAGACGCGGATGGTCGATGGTTGTCGTGACTCCCTGCGCGTCCTTGATCTCGTAGGGGGTCTGGTGCAGGATGCCCAGCTGCCGGTAAAGATCCAGGAGCCTCTTGAATTCCACCGACTGCAGGAGCTCGTAGCTCAGCACGTAGCGCTCCTGGCCGTTCTCCTTCTGCCTGAGCTCCAGGTCGTAGCCCCGCTGCTCCTCTTCCAGCTCGATGGAGGTCACCTCGAAGCCGGACTGTTCCAGCTCCATCTTGAGAATCCCGATGCTCTCCTCGTCCGACGGTGACAGGTCGCGGACGCTGAAAATGCGAATGACCTGCTCGATGAGCGCTTTGGGCAGGCCTTTGCGGCTCTGCCGCTCCAGCCACTCGTCGTACTTGTTGAAGACTTTCAGGAGGCGGATCAGCTCCCTGGCTGTGACGGGCTGGTCCGACCCGGCGAATGTCACGCCCTTCTTTTCGGCGGCGCGGGTGAGCAGGTAGCTGTTCATCTGCTCGTCATCCTTCAGGAAATTCTCCTGCTTTCCGATGGCCACACGGTAGAGGGGCGGCTGGGCAATGTAAAGGTTGCCGCGCTCGATGATCTCGGGCATCTGCCGGAAGAAAAAGGTGAGCAGCAGGGTCCGGATGTGGGCCCCGTCCACGTCGGCATCAGTCATGATGATGGTCTTGTGGTAGCGCAGCTTGTCGGGGTTGTATTCGTCCTTGCCCACCCCCGTCCCGAGCGCCGAGATCATGGTGCGGATTTCCTGGTTTTCGAGCATCTTGTCGAACCGGGCTTTCTCCACGTTGAGAATTTTGCCCCGGAGGGGAAGGATCGCCTGGAACTTGCGGTCGCGTCCCTGCTTGGCGGAGCCGCCGGCCGAATCCCCCTCGACGATGAAGATCTCGCTTTTGGCCGGGTCCCGCTCCTGGCAGTCCGCCAGCTTTCCCGGGAGAGAGTGGTCGCTCAGGATCCCCTTGCGACGGGTCAGCTCCTTGGCCTTGCGTGCGGCCTCCCGAGCCCGTGCGGCCTCCAGCACCTTGTCGAGGATGATCTTGATGACCTTGGGGTTCTCTTCGAAGAAAATCGAGAGATTTTCATAGGTCAGGTTCTCGAGGATGCCCTTCACCTCGCTGTTGCCCAGCTTGGTCTTGGTCTGGCCCTCAAACTGCGGCTGGGAGAGCTTCACGCTGATGACCGCCGTCATGCCCTCGCGGACGTCGTCCCCCGTGAGCTTGTCCAGGTCTGTCTTAGGCAGTTTGGCCTGGGAGGCATACTGCTTGATGGAGCGCGTGAGCCCGGCCTTGAAGCCCACCAGGTGACTGCCTCCTTCCTTCGTGTTGATGTTATTGGCAAAAGTAAATATTTTCTCGTTGTAGGTCTGGTTGTACTGGATCGCGACTTCCGCCACGACCCCCTGCTTTTCGCCCGTGAAGTAGATCACGTCCGGATGGAGCGGTTCCTTGCTCTTGTTGAGATAGTCCACGAAGGAGACCAGACCGCCGTCATAGTGGAACTCGCGCTCCCGGGCGACGCGCTCGTCGGCGAGCTCGATCCGGACCCCCCGGTTGAGGAACGCCAGCTCTCTCAGTCGCTGAGCCAGGATGTCGAAGCTGAGCTCGGTATCGGAAAAGATCTCCGCATCGGGTTTGAAAGTGATGCGGGTGCCGCGCTTCTGGGTCTCCCCCGTGATCTTCAGGGGGCCGGCGGTGATTCCGCGCTCGTAGCGATGGGAGTAGACCTTCCCATCCCGGCGGATTTCGACTTCCAGGTACTCGCTGAGAGCATTGACCACCGAGACCCCCACGCCGTGGAGCCCTCCCGAAACCTTGTAGGTCGCATCATCGAACTTGCCTCCGGCATGAAGCTTGGTCATGACGACTTCCACGGCGGGCACACCCTCTTTTTCGTGAATGTCGACGGGAATGCCGCGGCCGTTGTCATCCACCGTGACACTGCAGTCGACATGAACCTGGATGCGGATGTGGTCGCAGTAACCCGCCAGAGCCTCGTCGATGCTGTTGTCCACCACTTCGTAAACCAGGTGGTGGAGCCCTTCGGTGGAGACGTTGCCGATGTACATGGAAGGGCGCATGCGAACGGCGCTCAGCCCCTCGAGCACCGTGATCTGCTGGGCTGTGTATTGATCGATTTGAAAATTGTCGCCGGTTTCCTCTGTTGCCATGAAATCACCTCGTTTGGAATGGACGTGGTTTCGGACTTCCCGCGCACGGTAATGAACGGCCTGCGGAAAGGACGAAAACCGCCCGGATCGGCTGCCGCCGCTTCAATTCAACAACAACGCAACATACTCGCTTTCCGGCCGATTTTCAATTCATTTCACGGATTTGATTTCATTTCAGGCAACCCCGATCAGAGCCCCCCCAGGCATTGATTCAGGCTTCCGAGCAGTTGGCCGCGAATCCGGTCATTCAGTTTTCCTGGATGCTGGATCCTGGATCACAGCAGTTACAAAGAAACTTTCCCGTGGCCGATTGCTGCTTCCATCTACTTTTTCTGCTGCTCCTCCGCCACAACCTCGGCGATGTGCTTCACGCGCACTTTGCCACCGCGCCGGTCCATGCCGCCGCGCAGCTGCAGGACGCAGCCCGGGCAGTCGGTGACCAGGATTTCAGCCCCGGTGGCTTCCACGTTGTCCAGTTTGCGCTTGAGGAGCTCGCCCGAGAGCATGGGAAACTCGATGGAGAAGGACCCTCCAAATCCACAGCAGACGTCTTCGTCCCTGGCTTCGACATAGTCTAGTCCCGCCGTTTTGAGGAGCTCCCTCGGCTCCCGCGTGACCTTCAGCCCGCGGCAGAGATGGCAGGGGGCGTGGTAGGCCACCTTCCGGCCGCTCCCTCCAAACGATTCCGGCTTCAGTCCCAGAACGTTGGTCATGAACGAGCTGAAATCGATGACCTTGTCTCCGAGCTGCTGCACCATGGCCGCCAGACCGGGCTCGCCGTCGAGAAGCTTGGGGTAGTTCTCCCTGAGGTGCGAGCCGCACGAGGCGCAAAGGGTCAGGATGTAGTCGTAGCGGGCCGGGTCCATGGCCTTGAGATTGGCGATGGCGACCTCACGGGCCGTCTCATTTTCCCCCATCATCTTGGCGGGAAGCCCGCAGCAGCTCTGCTCCATGGGATACTCCAGCTCGACGCCATGGCCCCGCACGAGCTCCAGCAGTGCCCTGGCCTGCTCGGGATAGACGAAATCCACCAGGCACCCTCCAAAGAGGGCCACCCGATACCTGGGATTCCGGACCCTTGGCTGGCTCCAGGTCTCCCACAGGTCCCGGAGCGGGGTCCTGGCGATGGCCGGGAGGCTCCGAAAACGGTGCTCTTCGGTGAAAAGCAGCGGCAGGTGGCGGATGAAGCCTTTATCCTTGAGGAGCGGCCTCTGGGCCAGGTGAGCACGTCGCAGCAGGAAGTGAAACAGCCTCCGGTCCTTGAGAACGCGGCTGAGGAGCCGGTTTTTCAACGGCTTGTCGCCTTCCACCTCCAGCACCGTCCGGTGCACCTCCTTGATGAGATGGGGGAGATCGATCCCGGTGGGGCAGACGGCCTTGCAGGCCTGGCAGTTGAGGCAGTTCTGGACGATGGCGCGGGCGTTTTCCCGCCCGTGATAGAAGTAGGTCAGGATGAGCCCGATGGCGCCGATGTAGACGTGGCCATAGTGGTGGCCGCCCACCAGCCGGTAGATGGGGCACACGTTGGCGCAGGCGCCGCACCGGATGCAGCGCAGGGCCTCGCGGAAGAGCGGGTCCCTGGCCAGGGCCAGACGGCCGTTGTCCAGGAAGACGATGTGCATGCGCTTTCTGCCGTCCGGAGCCGTGGTGCACTCCGTGGCGCCGGTGATCCAGGTGACGTAGGTGGAGATGGCCTGTCCCGTGGCGTTGCGCGGGAGCACCCGCAGGATGCGCAGGGCGGATTTGAGATCCGGAACGAGCTTGTCGAAGCCCACGAGGGCCACGTGAACCCGGGGCATCGTCGTCACCAGTCTTCCGTTTCCCTCGTTGGTCACGAGGCCGATGGCGCCGCTCTCCGCGATGGCGAAATTGGCGCCGCTCACTCCCATGTCCGCCTCCAGGAAAGCCTGCCGCAGCTCGCGCCGAGCCACCTTGACCATGCCGTTGATGTCGTCGGGGTCCTGGGTCGCACCGGTCACCTTCGTGAAGAGCTCCGCCACCTCCTGGCGCGACAGGTGGATGGCGGGCATCACCATGTGGGACGGGCCTTCCCCCCTGAGCTGGATGATCCACTCGCCGAGATCCGTTTCGGTCACCAGGAACCCATCGCGCTCCAGGTGGTCGTTGAGGAAGGTCTCCTCGGCCGTCATGGACTTGCCCTTGACGATCTTCTTTGCCCCGTTTTCGCGGGCGATGGCGGCGATGATCTCGTTGGCCTCGCGGGCTGTCCGAGCTACGTGGACCTTCGCTCCGGCGGCCTCGGCGTTGGCCTTGAACCGTTCGAAAAGCTCCTCAAGATTGGGGATGGCAGCGTCTTTTCCGCGGGCGATCTCGTCGATGAGCCCGTCGAGATCCATGCCGGCAAAGGCATTGGCCCTGGAAGTGCGGTAGGCCGCAGCGAAATTGTCCAGGGTCGTTCCCAGGAACTTGTTCCGCATGGCCCGGCGCAGGTCTTCCTTATATTCGTCGAGACGGTGGGGAGTCGTGATCATGGCTTGATTCTCCTTGGTTGGTACTACAACGAGATTTCTTTGCAAGGTGGGCAAAAGCGGTAGCGTTTCCCACCGAAAAATGCGGTTTCACGACCACGGTGGGCAAGATAGAGCCCTTGCCCACCCTACGCCGGAATGGCATCCGGCCTCATTTCTCGCTGTAGTGTTAGGGCAGCCCGGGAAGCGGCCACCCGGTGGAATCGCCGGCAGTGCAGCCGGGACCTTCTGGATCTGGCTTCAGTTCGGGCGGGCGAGCGACTCCACCCTCCCGGCCCTGTCGGCAAAGCCTCCGACCGGGCTCAGACGGCTTGGCTCAGGCCGGTTCTTCCTCGAGGAGGAGCAGGTGCAGCTCCTGGGGTCCGTGAACCCCGATGGTGAGCACCCGTTCGATGTCCGCCGTGCGGCTGGCCCCCGAGATGAAAGCCAGGTAGCTCCCACCGGTTATCATGAGCCGGTTCAGCTCTTCTTCAAGGGCCATGGCGTCGGGCACGATGCGCGAGTGGGGGAGGACGGCCACATGGATCTCGCTCAGCATGGTGGCGATGCGGAGATCTTCGGAGCCGGAAGACTGAACCAGGGTGGCCGTTTCGGCAATGCCCCAGTCGGCCACGGTCAGCCCGGTGTGCATCTGTTTCAGGTGATCGCGGAGGTTTTTCGTCAGAAGGGTCAGCTGGTTCTCGCCGCAAAGCTCCTGCAGCTGCCGCCGGCTCGCCTCGTCCAGCCCGGGCGCCGCAACGGCCACCCCGCCCTGCTCTCGGGTCACATCGACGGCATGCCGCAGCGCCTCATGGAGGTTGCGCACCTCGAAAACCCTCGTCTGGACGGCCTCCGCCTTCTCTTTCAGTGTCTGGATCAAACTGTCCTGGCTTCCCATGGGATTCACGTCCTCCTGAACCACCCGAACGCAGCGTTCCGCAAGGGGCAGCATGCCCGGCATCCGGGGAGTCGCCGACGTGGAGCGGCGGGGTGGGGCCCGTCGCTTCACGGCATCTGAGCTCATTCTCCATCAAGTTCGCATTCCAGCGTCCAAAGGGGAACCCCCCATCTGCGCCTATGGCAGCATCCATTTCAGCACGTAAGCCTCGAGGAAAGTGAGGATACTGATGATGAAGACCATGGCGACGCTGTGCCACAGGGTGAACCGGAAGATATGCCCCTCCTGTCCTACCAGATTGGCGGCGGCCGTGGCAACGAAGATGGACTGTGGGGAGATCATTTTACCGGTGACGCCCCCCGAGGAATTGGCCGCCACGGTGAGCGCGGGGTCGACGCCGATCTGGGTGGCGGTGGTCTTCTGAAGCGAACCGAAGAGCGCGTTGGAGGAAGTGTCGGAGCCCGTGAGGAAGACGCCCAGCCAGCCGAGGATGGTGGTGGCAATGTAAATGTAATTGAATTAAGCTCATCTGCCCGGTCGGGTTGGGTGCCATGGGCCAAGCGAAGCTTGCCCATGCGAGCTCATTTGGTCACGGGCAAGCTTCGCTTGGCCCGTGCCGCCCCATGATTCAGCAGCATTGACGTTGGGTGGGTCCCGCGAGGCCCGCTCCCCGGAAAAATGACTTGATATGAAACGTTTTCTGGTCAACAAATTGGCGATGACAGGGATGCGCCCATCCAGAGTGGCCCCGTGCGATTCTTCGCGTCCGGCATCGAGGAAGCTCCCGGCGGCAGGCTTCGGCCAACGCTGCGAAGCACGGCAGCCTGCCCGGAATGAGCCGGCGCAGGGCTCATCCCCGGGGCCGTCAGGTCAATGGCGAAAGATCAGAACCTATTTGTGTGAGAGAGGCGCCCATGTTCAAGCCCATCAGGCCCAAACGCATATCCGACCAGGTCTTTGAACAGCTGAAGGATCTCATTTTCAAAGGCCACCTGAAGCCGGGCGAAAAGATGATGACCGAAAGGGACCTGGCTCAGGCATTGGGCGTCAGTCGGCCCACGGTGAGGGAGGCCATCAACAAGCTGGTGAACCTGGGGGTGGTCGAGCACAGGCAGGGGCAGGGGACTTTCGTCAAGTCGCCTTCGGACGACTCGGAAAAGAACCCCCTGGCCGCCATCATCAGCGATCCTGAATTCGATCTCGTGGAGCTCCTGGAGGTGAGGCTCGGGCTGGAATGCAATGCGGCGACCCTGGCGGCCCAGAGAGCCACGGAGGAGGATATCCGAGCCCTCCGGAGCTGCCTTGAGGACATGATTTCAGAGGTCGAGCAGGGGGGGCTGGGGAGTGACGCCGACGTCTGCTTCCACATGGCCATTGCCTTCGCCACCGGCAACGCAGTCCACATCCGCATCATGAGAAGCCTCTATGACATGATGTTCTACGGGATCCGCCAGAATCTCCAGCACCTCTATACGGAGCCGGACAATCTCGAGGAGATCGTCCGGCAGCACACGGCCGTCTTCGATGCCATAAGCAACCGGGCTCCCGATGCCGCCTTCGAGGCCATGAAGCACCACATCCATTACGTCCTGAATTTTTTCCGCAAACAAAGCCCGGGGGCGTAGGTGGAGGACCTGCCTCCGAAGCCATTATCCTCTTGACTTGAATGGGCTTGCGTGCTAGCAGGCGGGAAAGTCTTATGAAGAAATGGCGGCCTGGGCTTCGTTTCATTTTTTCTGATTCCTTATCGAGCAACAGCAACGTTTCAAATCTTCAAATTCGCGTGCTCACTCGACCTGGCTGCAGGTGCCTTGAGCACACGGAATTCCACTGGGCATCAGTCCCTCGAGTGTTCGTGATTTCCTGAAATCCTTGCGGTCATTCCATTCGGAGTGCAGAGCATTGGTCATTTTGCGGGAGGTGCGGGCATGAATGAGCTCTTTCCCATAGCCAGCGGATTTCTGATCGGATCGTTTCTCGGATGGCTTCGTCCGTCCATGAGGAGGTGGGTCGGAGCGCTCCTGGCCTTCGTCTTCGGGGTGCTCGCGACGGTGGTCAGCGGCGAATTCAGGATCAGCTGGGCCTATCTTCTCATCGACATCCCCCTGGTGGCTATCTCAGCCTCTGTGGGCCTCATTGTCAGCCAACGTTTGCGCCTGAATCTGATGCAGTCTTCCTGAGGGTTTTCGGAACGGTTTTCCGCAGCCCATTTCCTGGAAGATAGTTTCACCATCTCTTTTCAGACAGCTTCGGAACAGGGTGGCCGGCAGAGCAGCCGCCACCTGCCTGAGCAGAGGGGCCGGAAAGCCTGCAGGGGCTCGGATTCCCGCTTTCGCCGGATTGACCCATCGGGGATGTTCGAACCTTTTCAAGGTGGAAGCATCGTTCTCGCTGAAGATCCGATCTGGAGAGGAACGGCGGCGACGCCTGTTCTCGTGATCAGATGAGGTAAGGCGCCATGCTGGTGAGACCTGTCATCGGCTCCTGGGAGCCGAAGAATATCGAACGGATCGTCTCCTGGGAAAACCGCAGGCTGGCCGTGCTGCCTTCGCCGGGCCTCTCGGGGGATCTGCATCAGGACCTGGGCCGCGGGGCCCTCACGGTGGAGATCACCGGCTCGCTGTCCACCGATGAGGCGCGCGACGAGCTCCTGAAGGATCTGCGGGAGCAGTTTCTGGCCGGTGAGCCGGTGGATTTCCTGGCGGACATCGTGAAGGACTCCGAGCTGGAGCAGGTGCTCATCGAGGCGCTCGACCTGGAGGAGCGTGCCGGGGACCCCGATCTTTTCCGCTACCGGATCGTGCTGCGCGAATACACCGAACCGCCCGAGCCCCCCGGCCTTGGGGCCGACTTCGGGCTGGACGTGGATGCCGATTTGGGCCTGGACGTCGATCTGGGGCTGGACCTGCTGGATATACCCGGTTTGATGCCGGACATCCCGGCGATCGGCGACCTGCTGAGCCCCATCAAGCCGGCGGCCGAGGAATTGAAGAGCGCCCTGTCGACGGCCGGATCGCTGCTCGATCCTTTGAACGATCTGCTGGGGTAGACGGATGAGTCTCAAGACCGAGCTGAGCGTCAAGCTGGACACCGGGGGGCTCGTGGCGATGCTGCTGGGCAAGGCGGTCAGCGCGAAAACGGAGCTCGACGGAATCTCCATGCCGGCCGCGGACAGCGACACCGGGGAGGCCGCACGGCTCTCGGCCAGCATCGACCTCAGCGGCATCGGCTCATCGGTCTTGCAGGCGGCGGGACAGGTGGCTCCGGCCCTGGGAGGGCTCAAGGACGCGGCCGACATGCTGGCGCCGCTGACCCGTCTGATCGAACCCCTGGAGCAGCTCGCCCGGGCCGACCTCGAAACCCAGTTCCAACAGCTTGCGGATCAGCTCGGGACCGAAATCGACGAGACCAGGCGGGAGGGTTTTGCGGGGATCCTCGTCCAGATCTCGGATCTTTTCGGCGACTCCCCCCAGGCGAAACTGCTGCGGGACCTGGCGGCGGTCCTCACGCGCGCTGCGGGAGTCGATCTGCCGGCCGATGCCTTTCAGCCTCCCGCCCTGGCCTCCGCCGTTTCGGCGGCCATTCGCGTGCTCGGGGGGATGATGAGCCTGGAGACCCTGCTCGCCGAAGCGGAGCGGTTGACGGGCGTCATGCGTCGGCAGCTCGACTCGGCCACCGTCAATGCCCGTGGGGCCGCCATCACGGCCACGTTCACGGAGGTGGAGCTCAGCACGGGCGCGCTGCTCTCCCTGGAGACGGACCTCGTGTCCTTGCGGGACCTCGTGGCCCGGGGCATGGGGTTTGGCGAAGCCACCCTGGTCTACCTCGACCTTCCGCAAGCCCAGTCCGGCCTGGCGTTGGCGGCGGCCATGGTGCGGGAGACGGACCTCTCGCCCCTGGAGACCACCCTCGCGACGCTCGCCGCCAGGCTGGCCCCTGCGCTGGCCTTCGACCTGAGCGGAGTCCCCGCCCGCGGCCTGGACGAGGTGCTTCGGGAGCTCGAGGCGCGCACGGCCGACCTGGCCCAGCGCATCACCGGTTATGACGTCGCCGCCATCTCGGCGCCTCTCACCGCAACTCTCTCGGCGGCCACCGACATCCCCAACCGGCTCACTTCGGTCATCACAGAGGTGACCATGACGGTGCGAGGCGGCCTGGAGACTCTTCGCGATGCCGTTCAGGCCCTTCCTCTCGACGCCATCGGCCATGCCCTTCGGACGGCGATGCAGCCCATCGTGGAGCTGCTGGGATTCCTGACGGAACTGCTGGCTGCCATCAAGCAGGCCCTCGAGGCTGCCGTGGCTGCGGTTCGGGCCACACTCGGCAAGGCCGAAGACGCGGTGGATGAGTTCAAGGATGCCGTCGACGCGCTATTCCAGGGAGCCGAGACGTTCATCGACGGGCTGAACCTGGACGCGGTGGTGGGTAGAATCGCCGACAACGTGAAGGCTTTCGCCGATTTGATCTCGAAGGCGCAGCTCAAGCCCTGTTTCGATACAGCGACGGGTGCCATCGACACGGCCACGGGAGTCGTCGAGAAGGTGCCGTTCAGCCTCATTCCCGATTCCATGGAGCAGGAAGTCGTGGCTGCGCTTCGACCCATCAAGGCGGCCGACCTGGAAGCCTTCGAGAACGATATCAAGAATCTGCTGCAGATCGGCCCTGACGGGAAATTCCAGGTCCGGCCCGAGATCGAGAATGCCGTGAAGGCGGTGCAGGACAAATACGATGACCTGATGGCCGAAGTCCGCCGGCTCGACCTGCGCCAGGCCGTGGCGCAAATCGATGCCGGCCTGCAGGATCTCATCGCGAGGATCGGCGAGATCTCACCCCAGGTGGAGCTGTCGCCCGTGCAGGATGCGCTCGACCAGCTGCGCTCCACCGTTGACGGTTTCGACCTGAACCGGGCTTTGCAGCCGCTGAACGATGCCTTCGCGCAGATCCTGGACGCCGCCGACCGCTATGCGCCGGGTCAGCTCATCCAGCCGCTCGAGCAGCGCATCGACGAACTGCGCGGCCGGATCATCGATGCCACGCGCCTTCGCGACATCGCCGGCTACCTCGACCAGGTACGCGACCAGGCCGGTGACCTGGTGGACCGTCTCGATCCGGCGCCGTTGGAGCCCCTGGTCCGGCAATCGCTGGATGAGGGATTGTCGCTCCTCGACCGCTTCCCGGCCATGAAGCCCGGAGGCGCCTTCGGCAGCCTGGTGGCCGCCATGCTTGCAGGCTCCGGTTTGCGCGTGAGCCCGCGCTCGTTCGAGACGGTCCTGGACTGGTTCAACGGCGTTTCGGGAACCGATGCGCTGGCCGCGCGAGCCGCCGCCATCGCCGATGCGATTCGGGACACGGCGCAGCAGGTGAGCGGGTTCGATCCCGCGGCCTTCGCTTCGGCCCTGGCCACACTGCACTCGGCACTGCGCAGCCGAGTCGATGCGCTGCCCGCCGGGCCGGCCAGAACCGAAATGGCGGCCATCGTCAACCGACTGGATCCGGCGGTCGTCTTCGGACCCCTCGCCGCCAATCGGGCGCGCTACCTCGCCGCCCTGGATGCGGCTGCAGCCGTGGCGGAAACCCTGAGGCGCACCGGTTATTCGGAAGTCAACGTCACGGCGGCACGACTGCGTCTCTCCTTTGGCCCCTTCGACCCTGCTGGAACGGCGTTGCGCTCCCTGGCCGAGAGCGTCGGTCTGTCCGGATTCGATGAGGGGTTCGGCGAGGTGGTGAAGAGGTTGTTTGCCGTTGCAACGCCCGAGCGCATCACCGGCCTCGTGATGCCGCTTTTCACGGCCCTGAGGAATCGAGCCATGGCACTCATCGATGCAGTGCTCGATCCGGTCAGGACAGCGGTGGAGGATCTCATCGCGGTGCTTGATGCTTTTGACCTCACCCCCCTGCGCGAGGCGGTGGACGGGGTCTACCAGGATGTGCGCGCAGAGATCGCCGCTCTCGCACCCGAGAACCTTCTAGCTGACACGCTTTCCGCCTTTCGGGACGTTCAGCAGCAGGTGGCGCAGTTCGACCCGCTGGCCGACGTGCAGGCCGCCCTGGACGGGCTGCGCGACAGCACGACCCGCATCCTCGGCAAGCTCAAAGGCTCCGAAATGCTGGCCACGCCCCTGGCCATCTACGACGAGATCCTGGCCCAACTGGAACAGCTCGATATCGAAAACCTGCTGGCGCCGGTGCTCGACCAGACCGACGCCATCGCCCTGCAGGTGGACGAAGGACTGACCGGGACCGTCGATGCCTTCCAGCGGTTGCAGGACGCGCTGCCGGATCGCGTGGGGTCGACGGAGTTGTCCGTGTCCGTGACGGTGACCTGATATGCCCGCAGTACTCACACACAAATCGATCATGCTGCTGGCCCGTGAGCGGCTCCGCGAGATCCGGGACCAGCTCGGCGCCAAGGTTCATTCGAGCGGCGTCATCACCAGCGTCGACCGCCGGGTTCTCGAGCTGGCGAGCAAGGCCCATGAAATGATGAGCAGTCAGCCGCAGGTCCGGACGACGTTCCCCGACGCGCCCGACCTGCGGCCATTCGGGGAGGGGGTTTCGGCTTTTTCCGTCATGGGCGCCATGGGTCCCGACATCACCGGTTTTTCGGCCATTCTGGCGCCGGGTCAGGCGTGGGTTTTCGACACCGTTCACAAAGGCAGCCCGGACGAAAACCGCGAGATGGTCGTGGCCGGCACCACTGACTTCATCTTCGAGCTGTGGCGCCAGGTTTCGTCACGCCTGGCCGGCAGCGAAGCGCAGCTCCGAAAGATGCGGGCCTATGTCATGGGGCATCTCTGTCATCTGGCCGCCGACATCGTGACCCACCCCCTGATCAACGACTTCGAATGGCACGCTTCCACCGCGCCCCAGGGCAAGCTGACCCACAGTGACGGCGAGGTTTCCCACGACGCCAGGGTGGCGCAGACCATCTTTCGCCGGGCTTCGACCCGGGAGGGAGCGGCCTGGGACGACTGGTGGCCCACGCTGGACGATGTGCCGCCGGAGTTTTTCGATGCCTACGCCGAAGCCTTTGAGCAGGTCTACAAGGCCGTGGCCAGGCGCCGCACCGGCTTCGGGGAGTTCGAAGAGCGTTTCGCCGACCTCGATCCGCCCTTCCCGACGGCCGACTTCGTTCGCGACGGCTATCGGCTGTATCGGAAGGGCATCATTCCGTTCGGCTACGGCTTCGGAGCCTGGATGTGGTTCGTTGCCCTGATGCCCCTCAGCCTGCCCATGATGACCGTTCCTCTGCTGGCCCTGGGCCCCGAGAAATCCCGCATGCTGTTTCTGAAGAAGGATCTCGGAGCGGACAGCGACCGGGCCTGGTGCGAGATGCTGGCCCTGTCGCTGTTCGTGGGATCGGTCTCGGCCCTCGTGTTTCAGGCCTGGGTCGGTGCGCTCACCATGCACGGCGTGATGACCGGCTCCATTCTCGGCATCGTGCTGCAGAGCGTTCAGATCGTACTCGGCATCGTGTTTCTTGCCACCTTGGGCACCGAAATGCCGTCTTGGCTCCGGTGGCTGCTCTTCGTCATCGTGCCGGGGGCCGTGGTGTTCGCCCAGTTCATCAAGTTCATCGTGGATGTGGCGCGGGACGACACCAGGAAGCGGTCGGCCCTGGCGGCGCTCTATTGCTTTCCTCCCATGCTGATGGTCGCAAGCTCCCTGCTGGGGCTGGCGCTCAGCCGTCTTTTCATCGCCATAGAGGATGCGGACGATCTCCACCCCGCCTTGTTTGCTCTGGCGGCCGTTCTCAACTCCGTGGGCTGGTTCGTCACGTTCTTTGTGATTGCCCGCCACGTGCTGCGGGATGCCAAGATCCCGGAGCTCCCCCAGTTTGATCAGACCAAGGCTCACCACATTGTGCTGTTGGACGAGACGACGCTCTTCTTCGACCCGGGCTCGTTTCGGGCGGCGGATTACCCCGGCGGCACAGCGCCCAAGATGGTCGGCCGGTTTTATCCATCGGGACAGCGGAAACTGCTCAAGCTGTGGTGGGAGGGCGACGGCGATCTGTGGATCCGGGTCGACCGCAACAGGCTCCATTTCAGCACCGACGAAGCGGGCCTGGTCAATCCCCAGGATGTGACGGCGCCCATCGGCCCAACGGCCCTTGCCGAGTTTGCCCGGTACCTCACGGCCACCGTGCGGGGTGCGGGCGGAGAGACCAACAAGTTGAAGGCCTCGGTCCTTTTCCCCGGCGACCTGGACTACGAGCTTGCCCCCGGGGCGGTCTTCGCGGACCACGGCGACTTCGAGGAGAAACTGGCCGATCACGACACGGAATCGGCTAAATCCAGGAAGCTTGGCACGGATTCGGACAGCGACTACATCCTCTACCATGCGCCCAAACCCGCACACGCCATTCGCTTCGGGCGCAGCGGACCCGTCCTCAGTGCCCAGGAGGCGGACGAGGCCGCCATCCGGACGAGCGAAGATGCCGCGGGCTACCCGTATGTGTACAACCCGGTCGACACCGAGGCCGACGCGACGCTCATGCGAAACGCCGCCGATTTCGCGGCTCTGCTTTGCATGGGGGCCGCTCCGCACCTCGAGGCCGGTGTGCCCGAAGGCGACCGCGTCTTCCAGGTGTTTCGCATCTGGAACCTCGATCGTCGGCGCATCAACGAATGGCGTATGCTGGTGGCCGGCGGCGCTTTGAGTGAAAAAGGAGCTGACCTGAACAAGTATGATCCGGCCATGCTGCGGCCTTCGAATCCGACCGGCTGGACGACGAAGATGAGCGGTGACGCCCTGGATGAGGGCGAGCGGACCGCGCGGGAGATGGGGTGGGTGCCGCTGCTGCGCGAGTGGCTCGACATGGCTCGTCGCCCCACGGTGGACTCCCTGGCCGAAGAGCGGCTGAAAGCCGAGAACCCGACCAACCGGGCCATCTCCCGGGCCATGGCGTTTCTTCTCGACATGGCCGAACCGACCAGTT
>Ga0105100_10000099_pt1 | contig 46573 bp, 34 predicted proteins | sample PPLLak12cMay2015_2_FD_87033 | JGI IMG/M metagenome (GOLD analysis project Ga0105100, IMG submission 87033) | Freshwater sediment microbial communities from Prairie Pothole Lake near Jamestown, North Dakota, USA - PPLs Lake P8 Core (1) Depth... | ecosystem: Environmental > Aquatic > Freshwater >... | reverse complement strand
ATGGTATGATCGATAGCGGTAATGGGCTCACCTCATGGTTGGATGTTTGGTCAAAACAAGCTTACCATGTTTGGGGCCCATTGCCCCTTTAATCCGCTCGTTCAGTTAGCGGAAAGTAAAGTTAATAGGAATTTAAACTATACCGCTGAAACAAGGCTGGATGCCGCCAGGCGAGAGATATTGCTGGACGGACTGCCGGCGGTCCTGCACGGCAGCGAGGGCGAAGGAGAGAATTTATACGATCTTCGACCCGGAAATAACCTGGGACCAGGCCCCCCGCTTGACAATTATCCTTTTTCGTTTATATTGGGTAAAGCAGGTCGTGGAAGCATTCAATTTTTGCCGCCTCTGTCGATATGTACCTGCACCCAGGCTATAAGGAGCATCAAGCGATAACCGGTGGGAAAAACCGGCTGTCCAGGAGGATTTATGGCTACTTCCAAGATCACCCTCACTGCGCCCTGCAGGTACGCGCTGGAAGGGCGCGTCGTCACCCTGGGAGCGCAAGGCATCTTGCCCGACGGCGCAATCTACATTGAAGATGGCGTGATCCGCGCCGTGCAGGGGGCCTCACAGCCGCCGCCAGCCGGCTTCGAGAACGCCGCCCACATCCGCACCGGCGATACCCTATTCCCCGGGCTGATCGAGCTGCACAACCACCTGGCTTATAATGCCATCCCGGTCTGGCTGGTGCCGCGCAGCTACACCAACAACGGGCAGTGGCGCGGCACTCACGAATACCGGCGCAATGTCACCGGACCGGCCAAGGTGCTGGGCAACACTGCCGGATTGGTGGAAGCAGTCATCCGTTATGTCGAGTGCCGCGCCCTGCTGGGAGGCACGACTACCTCGCAGGGCATCACCCTGATCGGTGTAGGCACGCGGGAATTCTTCGCCGGGCTGGTGCGCAACGTCGAAGCGCCTCTGGTCCAGTACCTGCCTGCGGCGGGGACGCGCATCGATAATCCACCCAGCAAGGAGAGCGAGAAGCCAGCCTATTTTAAGAACCAGCTCGATGTTGAATGCTATCTCCAACACCTGAGCGAAGGCATCGACACCTCTGCCCGCGGCTGGTTCACGCGCCTGCAGCGGGCGGATGGCACCTGGGCCATCCACCGCTCCTTGTGCGGCATCCACAGTACCGCCTTGCAGGCAGAAGATTTCGACATCCTGGTCGAGCACGGCGCTTCGATGGCCTGGTCGCCGCTGAGCAACTACCTGCTGTACGGCGAAACAGCCAACATCCAGGCCGCAGCTGCCAGCGGGATCAAGATCGGGCTGGGGAGTGATTGGGCACCCAGCGGCAGCAAAGGCCTGCTCGGCGAGCTGAAGGTGGCCTGGCTCGCCAGCCAGAACATCGGCGGTGCCTTCTCGGCCGAGCAGCTGGTGCGCATGGCGACCGTCAACGCGGCCGAGATCCTGGGCTGGGGTGATCACCTGGGCACGCTGGAAATCGGAAAGCGAGCCGATATCATCGCTGTGGACGGCAAGACAGGCGACCCTTTCATGCAGCTTATCAACGCCCGCGACGCCTCGCTCACCCTGGTGGTGATCGACGGCATCCCCAGGGTCGGACAGTCCCAATTTATGAACCGCTTTCAGCTCGAGGCTCAGGAGAACATCCGCGTGGGCAGCGCCAGGCGCACGTTGAACCTGGCTCAAGAGGGCACCCATCCCCTGGTGCAGGCGCTGACCCTGGCAGAGGCGACGAGCAGGCTGCAGGAGGCTCTGCGGAACCTGCCGGCTCTCGCCAGCCAGATCTCACAGGCCACCCTGGCAGGCCTGGAAGCCGGGGCAGAGGGCTCGCCACTGAGCCTGCTGCGCCTGGACCTCGAGCTGGACGACGAGCCGCTGGAAACCGCAGCCGCATCCCTGGCGGAGGATGTTTTCCCGATGGATCTGGAGGGCATCACCGTGGCGGACGATCCGACCTTCCTGCCCAAGCTGGAAGCGGCAGGGAACCTGCCCGAGTTTATCAAGGCAGGCCTGCCGGGGTTGTACGGCAAGCCTCGCCCGGCGCCTTTTACGACAGGAGAACAGAAAGCGCAGTCAGCCGGACTGCCCGACCAGGTGAGCGCCACGGTGCAAACACTGCGCCAGTTCATGGGCTCCTGGAGGAAATTCACGCTGGAAGAGCGCAAGAGCGTGGTGGACCAGGCGCTGCTGATCATGGAACAGAACTACGTGCACCTGCCGTACAAGCGCGCCATGTACGGCATCGACCCTGTGCAGCGGCTGCGCCTGCTGCGCTACCAACTTGACCAGCTGGAGGGCCAGCCACTGCCTCCCGACATCGAGTTCCACGCCGAGCTGACGCGCATCTTCCATTCGCTACGCGACCTGCACACCACCTACCGGCTGCCCTACCCATTTCGAGAAGTGGTGGCCTGGCTGCCGTTCCTGGTGGAAGAGTACTGGGAGCCTGAGAGCAGCCAGCGCCGCTACGTTATTTCCAAGGTGGTCGGAGAGGGCGATGTGAAGCGCCTTTTGGGAGCGGAAGTGCTGCACTGGAACGGCGTGCCGATCGAGACGGCGGTCGCCGTCAATGCCGAGCGCCAGGCAGGCAGCAACTCTGAGGCGCGCCACGCGCGCGGGTTGAACTCGCTTACCATCCGGCCCTTGGATCGCGGGCTGCCCCCTGACGAAGATTGGGTGACCGTGCGCTACCGGGATGCAGATGGGGACATCGGCGAGCTGCGCCAGGAATGGCTGGTTTTCATCCCCCGGTCGGCGCTGGGCAGCCAGGCTGCAGATGAGGTCGAGGCGCAGGCGGCATTGGGACTGGACGACCACACGGATTACATTCAGGAGGCCAAGAAAGTACTCTATTCGCCCCCGCAGGTGCTGGAGCACGAGCGTAGCGCGTCTGAGGCGCGCATCGTGAACGCAAGAGGCGCCCTGCCGACCAGCATGCCCAGCGTGTTCCGTGCCCGCGAGGTCGACACGCAGCGGGGGCGGTTAGGCCATGTGCGCATCTTCACCTTCAGCGTCCCGGAGGCGGGTGAGTTTATCGAAGAGCTGGGACGGCTGGTGGAGCAGCTTCCGGAGAAGGGCCTGATCCTGGACGTGCGCGGCAACGGCGGTGGTCTGATCACTGCTGCGGAAGGCGCCCTGCAGTTGTTCACTTCGCAGCGCATCGCGCCCCAACACGCCCAGTTCATCAACACGCCTTTGAACCTGGCGCTGTGCGAGATGAATCCCGACGACCAGCCAGGGAGCGTGCGGCTGGGGCGCTGGGTCGAGTCTATCCGCGAGGCAGTCCAGACCGGGGCGGCCTATTCGTTGGGCTTCCCCATCACCAGTCCGGCGGAGCTGGATGGGATCTCACGGCGTTATTTCGGCCCGGTAGCCTTGATCACCGACGCGCTGTGCTACAGCGCCACCGATATGTTTGCTGCCGGATTCCAGGACCACGAGATCGGTCCGGTGATCGGAGTGCACGGGAATACGGGCGCCGGTGGGGCAAACGTATGGTCTTATGGATTGCTGCGCCAGATCTGGATGATGACGACTCAAAATCCGGACGCGTGCCCGTACGTAGAGCTGCCGGAAGGGGCAGACTTCCGGGTCGCTGTACGGCGTACGATCCGGGTGGGATTGAACGCGGGTGGCGTGATCGAGGACCTGGGCATCCGGCCCGACAAGCGATACCGCATGACCTACCGCGATCTCACCGGATCGAACGACGACCTGATGCAGGCCTGCGCCGAGGCGCTGTCGCATTGGGAGACGGGGCGGGCGCGGCTGCGCGTGGAGCAAGGCGACCAGGGGCTGCCTTCGATCGCAGTGTCGATCCCGCAGGACGCAGACACCCGACTGACGGTAAGCCTGCACGCCCGCACGCTGAGCAGCCAGCCGGGTGAAAAGCTGGTCATCGACCTGGGCGAGCTGTTAGCCGGCGACGTGGATGTGGAAGTGCGCGGGTTGACGAAATCGGGGAAGACATTCTCGCTACGAGAGAGTTTGGGACGCCGGAAACTGCCCTAAGGTTAAGCGCCTCCGGACCTGGCTTGCGCCTGGCTACCCTGCAACCCGGCTCCCAAGCTGGATAAAATAACAACAGTGAGGGGCTGGCTGGAAAGAACGTCCAGACAGCTCCTTTCCTTTACCTTACCAGCTTATCCGCTGGTGAAGAGGTGTTCAAGGATCACCTAAGCGCCCTATTGCCCCGTCATCGTGAACACCACGTTGGCGGCCGCGTCCGCCGCTTTGTCGCGGTTCCAACCCGATTCATTGCTCATCAGCACGATGGCCAGGCCTTCCTCGGGGTACAGCCTCATCTTCGCCCACAGACCCCAACCGCCGCCGTCGTGTTCGACAAAGGGATGCTCGGCTTCGTCAAAGATACGCCATGCTGCACCATACCCCAGCAGGACACCTGTGGTGGACTTTTGCATAACCTGCATCAGCGCCACCGCCTCCGGTGACAGGATTCGCACCCATCCAGCTCCCCTCCGTTCAGGTGCATCTGGGCGAAGCGCAAGACCTCCGTGGCTGGGCCCTTCAGACCGCCATTGGCTGCCAGGACGTTGTAGCGGTTCATCCAGGCAAACTGGTCGTCCACTTCGCGGATAAAGTCAGCTCCATCGCCTTGCCCTCTGGCCCGATCCAGCAAACTGATGAGTTCCTCGACTATATCCGCTGGCAACGCAGGAGCAGCCGCCTTGGCGATCATGGCCTGGTTGCTGTATGTGAAGTCGGTGTTCTGCATGCCCAGCGGCACCAGGATATGTTCCTTGACGTACTCGACGAAGGGCTGTCCGGATACCTCCGCCACAACCTGCCCCAGCATCACAAAGTTCGGATTACCGTAGGTGGACGCCGAGCCGGGCTCGAATATCGGCCCTGTGATACCCTCCAGATACGCTTTGGCGACCAGGTCTGGATCAGGCAAAGGCTGGCCGTCCAAACTGAGAGAGGGGAGCAGGAAATCTACGGGTTCGCGCAGTCCTGAGCTGTGATCGAGCAGTTGGCGGACTGTGATACCGTACTCGGCCGGGAAGTAATCCAGATAGTCCGACACCGGCGCATCCAGATCGACCAGACCCTGGTCAACAAGCTGCATGATAGCCGTCCCAGTGGCCATCTTGGTCATCGAGCCCCACGGATACACGGTATCCGGCTCAGCCGCCATCCCGCCAGGACCATCAGCTGTCCCAAATGCCTTGTTGTAAAGGATGTTGCCGCCCTGGGATATCAGTATCGATAATCCCGGAGGGTTATCTCCCACAAGGGTGTTGACGTAGGCTTCAAACTCTTCAACCGTGCTGGGCAAGGCGGCCCCTTTGCCGGCGATCGTGAATCCCTGGATCGTCATCATCACATGCTCGGGAGGATTATTGGTCAGGCTTTCGTCGCCGGCGGCAATGAGGCAGTAGGTTAGCAGATCCGAAATCTGACAAACGGGGGTCACCCCCTGGCCTCCCCCCAGCGAGTAGAAGTTGATCGTCCAGTCGCCGAGCTCGGCGTCATCTGTCTTCGTCAGCGCCGAGGCGTCGATCCCGACATGTTTCAACGCTGCAGCTTCGCCTGCGGCAAGATCATCGGATTCGACGCTCAGGGCATACATCTTGAAGTCGACCCCAGGGACCTCGAACAGCCCATAGCTGCCATCAGTCTCGAACTGCGCCCAGTCCCCCACCAGCGGGAGGCTGAAACGTCCTTGCGGGTCTCGATAGACGGCGCCCTCCGGTGCGGGCTGCTCCGCTGACTGCTCGACTTTCCTCATCCGGTAGCCAGAGTAGAAGAGCTGCTCTTCCCCATCCACATCGACGACGCTGACAGCGTCGCCGCGATTCCTCTGCCCCAAACCGAGGATCACGGCTTCATCGTCCGAAAGCGGCCCGATCGGGAACACGACTTGTTCGCCGGTGTCCGAGCGTGTAAGGTCCAGCATCAGGAAATCGTTTTCGATCTTCAGCAGCACGTCCGCGATGAACGTGAGAAAGCCGGGTTTTCCATTGGTGACCTCATAGCTGCCCACTCGATCCATCCATGCCTGGGGAATGCTGGCCGGCTCGAGGCGTTCACCGTAGCTCACATCGACGAAAAGGCCGTACAGGTACACCGCGGTTCGCCCATTCACCTCTCGGATGACCATTTGGGCATCGCTCGGGCTGACTCCCTCGAGGGAGAAACGCCCACCTCCATGCGGGAGGAGCTTGAAGGATCCGCCCAAGGCGTCCACATACAGGTCAGCTCCATCCGAGTGGATGTTCATCCAGCCAATATCTGTGGTGTATAAACCCGTGTAGTTTGGCTGTTCCGCAGCGGGCAGCGAAACGACCTGCGGGGGCTCTGCCGCCGGCGGCGCGATGCCCGCCTTGAGCTTCAGCGCCTGCTGAAGGACGGCGATGGCAATTTGGAAGTTGGCGCCCCCGGCATTCTCCTGTGAGTTGTTGAGCAGCACCACGCCCAGCTTGTGGTCGGGAAGGATGACCATCAGGCTGTTCCACATGCCCTCTCCGCCGGCGTGCCAGGCGTTTGTGCCGGCATACTCGAGACCGGGTAGCGGGATCATCCACCAACCCAGGCCCCACTGGGCGCCTAAATCTAGCGGCACCTCGTTGGTCTGCGGTCTTAACATCTCGACAACCGTTCCTGGGCGCAAGATGCGCTGACTGCCAAGCTCCCCGTCGCCGAATACCATCATCATGAACCGGCTCAGGTCCTCCACCGTGGAGCGCAGCGAGGCCGCCGAAATATCCCGGCTCCAGTAGACCGGCTGTTCTTCGCCGTCCATGTACTCTTTCGACAGGCGGGGTTTCATCTCTGGCCGGAGCGTGAAGGATGAAGAGTCCATTCCCAGCGGTCCCAGCAGGGCCGCGTCCATATAGTCGATGAAATCCTGCCCCGACGCCCCTTCCACGGCGTGCCCCAACAGGCTGTAGCCCACGTTCGAGTAGGAAAACACAGTGTCCGGAGGACTGATGACCTGCACCTGCTTGAGCTCATCGATCAGGTTGTGGTACTCGCTCCTGGTCAGGGCATCCTGGTCATCGCCGTAGGCGACCATGCCGTTAGTTATGTTGGAAGGCACGCCGGCGTGGTGGGTCATGAGATTGCGCGGCGTGATCGGACCGGCCTCGGGAAAACGGCTCTGCATAGAAAACGCTGGGACATAAGTTTGCAGAGGCTGGTCTATGTCGATCTTGCCCTGGTCGGCTAACTGCAGGATAACGGCAGCCGTGAAGAGCTTGGAGACGGAGGCGACCGTATACACCGTCTCCGGGGCAGCTTTGACGCCCTTTTCCTTGTCGGCGTAGCCGAAACCCTCGGACCAGACAATCTCCTGGTCATCGACCAGCGCTACGCTGAGCCCGGTGATGCCAGCTTCATCCACGGCAGCCTGGATTTGCTGGGAGAGCTCTCCCGTAACCGAAGAGTAACCCCGCGTCGCGGCCGCCTGTGCTACTTCCAGGTTTATCTGGCCGATACCGGCCTGTATAGTTACCTGCAAGGTCACCTCTGAGCTGCCATAGGCGGCGTTGGTGTAGACGTTTCCATCCTGTGTCAGACCAGAGGCGTCAACCGTGCCCACACCGGACTCGATCTCGACCCGCGTCCCAACTTCCGCGGGCAGCCGCACGTTGATTTCACCCGTGCCGCCGCTGATGCTGACGTCCAGGTCACGCTCCTGGTCGCCGCTCAGGTCGATCGTGCTTTCGCCCAGGCCAAGGCTGACCTCCAGCCCGGTCAACGACAAACCGGCCAATTGCAGATCGCTCACCCCCGCGCCCACATTCACGCTCAGATCCATCGGCATATCCTCGTTAAGCTGCAGGTCCCACACATTCTCCCCCTCTTTCACCAGACCGACTAACTCCACATCCGGTTGGCTGATCAGCAAGCTGCCCTGACTACCATTAACCGAGTAGCTGACCTGCGGCTTCCATTCGGTCACATTGTATTGGAAGGTGCCTTCCATGAGTTTGCCGTTGCCGCCATGGATATTAAGCTCGCCCTGATCCATTTCGATGTCAACCTTCACCGAGGTGGCAGAGCCGGCTTCCACCGACTGGCTCTCTGTCTGCGTCTCTCCGCTTTCATTGACCTGGAATATCCTGCATCCCAGGATGATCAGGGAAATCGCCACAACCAGAGACAATAACCGCATCAGACGTAAATTGCTGTTCATCGCATTCCTCCTATATTGGTATGGGTTAGATAATCCAATCCCTTGAGCCCGCTTCCACCATGTGTTCATCACCGACCTCCTTCTCTCTCCTGGTACCCTAGCTTTCCCCGGGTGACAACCACCAGCCCAACTGCCAGCACCAGCGTCATACCGAGCAAGATCAGCCCGGAGAGAGCCAACTGGTCGGGAGTGGGGGCTGGGAACAACTGCGGGATGAGCGCCAGGCTCACCGCGTTGCTGGAGGCGTGCAGCAGGCTGGCAAATACCCCGCTGCCACGTGCGTAGTTCGCAGCCCAGGACCAGATGATGCGGGTGAAGATAGTGCTGAAGGTGAAGGTCACAAAGCCTGCCGGGTTGAAGGCGCCCATCTCGCTGGGGACGAAGTAAGCCGGCAGATGCCAGACTGCCCAGAGACCACCCAGCAATGCTGCTGCCAGCGCCGGGCGAAACCGGCTTTGAAGGCGGCTCTGCGCAAAACCCGTCCAGCCAGATTCTTCACCGAAGGCGTTGATCAGGTAGGTGGTGAACAACGCCGGCAGGTAGACGGTGATCATCAGTTGCCAGTTCTCAACCAGCGATGGCAGGACCGGCGCTCCGGAGAGCCCCGCCACCACCAGGTACAACACAACACAGAAAAACACGGCAAACAGGTACCAGCCGATGCCGAAGCGAAGGTTGGTTATGCGGCGCAGGAGCGCCTTCAACGACCCATTCCCTTCGGCGGCCGCCACGATCACCGCCGCCACGAGCGGCCCGTACGCTCCGATCGTTTGAAAAGGCTTGAACGGCACTCCCCAAACCAGCGAGGGCAGGATCGACAGCCACCCAACCGCGATCGCCAGGCTGAAGAAGCTCAGCAATGGGTAGCGGGCGATGGGATTACGCTGCGCACGAACAACAACATTCAGGGCTGTCATGGTAAGTACTCCTTTATTCTGAAGTTAGAGGGCACCATCCGTTTGGGATGAGAGCGAACCCTCAAGGTACAGGAAGAACTCGATCAGGTGATCAGCAGGGTCGCTCCCTGCGGAGGTGAGCCCATGCTTATCCATCCGGAAAAATCCCCTATTCTGTCTCGAACCGGATTTATTCGGGATCTCCGGAGACGTGTATACCCGTAAGTGAACCACCGGAAACTTCACCTCCTTATCCTTCGAGTTCTCTACCCTCGATATCGCTTCCGAGGCCGACTTGAGAACAGCGTTCAAGAGCTCCTCTTGGTCTACCCCGCAGATGCACAGGGTTACCAACATCCATGCCTGGACCTGGCTGTCTAAATCGGCGCTAACCGGCAGGTTCAGCTCAGCCAGGGTCTGCCATAAGTTCTTGGGATCTGGGTTGTGCGTCATAGCAGATATCTTTGCCTTTTCGATGATTGAACTGTGATTGGTTCGCTAGCTGCACCGGGATTGGTCCTTGCCCGAACGCCTGGAAGGACCAACCCCGGGAACAGTTTGATCAGCGGTCCTTGTCCGCGTAGCCCAGGCGCCCTCTGGTCAGGAGGATCAGAGCTACAGCGACAATCCCGAAGGCGATGACGTTCAGCCAGCCGCTGGATGCCAGGGACATTGCCCACGGGCTGAGAGGTGTATCCGCCGGGATCAGCGCGGTCATGAGTGGGGTAGCGGCGTTGCTGGATGCGTGCATCAAGATGGCGATCAGGATGCTGGTGCGGGTGTGGTTGAAGACCCAGGTGTAAATGGTTGTGCCCGCCATCGCGGTGAGCACGAAGGCGAGAAAGCCGTCAGGCGTGAACGGACCGCCCAGTTGAGTGAAGAAGACGGGCAAGTGCCACAGACCGTGCAGGAGTCCCAGGATCGCCGTCCCGAGCAGCGGACCATAGCTGGCTTGCAGGCGAGGCAGCGCAAAGCCGCGCCAGCCGGGCTCTTCGCCCAGCGAGGGGACGAAGATACCGAAAATAACGCTGGGCAGAAAAACCGAGATCAGCAGCGACCAGTTTTGGATGAGATTAATGACCGGCGCCCCGCGATAGACCAGGTTGTAAGCTGCCAGCCAGATGGACAGGAAACCGAACAGGGCGACAAAATACCACTGGATGCCCACCCGCCACAGCACGATGCGCCGCAGCAGCTGGCGCACGCCCGGTTTGCCGCTCTCCAGGGCGGTGATCAAAAAGGCGCCCAGTGCTGGCCCGGCATACGCGGCGCCGATAAAAATTAGCTGGAAAACCGCCTCGGGCAGACTGTACGGCAGCAGGCCGACACCTCCCTGGCTGAGCACCAGGGGTAAAATCATCAACCATGTTCCAAGGAAGGCGAACAGGAAGTAGGCCGGCAGTGGATGGCGGACAATGATGCTCCTGAGGGAAAAGGTGGGTACGGATGGGACGTCCTTCACATTAGCAGACATTTTTCTCTCCTTTGGTTGTAGATCTCCAATTTCTTATTGGCTCTTTTATGAAGAATTGATCTTCCAACATTAAACAGGAAATAAGAGTAAACTGGTGTGATTTTTACTCACAACGTGTGGACAAAAAGTAGTACAATAAAGATCGTATTTATCGATATTCGTTAAGTTGGCACTTCGTTTTGGGGTAAACGGTGGTCGGCTTCACCGGGAGAGCAGTGCGATGATAGATTACTCCTTCGGAAGCTGGATCAAACGCCGCAGAAAAGCGTTGGATCTTTCGCAACAGGAACTCGCCGACCGGGTGGGTTGCTCCTTATCTGCAATCTTCAAGATAGAATCTGATGACCGCCGCCCCTCCCAGCAGATCGCTGTGCTCCTGGCCGAGCACTTGCAAATCCCGCCAGAGCAGCGCGCACTGTTTCTAAGAGTTGCGCGCCGGGAGAAAATGGTCGAAAGCCTGGAGCCACTGCCAATTCCGCTGGAGCCGCTCGAGCAGCCATCACCCGCTCCGCCAAATCTCAAGCTATCACGCCCCCTCACCCCACTGGTCGGCCGGGAACACGAGGTAAATCTGGTCGTCCAACAGCTGTACGAGCCTAACTGCCGGATGCTGACCCTGACCGGTTTGGGGGGCGTGGGAAAGACCCGCTTAGCGCTCGAAGCCGCCAGCCAGCTGCAGGAGGCATTTGCCGGGGGTGTGTTTTTTGTCCCGCTATCCGGGATCAGCGACCCCGGATTCATCTTACCTGCCATCAGCAATACGCTGGGCCTCCTGTTCTCCGGAGCTGATGACCTCAGCGTGCAGCTCCTCAATTACTTGCGTGAAAAAGAAATCCTGCTGGTGTTGGATAACTTCGAGCACCTGCTCCAGGGTGGCGATGTGCTGATTGGAATCCTGCAAGAGGCGCAGCGAGTTAAATTCCTGGTCACTTCCCGAGAACCACTAAACTTGCAGGCAGAATGGATCTTTGAGGTGCAGGGCCTGCCGGTACCAGCCTACGACGCAGAAAATGCCCTGCAAACTGGCAGCGCGGCTCTCCTTTTTGTCCAACGCGCTCGCCAGGCGCGCTTCAATTTCGAGCTGACGCCGGAAGAGAACCCGGCAGTGCTGCGTATCTGCCAGTTGGTAGAAGGTTTGCCCCTGGGGATCGAATTAGCCGCTGCCTGGGTGCGGGCGCTTACCTGCCGGCAAATATCTGTGGAGATCGAGCGGAATCTAGATTTTCTGCGGGCTACCGCGCGAGACCTCCCCGAGCGCCATCGCAGCTTGCGGGCCGTGCTGGATCACTCCTGGGACCTGCTATCAGATCTGGAGAAGGAAATCTTCCGGCGGCTCTCGGTTTTCCGGGGCGGGTTTCGCCAGGAAGCTGCTCAGGAAGTGGCTGGAGCCTGCCTGGAGGAGATCGTTTCGCTGCTGAACAAGTCCATGGTAAAGCGGGTGGGTGAGGAGCGCTACGACCTGCATGAGCTTGTCCGCCAGTATGCGGCTGCACGCCTGCAGTCGGACCCACAGGAGCTTGAGCAGACCCGCGAGCGTTTCATTCATTACTATGCAGGGCTGCTGGACGACTGGCAAAAAACGCTGCGCAGCCCCCGGCAGTTGGAGATCCTGGCGGAGATGAGCGCTGAAATGGACAACGTGCGCCAGGCATGGGGTTGGATGGTTGCCCGCAGGCAATTCACTGATATCCACAAGTCGCTGCACTGCCTGTGGCATTTCTATGAGATCCGGGGGCGATTTCAAGAAGCCGAAACCTTATTCGGGCAGGCGGTGGAGGCGCTCCAACTGACCGCTGGAGCCGATCACCTGCCAGATAGAGAAAGCCAGGCGGTGCTCGGGATTTTACTAGTGCAACATGGCTACTTTAATACCGCCCTGGGCAGGCACGAGCGGGCAAGTGCATTGATGCAGCGCGGCCTGGCCCTGCTTCGCTCCACGACGGAACGGGTTGCGCTGGCGGATGCTCTGATGCTGCTTGCCTATTTGCAATACCGGCGGGGCGAGCTCCAGCAAGCCAGCCAATCTGCATTGGAAAGCCTGGACCTGAACCGGACACTAGACATCCCGCTCGGAATTGCCTACTGCCTGATCATACTGAGCTACGTCCACCTGGCACAAGGGGAATACGAGCAGGCGTATACGTTATCTTATGAGAGCATGGCCATCTGCCGCGATCACCTGGGCGACCCGCACGGCACGGTTGACAGCCTGATTACGCTCAGCACGGCAGCCAAACAGCTGGGCAAGCATGACCGGGCGGAACGCTGGGCGCAGGAAGCACTCGAGATCAGCCAGGCAACCAACGACCGGTGGGGCGCCGGGCATAATCTACGGCAGCTTGGCTTGATCCGCTTCGAGCTTGGTGAGGCTCAGGAGGCAGGCGTCTTGTTGCGGCAGGCCATAGCCCTGTTCAGGGAGACCGGCGACCGCCCGCTCGTGGCACAGACGCTGATCGACCTGGGTGTGGTCCTGCGCGCCTCGGGCTCCCCTTCAGAATCAAAGCAGACTCTGCTGGAAGCCTATCACGTGGCCGTGGAGCTGCAGACCCCGGCGGTTGCCTGGCAGGCCTTAATCGAGTTGGCTGTTAGCGAGAAGGAGCAGGAGGAGACAGAACAGGCGCTGGAGCTGGTTGCCTATGTCCTGAACAACGCTGAAACCAACCAGGAGGCAAAGGAGCGCGCCGGGAGCCTGATGGCGCATTGGGCAACTTTTCTGACACCGGAGCAAATCGAAGCTGCCCAGGCGCGAGTTCAGGCAAGGGCGCCAGTAGACTTCGCACAAGATCTTTTGGCTGCTGGATGATAGGCTGTATCATCTCCATACCCATCCTCCCGGGGACTGTGTGTAAGGTCGCCTCCGCAGTTTACAAATCGGTTGCGCTTCAAGGAGAAAAAATTGAACAAGAAACTGTTTTCATTCTGGCTGGTCTCGCGGCTGCCAGCCTGGCAGTGTGTGCCGCCGTCGTAGTGTTTAGATCGAATGCCAGCGCATCGCCTGAAGTCTTCTCCAGCCCGATCAACGGCGGTTGCTACATCGCCGCTCCCAACCAGTGCAGGCGGCACGTCGACGCCTTCACGATCAACGTGAACTATGCCGCCGGCGCAAAGCTGGTGGAGTTCATACTGCATGCCAACGGCCAGCCCATCTACCATTTCGCCACCGACGTCTCCAACCCGCCGATCGGCAACTATACCCCATCTCCTGTCGCCCTGGATTTCGCCGCCACCTGTGGCGAAACTTACTATATGAATATCCTTGGTCGTGATAAGGCAGACGCGAACCTCTAGAACATGGGGCAAACGGCTGAGTTCACCTGCCCGTCGGCGGTTCCGTGAGAGACGCAAAGCCTGTGACGTTCATGGCGCGGCGCGCTGTGCTGTATATCGGCTTGCTGTTGCTCTTGCCCGCCCTGCTGGTCGCGGCGGCCTTCGGTTGGAATTTCACTCCCCGCTCCAGCACGGCTTCAGCCGCTACCCTGGTCGGCGCAGCCACGCTCAACGTAAGCTGCTACCGGGTAACGCCCAGCACCTGCAAGCTGCAGGTGGATCCTTTCACCCTCAGCGTCGATCCTGATTACCGCCTGGAGGCGTTCCGGCTCCAGGCGAACGGGACGACCGTTTACGATTTCCGCACCGACGTTTCCAATCCTCCCACGGGGCTCTACACCCCCTCGGCGGTAAAGCTCGACTTCACCGCCTCGTGCGGTAGTACGTATGTCCTTAGCCTGCTGGCGGACGATACCAGCCAGCCTGACTTCCTCAATTTGGGTGAGACGGGCGTAATCACCTGTCCCACCGTCGAGTTCGATACGTTCCTGCCGATGGTGGTGCGGTGAGCGGGCGCACCTGGCAGTAAAGAGATGTCTCTATTTATCGTTTCCCCAGGAGAGCCAAATGAGCAATCCATACGACCATCTAGTTGATAAGGCGCATCAAGGCAAGTCTGTCAGCGGGCTGTTAGACGCTCCCGTCGAGGCGCTTTCGGGGGTCTCGGCAGCGGATGCGGAGCACCTGCGGGCTGCATTCGGCATCCGCACGGTGCGCGACCTGGGCGAGTCGCGCTATTTTCGGGCCGCAGAGGCGATATTAGCCGCGGACGTGCTGACCCATGACCCGGGCCCGCCGCCGGGCTGGGCGGAATTCTTCCGGGCTGCGCCGATCGATTACTATATAAACCACCCTGCCAAACGCTTCCGGCTGGATTTTGGGCCCGTGTACTATCGGGGCCGGCTGGACGGCAGCGCCCGCGTGCTCGTCATCGGGCAGGATCCCTCCACGAATGAAATCTTAGCCCATCGCATCCTGGTGGGCACCTCCGGACAGCGGGTGCAGCGCCTGTTGGTCAAGGCCGGGATCACCCGCTCGTATATCATGCTGAACACGTTCCTGTTCAGCGTGTTCGGGCAGTTCGACTCGAAACTGAGGGCTATCTCGCAGGAGCCGGAGATCGAGGGCTTCCGCAACGCCTTTTTAGACCGCATCGTCGCCGAAAACCACATCCAGGCGGTCGTAACCTTCGGGGTAGGCGCCCGGCACGGCTTCGAGCGCTGGCCCATGGGCGGCAGCTTCCCGGTCTTCAACGCCACCCATCCCGCAGCCGAAGAGGCCGACGTAATCGCCAGCTGGAACCAGCTATTGCCGGGGCTGCGCGCGGCCATCACGCCGGATGAGGACGGCATGGACGGAGGCGACCCTGCAGACGTCCAGCTCTTCGGAGACAGCTTTGCAGAGGACGATCTGGCGCCAATACCCGGCTTCGATCTGCCCTTCGGGGTGCCCGATTTTCACAGGCAGGGCGGCGGTCACAGCGGGCGGGACGGGGACAAGAAGATCGTGTGGAACGCGCCATAGGATCGCAAGAAAACCGCTTAGACGCAAAGGAAACGAAGAAATCTAAAGCAAGCACATTGGAGGAGGTCTTTGACGACCTTGGCGAGGTTTGCTATACTGTACACAGTAAATATCCTTGCAATAGGCTGACAAGTCAATACGGAGGAAGGCTATGGCGATCGAGAAGATGTCCTTCGGACGTCTGGGGCACACAAGCACCCGCACTCTGTTCGGCGCGGCGGCCCTGAGCCACGTCTCACAGGCGGAGGCCGACCGCGCTCTGGATGTGCTGCTGAAATACGGAGTGAACCACATCGACGTGGCTGCCAGCTACGGCGAGGCTGAGCTGCGCGTCGCCCCCTGGCTTAAGCGCCACCCGGGCCATTTCTTCGTCGCCACCAAGACCGGGAAACGCAGCGCCCAGGAGGCGAAAGAGGAGCTGCACCGCTCACTCGAGCGCCTGGAGGTGGACCACGTCGATCTCTGGCAGCTTCACAACCTGGCTGACCCGATCGAATGGGATGAAGCCCTCAGCCCGGGCGGCGCCATAGAAGCGGCTGTGGAAGCCCGCCAGCAGGGGCTGGTCAGGGGCATTGGCGTCACAGGCCACGGGCTGCAGATTGCCGCCACCCACCGGCGCAGCCTGGAGCGCTTCGACTTCGACGCGGTGCTGCTGCCGTACAACTACACGACCATGCAGAACGAGTACTACGCCGCCAATTTCAACACCCTGCTGGAGACCTGCCGGCAGCGCAATGTGGCGGTGCAGACGATCAAATCCATCGCTCGCCAGCCCTGGTTGGGGCGCCTGCATACAACGACCACCTGGTACGAGCCGCTGCAGGAGCAGGGTGACATCGATGCAGCGGTCTGGTGGGCGCTGGAGCAGCCGGGGATCTTCCTCAACACGGTGGGCGATTTGGGCCTGCTGTCCAAGGTGCTCGATGCCGCCAGCCGGTTCGAGCCAGGCGCCGGGCACCCGGAGCGGCTCGCCGAAGTAGATTTCACGCCGCTTTTCGTTTAGATATCCCGCAATTCACCGCCAAGAGCGCAGAGCTACAGCCCGGATCGCCGATCCGGGCTGTGAAAACATACAACGCGAAGGGGCAAAGTGCGCGAAGAAAAACCAGTATTAAGATAAAATATAGAATAATATTTCCAACCACGCTAAGAGGCCGTTACCCGCGGGCGCTCCCGAACCTGGGATAACCCATGTCTGACCTGTTCATCTCGTACTCGCGTAAGGACCGCGCATTCGTCCAGCAGCTGTATGCGGCGCTGGTGGAGGCGAAGCGGGACGCCTGGGTGGACTGGGAGGACATCCCACCCAGCGCGGAGTGGCGCGCCGAGATCCAGGCCGCCATCGAGGCCGCCGACGCGTTCCTGTTTGTCATCAGCCCAGATTCGCTGAAATCGAGGGTGTGCGCCGAAGAGCTGTCACTCGCTGTCAGCCAGAACAAGCGCATCATCCCCCTGCTGCACCGCGATCCCGCCGGAGAGGCCGTGCCGGAGACGCTCTCCCGCCTCAACTACATCTATGGTCGCACTCAAGACCCATTCGACCAGGTGGCGCAGAAGCTGGTCCAGACACTGGACACCGACCTGGCGCACGCCCGCGCTCACACACGCCTGCTGGTCCGGGCTCGCGAGTGGGAAACCCGCCAACGAGCCGACAGCTACCTGCTGCGGGGTGAAGACTTGCGCGAGGCGGAGACCTGGCTGGCGATGGGCGGGGCAAAAGAGCCGCACACCACACCGCTGCACGCCGAGTACATCGCTTCCAGCAGGCGGGCGGAGACAATCCGCCAGCGCCGGCTGCTGATCGGCGTGGCTGCGGCCCTGGCGGTGATGACCGTCCTGGCAGCCCTGGCCGTCTGGCAGGCTGGCCTGGCAACCCGCCGCGAGCAGGCGCGCGCCACCCAACAGGCCATCGCTGAAGCCAACGAACAGATTGCCAATGAACGCGAACAGGCGCGGGCGACACAGCAAGCCATCGCCGAGGCCAATGAGCAGCTTGCAAACCAGCGCGAGATGGCACGCGCCACTCAGGAGGCGGTCGCCGTGCAGCAGGCCGGGCTAGCCCAGTCCGGACGGCTGGCAGCCCTCTCTCAGGTGGAGCTGCGCGGCAGCTCACCCGAACTGGCAGTCATGCTCTCCCTGGAGGCACTGAAACGCTACCCGTACACCGCTCAAGCGGAGCAGTCGCTGGTGGATGCTGTCCAGCGGACCCGCCTTCGCCGGATCTTCCTCGGGGCAAGCGAGGCGCGCTGGCTTCCAGACGGGCAGCGCATCGTAGCAGCCGGACAGGATGGGATGGTCTATGTCCTGGACACCAGAACCGGCGAGGCGGCGGGCAGCTTTCTTTCACCGGCGCCCGTGCTCGACCTGCAGCTGGCGTCGGATGGGGAGCGCGTGACGATCACCGGTCAGGATGGCGACCAATACATCCTGGATATCCAGACTGGCCAGGTGGTGCTTACCACGACCCACCTGGTAGATGTTGAGCCATCCGAATTCTTCCCGGGTCACGACATCTCGCAGTGGCAGCCTGCAGGAGATCGACTTGCGAGTATTGCCGGAAGCCTGCTGGAAAAATGGGTAGAGATCTGGGATGCTGAGAGCGGCACGCCCCTGGTAAAGCTCATCTCCAGCGCACAGGGGCTGAACGAGGATGTAGCCTTCCTATTGGTCGACGGGCAGGATCAGATCGACGAGCTGGCATGGAGCCCGGATGGATTACGCCTGGCGACTGCCCATCCTTTGGCGGGCTGCTGCGGGATGGTATCGATCTGGGATCCGTCCAGCGGAGAGCGCCTGCAAGCCTGGTCTACGGGCTATGTGGATCATCTCTCCTGGTCACCAGATGGCTTACGCCTGGCGACTGGCGACGGGTATCATGATGCACCAGTCCGGATTTGGGATGCTCAGACAACGCTGCTCTCCGACTCGATTGGCAATGTCGACGTCCATATCAGCGACCTGGCATGGTCACCCGATGGGAGCGCCATGGCGTATGTCAGCTCGACCGAGAACGTATTGGTAGTATGGGACATGGGGGAGGGTACAGAACGATTCAGTCTGGAGGGGCCTTTTAAGGCGGTCCGTTGGTCACCAGACAGTATGCACCTGCTCGCAGAGCATGCCGATGACACCTGGCTCATCGATGCCCGCCCCGACTTCAGCCTGATCACACTACGGGGTGGGAAAGGAGCAGCATGGAGCCCGGATGGACAGCGCGTAATCACTTTCAGCGACGTGCCGCGCATCTATGATATCGGACAAACCCTCCAGAAAGACCCGGCAAACGACCTTTTAGGATCACTCCCAGATGCACCTGCGCAGGAAGTACCGATATTGGAAAATTACACCTTGAGCACCTGGACAGCATTTGATTCTATTGTGGCGCGCTGGCTGCCTGGCGAGCAGCTGGCGGCCAGCGACCGGTCCATCTCCAGCATATGGAATCTCGAGACCGGGAAAGCCATCCCACTGCCGGACGACATCTCAAACCGGTTCGTCGTTTGGAGCGCGGATGGAACAAGGCAGGCGCGCATCGGCGAGAGTATCGAAATCTATAACGCGAGCGGCGATTTCACCTTCGATCTGCCGAATGCCAGGGAGGCCGATTTTTCCTACTGGGACGAATTCACGCCCATCGCCTGGGACCCGGATGGGACCCGGATCGCCAGCCAGGATGGGGCTCTCATCCGGCTATGGGATGCAGCCACCGGCCACCCGGTCGGGACCCTGGTGGGCCACACCGAGCCGGTGAGCGACATCTCCTGGAGCCCAGACAACCGGCGACTGACCTCGACCAGCGGCCTATACGTTGTTGGATCGGGTGGGATGCTTTTGTACGGCGACCATACCGTCCGCATCTGGGATGTGAGCTCACTGACTGAGATGTACCAGCTGCTGACTCCCATGGATGCCATCATCACCTCAGCACAGTGGTCGCCAGATGGAAAATACCTGCTGACCACCAATCCAATCGAGGACGTGACCCGCATCTGGCGGGTCTGGCCGGACCTGGATGACCTGGTTGAATACGCCCAGCAGTGCTGTGCAGTGCGGGAGTTTACACCTGAAGAACTGGAGAGATTTGGGCTGGAGCAGTGACATATCTGAAGAGGTGTCCGTCAAATTAACCGGAAGATGCGGTGACCAGGGACATTCCCGCCAGGGCATCGACTCCCGAGGAGCTCCCCCATCCAGCCAGCAGGGCGGCACATCTCTCAGCACCCGGCTCGCCGGTCATGATGCCATCCAGGGCCAGGATCAGGCGCTCGTTGGCCTGCCCTTGAGAGGCGCAATCGATCAGATTGGCCCCTAGGGTAGTGGTTTTACGGTACGCGAGGGGAACTATTTCCCGGTTAATGGCGGGGATGTCTAAACCAGGAGCGAGGATGTGCCCCCAGCGGTTGAGGGATAGGAGCATGCCAGCGAGCAGATCATCGCCGGAGGGAGTCAGGCCGGGTCCCAGACCAAGCAGGGCCTGGCTGTGCTCCACGATCCTATCGAGCCGGCGCTCCCGGTAGGCAAGTGTCAGGCTTTCAAGAATAGATGGAGAAACATCTCCTGACAGTCCTGCTAGCTGGCGTCCACCAGATTGCAGCAGGATAGACTGCACGCCAGGGCGCGACTGGTTGGCAATTGCCAGGTGCTCCACCTGGCCCAGGATCTCCCGGCGTTGATCCGTAGCAAGCACAGCACCGATTGGCGGCGATGGCTGCCACAGGCGAGCCTGGTCAGTGCACACCCACAGCCCATCGACGGGGAAATGGAGGCTGCCTTTGGAAATCCTGACCTCGGCACCGCTCAGAAGCTGCCGTATGTGCACAGGATATTCAGGAATATTGAGCGTCAGCGGACCGCGGTATTTTTCGGGGGAGAGGTAAACCACCCACCCTGAGGCGAGCATCAAAAACTGCCCGCGCGAAGTGCCGACCATTGTTCGTCCGGTCGGCTCTTTTGACAGCTCCCTGTGTGCAATTAATCCAATATCGGCGACCGAAATCTCTACGGGGGGTATCATTCCGAAACCAAATAGCCCGGCAGAAAATCGACCGGGATCAGCTCGTCGCTGCCAGGCTCGAAAATCCCGTCATCGCGAGCACAGTAATACAACTTCATCCAGCGCCCGACGCCGCGCTGGATGCGCTCTTCTTTTGCCTGTCGCTCAGCCTGCAGGCGCTCATATTTGGCGAGGATCGATATGCGCTTCCAGAAATACAGACCATAGGCGATCGCCAGGACAACCAGCAACGGCAGCAGCAACACAGTCTGGCTGGTGTAGACGCCATAGAGAAGAACCGGCATGATCAGGCTGAAGGTGAGCACTACCATATCCGGGTGAAGCGGGCGAGTAGGCGCCTGCTTGCTGGTTGCAGGCGGGGCCAGTTTGCGGCTGAGATCGCGAGAAGCAAAGCTAATGCCAGTCGTATCGACGGCTGGGGCTGCCTCTCCGGTGGAGAGCGGCGGTTTCAGGCCAATACCCAGTAAATACAGTGTGCTGACTTTTTCAACCTGGTCTGCCTGACCACAAGCGGGGCAAACGATTTGTTTGGCCATAGTTGCCTACAACTTGAAGCCCCAACTGAAGGCAATAATGCCGATGGCAGTGGGGATCCACCAGTACGGCTGCCAGGTTGGCAAGGGAATGATCTTCAGGGTCAGCAACAAGCCAAGTACGATCAGAAACAGTCCCGCAATGGCGATGAGCCTGTCCCGAGGATTGCGGCTCAATACTGAATACTGCGGCAGTGGCTCAGGCGGCCTTTTCTTGGCTTTGCCTTTATTCTTTCCCGATGCCTGAAATTTCGGGGAAACCTGTTTCACCCTCTGCCGCTGGATGATAATCAAACGCAGGTAAAAAATCAGCACAGCAGCAATAACAACAATCACGCCTGTATCGATATTCATCGCGATATTCAACATCCCTCGCCCGGTTAAGGATAATGTTCATATTCGACCGGCGCTAACCTCAACAATTGCGCCAGCTTGACAAATATCACCCGCAGAAGATGACATCTACACCTTGAATTGTAAGGCAAGAACAACAATAATAAAAGAGCCAGGACTTACGCAGTTGGAGGGTGGATGGGGGTGTCCCCCGAATACCCCTGAAGTGCGTCACTCCGTAGAGCATTATTTCGCGCTAAAAATGTGACTTATTCACAATCTCGGTGTTATATAAAGATAGCAACCCGGTTCGCCTGGCAGATCGTGTCAGGCCATTTTCAGCAGTCTGAGCAATGTATTGATGCCTCCCACCCGGATGAGCTACACCCATTGCAGATCCAAATCATGGTTCGTAATAAACTTATCATTTGAGGGTAATCACCGACCGGGTTAGAGCCAAAGGAGGTGAAGATTTTTCTATACACGACAGCATTCTATCCCCCAACCCGTCTCATTTCTTAAGTTCCAAGGAGAATGTGAAGAGCTATGACCACCGCAACTAAACCGAAAATTATGGGCTATTTGCCACCAGATAGCCCTCCGTGGGGTGCGATGCTCAGCCTGGGATTCCAGCAAGTGCTGACCATGTTCCCTGCCACCGTGCTGGTCGCTATCCTGACCAAGTTTGACGTTGGGGTAACCCTGACCGCCAGCGGCATCGGCACGATCATCGCCCTGCTTGTTTCGGGAAGGCGCATCCCGCTCTACTACGGTTCCAGCTTCAGCTATATCACCGTAGTGATCACAACCATGCTGCTGTACGCCTCCGACTGCTTCAACGATCCGGCGACCACTTACTGCCCAGAGGGTGTGAAGATTGTCCAGGTCGGTATCATCGGCACCGGCATCCTGGAGATCCTGGTCGGCCTGCTGATTATGCGCGTCGGCAAGGAGGCGCTGGACAAGGTCCTGCCACCAGTAATCACCGGCAGCGTGGCAATCGTGATCGGTATCGCGCTGGCAGGGACGGCGCTGAGCGAAGCGAGCGCGAACTGGGGCATTGCGTTTATCACGCTGATCGTCACAGTGGCCTTCTCGGTGTACCTGCAAGGCAAAGGGCTGATCGGGATGCTGCCCATTCTTCTGGGTGCCATCGTCGGCTGGCTGATCTCGATCCCATTCGGTCTGGTTAATTTTGGGATCATCGGCGACGCTAATTGGATCCAGATGCCCAGGTTCACCTTCCCAGCATTTGGCGATCCGAACGCCTGGGCTGCGATCACCGGCATCGCCCTAATCGCCATCGCCACCATCCCCGAGAGCACGGCGCACCTTTACCAGATGAGCCTGTATATCGACCAACTGGCGAAAGAGCTGGGACGCGAGCCGCTGGAGATCAAGCGGCTGATCGGGCTGAACCTGGTGTCCGACGGCAGCGATGACATTGTCGTGGGCTTGCTGGGTGGATGCGCGGGGACCAACTACGGTGAGAACAATAGCCTGATGGCGATTACCCGCTGCTACTCTGTGCCTGTCTTGATGACTGCCGGGGTGTTTGCCATCCTGCTCGGGTTCATCGGAAAGCTGGCAGCCGTGGTCAACACACTGCCTGTGGCTGTGATCGGCGGCCTCTCGATCTACCTGTTCGGTGTGATCGGCATGCAAGGTATTGCGCTGATCCAATCGGAGAAGGTCAACCTGTTCGAGCCGCGGCAGCTGGCAGTCGGCGCCATCATCCTGGTCACCGGCATCGGCGGGGCAATCGGTCTAGAGAATGGATTGTACCCCTTCCCAATTCCGGTTATCTTCCCGTCCGGTATCCCGGCCATCGTCTTCGCGGCGCTCGTAGGAATTCTTCTAAACTTGCTCTTCCTAGTACTGCCGCCGCGCATGTTCGGTGTTGAAGAACGGGAAAATATCAACTTCTAGCCATTTGTTCATCGTGAGTTGGAACGGAGTCTGGCTAACATCCAAAATCCGGGTAGAGCCAGACTCCGTTTTTCAAATTCCCCAAATCAATTGGCTGCACGTACCCCGTGGGCTGGTAAAATTAACCTCCATTGATCACCGCGGCCCACAGTTGCTACATCAAAACTATTGGTATGTAGCAATCAACCGAAAAAAGAAGGCTCAAATCGTCTCACTTTTTCAATGAGTTCCTATTAACACAGGTATGGAATATGACAATCAACGCTCACCCTGAACTGCCTGAATTTGACTATATCCGGCCGGCAACCTTGATGGAGGCCAGCCGGTTCTTAGCCGAGCACCCTAGAGAGGCGCGTCCGCTCCTGGGCGGCACGGACATTTTCGTGCGCATGCGCGATGGTTTCTGGCACGAAAAATACCTGGTAGATGTCAAGATGCTGGACGGTACCGCCGAGCTACACTTCGATCCGGCTGACGGTCTGACGATCGGAGCGGGAGTGAATATGAACCGGGTGATTGCCTCCCCAGCAGTGCACGAATGCTACCCGGTGCTGGCGGAGGCCTGCCGCTCGGTGGCTTCTTACCAGCTGCGCACCCGAGCCACGATTGCCGGCAATATCTGCAATGCATCGCCAGCAGGCGATACGATCGGAGCGTGTATGGTCCTGGGAGCCGTCCTGAAAATCCACGGACTGGACGGCTACCGGGAAGCGCCGATTACCACATTCTTTCTTGGCCCAGGCAAGAATATCTTGGGGCCGGGAGACATCGTCACCGCGGTGCACCTGCCGCTGCCGCCATCGGGCAGCGCCGGCACGTACATCAAGCTTGGGCGCAATAAATGGAGCGATCTCTCGATCGTCGGCGTAACCGCCTTCGGCTACCCGGACAGCAGCGCCTCATCAGGGTATCGCTTCCGCATTGCCCTGGCATCGGTCGCCCCCGTGCCGCTGCTGGCAGCCGAATCCCAGGAATACCTGGCAGGCACACCGGTCAGTCCCCAGGCGTTCAAACAAGCGGGGCGGCTGGCGCAAGAGGCCTGCAACCCGATCGATGACGTGCGCGGCAGCGCCCGCTACCGTAAGGCGATGGTGCGCAACCTGACCGAGAAAGCGCTGAATATTATCTGGCAGCGCATGACGCAATAGGAACCTATCCGGTTAAAATTCAATCGCCGCAGGCATGCGGATCAAACAAAAAAAGAATATATATATGAGGTATATATGACAACTCATCGCATCACACTGACCGTTAATGGTGAAACTGAACAGGTGGATGTCCCATCTCAGATGACCCTGCTACAAATGCTGCGAGATAAGCTGGCGCTGACCGGAACCAAGAACGGATGCAACGCCGGGGAATGCGGATCCTGCACGGTCCTGCTTAATGGCGAGCCGATCAACAGCTGCATGGTGCTGGCAGTCGAATGCCAGGCAGCGGAGGTGGTTACCGTTGAAGGTCTGGCGAAGGACGGGGTGCTCGATCCAGTGCAGCAGACCATCATCGATCATGGCGGCGTCCAATGCGGATTCTGCACCCCTGGAATACTCATCTCATCGCGCGCCCTGCTGGACCGCAACCCCGATCCGACCGAAGACGATGTTCGCGAAGCGCTGGTTGGCAACCTGTGCCGCTGTACAGGCTATCTGCGCATTGTAGATGCAGTCCAGGATGCCGCTGCACGCCAGCGAGCAATGGCTGCCTGAAGAGGAGGTATTAATGGTTACTCAAGCCGGTACAAGGAATATTCCCCACCCAATTGGAGACAGCGTCACGCGCATCGATGCGCATGAAAAAGTGATCGGCTCAGCTAAGTTTGCCGACGACCTGCAGTTCGGTCCCGGGCTGCTGTACGCCCGCATTAAACGCAGTCCATTACCGCATGCGATCATCAAACGCATCGACACCAGCAAAGCGAGCGCCCTGCCAGGCGTCAAAGCCGTAGTAACCGGAGAGGAATATACCGGATACCTGGGCCTGTACATCCAGGACCGGCATATCTTCTGCCGGGATCGCGTCCGCTATGTGGGCGACCCAGTGGCTGGAGTGGCGGCGGTCAGCGAGCAGATAGCCGAAGAAGCCCTGGATTTGATCGAAGTCGAATACGAAGAGCTGCCCGGAGTGTTTGACCCCGAGTTCGGCGCCAGCCCGGAGGCGGCTCTGCTGCATCCAAACATGGATAAGTATGAAGCAGTAAACTTCATCTTCCCTGAACCGGGCACCAATATATCGAACCATTTCCGCATCCGCAAAGGCGACATAGAGGCTGCCTGGTCGCAGTGTGCGGCGGTTGTCGAGCGTGTATACCGCATCCCGCACGTGCAGCATGTGCCGATCGAGCCGCACGTGGCTGTGGCACGGGTCGAAGAGAACGGCAAGGTCACGCTGTGGGGCAGCTCGCAATCGCCCTTCGCCCAACGCAACCTGATCGCCAAAGCCCTGGGGATCTCGCAATCCGATGTCCAGGTGGTGGCGCCGTATGTTGGCGGCGGTTTCGGCTCTAAAGCTGGCGTCAGCATGGAAGCACTGGCGGTGGCAATCGCCATGAAAGTCAAAGGTCGCCCGGTCAAGCTGCGCCTAACGCGCGAGGAAGAGTTCTACACCACCTTCGTCCGCCAGGGAGCAGTCACCCATTTCAAGATGGGCTGCGACAAAGACGGCAAGCTGCTGGCGATGGAAAACCGCTACTACTGGGACGGCGGGGCGTACACCGAATACGGCGTCAACATGACCCGCGCGGCGGGCTACAGCTGCACCGGACCTTACTTTGTGCCGAATGTAAAGACCGACAGCTACTGCGTCTACACCAACCACCCGGTAGGCGGGCCGATGCGCGGCTTCGGCATGCCCGAGATGCACGCCGGGCTGGAGCAGTGCATCGACGAGCTGGCACACGCTATCCAAATGGACCCGGTCCAATTTCGCAAGATCAACTGCGTCAAGGCTGGCGATACGCTGGTGACAGGCATGATCATGCACCCCACCGGATTATCGGAGTGCCTGGTCAAAGCTGCCGACGCCATCGGGTGGGGCAGGAAGGATCCACCCAGCGCTCCAAACAAGCGGCGCGGCAAGGGCATCGCCATGATGTGGAAGGCCCCCGCCATGCCGCCCAATGCTGGCTCCAGCGCACGGGTAGCATTGAATGAGGACGGCACGGTCACAGTCAGCGTCGGCGGACAGGATATCGGTCAGGGCTCGTTCACCATAGCGGCGCAGATCGCAGCCGGATCGCTGGGGGTGCCGATGGAATCGGTGCGCGTAGCTGGCCCGGTAGACACCGATTACAGCCCCTACGAGTGGCAGACAGTTGCCAGCCGCCTGACCTGGAGCATGGGCAACGCTGTCGCAGCCGCGGGCCGGGATGCCCGCAAGCAGATCCTTGATATGGTGGCAAAGGCCTGGGACGAAAACCCCGACGACCTGGACATCATCGACGGGAAAGTGATCTCCTACAAGTCGGAAGAATCAATCCCGCTGAAGAACATCGTCATCTACGGCATCCCACTCCCCAATGACGCCGGGTGGATCGGCGGTCCGGTGCTCGGACGCGGCAACTTCATGCCCACCTATGTCACCAACCTGGATCCGGAGACCGGTCAGGGACCGCGCGCCGTGGTGCACTATACCACCGGCGCACAGGCAGTCGAGGTGGAAGTGGATATGGATACGGGCAAAGTGGAGATCATCCGCGGAGCAGCGGCTTTCGATGTGGGCAAAGCCATCAATCCCGATATGGTCAAGGCGCAGATCGAAGGCGGCTTTGTCCAGGGGATCAGCACGGCGCTGTTCGAAGGCTTGCAGCTCAAAGAAGGTGTGCTGCAGAACTCCAGCTTTGTCGATTACCGCATCGCCACCAGCACCGACGCTCCCTACAACATCCAGGCGATTATCGTCGAGGTGCCGCAGGACGACGGCCCATTCGGAGCACGCGGCGTGGGCGAGCACTCGATGGTGCCCACCATCCCGGCTATCGCCAATGCCATATACGACGCCCTCGGCATCCGGGTGGGCGCACCGCCGTACACATCCGAGAAGGTTTACCTGGCTATGCAGGATGCGGGGATGGTGGAATGATGACGGCAGACCGCGGACGGCAGTCAGCGGTCCAAGGTCTCAAGGAGCTCAAACAGTGCCAGTTAATACTTTAGTCAAACCCAGCGAATACCACGATTCGGTCAGCCTGATGCTGGTTGCTCAAGAGCTGGCCCGCCTGCCAGGCGTGACCGATGCGGCGGTGGTCATGGGGACCGAGGCCAACAAAGGAATCCTTGAAGGAGCAGGTTTGCTCACAGCGGAAGCGCAAGCAGCTACTGCGAATGACCTGGTCATTGCACTCAGCGCTGAGGACGGCGCCCTGGAGCGCGCCCTGGCAGAGGTCGACAGGCTGCTGAAGGGGAAACAGGCCGAGGCAGATACTTCCGAATTCCAGCCCAAGACCCTGCGCAGCGCGGTAAAAGCCAGCCCGTCGGCTAACGTGTGCGTCATATCGGTCGCGGGGCGCTACGCGGCCGAGGAGGCCTGGGAGGCGTTGCGCCAGGGCTTGCACGTGCTGCTCTTCAGCGACAACGTCTCCCTGGCGGATGAGATCGCTTTGAAACGCTACGCCAGCGAGCACGGGCTGCTGCTGATGGGCCCCGGCGCAGGCACCGCCATCCTCAACGGGACAGCGCTCGGCTTCGCCAACCTGCTGCCGAGCGGACCGGTGGGGATTGTCTCGGCGGCAGGCACCGGCCTGCAGGAGGTCAGTTGCCTGCTGGCGAAGGGGGGCGTTGGGATCACGCAAGGGATCGGCACCGGCGGGCGTGATCTCAAGGAAGAAGTGGGCGGGATCATGATGCTGGCAGGGCTCCAGGCTTTGCAGGACGATCCGGCGACTGAAGTAATCCTTCTGGTGAGCAAGCCGCCGGCCCAGTCAGTCGCCCAGAAAGTGCTCGATCAGGTATCCCGGTCTGACAAACCGACTGTGGTGTGCTTTTTGGGAATGAAATCATCACCCGATGGAGTTGCGGGAAAAGTGAAATTTACTCGCACCCTGGAAGAAGCCGCTTACCTGGCAGCTGAGCTGGCCCGACCTGGTCTGCCTACGCAACCAGATCGTTCTGGAGAGCTTGATGCCATTGCGAAAGAGCTGCGATCCCAATTGCAGCCCAAACAGCGCTTCCTGCGTGGCCTCTTCTCCGGGGGGACGCTGTGCTACGAGTCCCAGGTGATCTGGCGCGATCTGCTCTCTGAAGCGGTGCTCTCCAATGCCCCGCTGGATGACTCCCAAAAACTGGCTGATTCGAACCGCAGCGTTGGACACACCGCCGTCGACCTGGGCGAAGAGGAGTTCACCGTCAGTCGCCTGCACCCGATGATCGACAACGACCTGCGCATCCGCCGTCTGCTGCAGGAAGCCCGAGATCCAGAAACCGCGGCCATCCTGCTGGATGTGGTCATCGGCTACGGGGCGCATCCAAATCCGGCGACCGAGCTAGGCGCGGCCGTGCGCAAGGCACGCGCCGAGGCCAGTGCGGATGGCCGCCAGCTGGTCTTCGTCGCCTCCGTGACAGGCACCGAGGCAGACCCTCAGCGCTTGAGCCACCAGGTGCAGGCGTTGGAGCAGGCCGGGGTAATTGTGCGCCCCAGCAATGCCGATGCGGCCAGATTAATCACCCGTATTGTGAACAAATAAGCAGCTATGAGCGAAACAAAAATCAACGACTTGTTCGGAAAACCGCTGAGCGTGATCAATCTCGGGCTGAGCAGCATGGCTGAGGCTGTGAAAGCCCAGGGAGTCCCGGTGGTCGAAGTGGACTGGCGCCCTCCGGCAGAGGGCGTGCCGCGCCTGCGCGTCACGCGCAGCGGCGTGGATATCGAGGCCGCCAACACCGAAGTCTGCCGGCGCATCAAGCAAGGCCGGCCCGTGCTGGTGGGCATGGGGATTGCCCGAGACGTGATCCCCGGCATGCACGATCGCATGCTCCTGCACGCCGGACCGCCAATCACCTGGGAGCGCATGTGCGGCCCTACGCGGGGGGCGGTAATGGGGGCGTTAATCTATGAGGGCATCGCAGAAGACGAAGCCCAGGCAGCCCGTATCGCCGCATCCGGGGAGATCGAGTATTCACCCTGCCACCATCACCACAGTGTAGGTCCGATGGCAGGCGTGGTCTCCCCATCCATGCCGGTCTTCATCCTCGAGAACAAAGCGTTCGGCAACCTGTCGTACTGCACCCAGAACGAAGGGTTGGGCAAGGTCCTGCGCTACGGCGGTATGGGAGCGGAGGTGTACGCCCGCCTGAAATGGATGGAGACCGACCTGTATCCTACTTTGGACCGCGCCCTGCAGACTCTGCCGGATGGGATCGACCTGCGCAGCCTGATTGCCCAGGCGATGCACATGGGCGATGAATGCCACAACCGCAACCGGGCCGCTACATCCTTGTTCCTGCGCGCTATCGGGCCAGCCCTGGCACGCACCAACCAGGATAACGAGACCCTGGCGAAGGTGATCGAGTTCATCGATCGCAACGACCATTTCTTCCTCAACTTGAGCATGCCGGCGGGCAAAGCCATGCTCGAGCCTGCCGAGGGGGTAGAGGGCAGCACCATTGTCACGGTGATGGCGCGCAATGGCACCGACTTCGGCATACGGCTATCCAGCATGCCGGAGCGCTGGTTCGTTGCCCCGGCTGGAAAGGTGCAGGGGTTGTACTTCCCGCAGTTCACCGAGGCGGACGCCAATCCCGATATAGGCGACAGCACCGTGACCGAGACCGCCGGATACGGCGGTATGGCGATGGCAGCCGCCCCGGCGATCACCCAGTTCGTCGGGGGCACCCCGCAGATGGCGCTGCAAGCCACCCTGGAGATGTATGAGATCACCTACGACGAGCACGAGCAGTTCACCATCCCGGCGCTGAACTTCCGCGGCACACCCTGCGGCATCGACGTGCGCAAGGTGATGGAGACCGGCATCCTGCCGCAGATCAACACCGGCATCGCGCACAAGGACCCCGGCGTGGGCATGGTCGGCGCGGGCATACTGCGCGCCCCGGAGGAGTGCTTTCGGGAGGCCTTTGAGGCGATCAAAAACTTTTAAAACACGAAGTACACGAAGTTTTCACCAAGTTGCACGAAGATGTTTGAGGTGATTAATATTTTTGGGGAACACAAAGTACACATAGATGCACAAAGATTTATGGAATAGTGATTAAACCGCAAGATGCATAAGAGATATGGATATTGAGGAAGCGGCTGGGGCAATTGTTGACTCAGCTATAAAAATCCATCGGACATTCGGTCCAGGTTTGCTCGAATCGGCATACCAGAAGTGCCTGGCTCACGAACTGACAAAGCGGGATTTGAAGGTTGACTGTGAGGTGACACTCCCGATAATATACGATGGTGAAATGATTGACCCAGGTTATCGAATAGATATGATAGTCAACGATTTCATCATTGTCGAACATAAAACGGTCGATCAATTCCTCCCCATTCACGAGGCGCAGCTATTGACTTATATGAGACTCAGCCATATCAAAATCGGTTTTCTATTGAACTGGAAAGTCACACTGATGAAACATGGCATTAAACGAATGGTCATTTAACCAATGGACATCGTAGATACAAAAACGCGCAGCAACTATAACAACCTTCGTGGTCTCTGTGCGTCCTTGGTGTCCTTCGTGTTTCCAGATCTTAACAAAAGGAGATTCAAAATATGAAATTCATCGACTTAACTATCCCACTGGGGATCGGGACGCCACCCTGGCCCACGTACGAGCCGCTGCAGGTGAAGTATTTCAAGCGCCTGGCGCCGAATGGGGCTAACGGGCAGGTGGTCACCCACTCCAACCATCTGGGCACCCACCTGGATGGCGAAATCCACTTCCACACCCCCGGCAAAGACATCGCCTCGCTGGAGATGGACTACCTGGTGCACGAAGCGGCGGTGGTCGACCTGAGCGATATCTGCGGCGACTACGACGTCTACACCAGCAAGATGATCGAAGAGCGCGTCGAGGTGCGCGAAGGCGATATCCTGATCATCCACACCGGCTACCACCACTTCGGTTGGGATATGCCCACCGCCAATGAAATACGCTACATGGTTATGCATCCCGGACCCGACCGCGAGTTTGCCGATTGGGCTAAGGCCAAGAAGCTGCGCTGGATCGGCGTCGACTGCGGCAGCGCCGACCACCCGATGAACACCATCATCCGGGATTGGATGCCGCGTCAGGCACGCCAGGCAGAGAAAGTCTTCAAGAAGAAATTCAACATGTCGCTGGCTGAATTCTTCGATGACAGCAAATACCAGCTCATGCACCTGGAAATGTTCCCGTTCGGCATTGTGCACGCCGAGTGCATCGGTGGGGAAATCGACCTGCTGGTCAACCGCCGTGTGACGGTGGGCTTCTTCCCCTGGCGCTTTGTGGATGGCGAGTCGTGCATCGGGCGCTGCGTGGCGATTGTGAGTGATGACGAATACGAAGCGCTGATGGAGAAGAAAGCCAGCCTGCCCAAGAGCCGCTTCGGCGACGCCTACGAATCAAAGCATGTCAACTCAATCAATGCTATCAGCCAGGTAAATTTGAGCTGATGCGCCTTTGCCTGTTCCTGATCTTTACGATATTTCAGATAATGGACAGTCTCCCTATACAGTGTTGTTGGGGATCATGCAATCAGCATCCGCCCATGTCATTCCGACCCTGAACGCAGTGAAGGGGAGGAATCCCTATATCGCTCATCGAAAAGACTCTATTTGCAGGGATTCCTCGTCGCAAAAGGCGTCTGTCGCAAAAGGCGCTCCATCGGAATGACATCCAGTCAAGATGCTCAGCAACACTCAAAAGGGTGACTGCCAGATAACGAAGGCAAGACTAATCTAAAACGGAGGTAATCAATGCCACTTGATATGGAACTTGAAGCGGTCTTGCGACCGCACCAATACGAGATGCCACCCTATCCACCCAAGGTGATCGCTCTGGCGAACGGGAAGAAAATGGTGGTGCGCCAGGCTGTGCGCGAAGACGTACCAGCCATCCTCAAATCTGTCCACCCATGCCTGTTTATCGAGCGGGACTACTATGATATTGTCGCCGCCCGGCTGTATGGGGAGCTGCTGGCCTGGTACCGCTACAGGGTAAAGAGCGCTTATGTGCTCATGGGGCAGGTGGACGGCTACCTGGTGGGGATCGTTAACGGGCGCATGGAGACAGAGAAAGTGGGGATGAGCTACCACACCCTGGCAATCGATCGCGGCCTGCGGATCGGATCGCACCTGTTTGCAGCCAAGATGGAGTACCACATGGAATACCTGGGCCAGGAAGAGGTGCTGATCGTGGCCGAGAGCCCGATCGGATTCCGGCGTTGGATGATCGAGTACCCGCTGGAACAGACCAAGATTCCGCACGAGCTGGGTGGGGGCGAGTCGTGGCTGCTGACGAAAGAGACCTATCTCAAAGCCAAACCGCGCCTGGTGGTGGGGACACGCCCCGTGCCGCCAGAACTAATGGAAGAGGCGGAGGAAGATATCATGTTCGCCGATGATGATACGATCCGCGAACGCATCGCTGGGCTGAAAGGGAGATAATGTGATGAGAGATGTCGCGATAATTGGAGCCGGCATGATCCCCTTCGGCCGGCGTGACGAAGACACCTTGATGGATATGCTGGCGTACGCCTCGCTGAAAGCGCTGGACGACGCCGGCCTGGGAGATGGGACAGTCGACGCAGTCTATGTCGGCAATATGGGCAGCGGGGCTATCCAACACCAGTCTGCGATCGCCAGCTCGCTGGTTGATCGCCTGAGCTTGCTGCCAGCTGCCGCCGATACCGTAGAGAACGGCCCGGCTTCAGGCGGCTCAGCAGTCAAGAACGGATTGCTGGCAGTCGCTTCTGGATACTACGACACCGTGCTGGTAGTGGGGGGCGAGAAGATGCGCGAGGTGACCGGCTGGCGGGCTACAGATTTCGTCGCCACCATGACCCACCCAACCGCCGAGTACCCCTATGGGATCACGCTGCCGGGTATGGCGGGCATGTTCACCCGCCTGTACATGGAAAAGTACGGCGTCACCCGCGAGCACCTGGTAGCGGTATCGCTGAAGAACCAGGAGATGGGCACGTATAACCCGTACGCGCACGTGGAGATGGCGCTCGACCGCGAGGGCATTTTTGAGAGCCCGGACGCGGTGGTCAATAATCCCACCATCGCTGACCCGCTTCACCTGTATGATGCCTGTCCGGTGAGCGATGGCGCGGCAGCAATCGTCATCTGCCCCCTGGAAAAGCTCAAGAATCCAGCCAAACCACCGGTATTGATCGCCGGCTTCGGTCAGGCCACCGACACGCAGACGCTGCAGGAACGCGAAGATCCGACAGACCTGAAAGCAGTCACCCTGGCAGCCCAACAAGCTTTCGAGATGGCCAAGCTCAAGCCATCCGATATCCACGTCGCCGAGCTGCACGACGCCTTCACCATCCTGGAGATCGCCGAGAGCGAGCATGTCGGCTTTTTCAAGAAGGGCGAGGGCGGGAAAGCTGCCCTGGCGGGTAAAACTCGCCTGGGAGGCCAGATACCGATCAATCTCTCGGGGGGATTGAAAGCCCGCGGCCACCCGGTGGGTGCCACCGGCGTGGCGCAGGTAGTCGATATCGTCTGGCAGCTGCGCCATGAGCTGCCCAAAGAGCGCCAGGTCAAGAATGCCCAGAACGGATTCTCGATCAACTTCGGCGGGTTTGGCAATAACGTGCTGGCATTCGTGATGCGGAGGGTAGGTAAATGAAAAGGAAGATCGCAATCGTCGCCCACAAATGCAAAAAATGCGGCAAGCTGCACTATCCATTCCACGACCGCTGCCTGAAATGCAGGAGCCGCGAGTTCGAGAAAGTGGAGCCGCAGGGAAACACCAAGCTGCTCACCTTCACCCGCATCTACAACCTGCCCTGGGGCTTCGACCAGCGCTACCTGACCATCGGGGTGGTGGAGTTCGATAACGGCGTGCGCGCCATGGGCCAGATCCATGCCGACGAATCCTATGATCTCAAGAACGGCATGACTTTGATACCCAGCTGGGACACAGTGCGCGTCCAGAACGGTGAAAATGTGTACGGGCTGGTGCTGACTCCCCCAGCCTGATCGAACATCGCTCCAAATCCGACTCGGGGTGTTGGCTGCAGGGAAGTGCCATGCAAACAACACCCCGATTTTATTGGGGGAAAGGTTTAATTACGATACACAATGAGATAGGCCGCTCGTCCAACAGACTCAGCGCGTGACAAACGGCAGGTACACTTCCAACGCCTCAGCCGCCGTGTTCAGGGTAAGCGCCGGTGAGAGCTGGCTCTGGCTGCCCATTGCATCCACGGCTGCCAGGCGGATCTCCCACTCGCCCGGCTGGGGTAGGAGCAGGTTTAGTGCGCTGCGCCGCCCGACATCGACTGTGTGCTGGGCGCCGCCTGGCAACTGCCGATATAGAATCCTGTAACCCCACAAATCCGGCTCGCTGTTCTCGTCCCAGCGCAGCGAGGCAATCAAGCCGCCAGCAACACCACCCGCCAGCCCGACAGGCGCAGCCGGGGCAGCGTAGGCGATGGCGCCCTGTGCTGCCACGAACCCGCCATCCGTCTCCACGCTGGTCATGCAGATTGCACCCCCGCCAAAGAGAATACCCACGACTCCGGCATCGAATATATCGCGCGGGTGGTTAAATAGATAAGCGGCCCGGTTATCCTGGTAGTGGTCGCAGGTATTGTCCAGCGACATATTGCCAACCGGCACCTGCCACAATAACAGGCGTTTGCTTGCGGCCCTGGAAAGGGCATTCTCCCACAGGATCGCCCGATTAGGGCGGGGAGCCTTGTAATCGGTATCATCCCACCAGGGGCGCTGCCCGGAACCGGCATCCCGGTCGCTCCACTCCACCACCAGCAGGTCGGCCCGGGTGCCGCCCATGGCATCGATGAAGGCGGCAGTGCGCTGGCCCATCTGGATGGCCTGCTCAGGCGTCACCGATTGCAGGTCAGCGTTTGTGGACCACTTGCTCGCCATCGGCGCCACCAGGGCATTGGGCGCAGTAGCGTGGATCAGGTCGACCAGGTAGCGCCCAAAACCAGCCAGGTTGTTTGGATAACCGCTTTTGTTCAGCGCCACCAGATAGGAGGAGGGATCGTCCGGCCTCACGCCCGGCGGGCGCTGGTCGGAGTTGCTGAGCTGCTGCATGTAGCCGTAAAAATCAGGCTCCAGGTTGAAGATCACCGGCTGGCTGCCGGTCGCCTCCTGGGCAGCACGCAGCAGGGATTCCAGGTAAGCCTGGACGGCGGCAGCGTTTTGCAGCTTCTCGGCATAGCACAGACCCCCTTCTCCGCAACCAGGCGGGACGCCGAGCACCATGTAGACGGTCACCACCGGGATGAATTCTTTATCCCAGGCCTGCTGGACAAAGCGCCGGACAAAACTGCCGCCCCAGGCTTCCCAGCCATAGGTGATGTACTGGTAGACGTAATCCCAGGGCACACCGCTGTTCACCTGCCAGTCTTCCCCGGGCTGCTCATCCCAGGCGCTGGAACCCCAGCCAATGCGCTGGGGCAGGACAGGCGGGAGGCCCCCACCCGGCGGAGCCAGGATCGCCAGCGCCCCCAGCGGGAGGCTACTACGATGCCCTGCCCGGTCGAGGGCGACCAGCGCCAGGTGCTGCTCCCCGGACGGCGTGGATGGGGCCACACTCAATGCCGCGCCATACAGCCCATCATTGGCTTCCAAATCGTTGCTGCGACCGTCGTCCCGCAGGAGCACTGGTCCAGCTCCCAGGCTGCTGGCGTCCAGGGTCACGGAGGCCAGGTCCCCGGCTCCCTGAGGGTCGCTCACCCGAGCACGCACAACCAGAATCGTACTGCCGTCCGCCGGAATAGAGCGAGGGAAGAGAGAGGCTGCGCTCAGCTGCGGGCCTTCCGGATGCTCATCGCTAACCAGGGCAATATCATCGAAATAGACGGTGGGCTGGTCTCCACCGCTGGCAGCCTGCCAGGTGATACCGGTAACGGCTGCACCCTGCGGGTTAAGCTCGACCAGCGGGATGCGCACCTCAAGCCAGGCTCCCGCGGCCGGCGGCGGCACGGAAACCTGCGGACCGACCTCCTCACCCCCGTTTACCCGCAGATTGAGGTAGACGTTTATCTGCTGCCCGCCGCTCGCCCCGCCGTGCACGTAAAAGCGCAGGGCTGAGACTGCAGAAGTATCTACGTCCGCATTGTGCAGATAAAGACCTTCCCAGGCGCCGAAAGTCACGGCGATGCTGTGCGCATTATCGTGCACCGGATCGGCAGCAGACAGGTCCACCTGGGCCCAGGACCAGTTTTCCCAGCCGGGGGCGAGCGCATCCTCATAGACCACGACCGCTGTGGCAGGAGTAAGCGCCTGACCGGGTGTGATCCAGGCCAGGCAGATCAGGAGAAGTAGCAGCACTTTGAACTTTGCCATAATCCTGCCATTGTAATAGATTTAATGCTTACGCAGTTGAAGGGCAGGTTAACCCTTAAATTGCGTGACTCCCAAGATTAACGCGGCAGGTGAAACCAGTGCCCAGCATTCATTTTCAACCGCTGCCACAGCTCGTAAGCCTGCTGGCGGGTCAGATCGGTGTTGCCCTCGAAACGAGCCCAGAATGCATCCCACCAGCCCGGCGGCTCCTGCTTGGGACCCTCGTATTCGGTGGGGCGGTCTGTCTCGCCGGAGACTACCAGGCTGCCGACGTAATCTGCCTGCTCGTAGACGCGCTGGATCTGGTCGGCGATCTCCTGCACATCGGCTTCGGAGACCACGCCATTGCTGGTCGCTTTGTAGAACTGCACGGTCACCCGGATGGGGTAGCGCTCGTCGCGCTCGATCTTCAGCCCATCGATCTCGGTGTAGGGTCCCTCGACCGCACCATGACCGATCACCGCCTGCTCCACGTCGCTCTTCGCGGCGCTCATCGGCGCGGCAAAGGAAGCACCTTCCTCCACAAGCCCGAGGAGGTCACCCAGCAAAGGCTCTCTCTGCTTGAGCGGCACCTGGATCACCAATACCATGTTCAAGCCGCTCTCTCCGGCAGCCTGGGGTGTATCACTCCCATCCGAGGCACGCTGGGCATTGAAATCACTCAGCCGCTCGCCAGTGAAGCTGGCGCGCTGCCCATCCTGGTTGAAGAACAGGCGCTGCCCCCAGGAAAAGCCAGCCGGGAAGGCATCCCGGACGTTGTCGATGATCGTGGCGCTGGTGCCCTCACGCGTGGCAACGATGGTGAGCACCGCCGGGTCGCCCTGGTAAGACTGGTAGTTGAAGATCACCGGGTTGAACTCGGCTACCCCCTGTTGGGGAACTGGCAGGAAAGCTGCCTGGGCGCTCACGAGCACATGCGAGTCCCGCTCTGCCAGCAGAGAGCCGCGCCTGCCAGCCCACGACTCTGGCTCGTGCAGGTAGCTGCGGAAATTGCCCAGATATTCGCGCAGGCTGACGCTGTGCAGCTCATCCCCCCGCTCATTGCCCACCAACAGGTAAAAATCGTCGGGGGAGATGTCAGCGGTGAGGTCGGAGAAATTGGGGTAGCGGATAACCGGCATCAGACCCAGCTGGTATGCCCCACTGTCCGGATCGCGGTACATAACCTGGATGGTGACGTCGGAGATGTTGGGACCGACCGATGAGCCTTTATAGCGCCCGGTATCCTCCCACATCACATTGACAATGTTCAAACCATGAGCAGCAACCAGGCTGTTAGCCTGCGAGTCGTTCGCCATAGCAGCCGTACGCTGAATGGCTTCAATATATTGAGGATCGCCGGGTGTTTGTGCGGGCGCGGCCGCGCTGGCGACCTGCACCGGGACGCCAGGCAGCATGAGAACCTGGCTGACAACCAGCAGTAGAGGAATGATGTGCCTGATGTTGACTAGAACTTTGGCGTTCATGACCGGCCCTCCTGGTGAATGATTTACCAGAAGACGCCAATGAACGCGAAATTGTTCCGGTAGGGTCTACGCTTCAGCGGGACTACGGTTCCGCCTCATTTCCTGTGTGGCCTTCGCGAGTGAACCGGTACGCCAGCAGGATGGGTACGGTAGTCAGCAGGATCACAAACAGGGCGACAACATTGGTTACCGGGCGGTCGCGCGGGCGGGTGAGCTGGCTGAAGATCCAGATCGGCAGGGTGGACTGCTGCCCGGCGGTGAATGTGGTCACAATGACTTCATCAAATGAGAGTGCAAAAGCCAACATCCCGCCGGCAAGCAAGGCGGTGGCGATGTTGGGCAATATCACGTGGCGGAAAGTCTGTAGGGCATTGGCGCCCAGGTCCATGGAAGCCTCCACCAGAGACCAGGCCGTACGCCGGAAGCGCGCCAGGACATTGTTATACACTACTACGATGCAGAAAGTTGCGTGCCCAATGATGATCGTCCAAAAGGAGAAGGGTATCTCCAGCAGGCCGGTTGCGGAGCGCAGGGCGATGCCGGTGACGATGCCCGGCAGTGCGATGGGCAGAACGAGCAGGAGAGAGATCGACTCGCGTCCGAAAAACTGGCTGCGGCTCACTGCTGCGGCTGCCAGTGTGCCGATCACCAATGCTGCCAGGGTGGCAACCGCTGCGACGCGCACGGAGAGACCCAACGCCTGCCACATATCCTCCCGCCCCAGGGCCACGCCAAACCAGCGCGCCGTCACGCCCGGCAGCGGAAAGGTGTAGGTCGTCTCGTCGGTCGTGAAGGCATAGATAGCAATGATCCACACCGGCAGGTTTAGAAAGAGCAGCACTGCCAGGGCAGAAATATTCAAAAGTAATGGGGAGCGCTCTCGCCGCATTATAAAGCCTCGAAGGCACCCAGCCGGCGCGCCACGATCAGATAAACCCCCATGATCACGATCGGCACAGTCGTCAGGGCCGCCGCCAGAGGGATATTGCCGGAGGTGCCCTGGTGAGAGAGCACCGCCTGCCCGATGAAGTAGCTGGAGTTGCCCAAGACACTGGGGACAATAAAATCACCCAGGGTGAGCGAGAAGGTGAAAATCGAGCCGGCAACCACACCTGGAACAGCCAGGGGCAAGGTTACATACCAGAAGGTCTGCCGCGGCCTGGCGCCCAGGTCTCCGGAGGCGTCCAGCAGCGAATCGGGGACGCGCTCCAGAGCCGCCTGGATGGGCAGCACCATGTAGGGCAGCCACACGTAGAGAAATACCAGGAAAATACCGATCGGGGAGATGGACAGCGACGGCCCGCCGATACCCGGCAGCTTGAGCAACCCATCCAACAGCCAGCTCAGACCGGATTGGACGAACAACCAGCTCAGGATGCCCTCTTTGGCCAGGATCAGCTTCCAGGCATAGACCCGCACCAGGTAGCTCGACCACAATGGCAGCGTCACTGCCAGGTAGTATATAGCCTTCACGCGCGGGGAAGCGAAGCGGGTAGTGTAGTACGCCAACGGGAATGCCAGCGCCACCGCTGCTAGGGTCACAGCGGCTGCCATCCCCACAGTGCGACCGATGATATCTAGGTTGGAGCGCGTGAAAAGCTCACCATAAGTTGCCAGTGTGAACTGGCGCACCACCTGGCCAGTGAAATCGTCAAGGTGGAAGAAGCTCTGGACCAGCAGCGTCAGCAGCGATCCCAGGTAAACCACACCCAGCCACAGCACGGGCGGCAGCAGGAGCAAGACCAGGGTGATGCCTGGCCTCATATAGAGGTAATTAGAGATGCGCTGACCGAGAGATGGGCGTTGTGTCCCTTGCATCAACCAAGTGCTCCACAGTGTGGCTAATCGCTGATGGGATGGATATGCGCCCGCTCCCAGATCAAGCGCACCCGCTGATCGTGTGCCCCGAGGACGTCCATCGAGGTGGTCTCCAGGTTCTGCTGCACCACGGTCAGCTCCCCACCCAGGTCAAGCGAGGTGACATAGCGGGTATACATCCCCAGGTATACTACCTCCTTCACCCGCCCGTCGGCTGACAGCATTCCGGGGGGCACGCTCGTCTCAGGGGCTGCTAGTCTGATCTTCTCCGGGCGCACCGCGAACGTCGCTGGAGACCCGGTGATGGCTTCCGCAGTCGCCCCGTTGACCAGGTTGGAGATGCCCACGAACCCGGCGACGAAGGCAGTCGCGGGGCGCTCGTAGATCTCGGCAGGGGTGCCCACCTGCTCGATCTTGCCGAGATTGAACACCGCCAGCCGGTCGCTCATGGTGAGGGCCTCTTCCTGATCATGGGTGACGTATACAAATGTGATGCCCACCTGCTGCTGGATCGATTTCAGCTCGATCTGCATCTGCTGGCGCAGCTTGAGATCCAGGGCGCCCAGCGGCTCATCCAGCAGTAATACCCGGGGGTGGTTGATCAGGGCGCGCGCCAGGGCTACTCGCTGACGCTGACCGCCGGAGAGCTGATTCGGCTTGCGCTCACCCAGCCGCGGCAGGCGCACCAACTCCAGCATCTCCGCTGCTTGCCTCAATCGAACCTCCTTGGGGACCTTCTTGATCATCAGCCCATAGGCAACATTCTCGGTGACGGTCATGTGCGGGAACAAGGCATAATCCTGGAACACCGTGTTTACATCGCGCTCATAGGGAGGCAGTTGGGAGACATCCGCGCCATGCAGGTAGATCTTCCCCTGCGTGGGGCGCTCGAAGCCGGCGATCATGCGCAGGCTGGTGGTCTTCCCCGAGCCGGAAGGGCCCAGCAGGGTGAAGAACTCGCCGTCCCGGATTTCCAGGCTGATATCATCGACTGCCTTGACCTCTCCGAAATGGCGGCTGACGTTAACAAAACGGATTGCAGCATCCATAGATTGCTTCATGTGGGAGATTTTCGAAAACGCAGCTCCCCTGGCGGGGTTTGTGCAACCCGGAGCTGCACAAACCCCGCACAACGCAGGACTAACGCCCGCCGATGACGGCAATGTACTGCGTCACCCACTCGTGGTAGGGCACACATTCTGCCCCCTCACCGCAATCGGCGACCGGCGTCCGCCAGAACCAGATCTTCTCGAAGTTATCCAGACCGTTGGTCTTGCAGCCCTCCGGTCCGAGCAGCTCGTTCCCGCTGCAGGCATCCAACACGACCGGCACCGAGCCGAACCACGCCGCCAGATCTCCCTGCAGCTTGGGATTGAGAGAGTGCTCCAGCCACATGTAGGCACAGTTCGGGTGGGGAGCATCGGTGTGCATCATGGTGGTATCGGCCCAGCCGGTGGCGCCTTCCACCGGGATCGTGCTGGCGATCGGCTCGCCCTCGAAGGCCAGCAGGTTCACCTGGAAGGGCCACGAGCCAGAAGCGACTACACCTTCGTTCTTGAAGTCATCCATCTGCACGAAGGCGTCGTGCCAGTAGCGCCCTACGATCTTGCGCTGCTCGCGCAGCAAATCCAGGGCAGCATTGAACTGGTCACGTGTCAGCGCATAGGGGTCCTTGATGCCAAGCTCGGGCTGGTTGTGCATCAAATACAGCGCGGCATCGGCAATGTAGATCGGTCCATCGAAAGCCTGGACGCGGCCCGAGTTGGACTGCCCGTCGGGGAGGGTCATATCCTTGAAGACCACTTCCCAACTAGTGGGAGGCGATCCCGCAAAAGCTTCTGTGTTATACATCAGCACATTCGAGCCCCACTGGTAGGGGACGCCGTAGTGCTTGCCATCCACTGTGAACCACGCTGCATCCTGCAGGCGAGGATCGACGGTGCTCCATCTCGGGATCAGGGCGGTGTTGATCTCCTGCACTTTTCCACCGGATACCAGCCTCAGGCTGGCATCCCCGGAGGCAGTGACCAGATCGAAGCCGCCTTCGTTCATCAGCGAGACCATCTCGTCGGACGTCGCAGCCACTTTGACGTTCACTTTACAGCTTGTATTGGCCTCGAACTCGGTTACCCAGTCGTACACCGGGTCGGTCTCGCCCCGCTCGATATAGCCAGCCCAGGCGATGATGTCCACCTGTCCCTCACCGGCGCCGATCTTCTGGAGCGGACCTCCTTGCACATCCGCCGCGCCGCCTCCGCAGGCCGCCAGCAGCATACTGATGATGGCGCACAAACTCAAAAAAACCATGCCATACCCTGTTTTCATATTCCTCTCTCCTCTGGCAATAAGATATGCGATACAGATATCTATCGGCTTCGAATCCGCAGTTAGCCCTGGGTAAAAGCGTTGTATTTTTAGATCACCACCTCCGTTTACAACTAGAGAGAAAAATCCTCTTCAACGGGCAGCCACTGGTAAGTATCTTTGACGATGGAAGGCACCAGCACCGTACGAGTGCGCCGGATGCCATCCACCTGATAAAGGCGTGTGGTGATGAAGGCGTGCATGTCAGTGCTGTTCTTGAAGAGCGCCTGAATGCTCAGGTCTTGGTCCCCGGTTGAGGCAGCAATGTAGGAGATTTCGGGCATCTCGGCAAGTGCCTTGATCACTGAGTCTCTCTGCGCCATATCGACATCGCAGAAGATATCAACTACCAGATCGTAGCCAAATGTCGAGGGATTGACCACCGCTACCGGCCTGATGACCCCTTCCTGGATCAGCCGGGAGATCCTGTTGCGCACCGTTCTCTCGGAGACACCCAGGCGCAGAGCGATCTGGGCACTGGGGAGGCGCGCATCCTGGTTGAGCAGGATGATGATCTGGCGGTCGAGGGGTGTAAGTTTCACTTCATATCCCGATATAATTGATACAATTAGTATACAAATATTTGCCGAAATGTCAATAGGCAACTTGCAATCCTGCCGGAACGGTAATTATGGATGGTAAGATTGCCGCAGGCTGCACAACTTACGGTGCGATACCTCTCATAGGCTGTCTCGACCATGACTGCAGAGATCACCTTTTCTACCATTATTACGGCGCACAACTATGGGCGTCTTGTGGAGCAGGCACTGGATAGCGCCTTCTCCCAGCGCTTCCCGGTGCAAGATTTCGAGGTGATCGCCGTGGACGATGGCTCGACCGACGATACCCCGGCGCGCATGGCAGCCTATGCAGGCAGGGCTACCATCCTGCGCCAGCCCTACCTGGGACAGACAGCCGCCTCACTGGCAGGTCTGGCGGCAGCCCGCGGACGCTATATCACTTTCCTGGACGCGGATGACTATTACTATCCGGACAAGCTGTCGGCTGCCCTGAATGAATTCCAGAGCACACCGGGCGCCGGGGTGGTCTACAACCGCTTCGATCTGGTGGATGAAAGTGGGAATCTGCTGCAGCCTGCCCTGCCGACCCATATACGACGGGGAGATCTGGCTGAGCATACGCGTTATGGGCACGTCTGCGGAGCGCCTGCCAGCGGCATCAGCGCGGAGGCTTCCCTCCTGAGGCTGACACCCATCGACGCTGAGACATGGCGCACCGGGATGGATTACTTCTATATGCACGTCCTGCCGCTGGCGACCCGAGTGGGATTCGTGGCTGAACCCATGCACGCCTACCGGCAGCACGCGGCAGGCCAATTCAGCAGCCAATCTAAAGAGGTACAGCGCCGGTTAGGGAAGCAGCGCCAGGCGCAGGTGTGGGCTTACGCCCGCCAGCAGCTCAACCTGGAGTTCCTGGACGAGGTGCGCACTAAAGCAGAGAGGAGCGCACTCCCCGGCTTTACCGGTCGCCAGCGCGCGGCACGTAAGGTGATCGGCTGGCTGGTGCGCGACCGTGCTCCATTCAGGCTGCGCGCCTGGGCGCTGGCCAAGATGGCTGCCTGGGGCTGCCTGCCGCCAGGAGCATACCGCTGGCTGCAGATCACCCGCCGCCGTCTGTAGGCTTGAAGGTCCCCCAACACGGCAAATCTGGTCCACACAGGGTTTGCCAGGTTTCTCCGCCGTCCTGGCTCTGCAGCAGCATCTGCCGAAGCTGGCAGCGCCGTACACCACCAGTCTCAGCTGGCAGGCATTCCCCCTGGTTGGCCAATGCCCAAATAGTATCGCCGCCCGCGTAATCTACCGCGTAGATACCGGTTGGAAGGCTTATGTGCAGCGCAGTCACCCCCAATCCGGCTACGGACAGCGCCGGGTTGGCCTCGAGCAGCTGCGCAGCGGCGACGTCAGGCTCACTCTCTGCCGGAGATGACTTTCTCCAGGTATCGCCGCCGTCCCGAGATTGGAAATAAACCAGCGTTTCTCCATCATCGCCCTCTAGGACAACCGCCAGCCAGCCCACCCCGCCAGCATCAAATACTGGCAGTCCGACCAGGGCAGCCGGCAGATCGATCTCCTGCGGCTGCCAGGTGAGCCCGCCGTCAAGTGTGCGGTAGAGCTGGTCGCCTGCCGGACCACCCGCCATCCAGCCACGCTGGTCGTCCACGAACTGCACGGCTTCGCCCAGAGGAGCGCTGCGCTCCTGCCAGGTGCGCCCGCCATCTTGCGTGGCGAACAGCCGCCCCAGGCTGAAGCTGCTGCCGGATACCAGCTTCAGCACCATCCAGGCATCATCGTCGCCCAGGGTTTCGATATACGCCCTTTCCACGAGGTGGGCATCATCGGCGGTTATGCCGGGCAGATTGCCGGACTGCCAGGTGAGGCCGCCATCCGTGGTGCGCAGCACAACCGGCCCGCTCTGCCCCTCCGCCTGCCCTACAGCCAGTCCGCTACCGGACCGGTCAAAGCTTACCCCCAGGATGCGCCCGGAGGCAAGCGCCGAGGGAGTGATATCGCGCCAGCGCCCGCCGCCATCGTCCGTCCAATAGATGTGCTCGCCGGATACGGCCCATCCCTGCCCGGGGGCTGCCAGGCCTGCGTCCTGCAGCGCCGGACCGAGCACCTCCAGGCTGGCATTCCCCTTGCTCACCCCCGCAGCCCCTTCGACAGGCAGGACGACTGTCTTGCCTTCGAACTTGTTGCTGTCGATGGTCATCGATTCGCTACCCCAGGTCTCGCGGTGTCCGCCAGTATACTGTTTGGTGCGCTGCTGCTGTGCCCAGAGATCATCGGAGAGGCAGGGCGTATCCCAGACCGAAGCGTCCTCGTCATAGCGATTCAGATACCAGTGGGCGAGCCAGACCTCATCCGGCGGCACAACGTTCTCCGCCCAATCTGAGATGTGAGATCCACATGGGCTGCCGTACCCGCCGGCGCCCGTGTTCAGCTCGTGCAGCCGCTCCACCCAGCCGCGCATGAACTCGCTCACGGTCAGCTTGCACCTGGTGGAAGCGGACGAATAGGCTTCGACATCGTAATAGATGAATTTATCGCCGAAGAAACCCAGCCCGATGGCGGCAGAATTGGCAGCCTCGGCTTCTTCACGCCCTTCCTCGTAAGCCTCCTCAGGGTCTGAGCTCATGCGATGCGTGAAACTGGTGCAGGGCGCCTGAGGACCCACCCAGGTGAGGATAAAGGTCCAGCCCTGCTGGGCTGCCTGATGTACCCAGACAGCGTCCACAGGATCGTTCTTACAGAAGAAACTGATGCCACCGATATAGAGGTTGAAGACCGAGTAGGGGCTGCGATCCCACCAGTCCTGCATGTCGTCCAGATCGGGCTTCGAACAGCGGTCGAAACCGTGCCCGACGCTGAACTGGATAGCACTGTTCGGGTCGTTAACGGCATACTTCGTGGTTAGGCGGTAATCCAGCGAATCGTAGCGCAGCTGCGCCGTGGCAGAGTAGATGCCCGTGCACTCGGGCGCGAATCTGCCGACATGATGCTCCCACTCGCCGGATGCCAGATCGAGCGTATCACTGAAAATCTGACCCGCACTGCACGGCCCGCTCTCGGTCCAGCGCAGGCTGGCCTCCAGGCTCTCATCCAGGTTGACCATGCCGCTCGTGCGGTACTGCAGGGGAGCATTGGGGATAAAGGCCTGCCGCACAACGCCATCCGGATTGCTGTTCCAGGCATCCAGCAGCTCCACATCCGGCGGGCGGGCGCTGTATACCTGCGGCAGATAGCGAAAGACGGTGAAGTGAGGCGTCGGGGTGACGGTTATCGTGGGGGTCGAGCTGGGTGCCGGTAAGGTCTCAGTCTGAGAGGCGGTTGCCTGGACGCCAGCCATCCCCTGGAAATTCCCCGGCTGGCTTGCTCGCGAGGCAGCGGTCCCCAGAGATAAGATCCCTGCAGTGATAAACAAGGCCAGGGTAATAGACAAGATCTGCGAGAGCATACGTGCCGGGGTGCGTACAACCATGGGTGTTCTCCTCAGACAGCTGGTATATTCAAATTGGATTATAACACTCGCCATTTATTCCTCATCCCAATCCGCGAGACCACCAGCGGGGTTTGAGTGTGTGTCCTTCTTTCAGGAAATCCCAAACGCTATTTCCGGCGCACGCAGGTCATTCCGAGACCCTGCGCTCTTTGCAGGGTCGAGGAATCCCTGATCCCCTGTTCTTTGTAACCCTGCCGGCAGGGAAAAGGCAACTATCGCCACAGGGATTTCTCACTGCGTTCGAAATGACAACCTGGCTGGTCTGGT
>Ga0105100_10000096_pt1 | contig 47040 bp, 45 predicted proteins | sample PPLLak12cMay2015_2_FD_87033 | JGI IMG/M metagenome (GOLD analysis project Ga0105100, IMG submission 87033) | Freshwater sediment microbial communities from Prairie Pothole Lake near Jamestown, North Dakota, USA - PPLs Lake P8 Core (1) Depth... | ecosystem: Environmental > Aquatic > Freshwater >... | reverse complement strand
TGAGCAGCAGATCGCCTTGCACCTCCGCCGCGCATGCCAGCCGCCTGCCCTCCAGGCGCTGCCCCTGGCTGAGCTCCATCTCGCGTGTGGTCAATGGCGTCAGATGCGCGGCGCTCGAGCTGATACCGTGTTTGGGGAAAAGACCCTCCTCGACGATCACCTGGCATTTCAGGCAGGTCTGCCGACCACCACAGATCGACTCGAGCTCAACGCCCAGATCCTGCGCCGCGCGCAGCAAATTCGTCCCGCGGCGAACCTTGCCCTGCCTGCCAGACGGCATCAGGGCGAGATGGCAGTGTTCGCTGTCGTGATTGTTCTGATCAGCCATCAAGTTACGCAGTCGTCGCCCGCACCTGGCGCATGCGTCGCCGGCGCATGCCAGATACATCTTCAGACTCTTCACTGGCTCTGATATGTGTCCAGCCTTCTGGCGTCGTAGCATCGCCGGCTACCATGCCGGGGAACTCGGCCCGGATAAGTGCATCGATCTCGGGTGAGAGGACTGCCGGATTATCACGCGTGAGGATCTCTTTGGCTTTGCGCAGAGCCCGCTGGTGAGCATCCAGACCGCCGCGTTCCTTCCATTGGGCGCGCGGGTCGCGATCGGCGATCTCCGCCAGCAGCATCGTGCTGCGCATACGCTCCAGACTGTGCTCAGTGCCAGCGAACATCCCGCCTGGCCCTACATCTCCAATCTGGTCCAGGGCAAAATTCTCCTCGCTGAACTCGAAGCCGCGCTTGATCTGCTTCATCATCAACGCGATCTCGTTATCGATGACCGCCTTGGCAAAATCGAATGCCATCAAGGCATCCAGCAGACCGGCCATATTGAACACATCCACACCGCCCAGCAAACCAGCCACCACAGACATGCCCGTTTCATAACCGGATTGGGCGTCGTTCATCTTGGCATTCGTCAAACCGATGTAGCCGCCGGAAGGGATATTGTAGAACTGCGCCATCTGCGCGCAGCCCATGTGCAAGATGCCGCACTCAATTGCGCCCGGGGAGTAAGCCCCTGTGCGCATATCGGCAACCGTCGGCAGGGTGCTGTACAGCACTGCCTTACCGGGGCGGATCATCTGCGTCAAAACCGCTGCGCCCAGGAACTCGGCGTTGCACTGCGCCAGCGTGCTCAGCATCGTGAGCGGCGAGGTCAGTCCGGCATTGGGTACGATCGAGAAATAGCTGGGCAGGTCCTTTTCGCTGAAAAGGATCAAATCCTGGGTCGAGTCGAAATCCATGGTCAGGGGAGAGACCACCGGGCAGTAATGGTGCGTGACGAAGGGACGCTCCCGAAAAGCCGCTTCGCCGCCGGCGATCAGATAGATCAGGCGCAGGACATCCTCCGCTTCGTTGGGAGGCGTGTTGGCGCGCACCGGTTTGACGGTGTTTTTGATGGATGGGTAGTAGCGAGCCAGGCTGTATTGGCCCGCTGGAGCATCCTCTGCCAACGTAGAGATGGAAAACACGTCGAATCCCGGCAGTTCATTGAACAGATAGGCAATGCGCGCCAGGTCATCCGAGCGTGAGCGGCGTTCGTAGCCGGTCACCGGATCGATGATATTCGGCGCAGAGCTGCCGGTCAGGATGAGCGGGCTGTCATCTGGGACCGTGCGATCATACTTTGGGTCGCGAGCATAAAAAGTAAACTTCGGAGGGAACATTGCCCGATACTGCTCGACCACCTGCCCGGGGAGGTAGACGATCTGGGATTCCGAATCCATCTTCGCTCCATGGGCAGCGAAGATTTCGCGAGCGCGCTGGTTGCGCACCAGCATGCCGACTTTCTCCAGGATTTCCAGGGATACTTCGTGCACCCGGATCACCTGTTCTGGAGAGAGCAGCTTTGCAAAGCTTTGGATCATAAAGGACCTCCTGCTAATGATTTTTGGCCTTACGCAGTTGGCGGAATATTTCCCCGTACTGCGTAACTGCCATGTCTATTAAAATTCGAAAGGAGATGACGCCTCGGCTACAAAGCGAAATCGATCACCCCGGTAGCTGTCTTTTCCATACTCTACCGGGCGATTTTCCTGGTCAAACGAGATGCGCTTTTCCAGCATCAATGGCGCCCCAACTCGCACCATCAGCAGCTCTGCCTCAAAAGCATTTGCCACAACCGGCTCGAAGCTCTGGCGGGCTCGGACGATGCTTATGCCGTATTCTGACTCCATGATCTCATAGATGGAGCGGCCCTCCAGGTCATAGCCCCCCAGACCCGGAAATCGCCTCTCAGGGATGATATATCTCTCGATCATCACCGGTTCCTGGTTTACCGAACGCAAGCGCAAGATCTGGTAAGCAGCCGAGTCCGCCTGCACAGCCAGCTCGCGCGCCGGCGCAGCGCCCACCGCTACGGTCTCGATCGAGATCAGCCTGGCGCCAGGGGTATAGCCGCGCTTCTGCATGCCGCGCGTGAAGCGGCAGACGACATCCATCTGGCGATCGATCTTCGACTCAGCCACAAAGGTGCCGACCCCATGTTTGCGAACCACCAGCCCCTGGATCTCCAGAACGCGCAGGGCGCGGCGCAGTGTCATCCGGTTGACGCCCAACCGCTCGCTCAAATCGCGCTCCGCGGGCAGCCTTGCACCGGGAACCAGCTCGCCGGACTCAATCTGACCGACCAGACCGTCCGCAATCTGGATGTAGAGTGGTACAGAATAGGCAAGTGGAGAAGATGGAGCGTCGTCCCCGGCGAGATTAGTGGTATACATAACTTATACCACATTATACCTGATAGTGACCCCAGAAACGAGTCTTTCAGGCAGGGTTTTCACATTCTTGTGAAAACTCCGCGTCTTTCATGACTGGATTTACGGGTAGAATCTTCGAGATGATGATGCCCACTACCCCGCCCACACTCCAGGAGCTGCTGCGTTTGTGTTTCAGTGATAGCGTGCAGTGGATCACAATCCCGCCGCAGGTGGAACCGCGCATCGCCTGGGTGACGACTGCCTCCGCCGAGGTCCAGCCGGACGACTTGCTGCTGCTTGCTTATGAAGGAGCATCGAGCGAGGTGTTTGAACGGGCAGGGGTACAAGGCGCGGCAGCGGTCCTGGTAATCTCAGAAATAGATCGCGAAATTCCCCTCCCCGCCGCGCCGCCTCCGGTCGCGCTGCTGGTCACGCACAGTGACACGCGCCAGGTGCATCAGCTGCTTACCAGCATGCTTGTAAACCAGCGTGCCTCTTTGATCGAGCGCGGCGTGCGCGTACATACCCAGCTATCGCAGCTTGCTGCTCAGGGAGAAGGTCTGGAAAGCCTCGCGCATGCCATGGCGGAAATTTCCGGACGTGGTGTCCTGGTGCAGGATAAGCGTTTGGATATCCTGGCGCAGCATCCATCTTCTGCCCTGGCCTCGATCTGGGAAAATGTGCTCCACCACCTGCGCAACCGGGAGTCCCTGCCGGAACCTCTGCGCGACCGTAAACTCGCCGGACAGCAAGCCACCATCCTGATTCAACCCATTCCAGGAGGGCTGGCGCGCCTGGTAGCGACGATCTCCGTCGGGGATGTCGCCCGAGGATACCTTTCCTTGATCGGGATGCAAGATGAGCTGGACGCCCTCGACCACATGGTCATCGAGCAAGGGGTGCTGGTCTGCGCAGTAGAGATGGCACGCGCCAAAGCCGTGCGGGAGGCCGAAAAGCGGATCAAGGGCGACCTGCTGACTGCGCTCCTGCAGGAGGATTTGTCGCCGCGCGATGCCCGCCTGTGGGTTATGGCGATCGGCCTGGACCTGGAACAGGCGCACGTAGCCCTGCGCTTAAGCTGGGACAGCGCAGCTTCACCATCCCGCCGCCGCCTGGAGACCCTGGTAAATGGCGAGATCGCCCGCCAGGGATTGAAATCGATCGTCAGCTCCATGGGAACCGAAGTGGTGTGTATCTGCCAGATACCGCACTCGATCGCTCGCCCGCAAGTTGCCTTGGATTTAGCCAGGGCGATCATCCAGCAAGGCAACCAGGAATACTCTAAGGCCCCCATCCGCTGCGGCATTGGCAGGCCCGTGGTGGAGCTGAGTGATTGGCGATATTCTTTTCGTGAAGCCGGGCAGGCACTGGATCTGGCGCGCCGCTTCGGCGAGTCGGAGCCCCTCTATTACACGGATCTATCGGTGTACCGCCTGCTGCTGCAGATCGAGCACAGCCCAGAGCTGAGTGCCTTTCAGGAAGAGATCCTGGGACCTTTACTGGCGCATGAGAATGCTGCTGAATTGATCCATACGCTGGAAGCCTATTTTGAGCATAACGGCAACCTCTCCCAAACTGCCGAAGCTCTGTATATTCACCGCAACACGCTCATGTACCGCATGGATAGGATTGGGTCCATTACCAGGCTGAACCTGGAAGATCCCAAAGTCCGCCTGGCGGTCCAGCTGGCCCTGCATATTCTGCGCATGGTAGGATCGACTGGCTCGTAGTCCGTGAGTATTGTGCACATTGCCCAAGATATGCAAGCTATCGTTAGGTTGATTGCCGATAGACATTCCAACCTCCTGACTGTATTCTAATGAGAATACCCTATCAGATCGATTGGTAAAGATACGATAACATGTACAGCCTGATTATTGCCCTCATCTTGATTGCCCTTATCGTTCTCGTCCTTGTGATTGAGAACATACCCCGCGTTCGGGCAGTCCAGGTCGAGGCCAGGCACACCAGACCAAAGACCAGGTTTTAGGAGATAGCAAGTTTATCTAACGGGACTGCCCACAAGCAGCCCCGTTTTTATTTTTATGGTGGAACAGCTTATGCGATCAGACCGGATAAAGAAAGGCTTCGAACGTGCTCCCCACCGCGCCCTGCTGCGAGCTACTGGACTGCGGGATAGCGATTTTGATAAGCCATTCATCGCCATTGTCAACTCCTATGTCGATATTGTACCCGGGCACGTTCACCTGCAGGACTTCGGGCGGGAGATCAAAGACGCTGTGCGCGCCGCGGGCGGCGTGCCCTTTGAGTTTAATACCATCGGTGTGGATGACGGCATCGCCATGGGTCACTCCGGGATGAAGTTCAGCCTGCCATCCCGGGAGCTGATCGCCGATTGCGTCGAAACCATGATCCAGGCCCACCAATTCGATGGCATGGTGTGCATCCCGAACTGCGACAAGATCGTCCCCGGAATGATGATGGCAGCCCTGCGGGTGGACATACCCGCGATCTTTGTATCCGGCGGTCCAATGGCTGCCGGAAGGACGCCGCAAGGCGAAACAGTCGATTTGATTTCAGTATTCGAAGGGGTTGGTGCTTACAAAGCCGGGCGCATCGACGCAGCTCGCCTGAGCCTGTTGGAGGAATACAGCTGCCCATCCTGCGGCTCGTGCTCCGGTTTGTTCACCGCCAACTCGATGAACTGCCTGCTGGAGGCGCTGGGCTTGGCGCTGCCGTACAACGGCTCCGCCCTGGCAATGAGCGATGAACGCCGGTCACTTGCCCGGCAGGCTGCGCGCCAGATCTTGAGCCTGGTCGAGGCGGGGATTACCCCCCGTCAGGTTGTGGCAGCCGAGGCCATTGATGACGTCTTCGCCCTGGACATGGCCATGGGTGGCAGCACCAACACCGTGCTGCACACCCTGGCGCTGGCACACGAAGCCGGCGTGAATTACCCCCTGGAGCGCATCAACGCCGTCGCCGACCGTATCCCCTACCTGTGCAAGGTAAGCCCTTCTGGCCCCTGGCACATGGAAGATGTCCATCGCGCCGGAGGTGTGCCCGCCATCCTGAATGAGATCGCCCGCTCAGGCAATACCCTGCATCTCGATCGTCTGACCGTTACCGGTCGGACGCTGCGCCAGTCGATCGACGGCATGCTTGTTCGCGATCACGAGGTTATCCGGTCGCTGGAGAATCCCCACAGCCGCACCGGTGGTCTCTCGGTCCTGTTCGGCAACCTGGCCCCTGAAGGGGCGGTGGTGAAGACCGGCGGGGTAGCGCCTGCCATGCGGCGCCATTCAGGTCCGGCGCGCATCTTCGAGAGCCAGGAGGGCGCAATGGAAGGTATTCTGAACCGGCGGGTGCAGCCCGGCGATGTGGTCGTGATCCGCTATGAAGGTCCGCGCGGTGGTCCAGGGATGCAGGAGATGCTGTCCCCCACATCCGCTATCATGGGCATGGGTCTGGGCGATAGTGTAGCGCTAATCACCGATGGGCGTTTCTCGGGTGGGACGCGCGGCGCCTGTATCGGGCACGTCAGCCCGGAAGCTGCCGCGGGCGGTCCAATCGCCGCCCTCCAGGACGGCGACATCATCGAGATCGACCTGGAATCCCGCCGGTTGGATGTTCGCCTGAGCGAAGAAATCATCCGGGAACGCCTGGCTGCCCTGCCAGAGTTTGAACCTCGCACCCACAGCTCCTGGCTTCGCCGCTATGCACGCATGGTCACCAGCGCCAGCCGGGGTGCGGTCCTGATCTAACCAGCACACCTTAATGGAGAAGAAAATGCGAAAAACCGGTGCTGATATCTTATGGGAATGTATGCTGCGCGAGGGGGTAGAGGTAGTCTTCGGATACCCAGGTGGGGCCAATATGCCCATCTATGATGCCATGCTAAATTATCCGGTCCACCACGTGTTGGTGCGGCATGAACAGGGCGCCGCCCATATGGCGGATGGCTACGCCCGCGCCAGCGGCAAGGTCGGTGTCGCCATGGCAACCTCCGGACCTGGAGCGACGAATCTGGTGACCGGCATAGCTACAGCCATGATGGATTCGTCTCCGATTGTTTGCGTTACCGGGCAGGTCGCCGCCCACCTGGTCGGCGGTGATGCCTTCCAGGAGACCGATGTGACCGGCATCACGCTGCCGATCACCAATCGCGACTATCTGGTCACCCATTCCGTGGAGGTCGCCCAGGTGGTTCGGGAGGCCGTCTATATCGCCCGCAGCGGGCGCCCTGGCCCGGTGCTGATCGATATCTGCAAGAATGCCCAGATCGAGCAGGCTGAATTCGAATACCCGGAGAGCATCTCCCTGCCAGGCTATCGCCCGCCTTCCCACGCGCCGCAGGCCGACTTACAGCGCGCTGCCAGGTTGATCGCCCAGGCCGAACGGCCTCTCATCCTAGCAGGTCACGGGGTGCTGATGTCGGGGGCGATGGAGGAATTGAGCACCTTCGCCATCAAGACGCACACGCCCATCGCCAGCACATTGCTCGGTTTGGGCAGCTTCCCCGCCTCCCATCCGCTCAGCCTGGGGATGATGGGCATGCACGGCGAGGCTTACTGCAACCTGGCAATCCAGAATGCGGATCTCCTGCTGGCATTTGGCATGCGCTTCGATGACCGGGTGACCGGCAACCTGCGCACTTATGCCCCATATGCCCGCAAGATCCATGTCGAGATCGACCCATCCGAGGTCCACAAGAACGTCCATGTCGACGTCCCCTTGGTCGGCGACCTGAAGACCGTCCTGCGTGACCTGGTCCCACTTGTCGACGAATATGATCATGAATCCTGGTTAGCCCAGATCGCCAGCTGGCGTTCAGAGAGCGAACAGCGCGACATCCTGGCCTGGCCGGAGGACGGCAAGCTTTACGTGGCGCATGTGCTGCGGGATTTGTGGCAGGCCACTCAAGGAGCTGCTATCATCACCACCGATGTGGGCCAACACCAGATGTGGGCCGCCCAGTATTATCTCCAGGAGCGCTCCCATAGATTTATCACTTCCGGCGGCGCTGGAACCATGGGCTTCGGCCTGCCATCGGCAATCGGGACCTGGTTCGCCCACCCGGATCAAGAGATCTGGACCATCGTCGGCGACGGGGGCTTCCAGATGACCCAGGCCGAGCTATCCACCGCAGTCCAGGAAGGCGCAAACATCAAGATCGCCCTGATGAACAACAACTTCCTGGGCATGGTGCGGCAGTGGCAGGAATTCTTCTTCGAAAAGCGCTACTCCGCAGTAGAGCTGCGCAACCCTGATTTCGTCAAAATCGCAGACGCGCATGGCATTCCTGCCCGGCGTGTTGAAACCCCCGATGAAGTGCTGCCGGCGATCGAGTTTGCCCGCCAGACGCCTGGTCCAGTGTTGGTGGAGTTCCGCGTCGAAAAAGAAGAAGCCGTCTACCCGATGGTGCCTACCGGGGCCGACCTGGACGCCATGATCCGCCGCCCCGTCCGCCAGCAGCTGGCGGTTGAGACAGTGAGGAGATGACATGCAGTACACCCTGATCGCTTTAGTGGAGAATAAACCGGGCGTGCTCAACCGGGTCGCTTCGCTCTTTCGCCGGCGCAACTTCAACATCGAATCCCTGAACGTCGGGCGGACGGAACGCGATGATATCTCCCGCATGACTATTGTAATGAACAGCGAAGAGACGGACGCCCGAAAAGTAGAGGTGAACCTCTATAAGCTGGTAAATGTGATCGATGTCCAGGATGTCACCAACCAGCCTGCCGTGCTACGCGACCTGGCGCTGATCAAGGTCAAAGCCGTCCCTGAGCAGCGCGCCGAGATCGCCAATCTGGTAGCCATCTTCCGCGCCCGCATCGTTGACGTGGCCCCAGACTCGGTCATTGTGGAGATCACAGGCACTGAGGATAAGATCGAGGGCCTGATCGAGCTGCTGCGCCCGATCGGGATTCTGGAGATGGTCCGCTCGGGTCAGGTCGCCATGATGCGCGGTAGTAACAACGGTGTTCGCCACGCCCCTGGCGCAAACGGTCACCATTCGGAAGAAGAATTGACAGTTGGATATTAGAGGAGCGATACATGGCTAAGATCTATTACGATGCAGACGCCGATCCTGCGTTGATCCGGGGCAAAAAAGTCGCCGTGATTGGCTACGGCTCTCAGGGTCACGCTCACGCACTTAACCTGCGTGACAGCGGTGTGCAGGTTCAGGTCGGACTGCGCCAGGGGAGTAAATCCTGGCAGAAAGCTAAAGCCCACGGCCTGGCAGCAGCCCCAATTGAGGAGGCAAGCGCCTGGGCAGATACGGTTATGCTCCTGGCTCCTGATACCGAACAACCTGCCATCTATCACCAGCATATCGCCCCCTATCTGTCGTCCGGGAAGACCCTCATGTTCGCCCACGGCTTCAATATCCGCTTCGGGACGATCTCACCACCGGCATACGTCGACGTGAGCATGGTGGCGCCAAAAGCGCCAGGACACCGCGTGCGAGAAATATACCAGGAAGGCGGCGGGACTCCATCCTTATTAGCTGTTCACCAGGATGCCAGCGGAGGGGCAAAAGCCAATGCCCTATCGTATGCGTTTGCTTTAGGCGCCACGCGTGCCGGCGTCCTGGAGACTTCGTTCGCTGAGGAGACAGAGACCGATTTATTCGGTGAACAAGCTGTGCTTTGTGGAGGGGTTACCGCCCTGGTTAAAGCTGCTTTTGAGACACTGGTCGAAGCTGGCTACCAGCCTGAGATCGCTTACTTCGAATGTATGCACGAATTAAAGCTGATCGTCGACCTGATGTATCGCGGCGGCATGAACTATATGCGCTATTCAGTTTCCGATACAGCCGAGCATGGCGATTACACTGCCGGTTCCCAGATCGTCACCGAAGAGACACGCTTCGTAATGTCGAAGCTGCTCAAGGATATCCAGGATGGCAGCTATGCCCAGAACTGGATCGAGGAGAATCGCCGCGGCCGGCCCTGGTTCAACCAGCAGCGCCGTCTGGAACAAGATCACATGATCGAGCAGGTGGGCGCGGACCTGCGCTCGATGATGCCCTTTATCGAGCCGGTCACCATCCGCCCAGGAGAATAGCCCGTAATGAATCCATATGTACGTATCTTCGACACCACGCTGCGAGACGGGGAGCAATCTCCTGGCGCCACGCTGACTTCTGCTGAGAAGCTGGAGATCGCCCGCTCTCTGGCGCGTATGGGGGTGGACGTAATCGAAGCCGGCTTTCCGGCAGCCTCACCGGACGACCTGGAAGCTGTACGGCGCATCGCCCGAGAGGTGGGCAATCCCGCGTCTGGCGATGGTGAGCTGGTACGCCCGGCGCCTATTATCTGCGGGCTGGCGCGCGCTTCTACGAAGGATATCGACGCCGCCTGGGAAGCCGTCCGCCACGCAGCCCGGCCGCGCATTCACACCTTCCTGGCGACCTCGACCATCCATATGCGCTACAAGCTGCGCATGGATCCGGAAGAAGTGGTCGAGCGGGTGAAAGACATGGTTGCATATGCTCGCTCGCTGTGCGCCGACATCGAATTTTCCCCTGAAGACGCCGGTCGCAGCGATCCGGAATTCTTGTATCTGGTGCTGAGCGAGGCGATCAAGGCCGGAGCCACCACCTTGAATATTCCCGATACGGTGGGTTACACCACCCCCGATGAATTCGGTGAGTTGATTTCCGGCATTATCGCCAACACACCAGGCATCGAGAATGCGGTCCTGTCCGTCCACTGTCACAACGACCTGGGTCTGGCGACTGCCAATACCCTGGCAGGCATCCGCGCCGGCGCCCGCCAGGCAGAGGTGACCATCAACGGCATCGGTGAGCGGGCAGGCAATACCTCCCTGGAAGAAGTGGTTATGACGCTGCACACTCGCCGGGGGATCTTCGGGCTGGAGACCGGCATCGACACCACGCAGATTTCCCGCGTCAGCCGTATGGTCTCCAATTACACCGGCATCCCCGTTCAACCCAACAAGGCCATCGTGGGAGCCAACGCGTTCGCCCACGAATCCGGTATCCATCAGGACGGTATTTTGAAAAACCAGCTCACCTACGAGATCATGCGACCGGAGACCGTGGGGCTGAGCCGCTCCAACCTGGTGTTGGGTAAACACTCCGGTCGCCATGCATTGCGCGCTCGCCTGGAAGAGCTGGGGTATGTGCTGGCGCCAGATCAGATTGACCGCCTCTTCGAGCGCTTTAAAGATCTGGCAGACAAGAAGAAAACGATTACTGATGCAGATCTGGAAGCCCTGATGGAAGATCAGGTCAACCAGTTCGAGGAAGTATACCGCCTGGATGGGCTGCAGGTGGCGTGCGGCACGATGGGCATGCCGACAGCCACGGTGCGTTTGCAGGGGCCAGACGGCAGCCTGCACGTACAGGCCGCTCTCGGTACAGGCCCGGTTGACGCTACCTACAAAGCCATCGACAGCATCATCGGCGCACCGAATGTCCTCCTGGAGTTCAATATCCACGCAGTCACAGAAGGCATCGATGCCATGGGCGAAGTCACCGTACGCCTGCAGGCTAAGAATGGCCCATCCTCACAGCGTACTTCTCCCCAGAGCGGGCAGCCTCACTCCCGCAGCTTTGGTGGGTATGGTGCTGATACCGACATCATCGTCGCCAGCGCGAAAGCCTATCTGGCCGCGCTGAACAAGCTGCTCATCAGCGCCGGCTGGCAAATGCCGGCGAAAGCGCTGGTCCCCGCATCCCCGGTACAAATCCAAGAAGGAGGTCAATATGCACACCCCGTTCGACCTATTTAACGACCCTGATGCTGCCCTTCACCCGCATCCATTCGCTGAGCTGCGGACTTTTCCCGGCGGCTGGGACCTTTCGGACCAGGGCGCGATCAACAACGTCTCCAGGACATCCAATGCTACGCAGCCTGGGGTCACGTCCGGCGAAATTGACATCTCGTCCAATGGGAACGGCTGGCGGCCCGAGAAATTTGCCGAGCCGCGCACCATACCAGCGGGTTGGGATATCTCCGCCCTTAAATAGCCGTCCAATGGAACAGGCGCACACATTATTCGACAAGATCTGGGATCGCCATATCGTCGTCCAGCAGCCCGATTCTCCCGGTCTGCTCTATATCGATCTGCATCTGGTACATGAAGTCACCTCTCCGCAGGCTTTCGAAGGTCTCCGGCGCAGAGGCCTGCGGGTGCGGCGTCCGGACTTGACGGTCGCCACGATGGATCACTCCACGCCAACCGGACAGCTGGAGCTGCCCCTTGTTGACCAGCTCGCTGAACGGCAGATCAGGCAGCTCGAGACGAACTGCCGCGAGTTCGGCATCCGCCTGTATGACATGCAGAGTCCCGAGCGTGGAATAGTCCATGTCATCGGTCCTGAGCTGGGCCTCACCCAGCCTGGAATGACCATTGTATGCGGCGACAGCCACACCTCCACCCATGGCGCCTTTGGCGCCCTGGCATTCGGCATTGGGACGAGCGAGGTCGAACATGTATTGGCGACCCAATGCCTCCTTCAGAACCGTCCAAAGACCTTTCAGGTGAATTTCCAGGGCCGGCTGCGAGATGGGGTCACTTCCAAGGACATGATCCTGGCCTTAATCGCCCAGATCGGCATTGCCGGCGGCACCGGGCATGTGATCGAATACAGCGGAGACGCAGTGCGCCTCCTGGATATGGAAGCGCGCATGACCCTGTGCAACATGACCATCGAAGCTGGCGCGCGCGCCGGGATGGTGGCACCGGACGATACCACGTACGAGTATCTCGCGGGCCGCCCATCGGCGCCGCAAGGCGCGGCCTGGGAAGTGGCGCTGCGCTACTGGCGGAGTTTGCCCACCGATCCAGGTGCCCGTTTTGACCGCACCTTGGATCTGGATGTTTCCGGATTGGAACCGATGATCACTTACGGCACCAATCCCGGTATGGGTATCCCCATCACCCAGCCGGTTCCCCGGCCAGAGAGCATGACCGAGCCGTCCCACAAAGCTGCCCTGGAAAAAGCCTTGCGCTATATGGAGCTTCAGCCAGGCCGCCCGCTGCTGGAGCATCCGATTGAGGTTGTCTTTATTGGCAGCTGTACCAACGCGCGCATCTCCGATCTCCGCCAGGCAGCCGGTGTGCTACGCGGCCGCCAGGTCGCCCCGGGTACTCGCTTGCTGGTCGTCCCCGGGTCAGAAGCGGTGCGCCGCCAGGCGGAGGCAGAGGGATTGGATCGTATCTTCCGCGAAGCCGGAGGCGATTGGCGCTACGCAGGCTGCAGCATGTGTATTGCCATGAATGGCGACCAGCTCCAACCCGGCGAGTACGCCATCAGCACCAGCAACCGCAATTTCGAAGGGCGCCAGGGAGCCGGTGGGCGCACCTTCCTCGCCAGTCCACTCACCGCAGCCGCCAGCGCCATCTTCGGTCGGATCACCGATCCGCGCACGCTCCTTTGAAATAGAGGAAACATGCAGCCTTTTCACACACTTACCTCCCATCTGATCCTCCTGCCCTACCAGGATGTGGATACGGACCAGATCATCCCGGCCCGCTACTTAAAGGTGACTGACAAAGCCGGCTTGGCGGAAGGGCTGTTTGCCAGCTGGCGCTACCAGGCAGATGGGAGCCCCAATCCGGATTTTCCCTTCAACTCCCCCGAGGCGCGCATAGCGCAGTTTCTCCTGACCGGCGATAATTTTGGCTGCGGCTCCTCACGCGAGCATGCTCCCTGGGCACTGCAAAGCTGGGGCATTCGCGCCGTGATCAGCACCTCTTTCGCAGATATCTTCCGCAATAATGCCCTGAAAAACGGCTTGCTACCGGTTCAGGTAAGCGCCCAGAATCTTGCCCGCCTGTTTCATCTGGTAGAGAGCCATCCCGGCGCCCAGGTGACGATTGACCTCCCATCCCAATCGGTAACCATCCCCGGAGGCACTCGGATACCCTTCCCAATTGACCCCTTCAACAAGACCTGCCTGGTAGAAGGTCTGGACCAGCTTGGTTATTTGCTGCGCTTCGAAGCTGAAATTACAGCCTACGAGCACAGCCGCCGCAGCTTTGCCGGTGTGGCAGAATCCTCCTGAGACTGATGGGTCTGCTGCGCCTTGGCCCGTTTTACTGGTGACTCCTTATGAGCGATATATCCATTTACGACACAACCTTGCGAGATGGGACGCAGCGCGAAGGCATCTCGCTATCCGTAGACGATAAACTCAAGATCACCCGCCGCCTGGATAAATTCGGGGTCCACTATATCGAGGGCGGATGGCCCGGCTCTAATCCCAAGGATGCGGCTTACTTCGAACGGGTGATCAGCTACCCGCTGCACACGAGCCGGATTGCCGCTTTTGGTTCGACGGTAAAGAAGGCGACCCAACCGTCAGAAGACGCCAATATCCAGGCCCTGGTCAAAGCCGGCATGCCTGTTGTGACGCTGGTTGGTAAAACATGGGACCTGCACGTCACCGAAGTCCTGGAGGCGAGCCTGGATGAGAATCTAAATATGATCGCTGATAGTGTCGCCTTCTTTAAAGAACGCGGCAAAGAGGTGATCTACGATGCCGAGCATTTCTTCGATGGCTACAAGGCCAATCCGGACTATGCCCTGGCTACGCTCCAGGCAGCCGCCAGGGGTGGGGCGGACGTGCTTGTGCTGTGCGAGACCAACGGCGGCGCCCTGCCGTGGGAAGTGGGAGATATCACCCGCGCCGTAAAATCACAATTTGATATTCCTTTGGGCATCCACACCCACGATGACGCCGGCTGCGGCGTGGCGAATACGCTTGCAGCGGTACACAGCGGAGCCGTGCATGTCCAGGGGACCATCAACGGCTATGGCGAGCGGGTGGGCAACGCCAACCTGTGTACGATCTTGCCTGATTTGCAGCTCAAAATGGGACACACCTGTGTGCCTCCCCAGAGCCTGGAACATCTGGCTGAGCTTTCGCGCTATGTGGCAGAAGTTGCCAACCTGCCCCATGACCGCCACCTACCATACGTGGGCGCCAGCGCATTCGCCCATAAAGGCGGCATCCACGTCGCGGCTATGCGCAAGACCCAGCGCAGCTACCAGCATATCGACCCCCGTTTGGTAGGGAATTCAAACCGCACCCTGGTTTCGGAGCTTTCAGGTCGCAGCAACGTGATCGATAAAGCCAGCCAATACGGCGTTGAAGTCACTTCCGAACAGGCCCGCCATGCCCTGGCGCAGATCAAAGCCCTCGAAGCCCAGGGATTCAGCTTCGAAAGCGCCGATGCTTCGGTCAGCGTCATGCTGCGCCAGTTGAAATCCGATTACATGCCGCCATTCGAGCTGATCGATTTTCTGGTCCTGGTCGAGCACCGCCAGGGACGCGGCATGCTGGCGGAGGCTTCGGTGAAGGTGCGCGTCGGCGACCAGATCATGCACACTGCTGCCGAAGGCAATGGACCGGTCAGCGCCCTGGATGCTGCTTTGCGCAAGGCCCTCCAGGGCGCCTATCCCACCATTGCCAAAGTACGCCTGGTGGATTATAAAGTCCGTATCCTGGACAGCGAGAACGGCACTTCTGCCAGTGTGCGCGTCCTGATCGACACCAAGAATGGTAACCACCGTTGGAGCACGGTGGGCGCCAGCACTAACATCATCGAAGCCAGCTGGCATGCTCTGGCGGACAGCATGGAGTATGCCCTGCTGAACGGCTCCCTTGAGAAAGAATAGGAGAAATGGAAGCCAACCTGGTCTTACTCCCTGGCGACGGCATCGGTCCGGAAGTCATCCATGCAGCCCGGATGGTGCTTGAGGCTGTTGCGCGCTGCTACCGGCATATATTTTATTTCCAGGACCATCCCATTGGTGGATGTGCAATCGACTTATACGGCACCGCCCTGCCTGAAGACACGCTATCGGCCTGCCGGGGTGCCGATGCGGTCTTGCTGGGAGCAGTCGGTGGCCCCAGGTGGGATAACCGCTCAGCTGCAGTGCGTCCCGAACAGGGGCTGCTCGCTGTACGGAAAGGGCTGGGGGTGTTTGCCAACCTGCGCCCGGTACGCCCGCACCCGGATCTCCTTGGCGCTTCCCCCCTGCGACCGGAGCGGTTGGAGGGCGTCGATCTTGTGGTGGTGCGCGAGCTGACGGGTGGGATATATTTCGGCGAGCCACGCCTGCGCCGCACGGTCGATCACGAAATCGAAGCTGTTGATACGATGGTCTATCGTCAGAGTGAGGTACGGCGCATTGCCCAGGTCGCTTTTGAGCTGGCATCAAGGCGCAGGAAAAAGGTCACTTCCGTAGATAAAGCCAATATCATCGAAACATCGCGCCTGTGGCGAGAAGTTGTTACTGAGGTAGCCTCCGGCTTCCCACAGATCGCGTTGGAACACATCCTCGTAGACGCCGCGGCGATGTACCTGGTAAGCCGGCCGGCCTCCTTCGACGTAATCCTGACAGAAAACTTGTTTGGTGATATCCTCACTGACGAAGCCTCGGTTCTCACCGGGTCGATGGGAAATTTGCCGTCTGCCTCTCTGGGGGAGGATAAAAACTCATCCGGCTACCCGCGCGGATTGTACGAACCCATTCACGGCTCTGCACCCGATATCGCCGGTAAGGGCATCGCCAATCCGGTCGGTACGATCCTGTCAGCCGCCATGCTCTTACGCCTGTCGCTTGGGCTGGATATCGAGGCCAGGGCAATCGAATCCGCAGTAGACAGCTGCCTATCAGCCGGATATCGCACTGCTGACCTGACGACCGATCAAGCCTCTGCGCTGTCCACTGTGAAGATGACTGAAACAATTATTGAGTATCTACCCGAAAATTGAATTTTCTAGAAGTTGTCTTAAAAATATGGTACAAGGGGTGTTCAATCCACCATTTTTGAGATGAGTTCAAATAATTTTCGGATATGTTTTAACTATATCGAAAGGCAAGGGTAATATGAAATCGAAATTCATCTGGATGGATGGAAAATTGGTCTCCTACGAGCAGGCGACCGTGCACTTTCTGACGCCGACCCTGCATTACGGCACAGGCGTGTTCGAAGGCATCCGCTGCTACGAGACCCCCAAGGGATCGGCAGTATTTCGCTTGCGCGAGCACTTGCAGCGCCTGATCGAGTCTCTGCATATCGTTGGGATCGAAGAATATCCTTATACCGCCCAGGATCTCCATAAAGCCGTGCATATGACCATTCGCGCCAACGGTTTCGCCGAATGCTACATCCGTCCATTGGTCTATATGATAGGCCCGCCCACACTGGACCTGGATGACTGGCAGCCAGCGACGGGCATTGCCGTCTGGGAATGGGCGCCGTTCCTGGGGAAAGATGGCGCCGAAAAAGGCGTCCGGGCAACGGTATCTTCAGTAACCCGCCTGCATCCGAATATAATGATGACGAAGGCCAAGGTCTCGGGAAACTACGTCAATTCTACCTTCGCGAAAACGATCGCCAAGCGTTCAGGTTTTGACGAGGCCATCATGCTCGATCCGCAGGGATATGTATCCGAATGCAGCGGGGAGAACATATTTGTCGTCCGGGATGGCATGCTCTATACCCCGCCGCGCACATCCATCCTGGAAGGCATCACCCGCGACACAGTCATCACCCTGGCCCGCGACGAAGGCTACCAGGTGGTCGAAGAGGCGATCTCGCGCGATCAGCTTTATATCGCCGATGAAGTCTTTGTCTGCGGCACAGCGGCTGAAATCGTACCCGTAGCCGAGATCGATTACCGCCGCATCCGGACCGGGCACCGGGGGCCTGTGACTCAGCGGCTGCAAGAGCTTTTCTTCGATACGGTCAGGGGACAGGGTGCCCATTCGAATGCCTGGCTCGACTATGTGGATGAGACCATCATGGCTGTATAAGTGATGAAGCCAGTTACTGTTGCTTTCCAGGGCGAGGCTGGCGCCTACAGCGAGCTGGCTGCGATCGAATATCACGATCAGCCGATTGCTACGCTCCCTTGTGCTGATTTCGAAGATGTTTTCAACGCCATCAGCGGCGGTGCGGCGGATTGTGGATTGATCCCCGTCGAAAACTCATTAGCGGGCAGCATCCACCGCAATTACGACCTGATGCTGCGCTACAATCTGCATATCACCGGGGAGTATTACCTGCGCGTCAGCCACTGCCTGCTGGCATTGCCGGGGGTACAGTTAGCGGATGTCCGGTGCGTCTACTCGCACCCACAAGCGTTGGCCCAGTGTGAGGCCAGCCTGGCCCGGATGAATGTAATGCCTGTTCCCGAGGCGGATACCGCCGGCAGCGCTCGCTTGCTGAGCCAGCGGCAGGATCGCCACGCTGCCGCTCTGGCTTCCTACCGGGCTGCCGAAGTTTACGGGCTGAACGTCCTGGTGGAGGAAATGGAGGACGATCCTGCAAACTACACCCGTTTCCTGGTACTCTCGCCCCAGCCCAGGCAGATCGAAAATCCAGATCAGGGGGAATACAAGACATCGATCGTTTTTACTTTGGTAAACAAGCCGGGAGCGCTGTTTAGGGCATTGAGCGTCTTTGCGCTGCGCGATATCGATCTGACAAAGATTGAATCGCGCCCGGTGCAGGGGCGTCCATGGGAATACTTGTTTTACGTGGACTTCATCGGGCATGCTCAAGCGGGGGTATGCCAGCGCGCACTTGAGCACCTGGGGGAGCTGGCGCCTTTCTTACGGCTGCTCGGCTCATACACCCGGCAGCGGTTTGAGATGTAGCCTGTCCGGTTGAGACATTATCGATCTCCAGGCTTTACAGGGTGTTGCCTCCCGCCTGCTGATCCTGGAGCGGCGACGCCACCTGCAGATCAGCATTGCGCAGGGCTTCCTGGGCATACTGCCGCAGCACGGCTCCTATCTCCAGCCTCTTGTCAGGAACGGTTTTCGCCATCAGGCGCACCTGGACGGCCCCGGGTGTGAAGCTGTTCCACCCCTGCACCTGCGGCTGCTCGAGGATAAAAGTTGAGATCTGGGGGTCTTCCTTGGCTCGCTGCATGGCATCGTTCAATACCTCCACCACTGTCCCGATATCGGCATTAAAAGGGATATTCAAGTCCACCACCGCCCGCGCCCAATCGTAGCCCGCTCTGGAGAGGATGCGTATATCCCCATTAGGGATCAGGATCAACCGTCCTTCCACATCTCGCAGCCTGGTGGCGCGCAGGCTGATCTCCTCAACCGTCCCGGCATTGCCGGCTATGGTAACAGCATCTCCCACCCGGAACTGGTCTTCCAGCAAGATCAGCACGCCCCCGATGTAGTCCCGGATGATCGACTGGGCGCCCAGAGAGATCGCCAGGCTCACCACCCCCACCGACGCCAGGATCGGGGTTATGTCGATCTCAAACACCAGCAGCACCATTAACGTGACGATTAGTATCCAAACGAATGTAGCCAGATGATTACCTGCCGAGAGCAGAGTTTTCAGCCTGGACTGCTGCTGGAGATCGGCCTTTGAGCTGTTTATCCTGTGCTCCAGTCGTTTGCGAAACACCTGTATTAGCCGCAAAACCAGCAGTCCAAGCAAAATGATCACTATCGCCTGTGCCAGTTGGGTAGGGATTTTTCCTAATTTCGATAGAATCAAAGTGATATCCATAGGCTGGTATACTCATTGCAGTGAGCTTGTGCACTTATCCCGCAGATTGATCAGGTTTATTTTATCTTATAATCTGACGCTTACTTCCAGGCGAACACCTGATACAATTTAATCAGATGGTCGAGTGGTGTCCTAAGTGCAAAGGCATGCTCACTCCCGGGCTGGATAGATGCCCGGCGTGCGGGGCGCGCCTGGGCAAAGAACCGGGCAGCGAGATATCCTGGCGAATTATATTTTGGTTCAGCGCATATATTATCGGAATTGCGATGATACCGATCCTGATCGCAGTTTTGATCGGCGTCGCATGTTCGCTCACGGGGAGATGATCGTTCGGCGGCTTAAGTGACTGCTGCGCAAATGGCCCGAGTATTTTTACCTGCATTCAATGAGGGGAGGGTGCTCAAATGAATTTCGACCTGTCGGAAGAACAGCGCATGTGGCGAGAGGTGGTGCATGATTTTGTCGCCCGGGAGGTGCGCCCGAAAGCCAGAGAAGTCGATGAAAGCGGGGAGATCAACCTGGCCGCCATCCGTAAGATGGGTCCTTTGGGACTGTTGGGTTTAAACGTAGAGGAAAAATATGGCGGTGCTGGCGTGGATGCGATCAGCGCCGCCATTGCGATCGAAGAGCTTGGGTGGGGATGCGGCAGCACTGCCTTGACGATCGCCGCCCACAATGGCCTGGGATGCGCGCCGGTTACCCTGTATGGTTCAGAAGAGCTAAAAAAGCGTTTTCTTCAGCCTGTAGCCACCGGACAGGGGGGGTTGGCAGCCCTGGCATTGACCGAGCCGGGCGCAGGTTCGGATCTAAAAGGCGGCGTGCAGACACGCGCCGCGCTCCAGGACGATCACTGGATTATCAACGGCAGTAAGATGTGGTGCACGAATGCCAGTGTCGCGGATTATATCGTTACCCTGGTGCGCTCAGACATACACGGCGGGGCCCATTCGCTGAGCATGATCCTGGTCCCGACCCATACGCCGGGCCTGCATATCGGTCCGGCCGAGAAAAAGATGGGATTAAAAGGTTCTCCGACCCATGCGGTCACGTATGAAGATGTGCGCGTACCGGCGGATTACCTGATCGGTCCGGTTGGAGCGGGATTGAAGCAAAGCCTGGCTGTTTTGGATGGGGGGCGCATCAGCATCGGAGCGCTATCGGTCGGTCTGGCTCAAGCAGCGCTGGAGGCTGCTCTCCTCTATGCAAAAGAACGCCATACTTTCGGGCAGCCAATCGCCGGACACCAGGCAATCCAGTGGATGCTGGCCGATGCAGCCACGCAGATCCAGACTGCCCGCCTGATGGTGTATTACGCCGCCTGGCTGAAGAGCCAAAACAGGCCTTTCAGCAAAGAGGCTGCTATGGGCAAGCTCTTTGCCACAGAAATGGCCGAGCGCGTCACCAGAAACGCAATACAGATCCACGGCGGATATGGATACAGCCGGGAGTACCCGGTCGAGCGCATTTATCGCGATGCTCGTTTGATGACGATCGGAGAAGGCACCAGCGAGGTGCAGCGGATGGTGATCGCCCGCCACCTGCTGTTTGAGGAATAATTTATGGTCCCGCGGCAGAAGCCGTGGCTTCGTTCAGGACCTGCCAATCGGTCGGCGGCCAGTACACCACCTCCGCCTTACCGATGACATTTTCCAGAGGCACCATTCCCCAGCTGTGTGAGTCCGAAGAGCTGTTGCGGTTATCTCCCAGGACGAACAGGCTGTCTTCGGGCACCTTCCACTCGCCATCATAGCTGGGCGGCGCATTGATGTACGGCTCCTCCAGGGGGGCGCCGTTGACATATACCCCACCATCTGAGATGTGCACAGTCTCGCCCGGCAAGCCAATTACCCTTTTGATATAAGGTTCGCGGTTGGGGTCAGGCGGGTAATGGAAGATAATGATATTCCCTCGGCTGGGATGTCCAAGCTTGTAAGCCAGCTTATTGACGATGATGAAATCGCCTGCATACAGAGTCGGCTGCATACTGATAGACTCCACCCGGATGCGGGCAGAGATGGCATTGATACCCAGGAAAAGGACCAGAGAGAGGACCAAAGTCTCCAGGACATCCAGCAAAAAACGGGGCATGCCTCCCCGCTGGGTTTCGCCCAATTGGTTTTCTGAATCCGGTAAGTATTCGCTGCGAAAATTCTCCATAAGTTATCTCGATACAGTAATTATAAACCTAAGGCTGCTCAGACCAAACCAGGCATATCTTAATCTAACAAATCTCTAATTTGTTGGAGGAATTCGATGACCGGCTTCTGATCCCGGAGCCTCGGCAAGCAGCTCGACGGCATGCGGGAGGACTACCTGGATAGCGGCAAGATTTTCAAGTGCGCCGCGTGGACTGCCAGGCAAATTGACAATTAGTGTTCGCCCGCGAATACCGGCACAGGCGCGTGAGAGCATGGCGTGCGGCGTTACGCGTAAGCTGGCAGCCCGCATGGCTTCGGCGATTCCCGGTGCCTGGCGTTCGATGACTGATTGCGTGGCCTCAGGCGTGACATCCCGCGGGCTGAATCCGGTTCCACCAGTGGTCAGGATGATATCGACCTCCCCGGAGTCAGCCCAGTCTATCAATGCCTGGCGGATCAGAGCTACATCGTCCGGCAGGATCGACTGCCGGGCAACCTGCCAATCTTGGGCAAGTATCACATCCCGCAGCGCTGGGCCGGAGGCATCCGGGCGTTCGCCCCGAGAAGAGCGGTCAGAGACAGTTAATATACCAAATCGCAAGGTCATCGCTCGCCCCCAGATCAAACCAGATCTTTACCATAGATGGCTAATTCATCCAGGGTTACCCAGCCGCGTTTTTCATAGAATTGCATGGCCTGAACATTCTCTCGGGTAACCAATAAGTAACAGCGCAGGCAGCCTTTCGCCCGCAGCCGGTCCTCAAGCTCTCCCATCAGCAATGCACCAATCCCCTGCTGGCGGGAATCTACAGACACCGCCAGGTGGTATATCAATCCACGCCGCCCGTCAAAGCCTCCCACCACCGCACCGACGATTTGATCTACTTGCTCTGCAACCAGGAACAGATTCGGATCACGTTGTAGTTTTTTTAAGATCTCCTCCGGCGTATCGGATCGCCCAAGGTGGATCCCCGACCCGGCTGTCGCCCATAAAGTGCGCACGCTTTCCCAATCATCCAGATAGTCGAACTGCCGGATGGTGATGGGACGTTCACTCATCTTCAGGCCCAACCAGTGACCTCCACCTGCCATGAATACCATCTTCCGTTACACCGAAGAAATACCGGTAGCCTTCAGATGTCCTCTGCACCAGGTCAAAACGCATACCAGCACCTTGTTTCTGGCGGTTGAGTAGGCCCAGATCTCCCTGCCATTGTATGCTGGCTTGAGCCAGATCGGCGGGTAAATTAGCAAAGCTGGTAATTGCATAGTGCCATAGGCGCCGGGCAGATTTCCGGGTGACATTCTTAACGACATTCCCATTGCGCAGATCGCGGACAGTGAAATATTTCTCGCCGCTGCGCTCATCAACCGACACCACTTCTACACCCGTACGGGGCGGCGACTCTGCCTCGTAACTGGCTGTCAAGGTCTCATGGATAGAATCCACGACTGCAGCCGGTGGTTGACTGGCAGGCTCGATCTCCTGCATCTTCCTCGCCGCACCGCGCACCACCAGCTCGACAATCTCATCTCGCACTGCCAGTCCGGTCTCTGCTTCTGACCGGATGTAGATCTTGTTATCATCTACCGCATAAGGGGGATCTTCTCCGCGCGGGATGAGGATGCGGATAATTTTCTTCCCGCCGGTCTCATGAATATCCAGGGTGCACTGCAGAGGCGGGCTGATCTTGCTGCTGATTTCATTTTCAAGCTGTGTAATCGCCTGTTCTGCATCGGGAACACCGCTGACCGGTTTGTTCGAATCGGCGGTCAAACCGATATAGAGTATTCCGCCATTCGTGTTGGCGAAAGCACAAACATCGGCAATGATGGTATAGCGCTTGCCTCCCCGGATTGAATGACCTTCGTGAAAGTCCTGGATGATGTTGGCACCTTCTTCCTGTTCAGCCCGGATAAAGTCAAAGGCCGGTTCGGTGGTATGCTGGTGCGGTCTCGTGCGGGCGAAGTCATTGCTCTGAAAGAGCTCAATCAATGCCTCGAAGCTCACGTCCGGCAGGAAAACATCGGTCGCCCGGTCACCCACTCCCAGATTTTTCTTGCGCAGCGGATCCATGGTCAGTCGGTGTGCATCTGATGCCTGGATGCAGTGCATCCGTCGCGGGTATTCTGGTTTTGTGCCGTTGAAGAATGCTGCCGTAGAGCGCTTGTTCTTTTGGTCCAGGTCTGTCACCTCAAGTGCGTGCAGGTTCTCATCCTGGGTATAGGCAATCTTGGTCTGGCCTCCGAATGGGAAGCCGCGCATCGCCACCCCATTGCTGGAATTTGCATGGGCGGCAATGACCAGACCACCTGCTTCAGCAATAAGCCGGTAGACTGTCAGGACATCCGAAGTAGCTCCCACAGTTGCTGACCCTAAATCCAACTGGTCGGTGGGTATGCGCAGGGAGATCAGCAGATGTTCAATATCTCTCACCGGCTTCTCAGGTGGGAAGATCCCCAGGATGTGAAATCCAAAGGTAGCAGTGACCTCTATGCCCGGCAGCACCAGGATTTTTGACATCAGGCGGCGGTATTCGTTCAGCCGGACTTGCTCTTCCGGCATTAATCGGTGCAGCGTCTCCAGGAATTCAAGCTGTCGGATCTCTTCCTGCATCTTCCGATAGCCAGCGACCGAATTATGGTCTGTGAAGGCAATGATATCCAGACCGCGCCCTTCGGCGCGCTGCAAGATATCCAGATAACTGACCTCCAGTTGTTGATAATCCCCGGAGGCCGGTGTATGTAAATGTAAATCGATTGTGCTCCACTGAAGTGTGGCGCGACTTTTTCTTTTTCCCACAGTAGTCATCCTAATAAAGTATGTATTTTGGTAATTAATTCGTCCGGCATGAACGGCTTCATTATGAAATCATCCGCTCCTGCTTGTATACATTCGTGGCCCACATCTCGCCCCGACGAGATCAACACGCGCAAGTCAGAGGTGGCTGCATCTTGCCGCAGTTTGTCCAGCAGCTCAAAACCGCTGAACTGGCTGAGCTGTATGTCCAGTAAAACCAGATCTGGCCTTTCTTGTTGAATTGCCTGCACAACCTGATGTACTTGATAATTCTGGCTAACCTGCGACACCTGGAACCCTTCGATCTCTAGAAGAGCCACAAGGAGCGAGAGCATGGTTGCGTCATCCTCGATGACCATCACCTTCGACATTTTCTCGATTTTCCTTGTCTTTCTTGGTTGCGGAGCGGCGTTTGGGTTTCACAGGGAAGTTTTCGAGTGCTGCGCGCAGCACGTCATCGACGCCCTCAGCAAAGACGAACTGGATATCATTCCTGGCTTCATCGGGTAGATCTTCCAGATCGCCTTCATTGCGCACCGGCAGAATCACCGTCTTGAGTCCGCTGCGATGGGCAGCCAGTACTTTTTCCTTGATGCCACCTACCGGCAGTACCTGCCCGCGCAGAGTGATCTCCCCGGTCATCCCGACATCGGGTCGTACGGGCGATCCGCTTACCAGCGAAACCAGGGCAGTTGCCATCGCCACGCCAGCCGAAGGCCCATCTTTGGGTGTCGAGCCGGCAGGAACGTGCAGGTGGATATCGTGTTTGTCGAAAAAGGATGGGTCGAGTTTGAGCTGATCGGCACGCGATCGCACGTAAGACAACGCCGCGCGCGCCGATTCCTGCATCACGTTCCCGAGCGAACCCGTGACTTGAAATCCCTTCCCGCCTGGCATCGCGGTCGCCTCGATAAACAATACATCCCCGCCGACAGGTGTCCATGCCAGGCCGGTAGCTACCCCGGGTAAGGAAGTGCGCTGGGCAATCTCTTCAGTATCAAAGTAGATTGGGCGGTCAAGATACACGCGCACGGATTCAGGGGTTATCTCCACCCGGCTGTCTTTCCCTTCAGCGATCTTTGTGACCACCTTACGGCATACCGCACCGATCTCCCGCTCCAAATTGCGCACACCGGCTTCACGCGTGTATGAGCGAATAATCCTCTCAAGTGCTGGACGAGTAAAGGTCACCTCTTCAGGGCGCAAGCCATTTTCCCGCACCTGGCGCGGGATGAGATACTGCTGCGCGATGGCGATCTTTTCGTTGTCGGTATAGCCTGAGAGCTGGATAATCTCCATGCGGTCGCGCAAAGGCCCCGGGATGGTCTCTAATGAGTTACCCGTGGTGATAAACATCACCTGGGAGAGGTTGAAAGCCACTTCCAGGTAGTGATCGCGGAATTCGGCATTTTGCTCGGGGTCAAGCACCTCGAGCAGTGCCGATGCCGGGTCCCCGTGGAAATCGAAGACCAGCTTATCGACCTCATCCAGCATGAAAACCGGATTGCAGGTCTCGATCCGGCGCAGCGCCTGCAGGATCCTGCCGGGCATGGCGCCGATATATGTCCGCCGGTGGCCGCGGATCTCGGCTTCATCGCGCATCCCGCCCAACGATATGCGCACAAATTTCCTGCCCATCGCTCGGGCAATTGACCGCCCCAATGACGTCTTTCCCACACCCGGAGGGCCAATGAAACATAATATCGCACCTTCGCGCAGGCGATGAATTTCATCCTCATCAGCTACCAGCTCTCCGGCGCGCTCCCCGCGCAGCTTCCGCACAGCCAGGAATTCCAGAATGCGCTCTTTGATATCTTGCAGCCCGTAATGATCCTGGTCCAGGACGCTGCGGGCATGGGCGATATCCAGGTTATCCGGTGTGGCTGCCGACCAGGGCAAAGATACCAGCCAGTCCAGATAGGTGCGGATCACGCCGTACTCTGCCGCCGCAGTAGGCAGGCGCGAGAGGCGGTCCAATTCTCGGCGGGCTTGTTTCTCGGCCTCCTCCGGCATGCCTGCAGATTCGATCTTACTGCGGAACTCTTCGACCTCCGCCGCCTGCTCATCGCCCTCTCCCAGTTCTTTTTGGATGGCTTTGAGCTGCTCGCGCAAGAAATACTCGCGCTGGACTTTATCGATCTCGGAGCGAGCTTCATTCTGGATTTTTTGTCCGATTTCCAGCACTTCAATCTCACGCACCAGTATGCTGGCCAGCCTGTGCAGCTTCTCTGAGGCTGAATCCATCTCCAGGAGCATCTGCGCATCCTCGAGCTCCATCCGTTGGTAGTTTGCCACTGTATAGGCTGTCTGCAGCGGCTCTTCCAAAGACAGCACCGACGACACCAGCTCTCTTGGAATGGAGGGGATCATCTCTGCAATGCGCCCAAACTGCTCACGCGCGTTGCGAGCTAGCGCTTCTACCTCCGCTCCCTCCTCAACCTGCTCAGGAATATGGCTGATCCTGCCCTTAAGATAGGGCTCCTCCTGGACATATTCGTCTATCCGGCAGCGCACCAATCCCTGCACAACCAGACGTATGGTGCCATCTGGAGCCCGGAATAAGCGGTGCACCATGGCAACGGTGCCGATAGCGTATAGATCCTGTGGGCCAGGGGACTCCAGGTCGGGGTTGCGCGAGGCCACCAGGGCAATCAGCCTCTCATCACCGGCTACCACATCATCGATTAGTCGGATGGATCGCGGCTGCCCGATCGTCAGAGGTACTGCTGTTTGGGGAAAGACAACCAGGCCGCGCAGCGGCAGAACGGGAAGTTCTGGAGGAATCTGTGATTGGGTCTCCTCTGGTGCTGGAGCCAATCCGCTCTCATCTCCCTGGTTATCGATCACATGGGGAACAATTGGCTTGAAGATCAATTCCTCGAGTGTCATTTCATCCGGATCAAAGAAATCAAACATATCGTACAGGATATTTGTCATCCAACGTGATGCAGGCATAGCCAGTCGGTTAACCGTCCTCTCGGATCAAGCCAAACCACTTATTCTTCAATGGATACCTTATGTGGGCGCATCTTAGGCAACAAGATGCGCAAGAAACCATTGGCATAAACCGCCTCGATCTGTGAGCTGTCTACTGCATACGGCAAATCGATATCTATTCCAAATTCCCCAAACGGGATCTCCATCTGGTAGTATGCCCTTTTTTCCGGTGAATCAGGTCGCGCCCCCCGGATCGATAATAAACGCCCGTCCAGCACAATTGAAAAATCCACATCAAGCATACCGGCGACTTCCATGCGAACAACCAGACTGTCGTCAACCTCGTACACATCCGTGGGCGGGCGCCAGATATGTGTGCGCACCGTCAGGCGCATCCGCATGGAATCATCCATCGATGGCAGGTCGTTATATGGATTATGTATATTTTTCGAAGCATCTGACACCAAGATTACATTCACCATATAAACCTCTCTTTCACCATCTCCGCAGGTAAACAAGTACCGGGCTGCACCGGCTATCCCGCTCTGGTGGAATCAAGAGCGGCGCGGGCGGCTGCGAGCACCTCTTCGTATTTAGGCTCATTACCCACGACGGGCATGTAATCCACGTATACGATCTTTTCCTGACGGTCGACCACAAAAATGGCGCGCCGAAAAACACGCGGCTCTTTCAGCAAGACGCCGTACTTCTCGCCAAATCCGGCGGTCTTCGCATCCGACAGGGTGAGCACCTTGTCCACGCCCGCCGCGGCGCACCAATTGCGCAATGTATAAGGGACGTCCATGCTCACCATGAGGATGGCGATATCTTCGCCCAGGCTGGCAGCCTCCTGGTTGAAGCGCCGGGTTTCTCGGTCGCAAACCGAGGTGCTCAATGATGGCAGCGAGCCAATAATGCGCACTTTACCCCGGGTGTTCTCTAAGGCGTTTACCTCCGACCAATCTGTTCCCGTGGCTGTGAACTCTGGGGCTTGTTGGCCAACCTGCATGTCCGCTCCGACCACAGTCACATCCATACCTGAAAATTTAAAGATCCCTTTTCTCTCGATGCTCATTGAAATCTCCTACCGCTGTATATAAAAAACAGCACAGGCTTCTTTCTCGTAATAATTACCATCCGGTTTGTTTAATACCGCAATTTGGCCTGTCCGGCGCGCGTATCCCGCCCCCTTTCGGGACTTAATTTCCAATCTATCTATTATATCCGAAGAAACGAATGGCACTACCTGCTCGTTACATTCAGCTTTCTATCCCACCCGGAAGAAAGTTCCCCACACGATGGCGTCCAACAGCACAGTCTGGAAGCAGAAGGCGGCGCTTCCAACCAGGGCAAGCCGGTGCGCCCACAAAGGCTGGCGTGGCTTAACCTTCAGTAGTGCAGCCAAGAGTCCCAGGGAAGCTGCTCCAACTACCGCCAATACTATCCGTACGACCCAGAGTAAGGTCGTACTGGATTGCTCTATCGCCGCGAATGCGAGCGGCATCCAAAGCGCAGATGGCAACAGAATCGCCGCATACAGGGCAATAAACAGCCCATATCCGAACCGATGGGTCACCTGTGTCTCCTGCGCATTCAGTCGAAATACAATAAAGTAAGAGAACGCAAAATAGCCTGCGGCTGCCAGCAGCATGCCCGCCGTATAGAACGGACGGATAGCCTGTGGCACCCCACCCCATAAGATTTGCCCGGCGGTGGGATGGGCCAGGAAACCCCACACATAGCTCACAAGGACTGCGGTTCCCCCAATTATGCTGATGATGATCAGCCACCACTTCTTTACCTGCTTAGGTCCGCTCACAATAAATGCCTCGCAATGGTATTCAGTCAATGGCTCTCTTTCCATGCCAGACCCGCCTCCAATCGCCGCCGCTGGTCTGTAAGGCGATGAATGTATACAACGCACCGGCCCAGAAACCCAGCACCATCATCAAGATCACCCAGATGACCGAGGGCAGCAGCGCTTTCTCGCGGTATACAATCCAGCAGGAGAACAGGGCGAAGCCAACATAGAGATCCACCAGCGACACGATCCCCCAGGGCATTGCCAGCAGCCTGGACCCTTCAGCGAAAAAATCTCCGGTGGTGAAGCCATAGATCAAGACGCCGGTCATAGCCAGCAGACCGGCAAGAGCGATGCTCTTGGCGATTTTCATGTTTATCTTCCTACCTGGGACGGATTATTTCTTGCGCGGGAACCAGGGGATGAACTCACTGGTTGTCTCAATATACTCTTTGTAGCCCGGTTTTTCTTCTTTGAGTGTCTTTTCGAGCAGGGCTACCCCCGATACGCGCATCAGTAATGCGGTCATAATGATCGGGCTGAAGATCGTCCACCATCCACCGGCAGCCAATGCAATCAGGTAATATGCCCACCACTGCGTGGCATCGCCAAAATAGTTGGGATGGCGCGTGTAGCGCCACACGCCGGTTTGCAGGACCTTGCCCTTATTGGCCGGATTCGCCTTGAAGCGCGTCAGCTGCCAATCGCCTGCAGCTTCGAAGGTAAAGCCCACCAGCCAGACAGGCACCGCCAGGATATCGAGCCATATCAGGCGATCAGGCTGGGCGCTGATCTGCGCCGCCAGCAGGGGCGTGGAGATGATCCAAAGTAAGAAGCCTTGCAGCAGGAACACCTTGAAGAAACTTCGCCACCACCAGGCTGCGCCGGCTTCTTTGCGCCATACCTGGTACCGAAAATCTTCTGGCTTGCCCCAATTTCGCCACAGGATATGGAGCGATAGACGCAATCCCCAAATCGTAACCAGGATGCTGATCAACCACTTGCGCGTCTCGAATCCGCCTGGAGTGAGCAGGAACACCGCCCAGACAACCACGACAAAGCCTGTGCCCCAAAAGATATCTACGATGCTCGAATTCTTCAGCGCCAGGCTGACCAGCCAGAGCAGGATCATCAAGCCGAGAATGATAGCGCCCAGGATCATATAGATCGACATGAAATCCATTTCTCGTCCTCCGTTATTCTATATTATTGCGATACCCCGACAGCAGCAAATCCAAGGGCACCTGGACCGATATGCGCTCCAATAACCGGGGTGATATCCTGGCTTAGGATATCCCCTTTTGGAAGCAAGTGCTCTGCCAGGGAACGCAGTTCAGCCACGCCTTCAGGTAGAGCATGCGTATGGACAATTGCCACCCGTTCCAGTGGGCCCACTGCCGCCAGCATCTCGACCAGCCGGTTGAGGGCCCGCGTGCGTGTGCGCACGCGCTCTGTGCCGGGTTTGCCGTCGTACATGGTCAAGATCGGCCTGATCTGTAGCAGCGTGGCAAAACTAACCACGTATTTATTCATCCGCCCGCTGCGCTTCAGGAATTCCAGCGTGTCCAGGGCGGCGAATACATGGCTGCGCTTGACCTGGTCATCGAGTGCGACCTGGATTTCGGCAGCAGAGCTGCCGGATGCTGCCATCCGCGCCGCGGTCTCGACCAAAAAACCGGTCCCCAGGCTGAGCTGCTGTGAATCGATAACCGTAACTGGCACCGAGGTCGTTTCTTGCGCTGCAGCCCGCGCCACATCCACCACCGCGCTCAACGCACTGGCGATATGGATGGATAAAACTTCATGAGCGCCCTCGTCTGCCAGGGTATTATATGCCGCGCGAAATCTCTCGATGGATGGCACAGCCGTGGTGGGCTGCTCCGGATAGACCGGCAGCCGGTTGTAGAACTCCTCGCGTGTGATATCGATACCGTCCAGATAGCCCTGCCTCCCTACGTTAATGTAGAGCGGCACAACATGGATCCCATAGGGGTCATTGGTCTCAGCAGGTAAATCGCACGTGCTGTCCGTGACAATTCGAACGGTCATATGACTACCTCAGGATAAGGATGACACCCAATACAATCTCGATTGCCAGGCTGATCAAATTGGATGAGTCCGTAGATTTGTCGATAAAGATAGAGACCAGCCGCACTGCTGCAATCGCCAAATAGCCGATGCCGAGCATCATGTATGCCGTCTCGCCAAGAAAAAGCGGCGCCAGTCCCAGGGCAAGGAACAATCCGCCAAAGATCGACCGGATTTCCGATATACCGCGTGCCCCCGGGGCAGTGAGACCGGTAAAGCCATAAACGGCAGTTGGTCTCACCAAAGCCAGCAATCCGGTCGCCGCAGTTGCCAGTGCTGCAATGATTTTGAGGATCATTAAGATGCTCATGGTTTGTCTCCAACTTTTTCTTCCAGCTGATCCAGCAGCAGCAGGAGTTCAGCGTTTTCGGGGATATCAGACATTGCATGACCGTAGTGGACGAAGCGCACCACGCCGTCTCTATCCACGATCACCTGGGCCGGCATCCGTCCCAGCTTGAACAGTTCAACTTTCTGCCCGTACAGTTTGAGCACACTTGCCTTTGGGTCGGGCAGACCGATGAATGGCAAATCATGCTTCTGCCAATAGGCTTTAAATGATCCGGCATTTTCAGGACCAACCACGATCACTTGCGTATGCCGTTTGACAAATTCCTGATAGTCTTGGCGCAACTGCGCCATATGCCGCTGGCAGAAAGGTCAGGTAAAACCGCGGTTGAATACCAGCAGTACATTCGCCCTTCCTTTGAAATCAGAAAGCTGTATCGTTTCGCCCTGAAAATTCTCAAGTGCAAAATCAGGAGCGGGGGTGTTGAGTGTGACCTGGGGCATAAGATAGCTCCTCTACGCAGTTTATACTGCTGCTTTCAATTTCTGTTCCGGTTTGATTAGTAAGAACGCCGCGATCAGGCTCAACGCCACCAGTCCAAAGGTGATCCAGGTTGGGAGGGCTACCGCGGTAACATCCGCGTGCTTGAGACCAATCCCTGCCAACGCCCACAGGATGACCAGTATGTAAGCCACATCGCGGCGGGTGAAGCTCATCAGGGCTGCAATCACCAATACCGCCGCCAGGATTATTCCCATCCAGATCTCAGGAGCGATCCCAAATCCATCCCACTGCAGGTAATCCAGCAGCGAGGTCACGTTGGCAACAGTGGCAACTGTGATCCAGCCCAGGTAGATGCTGAACGGCACGCGCACCGCCCACTTCTCGGCCGTTGATACCGCTGTCCGGCCGATACCCAGCCGCAGGTAGGTGATAATGAGTGTGGCAAGTAAAACCAGCATGGCGATCACTGTCAGCGGAAACTGCTCATAATGCCAGAGGAAGATCCAGGTCATGTTGGCAATCCCGCCGAGAGAAACCCACCAGCCAACAGCTTGCAGGCGGGGATTCTGGCGCTGCGATGGGAGCGCCTGATAGATGGCATAGGCGATCAAGCCGATATATATGAGGCCCCAAATTGAAAAAACATAGCCCGCGGGTACGAAATAGACCTGGAAGCGGTCCGAAATCTCGCCCGTGTTCAACCCGTTCAGCGGCAGGGCGTTCGCCAGGATATTGACGATGAGAGTGGCAATGATGGTCGCCACAACGGTGATTTGTCGGATAGTGTCTTTCATTTTATTTTTTCTCCTTCTTTATCTCCGGTGAGGGTGTCACCGGTGAACAATCGAAATTTATTGTCTGTATATCTGCAATGTGCGCTCACGCGCCATTTTATGGTCTACAATCGGCGCGGGATAATCCCTTCCGATAAGGCAGCCTAGCTGTGTCTGAAGCTCCAACGGCATCTTCCAGGGGCTATGAATGAACTCGTTCGGCACTTTGGTCAGCTCCGGGACGAACTTGCGGATGAATGCTCCCTCCGGATCGTACTTCATGCTCTGCAGGACGGGGTTGAAGATCCGAAAATAGGGTGCGGCATCGGTGCCTGTCCCTGCCGTCCACTGCCAACCGCCGTTGTTGGATGCCGGATCGCCATCGACCAGATGCTGCATGAAATGCCGCTCGCCCCAACGCCAATCCACCAGCAGATCTTTGGTCAGAAACGAGGCGACGATCATGCGCGCCCGGTTGTGCATCCAGCCGGTTTGCAGGAGCTGCCGCATGGCCGCGTCTACTACCGGGTAGCCGGTGTGCCCCTGCGCCCAGGCGGAGAAATCTTCGGTATCGTTCACCCAGCGCAGGTCGCGCAGCGCCTGGCGAAAGGCGGTCTTGCGTACAAACGGATAGTGATAGAGGATGGTGATATAGAATTCGCGCCAGATCAGCTCATTTAGCCAGGCTTCCGAGCTGCGACGTGCGGTTGCGTCAGCAGCCCGTGCCTCGGCCAACCTGGCTGTGGCAGCTGCCTGGCGTGCAGAGAGCATCCCAAAGCGCAGGTAAGGCGATAATCCAGACGTTCCCGCCAAATCCATGCGGTTGCGCCCCTCTCCATAGTGGAAAATCCCATTCTCCGCGAAAGCTTCAAGGCGGCGCTGTGCTTCGTCTTCTCCGGCTCGAAAGGGCACATCCGCGGGCAGCCGCGGGTCGCTGGGAACATCTTCACCCCGGATCCCCGGTGGTGTGGGTATATGAGCCGCTGCAGGCAGCGGGTCACCGGGCCAGGGCTGCGCCAGCCAGGCCTTGCTGTAAGGCGTGAACACCGTATAGGGCGTGCCTTCCGCTTTGAGAACAGCCTCCGGGGAATACATCATCAGTCCCGAAGTGAAATGAATGGGCAGTGATCTGGCAGCCGTCTGGTCGCGGCGGCGCGCAAAGGGCGAATAGTCAGCTTCTGCAAAAATCGATTCCGCCCCGACCTCCTGGTACAGCTCCGATAAGGCCAGGACAGGATCCCCCCTGCGAACGACCAGATAGCTGCCCCGTTGGCGTAATTTGCTATCCAGAGCGCGCAAGCCTTCATAGAGAAAAGCCAGCCGTTTTTCCCCTGCATAGGGCGAGTTCACCAGTTGGGGAGTATTTATAAATACAGGCACCACCTGCTCGGCCTGTTTCAGGGCGGCTGCCAGGGCCTGGTTATCGCTCAGGCGCAGATCGCGGCGTACCCACCACAGCGCGGTCTTCATGCAGCCACCTTCACCTGTTCAGCCCGTCCCGCTACAGGCAGGTCCTGCTCCCGCAAAATTGCACCCGCCACGCGCAGACCGCCCAGGGCTGCCGCCGCTACGGATTGACCCGGGAAGATGCTGTCACCGACCATCCATAGATTGTCGCCCAACTTTGCTCCCGGATTTTGCAGCAAATTAACCTGCGGGAATCCACCTACCCACCCCCTGGCACGCCGTGTGTAGCGCTCGAAAGTCGCTGGCGTGCCCGGTAATGCCAGCTCCGCAGCCGACCGCAGGTCGGGTATCGCCTGCTCTGCTGCTGCCAGCAGGCGATCCGCGTATTGGGCCTGGCGCTCTTCATAGGCTTCGGGATCGCTTTCTAGCAAATCCCACCACAGATTCAAGTCGGTATGCGTGCTCAGGGTGAGCGCGCGCTTGCCGGCGGGAGCGCGCTTTCCATCCCACTCCGGGCTTATCGAAAGAAAGACCGTGTTTCCTTCGCCGAGCGGACGGCGCAGGACCACCTGGTGGTGGAGGGGGAAATTGGCCGGGACTGCCGAGCCATCCACCCCAATGTAGACCACAAATGCCCCCCACCCACGCGGGCGCGCAGGCAAGCGGGATAAACGCTGTGGAGCCGCATCCCCAAGCAAGCTGGACAGGTTCCAGGGAGTAAGGTTGGCGATAAACAGGTCTGCATTGAAAATGTCGCCGCGACGCGTTTCCACTGCTGCCGGCCTGCCTCTTACGTGCCAGATGCGAGACGCCTCCTGGCGGTACAGCACCCGTCCACCGTTATCCACCACCGCCTGGGCCAGCAGCTTCGCAATGCTTCCCATGCCGCCTTCCAGGTGGAAGACGCCGCGCCGCGGCAGGTCGAGCGCTGCAGCTCCGTACAAGGCATTTGCACCCTGGCTGGTTGCCTGGGCAGAGATCAGCAGTTGGGCATCGACGAACAGCCGCAGCCGATCTGGCAGCCCGCGCAGATGATCTGCCACTGGACGAAATACATCCAGAGCCAGGTCTGGCAGTGCCTTCAGCGTGCCGGAGCCGCCGTTCCCCAGCCAGTGCATACCCAGGCTGGCGATGTTCCTGGCATCTGCCAGGCTCTGCGGCGGCCAGGCTGGCAGCCCCAGGGCCAGGTCCCACAGCGCGTCAGCCGTGTCTTCCTGCCAGCGCCAAAAGGACAGAGAGGCCTCTCCGAATGCGCCTCTGTATTCATCCCAGCGGGTGTCATCGCCCGAGCGGACAACCTGTGCTCCATCTGGAAGGTGCACCACCATCGCCGGATCAGCCGGTCTCCCCGGCCATTGGGCGATACCTGCAGCCCTGGCCAGCAGGTCCATCGGTCCGCCTGGGTAGAAACCACCCGCCAGGGTTGCGCCTGCGTCAAAGCGATAGCCTTGATGGAAAAATGTCCCGGCGCAGCCTCCCGGATAGGTGTGGGCCTCCAGGACTGTGACATCTAGGCCCGCACGCCTCAGAGCAGCCGCTGCGGACAGCCCACCGATTCCTGCACCGATGACAACTGCCCTCAACATTATCCAGCTCCTCTTTCGAGCAAGCGGCGCGTTTTCCAGGCGCGATAGGCAAACAGCAGCGGCATCCCAAGTCGAAATCCCAGCCCAACCGGTCCCCACAGCAGGTGGGATTTCAAGCGTAAAGATATCTGATCAGTCACCTCGGTTGTGCGCTCGTCCAGCGCGAGAAAGGAATGTCGATGCACCCACTGCGAGAACGGACCGCTGATTTGCCGGTCTGTAAAACCCGCTTCTGAGACATCCTCAATGCATGCCGACCAGCGAATGGGTAATGGGCCAAACCATAAGGTGAAATCCATGGCTCCACCGTTGGATAACGATACTGGTGCGCGCTGCAGCTCTGCACGAATTGGCGGCGGGGTAATCGCACCCATACTGGCTGGCTGTTGGTGAAAAGCTGCCACGCTGGATAGAGGGGCGTTGACCCGGAAGCGGTGGAGATATTCATTAAAAATGCGCATTCGTTAGTTCTTCCGGCGCCCCAGCAAATCTTTCAGCGCCGCCTCTGCCTCGGGAAAACAGAATTGAAAACCCAGGTCTGTCAGGCGTTTCGAAGAGACATGCTGCCCATCCAGCACAACGGTGCTCATCTCGCCAAAAAGCAGGCGGATGATGAAGGCAGGCACTTTGAAAAACGCAGGCCGGCGCATAACTTTTCCGATGGCCTGCGCAAACTGCCGGTTGGTCACTGGCCTGGCAGAGATATTGAACACACCATCCGCTTCCGGGGTTTCGATCAGGAACCGCACGGCTCGCACCTCATCATCCAGGTGGACCCAGGACAGCCACTGCTCGCCTGAGCCTAAAGGGCCTCCGGCAAAAAACTTGAAAGGCAGCAGCATGCGCGGTAAGGCGCCAGATCTCGTACTGAGGACGACCCCTGAACGCGTTACTACCCTGCGCACCCCCAGTGCTTCGACCCCCTGCGTGCTGCCTTCCCAGACCTGGCAAACTTCGGCCAGGAAATCATTCGCCGCGGGAGTATCCTCACTGATCAGTTCGCGGCTGCACGGTCCATAGTAGCCAACACCCGAGGATTGGATCACCACTCGCGGCTTGACCGCTGCGTGTTGGACGGCCTGTACGACGGCGGCGCCGGGGTTGGTACGGCTCTCTACGATGCTCCGTTTACGCTTCGCCGTCCACCGACCGGCTGACAGGTTCTCACCCGCCAGGTTGACGATTGCGTCCGCCCCATCAGCCAGCTTCCCCCAGCCTTGATCCGTAAGTCCATCCCATTTCTCCATACGAATGCCCGCCGGCAGGTTCGTGACCGGCCGAGAACCGCGGGTAAGGATGATGGCTTCGTGCCCATCTTTCGCCAGGTCATTTGCCAGAGCGCGGCCGATCAGGCCGCTTCCACCCGTAATAATCACTCTCATAACCGCTCCTTGATCACTGCCAATTATTGCTTATTGAGATATTTATTACTAATTAGGCTGATTCTACCAAAGTATCCATGATTTGTCAAGAATAATCTGGATATTTCCTTGACAATTTATAGACACGTGGTATACTATACTCAGCCAAAATCTTATAAGATTACCAAGGTGAGACATGTTAAGTCAATCCCCTACCTATAATTTGAAAGCTGTGCTGCGAGAGACGGGTCTTAAAGCCGACGTTCTGCGCGCCTGGGAGCGCCGCTACGGGCTCCCCAAGCCCGAGCGTACAGAAGGCGGTCATCGGCTGTATTCTGAATACGATATTGCCACCGTGAACTGGCTGAAGGCCCGCAACGCAGAGGGTCTCAGTATCAGCCACGCAGTAAAACTATGGAATGATATCCTCGAGGCCGGTCGCGATCCATTGATGGAATATTTGCCGTCGGGTACGCCTCCGATTTCTGTTAGCCTGCCTGTTGGAGATACACGGGTCGAAACCCTGCGCCAAAAATGGTCGGAAGCCAACCTGGCTTTTGACAGCCTCAGGGCAGACGATATTCTCAATCAGGCTTTCGCCATTTACCCGATCGAGACGGTGTGCACAGAGATCATCCAGGAGGGGATAAGAGATATCGGCAGCTACTGGTATCTCGATCAGGCCTCCGTCCAGCAAGAGCATTTCGCCTCTGAGCTGGCTACCCGCCGGCTGGAAACACTCCTCGCGGCAACCCCTCGACCCACGCGCTCGCAGACCGTGCTGATCGGCTGCCCCCCAGGTGAGCAGCATACCTTGCCTGTCCTGCAAATCAGCCTTTTCCTGGCGCGCAGAGGGCTGAGGGTCATCTATCTGGGTGCCGACATCCCCCTGGATCGTCTGGGGGAAACCGCAGCCACCATCCAACCGGATTTGATCGTCCTGGCTGCCCAGCAGCTTACCACAGCTACCAGCCTTCGAGCTACGGCTTTGGCCCTCCAGGGATCAGGTTATCTCTTAGCTTACGGGGGCTTGATCTTCAACCGCGCCCCCCGGTTGCGTGCGCTCATACCGGCCCATTTCCTGGGTGAAACTATAGCAGGGGCATTGCCGAACGTTGAACGCCTGGTGATCGCTCGCACCCCTGCTCCGCCTGGGATCGATCTGCCCGAGACCCACCAGGCGCTCGCCAGGCTGTATCGGGACAAACGCCCGCTGATCGACCTGGCTGTGGCTGGCAAGCTGCAAGCCAATCATGTGCCAGGCAAATACATCAGGGATGCCAACTCTTTCTTCGGCAATGGGCTCGCCGCGGCGCTTGAATTTGGCGACCCTGCCTTTCTCGAGGCAGATCTCGAATGGGTGAAGAAGCTGCTCACCGGTCGCAATATCACCGAGGAGACTCTCATACGTTACCTGTCTGCCTACAGTGATATCTTACGGGACGAACTGGGGATGGTAAGCACTCCGATCACCAACTGGATTGCTTATTACGCTGCCCAGAGTCAGATGAACCACCGCTGAGATAACAGGGGACACCATGGTCAAAAACAAACAATTGACATTCAATAGCCGCGCTCCCAACCTGGAGCTGCTCGATACCGCTGGAGAGCCAGTGCAGCTTTCCAGCCTCTGGGGAGGAAGGACGCTGCTGCTGGCTTTTACTCGCCATTTCGGTTGCACACAGTGTAAAGAAATGTTGGAGGAATTGGTCTCCGGGGCGGAGCGCATCGAGAAAACCGGCCTGGAAATTGCTGTCATCATGCAGGGCTCGCCCGAGGCCAGCGCAATTTTCGCCCAACAGTATGCCCCCGGTTTGCGCTGCCTTTCGGATCCGCAGCGTAAAGCCTACCAGGCTTATGGTTTGGAACGCGGCAGCATCTTCCAAACCTTCCTTAACCCCAAGGTGTGGACCGCGGTCTCTCGATCGCGAGGTAAAGGCTATGCTGTCGAGGCTCCACCGGAAGGGCAAGACGCCATGCAGATGTCCGGCACTTTCATCATCAGCAAGGAAGGGCGTATTTTGCTCCCCTATTACTACGATCACATTGCCGACCACCCGCCGCTGGATCTGCTCCTGAGCGGAGTGCTCTCCACTCGCTGGGATCGATCCTTTAATGGACCGTTGGGGTCCGGCACCGCCTGATCGCTGATTTGATTATTTATCGCTTTGAGGTACCAGCTCATGAAACAAATTTTTTCTGTTTCGGGTTATCTGGCTGTCAAAGAAGTATGGCGCAACCGCGCCCGCTTTCTCCTGGTCAGCCTGGTTATCGCTTTGATCACCCTTCTGGTGCTTTTTATTGCAGCCCTGGGAGAAGGCCTGGGCAATGGGAATCGCGAATACATCTCTAAGCTTGACGCCCAGTTGATCGTTTACCAGGCCAAATCGGACCTGCTGATCTCTGCCAGCCGCCTGGGACGCGAGCGCTTGGCAGCCGTGCGGCGTGTGGACGGTATCGCGGATGCCGGCATGCTCGGAACCGCCAGCGCCAACTTGATACTGCCCGATGGCGAGCAAACCCTAAAAGTATCCATGCTGGGCGTCGAACCAGGTCACACCGGCGAGCCTCGGGTGGTTGAAGGCAGCCAGCTCACTTCTGACCAGGGTAAGGAAGTCATCATCGACGGCAACACAGCCCTGCGCAGCGATCTGGCACTGGGTGATACGCTCACCCTGCGCGTGACACAGGGCACCAACGACGAATTCTACGATCTTCGCATCGTGGGCGTAGCCGACGGGCAGCAGTATTCCCTGCAGCCGTCCATCTTTGTGCCTTTTAATACCTGGGATCGAATTCGCCCGAAGTCCGAAGCCGAGGTGAACAGTTCGAACCTGACCGCCAATGTCATCCTGGTCAGGTTGAACGACCCTGCCCAGATCGAGGAAGTCAGCAGCCGGCTGGTCTCCCAGGTGGATAAGATCGAGACCGCCACCTTACGGGACGCCATTCAGGCTCTGCCAGGTTATTCGGCGCAGCAGAGCACGCTCAATACGCAGGGCGGGTTTACCCTGTTTATCGGCATACTGGTCATCGGCGGATTCTTCCAGATCCAGATTCTGCAGAAAGTGGCTCAGATCGGTGTGCTCAAGGCGATCGGCACTGCCAATCCGGTTGTGGCAGCCTCCTCGGTAATTCAAATCGTGATCGTCACGGTGATCGGCGTGGCGATCGGTGGGCTGCTGACTCTCTTGTTCTCCCTCACCTTCCCGCCCACGGTGCCGATCATCTTCAACGGCACCACTTCGATCCTGGCGGTGGTCGCCATGCTGCTGATCGGACCTTTGGGAGGGTTGGTTTCCATTCGCTATGCCGTACGGATTGAGCCGCTCAAAGCCCTGGGGTTGTCTTCATAATGGATGCTGCGATGTCGGAATACGCACTCGAAACAAAATCAGTGATTAAAACCTACCAGAGCGAATCTGGGACCATTCAGGCTGTAGACGATGTCTCCTTTCAGGTATCCGCCGGCGAGTTCGTCGCCCTGGTAGGTCCGAGCGGCTCTGGCAAAACTACCATGCTCTCCATCCTGGCGGCGCTGCTCCAGCCCAGCTCGGGGCAGATCATCCTGGATGGGCAGGACCTGGCTTCCTTGGACGACAGGAAGCGGGCAGCCTTGCGCCGGGAGAAGATTGGCTTCACCTTCCAGGCCAACAACCTTGTCCCTTACCTGAGTGCGGTCGAAAATGTTGAGTTAATGCTGCGCTTGAACAATAAGCTGGATAAAGCCGGAAAGCTGCGCGCCCGCGAGCTGCTGGCGCGGCTCGGATTGGGCGAGCGGCTGCACAACCTGCCCGGACAGATGTCCGGGGGCCAGCAGCAGCGTGTGGCGATTGCCCGCGCCCTGATCCACAACCCAAGCCTGGTCCTGGCGGATGAGCCGACCGCCAGCCTGGACACCGAGCGCGCCTACCAGGTGGTCGAGACTTTTGCCGGGTTGATCCACGAGCAGAACCGCGCCGGGATCATGGTCACGCACGACCTGCGCATGTGCGAATTTGTCGACCGCGTCCTGCAGATGCAGGACGGCAAGCTGGTGCGTGTTTACACCGGGAAAGAAGAGGTTATGCAGCTGGTCAGGAACGGCAGGCCGTCGAACAATTAATGATCCTTGCAAATAAAGCTAAACAGCATCAACCAGGCTGACCCAAGACATCCAACAGATCAGCTATCGCAAGCTACGTATGCTCAACAATGCCACCACCGTCGAAGATCTTCGTATTCCACCAGCAAACCTGTAGGAGAAGCTCAGTGGCGACCGGGCAGGGCAGTATCCGTATCAATGACCGGTGGCAGATATGCGCGGACCTTCAAATGCCCCTCGTGTCCAGCCATGAAATCAAGAACCGATCTGTGCCGACGCCGAAGAGGCGGCGGGCATCTTCGACCGTTACCTCAGGAACGAGAGGTTTCAACATGAAGGCGCTCCAATCTGGATGTGCCACCTGATAGCCTGCCTGCCTCAGGCTGGCGATTTCAACCGGGCGACTGTTCTTTACTTGAACGTACGCTGTTCTCACCCGGGAAGCTACGGCCGCTACAGCCTCTGCCGGATTCACCCCGTTTCTCAACACCAAATCGCTCACATGCAATATGGATTGATCTACAGAAGCCAGGGCATAGCCGACCGGCTGGTCGTTCTTCCATAAGATGCGAACATCCTCAATCTTTATCTTATCGCGCAAACGGGCGAAGGGGGTATGCCGCCAGGCAAAGCCCAGGTAATCGCCGGTGACATTTGAAAACACCCGCTCTGCGAAATCGTATCCACCAGGGCCGGCAGGCTCGGCGCGCAGGCGTGTGGGCTGGTGAGCGGTCTCCCAGCGCGCCAGCGCGGTAGCCCAGACGTTCATATCAATGTAGCCATGCCTTTGATACAGTCGGTACGCGATGCTAGAGCGACTCGTCCCCAGTGTGGAGAAGCGCAGACCCGCGTCACGCATTCGACTGTGGGCCTCTTCCAACAAAGCGGACGCAATCCCACATCCTGCATGCTGCGGGTGTGTGGAAACAGCCCATACACCGCCCACGTCCTCCCGTCCTTCCGTTGAGACCATTGGCAAACGGAAGACTCCTACCTGTCCCAACGCCACATCATCTTCCACCGCGTTGACCGTGAAGTATGGAAAATGTCGCGGGTCGGTGCGGCGGATGTGCGCGGCATGTTCGGGCGTGAGCGGAAAGTCCAACGACAGCAGGGTGAGATTTAATACCTGTAATGGGTCAACGTCGTTGTATTCCAAGATTTCCATAGTTGCGACCTTTTACGGACAGGCTGGCATTCCGATAAACAACTCCTGACTATTGCCGATGGGCCAGATGCGGATTTCCAGCCCGTCGGTGGAGACCAGGAGCTGGCAGTCCGGTGAGAAGGTGATCGTCATTCTGTTATTGATCTCATTCCAGACCAGTTCGCTATCTGAGATCCTCCACATGTACAGGGTTGTTGGGCGACCAGAGGGAGTGCGGCGGCTACCCCTCGAAAACAGCCATCATCCGCCTCTCGCCGTCGGTGGAGCGCAGCTCGACAGGCACGCCAAGTGTCCGCTCCAGACCCTCGCGCCCCCAGTCCATGATGGTCTTGAAGCTCGCCCGCACAACGCTCGACGCGAACGGGATAGGGAGGTTCATCCACCACCGGCCGGTTCGGACATCAACATTGAAATGCAGCTCCGTCCCACCGTCCACCGGGGCGAACGTCCACCTGCAGGCACCCTCCAGGTCGCCGCTCGCACGTCCGTCGAGCAGCTTCCCACCCTCGATATGAAGCATGTCGAGGTCGAACAGGAGCGTGTACGGCACCCGGCTGCGCCAGCGCTGGCGCAGGATGGTGCCGACGCCACTCTCGTCGCCACGACGCAGCACCTCGACGCTCTGGATGCCCCGCCACCAGGTCGGCCAGGCGGCGTAGTTGGCCAGAAACTCCCACACCTGGTTGGTTGCAGCCGGCGTCCACCATACAGTTAAGAAGCGATATCCAGCCACGGCCTCCTCCTCTTTGTTTTTGAGTTTCATGATATACATCCTTTCGATCCGAACTCTATGTCGGTATGGCATACACATCCAGAAAGACATTTTCATCGACAGCAATTTGCTGGTCAAGGTGAAGATGGGACAATTCCATCTCCCCTAAGGATACTGGACGATCAACTTGCCTTCCATCCCGGCTTGACGATGGCCTGAGACGGTGCAGTAGTAAGCAAATTCGCCAACCTCGCTGATTTCAAAAACCAGGTCCGTCGTTTGTCCTTTTGCTGTTACCAGGGTAGTGTGTGCACCCAAATCGGGGATGGCAAAATCATGGGGCATGCCATCGCCATTGATCAAGGTGATTTGGACTGTATCGCCCGGTTGCGCCATTAAATCCGGGTTGGTCACGCCGTCGATCTCGCCCCCGACTCCCACAAAAGTCATTCTTCCGGTATCCATCGCGGTCGTGAGCGTGAATACAACGTCAAAATCTGCCTGCGCCTTTGCTGGAGGTTGTGGCGTACAGCCTCCAGCAACCAGGGCCAGCACGGCAAGAAGTAAGAACGAGATACGAAAGATATTCATGGTCAAACTCCATATCTGCGATTAACCTGCAATAATCAGAAAGTCCAGTAGCGCGCGGTCGCCATGGTCAACATGGCAATGACCAGCATCACAAAGTCGATCTGCTCGGCGCGAGCCAGCTTCTTTTCCAGGGCCTGCATGGTGCTGATGTGCTCGGAGGTTGGTCTCCCGCCGGAAGCGCCGATCTGCTGCCCCAACGCGCCCATCTGGGCGGCGGCCGGACCGATGCCGAAATTCCCAACCAGAAAGGCGACCAGCGCGGCAAGCGAGCCGATGGTAAAGCCAATGCCAGGACCCGAAGCGATCCACGCCGCGTTGAATCCGCCAGACGAGAACCAGTACAGGATCCCCCCCGCCAGCACGGTCAGCAGGCTGGTGGTGATCATGAACACCGGGTACTTGCGCCGCTCGGCCAGGTTTTGCATGAATTCAGGGCCTGCCGGACCGATGGCTTTCACCGAAGGTTTGAAGAAGAACAGGTAGGAAATCGCTGCGCCAAACCACAGCGCTCCGGAGATGATGTGAAAGATACGAAACAGGATTATCAGGTAGGCATTCATGGTAAGTCTCCTCTTTATAAAATTGGTTTCGGTTGTTCTTATGAGCCATTAAACAACGGGATCGGCGCGGTTTGGGGCTACGGAGGTGACCCTTCCACTAACCCAAAATATGCTACAATTTTCACCAGACATAGACAGATTCCTTCCACAACCCAAAGGCAAACGAGACTTCTTCACTCATATGACCCGACTGGTGGAAAAGAATGGACGACTTGGAAATTCCGAGTTTCTTTGGCGAGTGGCTCAAGTCCCACCGTAAGGGGCTTGATTTGACCCAGGAAGAGCTGGCCAAACGCGCGGCTTGTTCGGTTGGGGCCTTGCGAAAGATCGAATCAGGGCAACGAAGGCCTTCTAAGCAACTGGCGGGCATACTGGCCGCCGCGCTCGGAATTTCAGAAGAATACAGGCCGACATTTATCCGCGTGGCGCGCGGGGAGTTGAGCCTGGAACGTCTCCGCTCCTCCGCGCTTGGCACAAAACCTGCCTCATTTACCCCCCGGCCTGCAACTCACCACCTGCCTTTCACTCCCACTCCGCTTTTAGGGCGCGAGTCCGAACTCGCGGCAATGGAAAGGATATTCAACGAATCGCAATGCCGCCTGTTGACCCTGACAGGCGTGGGTGGAATCGGCAAGACACGGTTGGGTATCGAATTCGCTTCGCGCTGGCGCGGCATGTTTCCCGACGGCGTTCATTACGTCCCGCTGGCCTCGATTAACTCGGCGGAATTGATCGCTCCTGCCATTGCAGAGGTGCTTGAGTTTTCGTTTTCGGGTCCCGCAGAGCCGAAAGAGCAGTTGTTCAATCACCTGGCGCGCGAAATGAAACGAGCCGCGCTTTTGGTCCTCGATAATTTCGAACACCTGCTGGTCCAATCTTCCACGGCGGCGGATTTGGTGGCGGAGATCCTCCGGCAGTTTTCTAGCATCAAAATCCTTTGTACCTCCCGCGAGCGGTTGAATCTGCATGGGGAATGGATCTATGAATTGCATGGCTTGCCCATACCACCGTCCGAATATGTTGATAGACTGGAAGACTACAGCGCGGCTGTTCTATTCATTCAGTGCGCGCGACGGATGAATGCGGAATTCGAATTAACGGAGGCGGATAGGCCAGCCCTGGTCCGGATCTGCCAATTGGTTGAAGGAATCCCTCTGGCGCTCGAACTCGCCGCCGCGTGGGTAGGAATGCTCTCGTGCAGGGAAATTGCCCAGGAGATCGAGTCGAGCATCGATTTTCTGACTACCTCCATGCGCGATATTCCCGAGCGCCATCGTTCGCTCAGGGCAACCTTCGACCACTCATGGCGCCTCTTATCCAGCGCAGAACGGGACACGCTAAGCCGTCTGTCCGTCTTTCACGGAGGGTTTGATCGCCTCGCGGCCGAACGGGTTGCAGGAGCGTCTCTACTGCTGCTCTCATCGCTGGTCTCCAAATCGCTGGTACGGCGCACGCAAGATGGGCGTTACGATCTGCATGAAGTGATCCGTCAATATGCACAGGCTCATCTCGATGAAGATCGACCTCGGTGTCTTGAAACCTGCGACCGGCACAGTGAGTATTACCTGCAACTTGCATTCGAATATGAAAGGAAATTGAAGAGCGCATCCCAGCAGGCGGCAATGCGTGACATGACACTTGAATTGGACAACTTGCGCGCAGCCTGGGATTGGGGGATCACGCGCGGGAAATTTGAATCCATCGGCAAGGCGGTTCGCGCATTTGGCTGGTATTTTGAGGTCGCCGGCTTGATCTATGATGGCATTGACCAATTGGAACTACTTGTCCGGGCGTTAATCGATAAGCCGCGCGACAACCAAATGAGTAAGGTACTGGGATCGACTCTTGTGCAACAGGGATTGTTGTGCTTCCGATCAGGTCAATTCGCCCGTGCGCAGGAACTATACCGGGACGCGATTAACATCCTGCGATCGGTCGATGAACCGCCGCTTCTTGCCGATGCGCTGATTTTCAGCGGCACCCTGGCGCATTTGAATGGCGATTATCTCGAAGCCAAGGAATTGATAATGGAAGGTCTATCGTACGCGCGAGCGGCAAACGATCCCTGGTTTTCCGCGTACGGGATCTATAACCTGGGACATGTTGACGTCTTAATGGGTGAATACCAAAAGGGATACGAACAGATGCAGGAGGGTCTAGAATTTTGGCGGATGCTTGGCGATCCCCATTCCATTTCACTGGGATTGAACTTTCTCGTCGAAACCCAGATCAAACTGGGGCGCTGTGAAGAGGCAATTACCTCCATGCAAGAAAGCATTGCATTATGCGAGCGGACGAAGAATCGCTGGGGGATGGGGACGGCGTATCGATACCTTGGATTGGCAACGCTGGCAACTGGTCGAATTGTCGAAGCGCAGGGCTATCTGCAAAAAAGCCTCGAGATCTTCGGTGAATATTTCAAAGGCTGGGATATTGCTCGCTCTCTAATTTATTTGGGGGATGCTGTATTCATGGCAGGCGATCTGAAGCAAGCTGAGAAAAATTATCTGGACGCCCTGCGTTTGGCCGACGAAGCGAAGTCGATCCCGGTGGCGTTGGATGCCGTTGTGAGATTGGCTCGCGTGCATATGAGTAATGGCGAGGCAGAACGGGCTTTTGAACTGGCGAGCCATGTTTTGAACCATACTGCCGTCACCCAGGATACAAGAGAAATCTCCCGGCGATTGATTCTGGAAGCAGAGGTACAAATCGCCAATGATCGAATGAGGGCGATCAAAGAGATACCATTGGATCAATCTCTGGAAACAATTGTGGAAATATGCTTAGGAAAGAGGCAGCCCGGCCAAATGGATTGAGACATCGCCTACCCCCAACATTCCCAACGGCATTGTCGTCCTACTTACCTCGACAACAAAGAACAACAAACCTCTACGCGCCAGATATAGGGGTTTGTTGTGGTTTACGCCCTTACTGTCTTACGGGTATGAACCGAGTAGGGTATACTCGGCTCATACTAAAGCAGCGAGGGAAGCATGGAAAAACAAGCGCGCCACCGTCCGCACCGGGAATATCCGGACGCCAAGCG
>Ga0105100_10000094_pt1 | contig 47596 bp, 46 predicted proteins | sample PPLLak12cMay2015_2_FD_87033 | JGI IMG/M metagenome (GOLD analysis project Ga0105100, IMG submission 87033) | Freshwater sediment microbial communities from Prairie Pothole Lake near Jamestown, North Dakota, USA - PPLs Lake P8 Core (1) Depth... | ecosystem: Environmental > Aquatic > Freshwater >... | reverse complement strand
TCACCGGCTTCGCGACGGGCATCGGCATGCTCATCACACTCGTCGGCATCCCGATCGTGTTCCTCACGATGTACCTCTCGCGCTGGATGGCCTCGGTCGAGCGCGGTCGCGCGAAGCTGTTCCTCGACACGGACGTGCGGTCGGCCTACCGGCCCGACCCACCGAGAGACACCTGGTGGCGGGTCCACGTCGCCCGGATCAGCGACCCGGCGACGTGGATCGAGGTCGGGTACCACCTGTTCATGCTGCCGTTCGGCATCGTGACGTTCACGGTCACGGTCGCGTTGTGGTCGACCGCGGTCGGGATACTGACCGCCCCGGTGTGGGCGTCGATCCCGCAGGAGCGCATCTTGATCGAGTGGCCCGATCGCGTGTGGCTCGTCCACGCGGGTCCGCTCGAGCTGACGCTCGTGGCCCTCGGCGGGCTCGTGCTCCTCTTCGTCACCCCGTGGGTCGTTCGCGCGATGGCGGCCGGGAACCGGGCCGTGGTGCGCGGGATGCTCGGCACCGACCTGGTGCAGCGGGTGCAGACGCTCACCGAGACGCGTGCGGCCGCCGTCGCACTGGCCGCCGAGGACCGCCGGCGGATCGAGCGGGACCTCCACGACGGCGTCCAGCAGCGCCTCGTCGCGCTGGCGATGGACCTCGGCCGCGCCAAGGACAAGATGGACTCGGACCCCGATCGGGCCAAGGAGCTCGTCACCGAGGCGCACGAGGAGGCGAAGCGCGCGATCACCGACGTGCGCGACCTCGCTCGAGGCATCCATCCAGCGGTGCTGACCGACCGCGGTCTCGACGCGGCGCTGTCCGCCCTGGCCGCGCGCTCGACCGTTCCGGTGACGGTGCGCGTCGACGTCGCCGTGCGCCCGCCCGCGTCGGTGGAGGCCGCCGCCTACTTCGTCGTCAGCGAGGCGCTCGCGAACGTCGCGAAGCACTCGAGGGCGAAGGCGGCGACCGTCACGGTCCGCCGCAGCGACGACCGGCTCACGATCCAGGTCCAGGACGACGGCGTCGGCGGCGCCAGCGTCGTCGGGGGCTCGGGGCTGGCCGGGCTGCGCGACCGCGTGCAGGCGCTCGACGGCGAGCTCCACCGGCTCTCGCCGGAGGGAGGGCCGACCGTTCTCATGGCGGAGATCCCGTGCACGTCGTGATCGCCGAGGACGCGGTCCTCCTCCGCGAGGGGCTCGTGCGGCTCCTCGCGGACGAGGGCCACGAGGTCACCGCGGCGGTGGGCGACGCGCTCGCTCTGGTCGAGGCCGTCGCGAAGGATCGTCCCGACGTCTGCATCGTCGACGTCCGCATGCCGCCGAGCTTCACGGACGAGGGGCTGCGCGCGGCGATCGAGATCCGCTCGCGGTGGCCCGGCACGCCGGTGCTCGTCCTGTCCCAGTACGTCGAGGAGCGCTACGCGACCGAGCTGCTCTCGGGCGACACGAGCGGCGTCGGGTACCTGCTCAAGGACCGCGTCGCCGACGTGCGCGAGTTCCTCGACGCGCTCGGACGCGTCGCGGAGGGCGGGACCGCGCTCGACCCGGAGGTGGTGGCGCAGCTCCTCGCGCGCGCGAAGCGTCATCCACACGACGAGCTCACGCCGCGCGAGCGCGAGGTCCTCGCGCTCATGGCCGAGGGCATGTCGAACGCGGGCATCGCGGCGCGCCTGGTGGTCACCGAGGGCGCCGTCGAGAAGCACATCTCGAGCATCTTCACGAAGCTCGGACTGCAACCCACCGAGCAGGTGCACCGCCGGGTCCTCGCCGTCCTCACGTACCTCGAGGGACGCTAGCCGCGCACGGGCCGGGCCTCCGCACGACGCCCGGTCCCTCGCTCGGGGGGCCGTCCGACCGGCCCCGTCCCCACCCGAGGACCCACGATGGGGGAGCGGGCAACGTGGAGGTGACGTCCTGATCGAGCCGTGCGGATCCTTCGGTCGGTGGCACCGGTGGCACACGATCGAGGTCGTCGCCGACCGGCGCGACGAGCGCACGGGTCACGCGATCCGCATGATGCGCTGCGAGCGGTGCGGCGCGCTCTCGTGGCGGTGGGCTCCGGTGCCCGATCACTCGGGGGTGACCCGCACGGACGAGCCGACGCCCGGGCCCGCCGGGCCCGGCGCCGCGCCGCGGAGGACCACACCGCCGTGACCCGCTAGCCTGCCCCCGTGGACGAGCCCCTCCTGCGGCGGATCGACACCTACCTGGACGCCGTGCCCAGGCCGGCGAGCCGGGTCGAGTCCCTCGGGCCCTTCACGCTGTTCGTGACCGAGGGCCCCGGGCCCCCGTACTACGCGCGTCCGACCCCGGGCGCGGCGACCTTCACCGCCGACGACGTCCGGGCGGTCCGCGCTCGGCAGCGAGAGTTCGGCGTGCCCGAGGCGTTCGAGTGGGTGGTCGAGCTCGCCCCCGGCGTCGAGACGGCGGCTCGGGCGGCGGGCCTCGAGGTGGTCCGCCACCCGCTCCTGCACCTGCCGGTGCCGCGGTTCCGTCCGATCGACCCACCCGCGGGCGTGCAGGTCGAGCTCGTCTCGCCGGACGACGACCTCGCCGCGATCCACGCGGTCGCGACGGTGGCCTTCTCGAACCCGGGGACCGGTGTGTCGCCCGCGAGCCACGACGAGGCGGCGCGGGCGGCGGCCGCGCTCCCGCCGGTCGCGCTCGAGGCCGCCCGCGACCGGATGCGACGCGGGCTCACCGTGACGGCCGTCGCGCTCGACGGCGACCGGCCGGTCGCCGTCGGGAGCCACCAGCCCGTGGGGGACACGACCGAGATCGTCGGCGTGGGAACGCTCCCGGCGTTCCGCCGGAGGGGTCTCGGCGCCGCCGTCACGTCGCTCCTCGTATGGGACGCGCTGACGAACGGGACCCGGACCGTGTTCCTGTCGGCGGGCGACGAGGACATCGCGCGGGTGTACGTGCGCCTCGGCTTCCGGCGTGTCGGCACGGCCGGCGCCGCCGAGCCCACCCGCCCCTGACGCCGGATCAGCCGGCGGCCGCGGCCACGCCGAGCTGGTGGGCCATCGCCCAGCCGTCGGTCAGGCCCCAGTGCTCCACGATCCGGCCGCCGTGCACTCGCACGAGGTCGAAGCCGTCGATCGAGATCGGCCGGCCCGTGGGGGGCATCCCGAGGAGCGGCCCGAGGTTCGTCCCGGTGATGCGCTCGCGGATCGCGACCTTCTCCCCCTCGGTCACGACATCCTCGATCCGGACGTGGTAGTCGGGGAACGCCGACCGGAGCTCGGTCAGCCACGCGCGCAGGTCGCTGCGCATCTCCCCGGTCGAGATCGGGAGCGGCTCGTGCTCGACCGCGTCCTCCGCGACGAGATCCTCGATCAGATCGAGCCGCCCGTGGTTCAGCACCTCCTCGAGCAGTCGCCGAGCGACCGACTCCGGGGCCTCGGATGCCCCTTCCATGTCCTCACCTCCGGCACGGCGCGGGATCCATCGACAGCCTGCGGCAGGCGCGCGGCGAGGACCAAGGTCCATCGTCCCTGCCTCGACGGGATGCCCGGGGCTGCCCGGGCGAGGGCTCGGCCCTGCTCGGCAGAGCCTCAGCCAAGCTCGGCGAGGAGCTGCGCCTCGCGCTCCGGCGAGATCCCGGCCTTCAGGGGCGGCAGGCCGCGATCTCGATCCCACGCGAGCGTGTCGGCGATCGTCTCCTCGGCCGGCCGGTTCACCAGACCGTCCGCGCGCGCCCTCGACGCGTCCATGACGACCCGTCCGTACTCACCGCCGTCCCACATCGGGAACAGCTCGTCGAGGCGCCGCTGCCGCACCTCGTCCTCGGGGACCCACACGACCCGCGTCGTCGCGCCGGCGACGCGGGCGCAGGCCTCGAGGAGCGCCGCGAGTGTGCGGGGCGGCCCGTCGGCGTTGAACGCCCCGGACGCCCCGCGCTCGAGCGCCCCGACCACGAAGCCGCCGAGATCCCGCGCGTCGACGAACTGGACGCCGTCCTCGCCGCTCCCGGGCGCGAGCATCGTGCCGCCCAGCGAGCACCGCCGGACCCAGGAGGTGAAGCGGTCGGTCTTGTCGTGCGGCCCCACCACGTACCCCGGCCGCACGACGAGCGCTCGGTCGCCGTAGACCGTCCGCACGACCCGTTCGCACAGGACCTTCAGCGGTCCGTACCAGCCCCACTCCCCCTCTGCGGCCGCGAGCGTCGCGAGCGGAGAATCCTCGGTCACGACCGCGGGGAGCGGGTCCGCGTAGACGGACTCGGTAGAGATGAAGCAGTAGCGGTCCACAGCCTCGGCGAGCGCGTCTGCCGAGCGCCGGACGATCCTGGGCGCGTAGCCGCACACGTCGACCGCCGCGTCCCAGCGCCGTCCCACGAGGACCCCGAGGTCGCCGTCTCGATCGCCGTGCACGTGCTCGACGTCCGGCAGGTCCGGGGGCTCGGTCACGCCGCGATGGAACACGGTCACCTCGTGCCCCCCCGCCAGCGCCTGCTCGAGCACGTGGCGTCCGACGAACTCCGTCCCGCCGATCAACAGGACCCGCATGTCCGGACCCTACCGCGCGCGGATCCGGCCCGGACCCGCTTCCGGCGGGGCGCACTATCCTTCTCCGATGGCCCTCGCCCGGATCGTCGAACCCGCGGAGCCGCTCCTCGCCCCGGTGATCGTCACGGCCTTCGACGGCTGGGTGGACGCGGCGAGCGCCTCCACCGCCGCCGCCGAGCGTATCGCCGGCGAAGGGGCCGCGATCGCGACGTTCGACCCGGATCACCTGTACGACTACAGGTCGCGCCGACCGGTGCTCGACATCGTCGACGGGACGCTCGCCGAGCTCTCCTGGCCGGAGCTCACGATCCGGCGCTCGACGACGGACGGCCGCGACCTGCTGGTCTTCACGGGTCCCGAGCCCGACTTCCGGTGGCGCGAGATCGGTCAGGAGGTGGTCGACCTCGCCCTTCGCCTAGGCGTCGTCGAGTGGATGAGCCTCGGCGCGATCCCCGCCGCGGTCCCTCACACGCGCGCCGTCCCGATCCTCGCGACGGCCTCCAAGCAGGGGCTCCTCCGCGACGACGAGCGCCAGGGCCCCGATGGGCTCCTGCGCGTCCCGTCCGCCTGCCTGAACGCGGTCGAGATGCGCTTCGTCGAGAGCGGGATCCCGACCGTCGGCTTCTACGCCCAGGTCCCCCACTACGTCGGCGGCAGCTTCCCCGCCGCGACGATCGGGCTCCTCGAGCACGCGGGGCGCCACCTGGGGGTCACGTTCGCGCTGGGGGACCTCCCCGACGAGGCCGCGGCCACGCGGGCGCGCATCGACGCTGCCGTCCAGGACGACGAGGACTCGCGCGCGTACGTCGCCAGGCTCGAGGCGATGGCCGGCGACATCGCGCTCCCCTCGGGCGACGAGCTCGCGACGGAGATCGAGCGCTTCCTCCGCGGCCAGACCGGCGGCGAGCACGGTCCCGGCCGGCGCTGAGCGGACCGGCCGGCGCTGAGCGGACCGGCCGGCGCTGTGCGGACCCGCCGACCTCGCCGACCGGCGCCACGAGGACGTCGCCGCGGGGGACCTTCGACCCTGCCGCGGTCGCTCGCGCGGGCCGAACGTGGGGGTGGAGGTGAGGACGGTGAGGCGTGACTTCCTCCTGTATGGCGGAGCGATCCTCCTGTTCGGCGGCGTCGTGCTGTGGGCGACCGACGCCTCGTGGGAGGTGGTCCTCGTCGCCGGCGTCATCGCGATCGCGCTCCTGGGAGTGGTCGCGCTGCTCGCGCGGCCGGCCCCGAGGCTCCTCCTCGTCGGCGAACGGGCCGAGGAGGACCTCCGGGCGCTGCATCGCGAGCTCCGTGACGACGGGTTCTTCCTCGAGACGTGCCCGGGCCCCGGCAACTCGGCGTGCCCGGTGATCTCGGGACGGCCGTGCCCCGCGCACGGGGACCCGGTCGCGGCGGTCGTGATCCGTCACCCCGGCGAGGTCGAGGCCCTCGCGCCGTGCGGCGAGGCGTTCAAGATCCCCGAGCTCGCCGTGGAGGAGGACTCGGACCGCGCGCCCGAGTTCGTCGGGCGCTACGGCCGGGTGGGTCTCGAGCGCGGCCCCGAGGCCGTCACCGAGGCGCTCGACCGGCTGCTCGAGGGCGCGCCGGCCTGAGAGCTCCGAACCGGCAGCGCCGCAGACGCTCGCGGCTAGGATGTGGGGCCATGACCGAGCGCGGGACCCCACCGAGCGAGCGCACGCGCGTCCGCCGCCTGCCCGAGCGCGGCGCGTACGACCGCGCGACGATCGACGCGATCGTCGACGAGGCGCTGATCTGCCACCTCGCCTGGGTCACCGACGAAGGCCATCCGAGGATGATCCCGACGATCCACGCGCGGGTCGGCGACACGCTGTACGTGCACGGCTCGACCGCGAGCCGCACGCTCCGGAGCGTGAAGGAGGGTCGCGAGGTCTGCGTCGAGATCACGCTGCTCGACGGTCTCGTCCTCGCCAGGAGCGCGTTCCACCACTCGATGAACTATCGCTCGGTCGTGGTGTACGGCCATCCCCGGGAGGTCGCCGACCCGCAGGAGAAGGACCTCGCCCAGCGCGCGCTCGTCGACCACGTCGCGCACGGCCGGGCGGCGGAGGCCCGCATGCCGAACCAGCGCGAGCTGGACCAGACGACGATCGTCGCGATCGCGCTCGACGAGGTCTCGGCGAAGGTCCGCACGGGCCCGCCGAAAGACGACGAGGAGGATCTCGATCTGCCGGTCTGGGCCGGTGTGCTCCCGCTCCGCGTGGTCCCGGGCGACCCGGTGCCGGCGCCGGACCTGCGCGACGCCCCTCCGGTCCCGGGGTACGTCGCCGAGTACCGACGCTAGCGGCCGGCGACGTATGACCCTCGGCAGGTGTCGGGGTGCCGTTTGACAGCTGACGTCCCTCGGCGGTAGATATATCGGAGCGATATATACACTCGATATATCGGAACGCAACACCGAGGGGAAGGAACGCACCGAACGATGCTGGAACTCGCGATCCTCGGCCTGCTCAAGGAGCGGTCGATGCACGGCTACCAGCTCTCGAAGCGGCTCACCGACACGCTCGGCGGCTTCTGGCGGGTCTCGTACGGATCCCTGTACCCGTCGCTGAAGCGCCTCGAGCGTCAGGGCGCGGTCGAGCAGGTCTTCGACGAGGTCACCGTCGGCCGCCGCAAGAACGTGTACCGGATCACCGAGAAGGGCGAGGCCCTGTTCCTCGAGCTGCTCGAGGAGGGTGGGCACGAAACCTCGACCGAGGACAACCGCTTCCGCGTCCGACTCGCCTTCTTCAGGTACCTCGCTCCCGACGCCCGGATCAGGCTCCTCGAACGCCGGCGCACCTATCTGGAGGACCGGCTCTCCACGATCCAGGCCTCGCTCGCGACGACCCGTGAGCGGTTCGACACGTACACGCTGTCGCTCATGCAGCACGGCCGCGAGAGCACGGAGCAGGACATCGCCTGGCTCGACGGCCTGATCGCGGCCGAGCGCCGGCAGAGCCCCACCACCTCGACCATGGCTTCGAAGCGCCGCGAGGGACGCGCGCTTCGCAGAAAGGAGCGCACCACATGAGCAAGGTCCGTCTCGCGATCGTCGGCGTGGGCAACTGCGCGTCGTCGCTCGTGCAGGGTCTGGAGTACTACGAGGACGCCGACCCGCAGGACGCGGTCCCGGGTCTCATGCACGTGGACCTCGGCGGCTACCACATCCGCGACGTGGAGCTCGTCGCCGCGTTCGACGTCGACGCGAAGAAGGTCGGCAAGGACATCGCCGAGGCCATCTTCACCGAGCCGAACAACACGATCCGCTTCTCGGACGTGCCGCCGACCGGCGTGTCGGTGCAGCGGGGTCCGACCCTCGACGGGCTCGGCAAGTACTACCGCGAGGTGATCGACGAGTCCGACCGCCCCGAGGTCGACGTCGCGCAGGCGCTCCGCGAGGCCGAGGCCGACGTGGTGGTGTGCTACCTGCCGGTCGGCTCGGAGCAGGCGGCGAAGCACTACGCGCAGGCGGCGCTCGACGCCGGTGTCGCGTTCGTGAACTGCCTGCCGGTGTTCATCGCGAGCGACCAGACATGGGCCCGCAGGTTCGTGGACGCCGGCCTGCCGATCGTCGGCGACGACATCAAGAGCCAGGTCGGGGCGACGATCACCCACCGGGTGCTCACGAAGCTGTTCGAGGACCGGGGCGTGAAGCTCGACCGGACGTACCAGCTGAACTTCGGCGGCAACATGGACTTCATGAACATGCTCGAGCGCGAGCGCCTCGTCTCGAAGAAGATCTCGAAGACGCAGTCGGTCCAGAGCCAGATGCGCAAGGAGCTCGACAAGCACGACATCCACATCGGGCCGTCCGACCACGTGCCGTGGCTGGACGACCGCAAGTGGGCGCAGATCCGCCTGGAGGGACGGGCGTTCGGCGACGTCCCGCTGAGCATCGAGATGAAGCTCGAGGTGTGGGACAGCCCGAACTCGGCGGGCATCGTGATCGACGCGATCCGCTGCGCGAAGCTCGCGCGCGACAGGGGCCAGGCCGGTCCGCTCATCGGGCCGAGCGCCTACTTCATGAAGTCGCCGCCCGTGCAGTTCAGCGACGAGGCCGCCCACGAGATGGTGGAGGAGTTCATCCTGGGCAACGGCGCCAGCAAGGCGGCCGACTGGACGGCGTTCTTCGACATCCAGCGCGCGTAGGCGCACGTGAGGCGCGGTGGGCCGGGGCGCTGCCCCGGCCCTTCCGTTTCTGGGACCATTCCCGTCGGTATGAGCGTCCCGCCGCCACCGACCTTCTCGAACGACGAGGAGTACGAGAGGTCCCTCACGGACCCGGGGTTCTGGGAGCCGTACGCGAAGGCCGCGCTCCGGCTCTCGGGGCTGCCCGACGAGGGGGAGGTGCGGATCCGCTTCCCCACGACCCACGTCGCGGCCCTCGTGAACGACGCGTACCTCGTCAAGCTCCACTACGAGGACTGGTTCGGAGAGGACTGCTTCCAGACCGAGCGCGAGGCCTACACGCTCCTGTCCCGCGCCGAGCTGCCGATCCCCGAGCTCCTGGCCGAGGGCGCCCTGTACGACGACGGCTGGCGCTGGCCGTTCCTCGCGATGACGGCGATGCACGGGCGCTCGCTCCGCGACCTGGACGGGACCGCGACCCGCGAGGATCTCGAGCGCGTCGCCGACTGGCTCGGCTCGACCCTGAAGCGCCTCCACGGCGTCCCGACGAAGGACGGCGAGCGCATCTCGCAGGAGATCTACGTCGACATGATCCAGGTGCGGGAGCAACGGTGCCACCGCGACCACGAGCAGTGGGGCTCGCTCCCCGCACGCCTGCAGGAGGGGGTCCGGGACTACGTGTGGGACGCCCGCAAGCTCATCGACCCCGAGCGCGAGACGCCGGTGTTCATCCACGGCGACCTCCACGCGGGCAACGTGTTCGTCGACGGGGAGGCCAGCGCCCTCGAGCCGACGGGCATCGTCGACTTCAACGACGCGTACGAGGGCGACCCGCACTACGACCTGGTGGCCGTCCACACCAGGACGTTCGGCGCCGACAAGGGTCTGCTCCGACGGTTCCTCGACGCGTACGGCTGGCAGGACCTCGGGCGGCAGTGGCCGAAGCGGATGCTCGCCCTGACGCTCGCGCACGACCTGGACATGATCAGACCGCTCGCCGAACGCTACCCCGAGGCGCTCGACCAGGTCGCGACGCTGGACGAGCTCGCGACGCTGCTGTGGGACCTGGAGGCCGCTGGGCTCACCGGTTCCGCCTCCGGCGCCTGATCGGGTAGGAGCGGCAGCGGTCGAGGAGGAAGGAGCGCGCATGCGCACGTCTCGCCTGAACCCCGATACCGTCGCCCCTCCGATCGGGAGCTACTCGCACGCGGTGCGCGTGGGATCGGGCGACGCGATCTGGATCTACGTCTCGGGACAGGTCGCCCAGGGGCCCGACGGGAAGCTCGTCGGCGAGGGCGACCTGCGCGCACAGACGGAGCAGGTCTTCGAGAACCTGGCCCGAGTGCTCGAGGCCAACGGGGCGACCTTCGCCGACGTGGTGAAGATCACGACCTACGTCACGACGCTGGACGACCTCGCCGGCATGCGGGAGGTGCGGGCCCGGCACATCCCGTCCGAGCCGCCGGCGAGCACGTCCGTGCAGGTGACCGCCCTGTTCCTCCCCGGGGCGCTGATCGAGGTCGACCTGGTCGCCGCGATCCCCGCCGCCTGAGGAGCGTCCGGACGCACCTCCGGGCGCCTACCATCGCACCGTGAAGGGGACGCTCGAGCGCGCCCGCGACGCCCTGCGGAGCCGGGACTTCCGGCGCCTGTTCGCGATCCGACTCGTCTCGCAGTCGGCGGACGGGCTGTTCCAGGCGGCGCTCGTGGCCTCCGTGGTGTTCAACCCGGATCAGCAGAGCACGATCGCCGGCTTCGCGGTCGCCACCGCCGTGATCTCGCTGCCGTTCTCGCTGCTCGGCCCCTTCACCGGCGTCTTCATCGACCGGTGGTCGCGCCGCCGCATCCTCGTCGTCGCGCCGTGGCTGCGGGCGGCCCCCGCGCTGCTCGCGCTCCTCCACCCGACGGACCAGGCGGTGCTCTTCTACGCGGGCGTCCTGTGGGTCCTGTCCGTGAACCGCTTCTACCTCGCGACGGCGGTCGCCGTCGTGCCGCGCCTCGTGCCGACCGAAGACCTCCTGATGGCGAACTCGATGTCGATCGTCGGCGGCACGGTCTCGCTCCTCGCGGGCGTGTTCGTCGGGGGGTGGGTGGTCGAGCTGGCTGGGCGTAACGCGCCGGTCGTGATCGTCGCGGGGGCGATGTGGCTGATCGCCTCGGGCATCGCGCGACGGATCACAACGCCCCTCGTCCCCCACACGCTGCCGGAGGCCCCCATGCGCGACGAGCTCCAGCGCATCGTGCGCGAGTTCGCCGACGGCGCCCGCCGGCTGGTCCGAACGCCGAGAGCGCTCGGCCCGATCACCTCGATCACGCTGGACCAGTTCGGGCAGGGCATCGTCCTCGTGCTCTCGCTCTACTTCTTCCGCGACTGGTTCCAAGGGGGGGTCGGGTCGTTCTCGAACCTGATCGGGGCGGGCGGCGTGGGCGTACTGCTCGGGATCCTCACCGTCGGCAAGCTCGAGGAACGCTGGCCGAAAGAGCGGATCGTGTCCCAGGCGTTCCTCGCCGGCGGGGTAGTCCTCGTCGCGGTCTCCACCTACGTCACGGGGTGGAGCGTGCTGGTCGCGAGCTTCTTCGTCGGGCTGACGTTCGCCTGGAAGAAGGTACCGGTGGACACTCTGGTCCAGGAGGCGGTGCCGGACGGGTACCGCGGCCGCGTGTTCTCCGTCTACGACGTCGCCTACAACGTCTCGCGCGTGATCGCGGCGTTCGTCGTGATCCCGCTCGTGCCCGCGCTCGGCGAGGAGTTGACCGTCGCCCTCATCGGCGTCGCCTTCCTCCTGTACAGCCCGGTCCTGCCCAGGTGGCTCGCCCGCGCCCCCGAGATCACCCTGCGCTTCTACGAGGGCGCGCGGGCCGAGGAGGTCCCCCGAGCGCTGGTCTGGGGTGGCGTCGAGGAGGGCGTCGAGGTGCAGCGCGAGTGGCTCGAGGAGGGCGTCGACGGGCAGCGGCGGCGGTGCTTCCGGCTGATCCTCGAGGACGGCACGGTCCTGCAGGTCTCGCGGCCGGAGCCGGACGGCGACTGGCGGCTGGACCGGGAGCTTTCCTAGGCGGCCTGGACCTCGAGATCCTCCTCGACCTCGATCGCCGGACTCCGGCGGAGCGTCCGGAGCCCCGCGATCCCGACGGCGAGCGCGACGAGCCCCCCGACCGCGAACGCCCATCGCGGCCCGAACCACTCCGCCGTCCAGCCCGCGAGCGGCGCACCCACGGGCGTGCCGCCGAGGAACACGACCGAGTACAGGGCCATGACCCGTCCCCGCATCTCGGGGCGCGAGGTCAGCTGCAGCGTCGTGTTCGCGGTGATCATGAAGACGATGCTCACGAGGCCGAGGACCACCTGGACGGCCAGCTCGGCGCCGAGGTTCGGCATCACGGCCGCGACCACGCTCACGAGGCCAAGCCCCGCGGCGGCGGTCATCAGCCGCGCCGGGTTCGGCCTCGCGCCGCGAGCCATCGCGAGCGCCCCGACGAGCGACCCGATCCCCATGAACGACAGCAGGGCTCCGAGCGTCCCGGCATCGCCGAGGAACACGTCCTCGGCCATGAGCGGCATGAGCACGGAGACGTTGAACGAGAACGTGAAGATGACGGCGCTGACGATCAGCGGCGTCCGCAGCTCCGGGGTCGCCCAGACGTAGCGCATCCCCTCCCGCAACGCGCCGGGGCCGCGGGGCGCCCGGATCCGGTGCAGGTCCTCCTGCCGCATCGCCAGGAGGCTGGCGATCACGGCCAGGAACGAGACCCCGTTCACGAGGAAGCAGACCTCCAGGCCGGCCCCCGCGATGAGCAGTCCGGCCACCGCCGGCCCGACGATCCGGGTCCCGGTCATCACGGCGCTGTTCAGGCTCACGGCGTTCGTGAGGTGCTCGGCGTCCACCATCTCGGCGAAGAAGCTGTGCCGCGCGGGGTTGTCCACGGCCGTCACGACCCCCTGGAGGAACGAGAGCGCGTAGACCATCCACAGCTCGACCACGTCAGAGGCCACGAGGGCCCAGAGCGCGAGGGCCAGCACCGCGAAGGCCGTCTGGCTCCACAGCAGGATCCGGCGCTTGTCGTGCCGGTCCGCCAGGACCCCCGCCCAGGCGCCGAACAGCAGGATCGGCGCGAAGCTGAGCGCCGTCACCACGCCGAGCGCGACCCCGCTGCCCGTCAGCTGTAGCACGAGCCACGACGAGGCCACGTACTGCACCCACGTGCCGGTGACCGAGACGGCCTGGCCGGTGAAGAACAGGCGGAAGTTGCGCGAGTGGTGCACCGCGTGGAAGGTGCGGTGCACCGCAAGACCCACGTTCGTCACCGCCCACCTCCGACGAGCCGCGTGAGGATCTCGGCGGCACGGTCGAGGGTGGCGAGCTCGCGAGGCTCCAGGCGGCGGAGCTCCCGCGAGAGGTACTCCTCCTTGCGCCGACGGCTGCGGTGCAGGAGCTTGACCCCGTCCGGCGTGACCTGCAGCCAGGCGACGCGTCGGTCGGTCGGGTCGACCTCGCGCGTCACGAGGCCCGCCTCCACGAGGCCGGCGACGGTCCGGGTCATGCTCGGCGGCTGGACCTGCTCGGCAGCGCACAGCTCGCTCATCGTCATGGGGCCGGCGCGTTCGATCGTCGAGAGCGCAACCAGCTGCGAGGGGCTGATGCCGGGCTCGGCCTCCTGACGGAGCTTGCGCGCCAGGCGCGTCACGCCCAGGCGCAGCTGCGAGGCGAGCTCGGTCGTGTCGATCGTCGCGGTGGTCATGTCCCCGATGATACTTCGCAACGCTAATTAGCGTCACGAACTTTCTGTGGGAAGTGGCTCCTGATCGGCCCGGGCGGTACGCTGCCCGAAGCGATGCCCGTCCGCAGACCAGCCGTCGCGCTCCTCATCGTCCTCGCGATCCTCGCCGCGGCCTGCGGGGAGGACGGAACGACCCCGGGGTCCCCCACCGGGTCCGGCGGCGTGACGGCCTCGGCCACGCCGGAGCCGACCGCGAGCGAGACCGAGGCCCCCGAGCCCTCCGAGACCGGGAGCCCGACCCCTGCGGCCGCGCTCGAGGACGGCCGGCACTTCGGATACATCCGCTCGATCGACGTCGAGGCCCAGACGATGCGGTTCGATCTGGCGTACTTCCTCACGGGCGAGGAGGCGAACGATGCCGCCGCCGAGCACGGGGACGAGGTGCCGGTCCCGAACGACTACTACATCGTGAACGACAACCCACGCCTCCGGACGCTCGACGTGGACCCCGGCGTCGAGGTATGGGTGATCGACTGGGCGGACTGCTGCAACCTGGTCGAGGGCGAGATCCAGCCCTTCGTCGACGCATTCGGGACCCGGCACCATCCATGGGACGCCCTCTACCAGGGCCGGCGGGCGCCCTACTGGGTCACGGTCCGGGACGGGACGGTCGTCGAGATCGAGGTGCAGTACCTGCCGTGACGCGAGCTGCGAGCGCCGTCCTCGCGCTCGCTTTGCTCGTCGCCGCGTGCACGTCCGCCGCCGACCCACCCCCGAGACGATCGGTCGATCCTGCGACCACGAGCCCGAGCCCGCCCGAGGTCTCGGTTCCCCCGACCCCGCCCCCCGAGGGCCCGGAGGGGGACGATCCGTTCGCCGCCCAGCGGACGCGCTTCGCCGGCCGGGTAATCGACCCCCTGCCTCCCTCGCTGCAGTACGAGATGCGGGGCGAGACGTGGGAGCCAGGCTGCCCGGTGCCGCTCGGGGACCTCGCCCTGCTGCGGTTCAACTACTGGGGGTTCGACGGCGAGGTGGAACGCGGCCCGATGGTCGTGAACGCCGCGGTCGCCGAGGACGTGCTCGGCGTGTTCCGGGAGCTGTTCCAGGCGAGGTTCCCGATCCGTCGCGTCCTCCTCGCGAAGCGGTTCCGCCCGAACGCCGACCCGGACTCGCGCGGCAGCGTCACCGCCTCGTTCAACTGCCGGCCGGTCGTGACCCCGGACGGGCCGGGCGACACCTTCTCGCAGCACTCGTACGGGCTCGCCGTCGACATCAACTCCCTCCAGAACCCGTACGTGCGCGAGGACGGCTTCGTCCGGAACCGGTTCGCGCGCCCGTACGTGGATCGCTCCCAGGACCTGCCGGGGATGATCCACCAGGGCGATGTCGTGGTCCGCGCGTTCGCCGCGATCGGCTGGGAGTGGGGCGGCGACTGGAGCAGCGGCAAGGACTACATGCACTTCTCGCTCGCGAACCGCTGACTCGTCGACATCGCCCCGCGCGCGCTGTTACCGGGGATCAACGACCCCACCACCGCACAGGAGTCCATGGTCCACATCGGGAGCTTGCTGCGAGGACTGCTGTCCTGCGACCTCCCGCCCGCCGTCATCGAGGGGTCGCACGGCCGCCGGGTGGAGCGGCCCCAGGACCCGACGCACGACGACTTCGTGAACGTGGCCTTCGATCAGATCCGCGTCGCCGGCGCGCGGCAGCCGTCCGTGTGCATCGCGCTGCTCGAGGTGATCGGCGACCTCGTCGCGGAGCTCGAGCGCTCCAAGAACCGGAACGGGCTGGCGGCGCTCCGGCGACAGGCTCGACTGGTGATCGCGGGGGTCGTGGCGAGCGATGCCCTGACGGAGGACAAGGAGCGGGTCGGGGAGGTCGCACGCATGCGGGGTCTGGCGATCTTCGCCCGAGGAGTGAGGGTGGTCCCAGGCCTCGCGGGGGCAGACGACCCTGGAGGCCGGAGAGGCGCCGGCGCACGATGCTCACGACGTTCGCGCTCCGACTCGAGCCGGGCGCCACCGGGGGCGTCACGCGGACCGGGAGCTCGCGCGGCGCCCCCGCCAACGTCCACGGGACTGGACGCGCGTCCCAGCGTCCCATCAGATGAACAGGGAGACGGCAGCCTCTCGCATCTCGAGGATCGCCGTCGCCGCCCCGATCGGCTCCTCGAGCCCGTCGATCAGGTCCTCGCGCTTCAGGCCGAGCAGGTCCATCGTCATCTGGCACGGGATCAGACGGACGCCGAGGTCCATCGACAGCGCCATGAGCTCCTCGGGCTTCGCGACCTGCCGCTGGTCCGCGAACCGCTTGAACATCGCGGGACCCGCGCCGCCGAGGTGGTACCGCGAGAGCTTCGCGCGCTGTGCCGAGCCCGGGTTCACGACCGACATCATCTTCTGCATCCAGCTCTCACCCGTGATGCGCACGTCCGGCTTCACGATCGCGAACAGGCCCCAGAAGGTGAAGAAGACGCTCGCGTCCATGCCGCTCGCCGCCGCGGTGCTGGCCAGGATCGTCGTCGGCCAGATGCGGTCCAGGTCGCCGCCCCACGCGATGATCGTGAGCTTGTTCTTCTTCTGGATCTGCGCGGCGTCGGACACCTCGAGCGCCTGGACACGCGCGAGCAGGTCGGCCAGCTGGAGCGTCGTGTCGGCGTCGGTCTCGGTCAGGCTCACGGTGATCCTCCTCAGGCCTTGCGGACGACGTACCGGAACTCGCCCTGGTGCTCGCGCGCCTCGACGAGCTCGTTGCCGGTCAGCGTGGCCCACGAGGGCACGTCCGACCTGGAGCCCGGATCGGTGGCGAGCAGCTCGAGCAGGTCACCTGGCTCGGCGTCCTTGAGCACGCGCGCGAGCGCGACGAGCGGTCCGGGGCACGACTGACCCCGGGCGTCGACGGTGGTGACGATGAGATCGGCGGAGACGTCGGTCACGAGGAACCTCCGGAACGTGGATGCGAGGAGCACGGATGTCGGGTGAGGTGGGTGCCGGGCGGGCGTTATCGGCCGCCGCCGGGCACCGTCGGACAGCAGCATCGGCAGGGGATCATCGCTCCCACGAGCCCGCGGCACCGCGTCCGGATCATTGCAGTTGCAAATGCTACCGCAACGGTGCAGTTCGGGGCAAGACACGCACGCACCCGCCGATGCGTGCGTGGGAGACGGGTGCCGGGGGCCGGTTGCGGCGCACGCCCGCATGCTGTTCCGGGCCCCTCGCGACGTGTATGGTCGCCTCATGCGGGCCCGTGCTTCCGTACCGAGGGCCGCGGCCGCGGCGCTCGGCCTCGCGCTCCTCGCGCTCGGCCTCACCGGTCCGGTCGCATCCGCGGTCGCGACGTGCAGCTTCAACGGGGGGACCAACACCGTCACGGTGACGCTCACGAACGGCGCCGTCGCCGTCCTGTCCCGACGGGGCACGGCGATCGCGCTCGACGGCGCCGCGTGCGACACCGCGACGGTCGACAACACGGACACGGTCGTGGTCGACGGCTCGGCGGCCGATCCGGACGACCTCACGATCGACCTCTCGGGCGGGCCGTTCGCACCCGGCGCGACCTCCGAGACGGAGGGCGACGACGAGATCGAGTTCGCGGTGGACCTGCCTGGCGGGGGCGACCTCCGCATCTCGGGCCGCGACGGGAGCGATCACCTCACGCTCGGCCAGGCGGGCGCGAACCTGAACGCTGATGAGAGCCCGGGCGACGCCGATGTCGTCCTCACCGGGTCCGCCCGGTGGGAGCTCGCGGGGCTCCTGGGCAACGACCACCTCTCGGTCGCCGGCGGCGGCGGGACCGGTGCGGCCATGAGCGACACCACCGTGGTGGGCGGAACCGGCGACGACACCATCATCGCGACGATCGACGGTTGCGTGATCGCCGGCGAGGGCGGGGTCGACACGCTGGACTACTCGGGCGCGCCGGCGGGCGTGCGGGTCGACCTGTCCAAGGGCGTGGCCCGCCGGACCGGGGTGGATCCGGACACGCTCACGGGCATCGAGAACGTCGTCGGCACCCCGCAGGGCGACCGGCTGATCGGCGACGAGGAGGCGAACGAGCTCCGCGGCGGTGGGGGGCCCGACACGCTGGACGGCCACAAGGGCTCGGACGACCTGTTCGGCGGCAAGGGCAAGGACACCGTCGCCTTCGCCTTCGCGGGGCAGGGGGTGACGGTGGATCTGAAGAAGGGGACCGCCTCGGGGAACGGTTCCGACACCCTCAGCGGCATCGAGAACGTTAAGGGATCGAAGCAGAACGACGTGATCGTGGGCAGCCCGGAGGCGAACGAGCTCCGCGGCGGCGCGGGTGGCGACGCGATCCGGGGCAACGCCGGGAAGGACTTCGTCGCCGGCGCCGAGGGGAACGACTCCCTGCTCGGCGGCGCCGACCGCGACCGGGTCGAGGGCGGCCGCGGCAAGGATCAGCTGAACGGCGGCCAGGGCAGGGACACGTGCGTCCCCGGCCCCGACCCCGATTCCTGGACGGCCTGCGAGGTCGTCAAGCTCTGAGTCGCCGGGGACCGGCCACCAGCCCGCGTCGGGACGGCGGCCAGTAAACGAGTCGCACCCTGGCCTTGATCTGGTCCGCGCGCACGGCTCCGTGCTGACGGCTGTCCGTCGAGCGGGGCGGGTTGTCCCCCTCGACCCAGTACTCGGCCGGCCCGAGGATCCTGCCGTCCGGCGTGAGATCGCCCGGGACACCCGTCACGCGCTTCACGATCTCGACCCCGGGGCGTGTCGGATGCTCCACCACGACGACGTGTCCCCGCGCCGGTCTCCGCGTCGGGACGGCGAGCGCCCAGTCGCCCGGCCACAGGGCGGGGATCATGCTGTCGCCGCGGACCTCGACCCGGTACGGGCGCCACCGGACGACGAGCCACACCGTGGTGGCGAGGGCGACGGCGCCCGCGAGCGCCGCCCTCCCCCGTTTACGACCCCGGTGGTAGGTTTCAGAGGTCGAGCCCCCCGAGGAGGAGGAGGGATCCATGTTCGAAGCTTCGCTCAGGCCGCGCCGCGTCGTCCACGCGCACTGCGACCTGCCGTGCGGCGTCTACGACCCGGCCCAGGCCCGGATCGAGGCCGAGTCCGTGAAGGCGATCCAGCAGCGGTACAGGGACGCCGAGAAGATGAAGTCCGCGCCCGAGTCCGCCGAGGACTACCGCTCCCGAGCACTGCAGATCAAGGAGCAGCGGGCGGACCTCGTCAAGCACCACCTGTGGGTGCTGTGGACCGACTACTTCAAGCCCGAGCACCTCGAGAAGTACCCACAGCTGCACGAGCTCTTCTGGACGGCGACGAAGGAAGCCGGCCTCGCGAAGAAGTCGCAGGACCCCGAGCAGGGACAGAAGCTGCTCGACGCGATCGACGAGATCGCGAAGATCTTCTGGGAGACGAAGGCCGCCTAGGCCCTCCCTCACCCGACGTCGGGGGCGGGGTCCCGTGGGCCCCGCCCTCGCGCTCCGTTAGGCTCGACGCGCGGTGAAGGAGATCGGCCTCGTCGGCGTGCCGTTCAGCGGCAAGTCCACCCTGTTCACCGCGCTCACCCGCGCCGGCTCCCACGGCGGCCAGGCCAACCACGCCATCGTGCCGGTCCCCGACCCGCGGCTCGCGGTCCTCGCGGAGATGGAGCGCTCGCGCAAGACGGTGCACGCGCAGGTCGGCTTCGTCGACGTGCCCGGCGGTACCTCGAGCGCCCAGGGCGTCGCGAAGCTGCGCGAGGCGGACGCCCTCGCGGTGGTCGTGCGGTGCTTCGGCGCCGACGCGCACCCGGCGAAGGAGCTCGAGGAGGTGCGCGCCGAACTGCTGCTCGCCGACGCCGCCGTCGTGGAGACGGCGCTCGAGAGGGCGGAGAAGCGCGCGAAGGGCAAGGTGATCGACCAGGTCGCCGCGCTGCGACGCGCGAACGAGGCGCTCGGCGCCGAGACGTGGCTCCGCGACGCCCGCCTTTCGCCGGAGGAGCGCAGGGAGCTGCGCGCCCTCGCGCCGCTCACCCTGAAGCCGACCGTCGTCGTCGCGAACCTCGAGGAGGGGACGGACGTCCCGCCGGAGCTGCCGGAAAGCGCCGTCGGCGTCTACGCGTCGATCGAGGCCGAGACCGCCGAGATGGATCCCGACGAGGCCCGCGCCCTCCTCGAGGAGTTCGGCGTGACCGAGCCCGGCCTGGAGACGGTCATCCGCGCCTGCTACGAGGCGCTCGACCTCATCACGTTCCTCACCACCGGTGAGGACGAGAGCCGCGCGTGGGAGGTCCGCAACGGTGCGAAGGCGCCGGAGGCCGCCGGCGTCATCCATACGGACCTCGAGCGCGGCTTCATCCGCGCCGAGGTGATCGGCTACGAGGAACTCGTCGCGATCGGCTCGATGGACGCCGCCAAGCACCGGGGCAAGCTCCGCGTCGAGGGCAAGGACTACGTCGTCCGCGAGGGCGACGTCGTCCACGTCCGCTTCGCGGTCTGAGCGACGGGAGCCGCCCACCCGCTCGGCTAGGCTCGGGCCGATGGAGCCGACGACCGAGCGCGAGCGCTGGCTGACCGGCGGCGTCGGCGCGATCGGCGTCGCGAGCCTGCTCTCCGACGCCGGGCACGAGATCCCGACCTCGCTCTTGCCGTCGTTCCTCACCTCGACGCTCGGTGCGCCCGCGGCGGCGCTCGGCCTCATCGAGGGGGTCTCGGATGCGGCCTCCGGCGTGGCCAAGCTCGCGGGCGGCGCGATCGCCGACGACCCGGCGCGCCGCGGGCCGACCGCCGTCGGCGGCTACACGGTCACGGCGGTCCTGTCCTCGATGGTCGGCCTTGCCACGAACGCCGTGCAGGTCGCCTTCCTGCGCGCGGGAGCCTGGACCGCGCGGGGGGTCCGCGGGCCGTCGCGGAACGCGATCCTGGCCGACGTCGTGCCGGCCGCCGCGTACGGGCGCGCGTACGGCTTCGAGCGCGCGATGGACAACCTCGGCGCGATCGCCGGCCCGCTCCTCGCGCTGCTGCTCGTCTCGCTGACGTCGGTGCGGACCGCGATCGTGCTCTCGATCGTCCCGGGGCTCTTCGCCGCCCTGGCGATGCTGTACGCGGCCCGGCGCGTCGTGCGTCCGCACGCCCGAGTGCGGGCCCGGCTACGGCTGCGGATCCGCCCGGTGCTCCGCGGCGAGCTCGGACGGCTGCTCCTCGCGGTCGGCGCGTTCGAGCTCGGCAACCTGGCCGCGACCCTGATGATCCTGCGGGCGACCGAGCTGCTCGAGCCCTCGCGGGGCGAGGACGCCGCCGTGAGCATCGGGATCGCGCTCTACGTCTCCTACAACCTCGCCGCGACGCTCGCGAGCGTTCCCGCCGGGCACCTGGGCGACCGACGCGACGCGACCTGGCCGCTCGGCCTCGGCGTGGCGGCGTTCCTGATCGCGTACGTGGCGCTCGCCGCCACGGGTCCGAGCATCGCGCTGCTCGGCGCCGCCTTCGTGCTCGCCGGGATCGGGATCGGCGCGGTCGAGACGGCCGAGCACCACGCGATCGCGACCCGGGCTCCTGAGGACGTCCGCGGCTCGGCGTTCGGACTCCTCGCCGCGATGCAGAGCCTCGGCAACTTCGCCGCGAGCGGGGTTGCGGGGCTGCTGTGGAGCATCTGGTCGCCGGCGGCGGCGTTCGGCTGGGCGGCGGCCTGGATGGCGATCTCGCTCGGCGTCCTCGCGACGGCGCGCGCCCGCACCCCCGCCACCGGCTCGTAGCTTTCGACCTTCCCGTCGCGCTGTTTCTCTGGCGTTGATACGTACAGGACCTGTATCATCGCGCGTCATGAACCGGCACTACCGGATCGGCGAGGCCGCGGAGATCCTCGGGGTCCGCGTCGAGACGCTGCGTCGGTGGGAGCGCGCGGGCACGCTCCGCACGACCCGCACGAGCGGCGGGCAACGACTCGTGCCGGCGGCGGAGGTCGCCCGCCTGCTGGCCGAGCGTCGGCCCGACCGACCGATCGGCGCTGTCAGCCGCCGGAACGCGTTCCCCGGCGTGGTCACGAAGGTCGTCCGCGACAAGGTCTCGGCGACCGTCGAGATCCAGGCCGGCCCCCACCGGGTCCTCGCCCTGATCACGCGCGAAGCGGCCGACGAGCTCGGCCTGACCGCGGGGATGGAGGCGGTCGCAACGGTGAAGGCCACGAGCGTGATGGTCGAGCTCCCAGGGTGAGCGCCGCGACGGACGTTTCCACGCGGCCGAGCCGGTTCCGGCTCGGCGTGCCTGAGGCGGCAGGGGCCGTCGCGGATCTCGGCGTGCTCGTGCCGCTCGCCGCGGCGCTGATCCTGGTGAACGGTCTCGACGCCGGTTCGGTGCTCGTGTGCGCGGGCCTGCTCGTGCTCGGGAGCGGACTGGCGTTCCGGATCCCGTTCCCGGTCCAGCCGCTGAAGGCGCTCACCGCGGTGGCGGTGGCGCAGGAGCTCGCGCCCGGCGTGATCCACGCCGCGGGGCTCGAGCTCGCCGGCTTCCTCCTCCTGCTCTCGATCGGGCACGTCGCCGACCTCGTCGCGAGGGTCTTCGTGAAGCCGGTCGTCCGAGCGCTCCAGCTCGGCGTCGGCGCGCTGCTCGTGTGGACCTCGATCCGGCTCGTCACCGACCCGCCCGAGGTCTTCGTCGGCACGCCGGGCTCCCCCTGGCCGTTCCTGCTGGCGGCGGCCGCGTTCGCCGGTGTGGCGGTGGCGGCCCACCTGCGGCGTTACTGGGCGGCGCTGCTCCTGCTCGGCGGCGGGCTCGTCGCGACGATCGTGGCGGCGAGGCCGGAGCTCGGCGGGCCGGCGCTCGACCTCCCGTCGCTCTCGCTCCCGCCGGCGTCGACGTTCGGCACTGCCTTCGTGCTGCTCGTCGTCCCGCAGCTGCCGCTGACGTTCGGGAACGCCGTCGTCGCCGTGAACGACCTGGCGCACGAGTACTTCGGGCCCGCCGCGTCCCGCGTCACGCCCTCACGCATCTGCCTGTCCGCGGGGATCGGCAACATCGGCTCCGCCGTCCTCGGCGGCATGCCGATGTGCCACGGCGCCGGCGGCCTCACGGCGCACGTGCGGCTCGGCGCGCGAACCGCCGGGATGAACCTGCTCCTCGGCGGCGTGTTCCTCGGGCTCGGGCTCTTCTTCGCGGCCGACGTCCCCGTGCTCCTCGGGCTCCTGCCGGTGTGGGTGCTCGCGGCGTTCCTCGCGTACGCGGGGCTGCGGCACGCGTGGCTCGTCTCCGACCTGCGCGGGGCGCCGCTCGCGATCGCGGTCGTCGCGGGGCTGCTCGGGGCGTGGCTCGGGAACCTCGCGGTGACCGCCGCGATCGCGCTCGTCGCCGAGCACGGGCGACGCCTGGCGCTCCAGTCCCGCCCCTGACGGTTACCCTGACCGCATGACGTCTCCCGACCGTCCGGGCACCGACCCCGAGCGTCCGCCGACGACCGACACCCCGACACCCGCCGCGCCGGTCGGCGTCGCCGACTCCCCGCAGGGTTCCGAGCGGCGCGCGTCCGCGCCGGGCGACGTGGAGAGATCCCGCTGGCGCTTCCTCGGCTCGATGCCGTTCCTGGTGCTCGTCGCGCTCGGCATCGCGATCCTGATCAAGAGCTTCCTCGTCCAGGCCTTCTACATCCCGTCGGAGTCGATGGAGCCGACGTTGTTCCGCGACGACCGGGTGCTCGTGAACAAGCTCGCCTACGCGACGGGCGACGTGGGCCGTCACGACGTCATCGTCTTCGTCAACCCGAACGGCGACGACCCTCCCGACCGGGGGCTCGTCGGTGGGTTCCTCCACTGGCTCGGCGAGGGCATCGGCGTCGCCCAGCCCGAGAAGGAGGACTACATCAAGCGCGCGATCGGGCTGCCCGGGGAGACCGTGGAGATCCACGACCGGACGGTGTACGTGGACGGTGACGCGCTCGAGGAGCCGTACGTGACGGCCGACGCGAAGACCTGCAACCGCGACTTCGGCCCGATCACCGTCCCCGAGGGCTCGCTCTTCGTGATGGGCGACAACCGGTGCAACTCCGCCGACTCCCGCTACGGCCTGGGGTTCGTCCGGACGGACGAGGTCGTGGGGCGAGCCTTCGTGATCATCTGGCCGCCCTCGGACATGGGCGGGCTCGGGTCGGGGTCGAGCCGGGTCAGGTGACGCCCGGCCCGATCGGGCGTTCGGGCGGCAGGAACAGCCGGGCGAGCGTCCACACGAGCGCCGCGATCCCGAACCCGGCCAGCCACACGATCCGCGGCGGCGGGTCGAGCGCGAAGAACTCCTTCGTGATCGGCAGGACCAGCGCGACGACGAACGCCGCCGCCATCGACCACACGAGCAGCAGCCGGGGTCGCGTGAGCGGCGCCGCGATGATCGAGAGGATCAGGAAGCCGATCCAGCACAGCACCATCGTCGCCGAGGTTTGGGCCTGCGTGAGGGTCACCCCCGGCTCGTCGATCGCGATCGTGTAGGCGAGGAACGTGCCGACCGCCGCGAGGGTGCCGGCGGGGATCGTGAACCGGAGCACGCGCCGCAGGTACCCGGGGCGCGCCCGGTCCGCGTTCGGCGCGAGCGCCAGGAAGAAGGACGGGATCCCGATCGTCAGGGAGCCGATCAGCGTGAGGTGCCGCGGCAGGAAGGGGAACGGCCGCCCGAAGACGCCGACGCCGATCGCGAGCAGCATGGCGTACACGGTCTTCGTGACGTACAGGTGCGAGGTCCGCTCGATGTTCCCCAGCACGCGCCGGCCCTCGGCCACGACGACCGGCAGCGCGTCGAACGTCGAGTCGAGCAGGACGAGCTGCGCGACCGCCCTGGTCGCCGAGGAGCCGGACCCCATCGCGATCCCCAGGTCCGCGTCCTTCAGCGCCAGCACGTCGTTCACGCCGTCGCCCGTCATCGCGACCACGTGACCACGGGCGCGGAGCGCCTGCACCATCGAGCGCTTCTGCTGCGGGGTGACGCGGCCGAAGATCCGGTGTCGCTCGAGCGCGTCGGCCAGCGACTCGGGGTCCTCGGGGAGCTCGCGGGCGTCCATCGCCTCCTCGGCACCGGCCAGGCCGAGGTGCCCGGCGATCGCGGCGACCGTCTGCGGGTGATCGCCCGAGATCACCTTGACCTCGACCTCCTGTTCTGCGAAGTAGCGGAGCGTCTCCGCGGCGCTCTCGCGGATCCGGTCGCCGAGGACCACGATCGCGACGGGCTCGAGTTCTGCCGGCAGCGTGTCGTCGGCCAGCTCCCCCGCGGCGCGAGCGAGCAGGACCACGCGCCGACCGGCCTCGGCCAGCTCCTGCGCGCGACGGAACGCGGGACCGCCGGTGGGCAGCAGGACGTCGGGGGCACCGAGCACCCACACGCCCTGGCCGTCGAACGACGCGCCGCTCCACTTGCGGGCGCTCGAGAAGGGCACCGCCGTGCCGGGCCGCCAACCCTCGGGCGGCTGCGGGAAGGCCTCGCCGATCGCGAGGAGCGTGGCGTTCGGGTTCGGGTCGCTGGCCGCGAGCGCCGCGAGCGCCCCGCCGTGGATGGTCTCTGCCCCGCGCCCGTCGCCGCCCGGGGCGGAGATGCCGTCCGCGACCACCTCGACCGCCTCGACCGCCAGGCGTCCCTCGGTGAGGGTGCCGGTCTTGTCGACGCAGACGACGTCGACGCGCGCCAGGACCTCGACCGCCGGCAACTCCTGCACGAGCACGCGGCGGCGCGCCAGCCGGATCACGCCGATGGCGAACGCGATGCTCGTCAGCAGCACGAGACCCTCGGGGACCATCGCGACGGTCCCGGCGACCGCGCCGCGCAGCGCGGCACGGATCGACGCCGCCGAGCGCAGTTGGCTGATCAGGAGCAGGATCGCGGTCGGCACGATCAGCCACGTCACGATCCGCAGGATCCGATCGATCCCTGCGCGCAGCTCCGAGCGCGTGAGCGTGAAGCGCCGAGCCTCCTCGGCCAGACGTACGGCGTACGCCTCACGTCCTACGCGCGTCGCTCGGTACCGGCCGCCGCCCGCGGCAACGAACGAGCCCGAGAGGATCTCGTCCCCGACGCGCTTCTCGACCGGCTCGGCCTCGCCGGACAGCATCGACTCGTCCAGCTCCAGGCCCTGTGCGTCGAGCGTCGTCCCGTCGACGACGACCTGGTCTCCCGGCCGGACCTCGATGACGTCGTCGAGCACGACGTCGCCGACCGGGTGTTCGGCGACCGTGCCGTCGCGGACGATCCGGGCCCTCGGCGCGGTGAGGACGGCCAGTCGGTCGAGGGTCCGCTTGGCCCGCAACTCCTGCACGATCCCGATCACCGCGTTCGCGATCAGGACGCCGCCGAACAGCGCGTCCTGGATCGGTCCGACGATCAGGATCACGACGAGCATGCCGCCGAGCAGCGCGTTGAACCGGGTGAAGATGTTCGCCCGCAGGATCTCGGGGACGGTCCGGCTGGGCGCAGCCGGCACGTCGTTGACGTGTCCCGCCGCGATGCGATCGGCCACCTCGGAACGGGTCAGGCCGTCGAGCGTCGGTGTCGAGCCCTCGGGGAGCATGCCGGCTAGCCTAGCCCGGCCGGGCGCGCCGGGCGCCGGGGCTCGCGCACGGGATCCCGCCTCGCGGTCGGCCGGCTAGGCGGAGATGCCCTGCTCCGCCGCCCACGCATCGAGTAGGGCGTACGCCTCGTCCTCGTCGATCGGCCCACGGTCCAGACGGAGCTGCATCAGGTGCTCGAGCGCACGCCCCACGGCGGGGCCCGGCCCGATGCCCAAGTGCTCCATCACCTGCGTGCCGTCGAGCGGCGGGCGCATCGCCTGCAGGTTCTCCTCCTCGGCGAGCCGCGCGATACGCTCCTCGAGATCGTCCTGCAGCGCGGCGAGCTGCCTCGCCGTCTTGGGGTTCTGCGTGGTGCAGTCCGCCCGCGTCAGCTGATTCAGGCGGTCGAGGAGCGGGCCCGCGTCCCGCACGTAGCGCCGCACCGCGCTGTCCGACCACTCCGAGTACCCGTGGAAGCGCAGGTGCATCTCGACGAGCCGGACCACGTCGTCGATCACATGCGTTGGGAACCGCAGGGCCCTCAGGCGATCTCGCGCCAGGCGCGCGCCGACGACCTCGTGATGGTGGAACTGCACGCCCTCGGGGGTGATCTCGCGCGTGTGGGGCTTCCCCACGTCGTGGAGGAGGGCCGCCACGCGCAGCACGAGGTCGGGCTCGCACCGCTCGACTACCGCGAGCGTGTGCTTCAGGACGTCCTTGTGGCGGTGCACCGGATCCTGCTCGAGCGCGAGCGCCGGCAGCTCGGGCAGGAACAGCTCGGCGAGCCCGGTGGCGACGACGATCCCGAGCCCCTTCGCGGCGCGCTCGGCGACGAGCAGCTTCGAGAGCTCCTCCGCGATCCGCTCCGCCGACACGATCCCCAGGCGCTCGCGCATGTCGTGGATCGCGTGCAGGACGCGCGGGGCCGGCGTCACGTCGAGCTGAGCGGCGAACCGAGCGGCCCGGAGCATCCGCAGGGGGTCGTCGCTGAACGCCATCTCGGGCTCGAGCGGCGTGTCGAGACGCTTCGCGGCGAGGTCCCGGACCCCGCCGAACGGATCGACGAAGGTGCCTTCGGGCAGCCGGATCGCCATCGCGTTGATCGTGAAGTCCCGCCGCGAGAGGTCGCTCTCGAGGTCCTTCGCGAACGTGACCGCCGGCTTGCGGTGCTCCTGCTCGTACACCTCCTCGCGGTAGGTCGTGATCTCGAGCAGCGTGTCGCCCTTGCGGGCGCCGACCGTGCCGAACCGAACGCCGACGAGGTAGTGACGGTCGGTCCAGCCGCGGAGGATCCGGAGGGTCTCCTGCGGCGGGGCGTCCGTGGCCAGGTCGAGCTCGGCGTCGGCGCGCCGCCGGTCGAGGAACATGTCGCGCACGACGCCGCCCACGAGCGCGAGCTCGCGCCCGGCCGAGCGGAAGCGCTCGCCGAGCTCGGTGGCGAGCGGTGGGACATCGAGGACCGCGCCGGGAGCCGTGCGCTCGGCCATGACGCACTGGAGGATACCCTCGCGGGCCGTCGCGGCCGGTCCGGCGCCGTCAGCCGGTCGTCGGGACGCCGCGCGTGACCACGCCGCGCAGCGCGAGGTTGAAGTCGTGCGGGTTCGTCGACGATCGTCGCGCGTCGTCCTCCGTGACGAGCCCCTCCTGCACGAGCCGCACGAGGCACTGATCGAACGTCTGCATGCCGTAGAAGTCGCCCTCCGCGATCACGTCGACGATCTCCTCCGTCGCCTCGGGGTCGACGATGCGGTCGAACACGCGCCCCGTTGCCACGAGGACCTCGACCGCGGGCACGCGTCCCCTCCCGTCGGCGCGAGGCACCAGCCGCTGGGAAACGATGCCGCGCAGGGCACCCGCGAAGGACGTGCGGACCTCGCGCTGCTGCTGCGGGGGGAACAGGTCGAGGATCCGGTTGATCGTCTCGGTGCAGTCGATCGTGTGCAGGGTCGAGATCACGAGGTGTCCGGTCTCGGCGGCCTGGATCGCCGAGAGCGCCGACTCCGGGTCGCGGATCTCGCCAACGAAGATCACGTCGGGGTCCTGACGGACGATGTGCTTCAGCGCCGAGGCGTACGACTCGGTGTCCAGCCCCACCTCACGCTGCTGGATGATCGAGCGATCGTCGTCGTGGACGACCTCGATCGGGTCCTCGATCGTCACGATGTGAGCGCGCCGGGTTCGGTTGATGTGGCCGATCATCGACGCGATCGTCGTGGTCTTGCCGGTCCCGGTCGGCCCCGTCACGAGCACGAGACCGCGTGGCGAGTCGGCGAGCTCCTGGATCACCGGCGGCAGGAGGAGCTCCTCGAACGTGGGGATCTCCGAGCGCACGCGCCGGATCGCGAGCCCGACCGTGCCGCGCTGCCGGAAGACGTTGACACGGAACCGCCCCACCCCAGGCAGCGTGTACCCGAGGTCGGCCTCGCTCGAGGCCTCGAACTCGCTCCGCTTGTGGTCGGGCATGAGGGTCATCGCGTACCCCTCGGACTCCGCCGCCGACAGGGCGGGGTACGGGCCGGGCAGGAGCTCCCCGTCCACGCGGATGAACGGCACGTTGCCCGCCTTCAGGTGGAGGTCGCTCGCACCCATCTCCACCGCGTAGCGCAGCAGTTCCGTGACGTCCATCCGGCTACCCCTCGTCCGATGTCGACCCCACGCCGGGGCCGAGCTCATGCTCGCGCTCGATCTCCTGTTCGATCTCCTCTTCGATCTCCTCGAGCTCCTCCTTCACTTTTCGGCGCGCCGCGAGCATCTTTGAGCCCCCGATGAGAAGGAGCAGGATCACCCCGAGTGCGATCCCCACCGGCGTGAGGTACCTCTCGATCGCCTCGTAGTTGTCTCCGAGCAGGTAGCCGATCATCGTGTGCGTCGCGCCCCAGATGACCGCGCCCGCGACGTCGTACACGATGAACCGTCGCCACTCCATGTGCGCGACGCCGGCGACGATGAACCCGACGCTCCGCGCGACCGGGATGAACCGCCCGAGGAACACCGTCTTGCCCCCGTGCTCCTCGTAGTAACGCTCGGCCATCTCGAGGCGCTCCTCGGTCACGAACAGCTTCCTGCCGTGACGCTCGAGGAACCCTCGGCCGTACCGCCGCCCGATGAAGTACCCGACGTTGTCCCCCGCGATGGCGCCGGCGATCACGATGAACATCAGCAGCGGAAGCCAGAGATCGCCGTTGCCCGCATAGAATCCGCCGATGATGACGAGCGTCTCGCCGGGGACGATGAACCCCGCCCCGACCGAGTTCTCGAGGAACGTGGCGGCGCCCACGACGACGTAACCCCAGGGTGCGTCGAGGTAGGGACGGAGGAAGTCGATGATCCGATCGAGCACGGCGCCCAAGTATAGGGAGGGCGCCCTGCGAGCCTGATGGAGACGCGGCGCGAGGTCTCGGCGGGCGGCGTGGTGTATCGGCGCCGCCGCGGCCGGGTTCAGGTGGCGCTCGCCGCCCGACGGACGCGGCGCGGCGACCTCGTGTGGGGGTTGCCGAAGGGCGGGATCGAGCCGGGCGAGACCCCGGAGTCGGCCGCGGTCCGCGAGGTCCGCGAGGAGACCGGCCTGCACACCCGCATCGAGGACCAGCTCGGCGAGATCCGTTACCTCTACGTCTGGGACGGCGTTCGCGTGCGCAAGGCCGTGCACTTCTTCCTCATGCGCGCGACCGGCGGCAACGTCGCTGACCACGACGAGGAGATGGAGGATGTGCGCTGGTTCGCGCTCGCCGACGCCGTCTCCGCCGCCGCGTACAAGGGCGAGCGCGAGGTCCTCGAGCGCGCCGTCGAGCGACTGTCGTGACGCCGCTCCAGGCGGCCCTCGGCGTGGTGGTGGGGTTCCTCGCGGGCGTGCTGTCAGGCCTGTTCGGCGTGGGCGGCGGGATCGTCACCACGCCGGCGGTGAACGTGCTGCTCGGGGGGACGGCGATCCAAGCCATCGCGACCCCGCTGCCGGTCATCCTGCCGACCTCGGTCGCCGGCGGTCTCGCGTACGCGCGGGCCGGAGAGGTGGGCTTCCGCGCGGCCCGATGGGCGATCGGACCCGGCGTGGTCGGCGCCGTCGCGGGGGCGTTACTCACCGAGCGCGTGAACGCGCATCTGCTCCTCGTCCTGACGTCCGTGCTGATCGCGTGGACCGCGATCCAGCTGATACGCGGCCGCGCGCCGCGCGTGGCGTGGGAGAAGGGAAAGACCCCGGTCTGGAAGCACGCGGCGATCGGGCTGCTCGCAGGGTTCGTCTCGGGGCTGCTCGGAGTGGGCGGGGGGATCGTGTTGGTGCCGGCCTTCACGGTCTTCGTCGGCATGCCGCTTAAGCGCGCGCTCGGGACCTCGCTCGTCGTGATCGCGGCGCTCGTCATCCCCGGGACGCTCGTGCACTGGTGGCTCGGGCACATCGACTGGTGGATCTTCCTCGTCCTGGCGATCGGGGTCGTCCCCGGGGCGAGGCTCGGGGCTCGGATCGCGATCGGTGCCCGAGAGCACGTGCTGCGCCTGGCGGTCGGGGGCTTCCTGCTCCTCGTCGCGGCCGCGTACGGCGTCTCCGAGCTGGCCGAGCTGCTCGCGGGCCGAGGGTAGGATGGCCTCGCCGATGCGCCGGCTCGTCGCCCTGCTTCCCGCCGCGGTCCTGCTCGCCGTCGCGGTCGCCCCGGCCTCGGCCCAGTCGCCGAGCCCCTCGGACGAGCCCGAGCCTGGCACCGTCAGGCTCCAGCTCCTCGAGCAGACCCCGTGGAACGATCCCGAACACCCGACCGTGGACGTGCGCGTCCGAGCCACGAACGAGGGCGACGCCCCCCTCGGGCGTCTCACGATCGGCGCCACGCTCTTCGGCCGGCTGATCTCGCGGACCGCGTACGAAGCGTCGCTGCTCGCCGACCCGATCCCGGCCGTCGTCGTCAAGGCCGACACGTTCGCGCGCCAGGGCCCGCTCGAGCCCGGCGCGAGCCGCGTGTTCGAGATCGCCTTCCCGATCGACGCGCCGGGGGTCGACCCGACCTCCTCGGGCGTGTATCCCCTGAAGGTCGACCTGCGCAGCGACGGCGTGCCGGTCGCCGAGATCCGCTCCCCGGTCGTGTACCTGGTCCGGGAGCCGGAGCTGCCGCTCGCGTTCTCCTGGACGTTCGTGCTGCACCACGCGATCATCTTCCGGCCCGACGGGGTCTTCACGTCCACGTCGCTCGAGGAGGAGCTCGCAGCGGGTGGGCGGATCGGCGGTCTGTCGAAGGCGCTCGCCGAGCTGGCAAGGACGTCTGCCACACCGGTTGACATCGCCGTCTCGCCGACGCTCCTGCAACAGCTGCTGCGGATGCAGGACGGCTACGCGGTCGACACCGACGGCGAGCTGCGCGAGGTCCAGGCCGAGGGCCCGGGAGCGAGCGCCGCGGCCGAGACGTTGGAGGAGCTGCGCCTGGCGGCGTCCTCGCCGACGATCTCGGTGTCCGCGATGCCGTTCGCGGCGCCTCAGATCCCCTCGCTGATCTCCGGCGGCCTCGCCCGGGACCTCGAGGTGCAGCTCGACCGAGGGCGCGAGCTCGTCGCCTCGACGCTCGACACGAGCCCCGACCGGACGGTCATGCGGCCGCCCGGCGGCGCGCTCGACGACTCCTCGCTCCAGGCGCTCGGGAACCACGAGGTCAGGGTGCTCGCGCTCGACCCGGGGGCGATCGAGGAGCCGGCGGACCCGCTCGGGTTCGCCCCCCCGCCGGTGGCGGCGCTCCGAGGCCCGGGCGACCTGGCCGGGATCGTGCCGAACCCCGCGGTGTCCCAGATCGTGTCGCTCCCGCTCGTGGCCTCCGATCCGGTGCTGGGCGCGCACGCCGTCCTGGGCGAGTTGGCCGCGATCTGGCAGGAACAGCCGGGCGTGGAGCGGGGGCTCGCGATGGTGCTGCCGGAGGGCCTGGACCTGCCCGGCGCCTTCTATCGGACGCTGGTGAAGCACGTCGCCAGGGCCCCCTGGCTCCGTCGGATCACCGTGCACGACCTGGTCGTCGAGTTCCCGCCCGGAGACCCCGCCGACCTGATCACCCCGACCTCCGGCACGTTCAGCACCACCTACGTCGCCGAGCTGAAGCAGACCCGTCGTCAGGTCGGCATCTACCGCTCGATACTCGCCGAGGTCAGCTCCGAGCCCGACCGGCTCGAAACACAACTGCTCCTGGCCGAGTCGGGCGCGTTCCTGACCGATCCGTCGAGCGGCTTCGCGTTCATCGCGGACACGGACCGCCACGTCGACGACGCATTCGCTGCTGTCACGGCCGACGCGGGTGACGTCGTGACGCTGACGTCGCGATCGGGCGCCACGCTACCGGTGCTCGTCACGAACGAGGGCGAGGAGGCCGTGCGCGTCTCGGTCGCGCTCGAGTCGCAGTACCTCGTCCGCTCACCCCTCAGTGAGGATCTCGTGCTCGCGCCCGCAGAGGCCCGGACGCTCACGTTCGAGGTGGACCTCAAGACGACCGGTCGCTTCCCGGTCACGATCCGGATCGCCGCGCCCGGCGGGCGACCGATCGGAGGGAGCTCCGTCATCGTCCGGTCCACCGCGTACAGCCGGATCGCGCTCATCATCACCATCGCGGCCGCCGTCGTGCTCGTGCTCGTGTGGGTGAGGAGGTCCCTGTCACGGCGGACGACCTGACCCCGATCGAGGTGCCGCCCCCCGGCGGCCCGGACACCGGCGAGATCCGCCCCGAGGACTCGACCTCCGCGTTCGTGCGGAACACCGCGGTCATGGCCGTCGGCACGAGCCTGTCCCGCCTGACCGGCTTCCTGCGCATCGCCGCGATGGCCTTCGCGATCGGGATCACCGAGACGCGTCTCCCCGACGCCTACGACACCGCGAACGTCACCCCGAACCTCGTCTACGAGCTCGTGCTCGGCGGCGTGCTCTCGTCCGTGCTCGTCCCGGTGTTCGTGGAGTGGATGGAGAAGCGCGGACGCGAGGCCTCGTGGGACGTCGCCAGGCGCCTGTTCACGCTCGCGTTCGTCTCGCTCACCGCGATCACGGTCGTGACGATCGTCGCCGCTCCGTGGATCGTGCGCCTGTACACGATCCGAGGCGGCCCGGACGTCGAGGCGACGCGGGACCTCGCGACCTTCTTCCTCCGGTGGTTCATGCCGCAGATCGTCTTCTACGGGCTCGGCGCGATCGCCACCGCCCTGCTGAACGCGGACCGGCGGTTCGCCGCGCCGATGTTCGTGCCCATCCTCAACAACCTGATCGTGATCGGGACGTTCCTGCTCTTCGCGGCGATGCCCGCGCCGGCGCCGGGGTCGGGCGAGATCGCGACGGACGCCCAACTGCTCGTCCTCGCGATCGGGACGACGCTCGGCGTCGTCGCGATGACCGTCGCGCTGTGGCCCTCGCTCCGCGCGACCGGCTTCCGGTTCGCCTGGCGGCCCGGGTGGCGCGACGAGGCGATCTCGCGCATCGTCCGCCTGGCCGGCTGGGTCCTCGTGTACGTCGCCGCCAACCAGGCGGGATACCTCGTGGTGATCCTCCTCGCGCTGGCGAAGAAGGGCGACTACGCGGCCTACGGCAAGGCCTTCATCCTGTTCCAGCTGCCGCACGCGATCTTCACGGTCTCGATCGTCACGGCGCTGCTGCCAGCGATGTCCTCGCGATGGGCCGACCGAGACGTGACCGGGATGCGCGCGCTCCTGGCGAGGGGGGTTCGGGCGACCGGTGTCGTCCTCATCCCCGCGGCCCTCGGGTACATCGCGATCGGCCGCGAGATCGTCCGCCTGGTCCTCGAGCACGGCGAAACCGAGTCGAGGAGCGGGGACCTCGTCGCCGACGTGCTCGCGCTCTTCGCCGTCGGCCTGTTCTTCTTCTCGATGTTCCAACTGCTGCTGCGGGCCTTCTACGCGATGCAGGACACGCGGACGCCGGCCCTCATCAACATCGGCTCGTTCGTCGTGAACACGGGCGTGAACCTGCTCCTGGTGCTCGTCCTCGACATGGGCGTGCGAGGGCTGGCGCTTGGACACGCGACGTCCTACGTGTTCTCATCCGGTGTCGCGCTCCTCGTGCTGCGTCGCCGGCTCGGGGGCCTGCGAGGCGAGCGGATCGGCCGGAGCCTCGGCGGCACTCTCGTGGCGGGCGGGCTCACGGCGGTCGCGGCCTGGGGCACCGCCGCGCTGATCGAGGGATGGCTCGGGATCGACTCGCTCGGCGCGCAGGCGGTGCAGGTGGTCGCCGCGATCGCGGTCGGTCTCGGCGTGTTCCTCCTGGCCGCGCTCATCCTGCGGCTGGAGGAGGTCGATACGGTGAAGCGGCACATGCTCGCGAGGTGGCGATGACGTGACGGCCCGGGTGCACGGCGACGAGCGTGGTCTCGTCGGCAAGATCCTCGTGCTCTGGCTCGTGCTTGCCGCCCTCCTCGCCGTGCTCACCTACGACGGCATCCGGATCGCGGTCACGAGGTTCCGGGTCGCCGACGCCGCACAGACGGCGGCCTTCGAGAGCGCGACGACGCTCCGCAAGACGCAGGGGGACCGGAACGCGGCGTTCCGGGCGGCTCGGGACTCGGTGGCCGAGGCGGACGAGGACCTGCGCCTCGCCGAGTTCGTGATCGACCCGCTGACGAACGAGGTCCGGATCACCGTCACGCAGAAGGCACCGACCCTCCTCGCGGAGCGGATCGGCTTCCTCCGCTCGCTCACTCGGGCACGGACGACCGAGACCTCGAGCGTCGGCGGCCCCTGAGCCGGCTCGCCGGGAGGCCCACCCGCCGGGCATAGACTGCCCGCGTGCGCACCGAACGTCCGGTCGAGACGCTCGCGGGCCGCTACGCGCTCGAGGAGGAGCTCGGGCGCGGCGGGACCGGCATGGCGTGGCGGGCCGTCGACACGGTCCTGCAGCGCACCGTCACCGTCAAGATCCTCCGTCCGACCCTCGCAGACGACCGGGCGTTCGCCGAGCGCCTGGCCGCCGAGGCCGCCGCTGCGGACCGGGTGCAGTCCGCCGGTCTCGTCCGGCTGCTGGACACGGGTGCCGAGCGTGGCATCCGGTTCGTCGTGCACGAGCACGTCGAGGGCGAGAGCCTCCGGGCACGCCTGATGCGGACGGGTCCACTCCCGGTCGGCGAGGCGGCTCGGATCGGCGTCGACGTGCTCGCGGCGCTCTCGGCGGTGCACGCGGTCGGCCTCCTGCACCTGGACGTGAAGCCGGAGAACGTGCTCCTGGCGACGGACGGCGGCGTCCGGCTCGCCGACGTGGGCGTGGGCGCGGCGGTCCGAGCGTGCCGGCCGGTCGACGCCGCCGAGATCCTCGCGCAGACGTCCCAGCCACCGGAGCTCGCGGACCCCGCCGGTCACGCCGACCCGCGGTCCGACGTCTTCCTCACGGGCGCCGTGCTCTTCGAGGCGCTCACCGGCCGCCCGCCGACGGACGAGCGCTCGCCGCGCGACACGCGACCCGACGTCCCGGCCGACCTCGACGCGGTCGTCGCCCGGGCGCTCGCGCCCGACCCGGGCGACCGGTTCCCCGACGCGGGCGTCTTCGCCGAGGCCCTCCGGGCGCACTGGGAGCCCGCTCCCGCAGCGCCGCGCGAGACCCACGGCCTGCGAGCGTGGGTGCTCATCCCCGCGCTGGTGGCCCTCGTGGCCGCGATCGCGATCGCGCTCGGGCTGTGGCTCGGGCGGCTCGAGCTCGGCGGGCCGCTCGGCCTCCGCGCCGCCGAGGAGGAGTCGCCCGAGACGCCCTCGCCGGAGCCGAGGAGCGTCGTGCTCCCCGTGCGGGGGGTCGCCACGTTCGACCCCTTCGGGGACGGCTCCGAGAACGACTCGGGCGTCGGAGCCGCGACCGACGGCGACCCCGCCACCGCCTGGCGCTCCGAGAACTACTTCGACGGCGACCTGCGCAAGCCCGGCGTGGGTCTCGTGCTCGACCTTGGCCGGTCGCGGGAGGTGACGGGGTTCCGCCTCGAGACCCCGCACCCGGGGTGGGCGTTCGCGCTCGGCGTCGGCGACGACCCGCTCGACCTCGCCGAGGGCGCGGACACGGCGTTCACCGCCTCCGCCTCGATGCGTCGGACCCTCGAGCCGGCGACGGGACGCTACGTCCTGCTGTGGATCGTCTCGGTCGTGGAGGCGGGCGACGGGAACCGGGCCGAGGTGGCGGAGATCGAGGTGGTAGGGCCCGGTGCGTGAGCCGGAGCTCGACGCGGAGCTGGTCCGCCGGTACCTCGAGGGCGACGTCCAGGCGTTCGGCACCCTGGTCGAGCGTCACGAGCGACGCGTCTACAACCTCGCGCTGCGGATGACCGGCCGCGAGGAGGACGCGCGCGACGCCACGCAGGAGGCCTTCCTGTCGGCGCTCCGGAAGCTGAGCACGTTCCGCGGCGAGGCCGCGTTCACGACGTGGATGCACCGGGTCACGGTCAACGCGTGCTACGACCTCCTCCGTAAGCGGCAGCGGACGCCGTTGCTGCACGAGCGCGACGAGGACGACGGCCCCCGGCCCGAGCCAGCCTCGCCCGACCACGCCGACGACGTCGACCTGTCGATCGACGTCCGGACCGCGCTCCTGCGGGTCCCGATCGACTTCCGCGCTGTCCTGATCCTGTGCGACGTGCAGGACCTGTCCTACGAGGACGCGGCGATGGCGCTCGGCGTGCCGGTCGGTACCGTGAAGTCGCGGCTCCACCGGGGACGCGTGGCGCTGGCCAAGGCGCTCGGCCCGCCCCAGGCCCGGGAACGGGCGGACGCGGACGGACCGTCAGACGGGACGGTGATGTGATGAGCCACCCCGAGGACCTCCTGGCCGAGTACGTCGACGGCACGCTCGCGGAGAACGAGCGGGCCGTCCTCGACGCGCACCTCGCGGGGTGCGCGCGGTGCCGCGAGGAGGTCGAGGCGGCCGCCCGGGCGGTCTCGGCGCTCGCCTCGCTCGAGGAGGAGCCGGTGCCCCTCGGCGTGACCGGTCCGGTGCTCGCGGAGGCCCGCCGCTCGGCCCCGAGCGCGGCCCCGCGTCGACGACCGGTGTGGGAGCGGTACCAGTGGGCCGGCGGCCTCGCGGCCGCCGCGGCCCTGCTCCTGCTGGTGGGCGTGCTCGTCCCCCAGCTCACCGACCGGTCCGCGGACGACTCGGCCGGCTCGGGCACCACCGGGGCCACGGCCGAGGCAGGGGCGGCCGAGGACGCGACCCTCGGCGCGCCCGAGGCGGTGGAGCTGGAGGTGCTCGACGAGGATCTCGACGACCGCGACCTGCGACGGATCGCGAGGGACGCGGCGGCCGTGGCCCCCTCCCTCCCCCAGCGTGAGGTCTCGGCCACCTCGCGTGCGGCCGACCCCGCGATCACGTGCCTGCTCGAGAGCGGGATGACGATCGACGACCGGGACGTGCTCGTCCGCGTGATCGAGGCGTCCTACCTCGGCACGGCGGCGTACGTCGGCGTCTTCCACGAGGGTCCGGGCGGAGGCGAGCCCGCCGACAAGATCCTCGTCTGGGTCGTCTCCAAGCCGGAGTGCGCGCTCCTCACGGCCCTCTCGCAGCGGATCTGACGTCCGAGCCCGCCGTGGATGCTGCGAGCGAACACTCGTAGAGTTAGCGGTCGTGAGGTATCGGGTCGAGCAGCTCGCGGCGGCGTGCGACGTGTCCGTCGATACGGTCCGGTACTACCAGTCGCGTGGCCTGCTCTCTCCCCCCGCGCGCGAGGGACGCGTGGCCTGGTACGGGCCCGAGCACGCCGAACGGATCCGGGAGGTGCGCTCGCTCCAGCGCAAGGGGCTCACCCTCGCGGCGATCAAGCGCGCGCTCGACGGGCAGCTCGAGCGAACCGACGTCGAGCTCGCCGCCGCGGTCGCCACCGCCCGCGGCGAGACGGCGCCCGAGGAGCTCCTGGCGCTCGACGCCTTCTCGGCGGCCGCCGGCGTCCCCGCCTCGCTGATCCAGGCGGTCGAGCGCGAGGGGATCCGCCTCGGCGTGATCCAGGACGGCGAGACCCGCTACTCGAGCGCCGACATCCAGACGGTGCAGGCGGCCCTCCGCCTGCTCGAGTTCGGCCTGCCGCTCGGCGAGCTGCTCGGGCTGGCGCGCGACGCGAACGCCGCGATGGTCGACCTGGCCGGTCGTGCGGTCGAGCTGTTCGACCGTCATGTCCGCGAGCCGATCCGCGACACGTCGGCCTCGGACGAGGAGGCGGCCGCCCAGATCGTCGAGGCGTTCGACACGCTCCTGCCGGCGGTGACGAACCTCGTCGCGACGCACTTCCGGCGTGTGCTGCTCGCGACGGCCGAGGGCAAGCTCGAGTGACCGCCAGGGGCCGACCCCCGCTCCCGCAGGGCGAGGTGAAGGCGCGCGCGGTCCGAGGACTGTTCGACACGGTCTCGCCCCGGTACGACCTCGTGAACCGCGTGATGACGTTCGGCATGGACGTCGGCTGGCGCCGCCGTGCCGTCCGCGAACTCCGGCTCCCCGGCGGGGCGCTGGTCGCCGACCTGGCGTGCGGGACCGGCGACCTCTGCCGAGAGCTGCAGCGCAACGGCTACCGCGCCGTGGGCTTCGACTTCTCGCTCGGCATGCTCGAGCGCGCCCGGACGGACGCCCCACTCGTGCAGGCGGACATCCTGCGCCTGCCGGTGCGCGACGGCACGGCCGACGGAGCGACGTGCGGCTTCGCGCTCCGCAACGTGGTCGACCTCACGTCCCTGTTCGCGGAGACCGCACGCGCCATCCGTCCGGGGGGCCGGGTCGTCTTCCTCGAGGCGAGCGAGCCGGAGCATCCGGTGATGCGGGTCGGCCACCGCGTGTACTTCAACCGCGTCGTGCCGCTGATCGGCGGCGCCCTGTCGGACCGCGAGGCCTACACCTACCTGCCGCGCTCGATGGCCTACCTCCCGCCCCGCGAGGAGCTCGTCGCGATGCTCCGCGGCGCCGGCTTCCCCGACGCTCGCCGGGTCGCGCTCTCGGGCGGGATCGCCCAGCTGCTCGTCGGCACGCGAGGCGGGCCGTGACCGCCCTCGTGGCGCGCGCGAGGACGCTCGGGCCGGCCTTCGACCTCCTCGCGAACTACCGGCCCGGCGGGTTCTTCTTCGAGCGCGCCGGGGTCGGGGTCTCGACGATCGGGATCGCGGGGCGGATCGGCGTCGAGGGTGGGCCGGAGCGGCTCCCGATCCTTGCCCGCGAGGTCGAGACGGTGCTCCGCGCCGTCCGGGTCTCGGGGGACGGCCCCGCCCCGATCGCCGTCGGCGCGATCCCGTTCGACGCGGGCTGGCCGGCGCACCTCGTCGTCCCCGAGCGCTCGGTGATCCGCCGTGCCCCCGGCCGGACCGAGCAGCTCGACGTCGTCCCCGAGGGCTTCGCCCCGCTGAACCCCGAGCGCGAGCGCTGGACGGGGAGCGCCCTGCCCCACGACGCGTTCAAGGACGTCCACCTCCGTCCCGACCCCGAGCCCGACGAGTACGCGGCGGCGGTCCGCAAGGCCACCCGGCGGATCCGGCGGGGGCCGCTGCGCAAGGTCGTGCTCGCACGCTCGATCGTCGTGGCGGCCGACCGGGCGCTCGACGCGAAGCAGCTCCTGTGGCGTCTGCGCGCCGTCGACCCGGACTGCTGGACCTTCGCCTCGCCGGAGCTGGCGCTCGACGCCGGGGAGCTCGTCCCGACCGGCGTGCTGGTGGGCGCCACCCCCGAGCTGCTCGTCGCCAAGGACGGACGCGCCGTGACGGCGACGCCGCTCGCCGGATCGGCGCCGCGGTTCGGCGACCCGGAGCAGGACCGCGCCTCGGCGCAGCGCCTGCTCGCGTCGGCGAAGGACCGCGAGGAGCACGCGCTCGTCGTCGAGGACGTGGCCGCCGTGCTCGGCCCGCTCTGCGAGGAGCTAGGGTACCCGCACGAGCCGGAGCTGCTCGGCACCGCGAACGTCTGGCACCTCGCGACGCCGTTCCGCGGCACGCTAGAGGACCGCGTTCGCACCGCCCTGGACCTCGTCGCCGCGCTGCACCCCACCCCGGCGGTGTGCGGCACGCCGCGCGACGTGGCACGGGCGGCGCTCGCGGAGCTCGAGCCGCTCGACCGTGGTTGCTACGCGGGGCCGGTCGGCTGGGTGGACGCGGACGGCGACGGCGAGTGGGCGATCGCCCTGCGCTGCGCCGAGATCACCGGCACGACCGCCCGGGTGTTCGCGGGCGCCGGGATCGTCGCCGACTCGGACCCCGAGCGTGAGCTCGACGAGACCGAACGGAAGTTCCGGGCGCTGCTCGACTCGCTGCGCTGGGGCTGAACGCTCAGACGAGCGCCGCCGAGACGGCCTCGCGGACCTCCGCGTGGCGTCGGCGGTCCACCTCGGGGTCGACGACCGCCTCGACGACCTGCACGCCCCCGGCGGCCCTCGCGCGATCGAGCGCCGGAACGAGCTCGTCGGCCCGCTCGACCCGTGTGTGCCCCGCCCCCGCGGCCGAGCACACCGCCCCGAGGTCCAGCCCGTGTGGCGTCGTGAACAGCTCCTCGAGCTCGTCCGGCGGCAGGTCGCGCTGGGCGAGGGTCGAGAAGATCGTCCCGCCACCGTTGTTCGGCACCACGAGGACCGCATCGAGCCCTCGGCGCGAGCTCCACAGGAGCGACCCCACGTCGTGGAGCAGCGTCAGGTCGCCGAGCAGGCCGACGGTCGGATCGCCCGCGGCGGCGACCCCGAGGATCGTCGAGACGAACCCGTCGATCCCGCTCGCGCCGCGGTTCGCGAGGACACGGAGCCCATCCCGGGGCCTCATGAACAGGTCCAGGTCCCGCACGGGCATGCTCGACCCGACGACCAGGACCCCGCCCTGAGGCATTCCCGCGGCCACGTCGCGCGCGACCCGACCCTCGAACGGCTCGTTCCAGCCGTCGAGCATGCCGTCGACGACCTCTCGCGCACGGGCGTCGGCGTCGAGCCAGGCCCGCAGCCACGGCGTGTCGGCTCGAGGCTCGAGCCGGGCCGATACGGACACGGCGAACGAGTCGACGCCGGCCACGATCCGGCTCTCGGCGCGCCGGTGCGGGTCGGCGACGACGTCGTCCGGGTCAACGATGACCAGCCGCGGCACAACAGCCGCGAGGGCGAGCCCGGCCCGCGACGTCGGCGCGGCGCCGAGCTGCACGAGCACGTCGGGAGCGTGCGATGAGACGAACCGGTCGTCCGCGAGCAGCACCGTCGGGGCGGAGAGCCCGCCGGGGGATCGCAGCCCCGAGGTCGGCTCGCCCAGCAGCGGCCACCCGGCCGCCCGCGCGAACCCGACGGCCTGCGACGGCGTCGTCCGGAGCGAGCCCGCCACCACGAGACCGCGCTCGTGCCGCCCGACGAGATCCGCCATCTGGGTCGAGAGCGGCGGGGTCATGTGCGGCGACACGGTCGTCATGTCGGCGTGGGCGACCTGGATCTCCTCGGACGCTACCGCCTCGCCCGAGGGCACGAGCGGCTCACGGAACGGCAGGTTCACGTGAACGGGCCGGGGCGGGTGCTGGACCGCGCGCCACCAGGCCTTCGCTGCCAACCCGTGCCAATAGTCGGCCTGCGGGCGGTCGCCGGGCACGTCAGCCTGGATCGTGGAGCGCACGGACCCGCCGAAGATCCCCTCCTGGTCGATCGTCTGGTTCGCCCCCACGCCGTGCAGCTCCGGCGGTCGATCGGCGGTGAGCGCGAGCAGGGGCACCCGCGCCATCGAGGCCTCGACGACGGCCGGCAGGTACTCGGCCACCGCGGTGCCGCTCGTGCACGCGACGACGGTCGGCCGACCGGTCGCCTTCGCCAGCCCGAGCGCGAAGAACGCCGCGGCGCGCTCGTCCAGGTGCACGTGCACGCGGACGCCGGGTGCTCGGCGAAGCGCGAGCGCGAGCGGCGTGGAACGCGACCCCGGCGACACGCACGCGTCCGTGAGCCCGTGCGCGACGAGGCCCTCGACGAAGGCCCGCATGCAGGCGAGGGCCGTGTCGGCCTCGCTCACGGGGGTCCGTTCCTTCACGCGGCCGTCGCTCCTCCGATCCAGAGCCCGATCGCCACCGTCGCGCCGAACGTCAGCGTGAGCCACGACGTCGCGACGAGGACCGGGATCAGCTCCGGCCCCTCCGCCGAGCCGATCGTCTCCATCGGCCGGACCGCGAGCGGCCACGACGCGAGCGCGAGCAACGACCACATCGGCAGGCCGAGACCCTCGTCGGCGATCCCGACGAGGACCCCGATCACCAGCACGACGTAGGAGCCGACGACGAGCGCCCGGTAGAGCCGCCTCGTCCAGCCGCCCCCCAGCCGCACCGCGAGCGTCCGCTTGCCCGCGGCCGCGTCCGTTGGGATGTCGCGGACGTTGTTCGCCTCGAGGATCGCGACGATCAGCAGGCCCATGGGCACGCTCGACCACCAGGCCGCAGCGGACACGGTCTCGGCGTTCACGTACGCCGTCCCGGCGGTGGCCATCACGCCGAAGAACACGAACACGGCGAGCTCGGCCAGACCGAGGCCCGCGTACGGTCTCGGCCCGCCGCTGTAGAGCCAGAGCGCGAGCATCGCGGCCGCGCCGATCGGGATCACCCACAGGGTCGTCGCGAGCGCGAGGGCGAGCCCCGCGACCCCGGCGACCCCGATGCAGACGAGCGCGGCGGTCAGCACGGACAGAGGGGACGCCATCCCCGAGGCGGTGAGCCTCGGCGGCCCGAGACGGTGCTCGGTGTCGACCCCGCGCGTGCCGTCGTGGTAGTCGTTCGCGAAGTTCGCCCCCACCTGGAGCGCGACCGCCACGACGATCGCCGCGACCGAGCGCCACACGACCGCGCGCTCCGCGGCCGCGATCCCGACCAGCACGGGCGAGACGCTCGCGCCGAGGGTCCTCGGACGGGACCCGTGCCACCACACGGTGAGCCGGCTCACGGGCGGGACCTCATGCGCGGTCACGGCCGCTTCGGGAACCTCGAGAAGTCCGGGTCGCGCTTCTGGACGTACGCGTCGCGCCCCTCCTGCGCCTCGTCCGTCATGTAGTACAGGAGCGTCGCGTCGCCGGCCAGGTGCTGCACGCCGGCGAGCCCGTCGACACCGGCGTTGTATCCCGCCTTCAGGAGCCGCAGCGCGAGCGGGCTCATCCGCATCAGCTCGCGGCACCACGCGACGGTCTCCGCCTCGAGGCGCTCGAGCGGGACGACGGCGTTCACGAGCCCCCACGCGAGGGCGGTCTCGGCGTCGTACTGCCGGCACAGGTACCAGATCTCTTTCGCGCGCTTCTCGCCCACCTGACGCGCGAGCAGGTTGATGCCGTACCCGCCGTCGAACGAGCCGACCCGCGGTCCCGTCTGCCCGAACTTCGCGTTGTCGGCCGCGATCGTGAGATCGCAGCACACGTGCAGCACGTGGCCGCCGCCGATCGCGTAACCGGCGACCATCGCGATGACCGGCTTCGGGAGGCGCCGGATCTGGATCTGCAGGTCGAGGACGTTCAGGCGCGCGATCCCGGTCTCGTCCTCGACGTAGCCGTCGTCGCCGCGGATCCGCTGGTCACCGCCCGAGCAGAACGCGAGCGGCCCCTCCCCAGTCAGGATCACCACGCCGATGTTCGGGTCATCGCGCGCGTGCTCGAACGCGCGGGACATCTCGCGGACCGTGAGCGGTCGGAACGCGTTGCGCACCTCCGGCCGGTCGATCGTGATCTTCGCGATGCCCTCGGCGGTCTCGTACCGGATGTCGACGTACTCGCCGGCGGACGTCCAATCCAGGACCGGTTCCATGAGCGCGTACTCCTAGAGCGTGGACTCGAACGGTGTCGGCTAGCCTATCGCAGTGACGCGGCTGGATGGGGCGGCGCTCGAGCACGGCGATGTGGTCGCCGTGGCGCTGCCGCCCGGCCCCGAGTGGCTCGACCTCGTGCGCGAGGTCTGGGACGCCGGCGCGGCGCTGCTCCCCGTCGACCACCGCCTGCCGAGCGCCGAGGCCCAGGCGCTGTTGCGTCGGGCCCGCCCGACGGTGGTCCTGTCCCCCGAAGGCTGGGAGCGCCCCGCCCAGGGCATCCGGGCCGAGGCCGACGTCGCGCTCGTCGTCTCGACCTCGGGCACCGGGGGCGATCCCAAGTTCGTGCAGTTCGGTCGCGCGGCGATCGACGCCGCGGTGGCCGCGTCGGCCCTCGCGCTCGAGGCCACCCCGCACGACCGGTGGCTGTGCTGCCTGCCGCTCGCGCACGTGGGCGGGCTGCTCGTGCTGCTCCGCGGGGTGCTGTTGGGGGCGCCCGTGACCGTGCATCCGCAGTTCGACCCACCCGCCGTCGCCGCCGAGCGCGATGTCGCGTTCACCTCGATCGTGCCGACGATGCTCGTCCGGCTGCTCGACGCCGGCGTCGACCTGTCGAGGTTCCGCGCGATCCTGGTCGGCGGCGCTCACCTGCCGCTCGGTGTCCGCGAACGCGCCGAGGCCTCGGGCGCTCGCCTGGTCGAGACCTACGGGCTCACCGAGTCCTGCGGCGGCGTGATCTACGAGGGCCGTCCGCTGCCGGGCGTCCGCATGCGGATCGACGCCGGCGGCGGCATCGAGCTGTCGGGCCCGATGCTGATGCTCGGCTACCGCTTCGACGCCGAGGGCACCGCGCGCGCGTTCACGCCCGACGGCTGGCTGCGCCCCGGCGACGCGGGCGAGATCGACCTCGAGGGACGCCTTCACGTGATCGGGCGCGTCGACGACCTGATCAACACGGGTGGCGAGAAGGTGTGGCCTCAGGAGGTCGAGGGGGTCCTCGGCACGCACCCCGAGGTCGCCGAGGTCCTCGTCCGGGGCCGCCTGGATCCCGAGTGGGGGCAGAGGGTCGTCGCGTGGGTCGTGCCCTCCGACCCGGCCGACCCTCCCACGCTCGAGGAGCTCCGAGCGTACGCGGCCGCGCGTCTGCCCCGCCACAAGGCGCCGAGGGAGCTGATCGTCGTGGAGGCGCTGCCGCGGACGGCGGTCGGCAAGCCGCGCGCCTCCGTGCTCCCGGATCGGGAATAGGGCGCGGTTATCCTGCATGGAGGGCAGCCCCCTCCGCCCGCGTGTGGAAAGGCGAACGATGAGCGAGGAACGCAAGGTGGTGGTCCTGGGCTCGGGGCCGGCCGGGTACACGGCGGCCCTGTACGCGGCCCGGGCGAACCTGGCGCCGCTCGTCCTGAAGGGCCTCGAGGCGGGCGGCCAGCTCATGCTCACGACCGAGGTCGAGAACTACCCGGGCTTCGCCGACGGCATCATGGGTCCCGAGCTCATGGACGCCATGGAGAAACAGGCGGCCCGCTTCGACGCCGAGATCGTCGCGCAGAGCGCGACCCGCGTGGACCTGTCCAGCCGCCCGTTCGGCGTGTGGTCGGGCGACCAGGAGTGGCGGGCGCGGACGCTCATCGTCTCGACCGGCGCGAGCGCACGGTGGCTCGGTGTACCCGGCGAGGAGAAGCTCCGCGGCCGCGGCGTCTCGGCCTGCGCGACGTGCGACGGCTTCTTCTTCCGCGACCGCGAGCTGGTGGTGGTCGGTGGTGGCGACACGGCGATGGAGGAGGCCACGTTCCTCACCCGGTTCGCGAGCAAGGTCACGATCGTGCACCGGCGCGACGAGTTCCGGGCCTCGAAGATCATGCAGGAACGTGCGCTCGGCAACGAGAAGGTGTCCGTGATCTGGGACAGCATCGTCGAGGAGATCCTCGGCGAGGACGCCGTGACCGGCGTCACGCTGCGCAACGTGAAGACCGGCGAGACGTCCAGGCTGGAGGCCGACGGCGTGTTCATGGCCATCGGTCACACGCCGAACACCGAGCTGCTCGCAGGACCGTTGGAACTCGACGAGAACGGGTACATCGTCGTGGCGGAGCCGCGGACCTCGACGAACGTCCCGGGCGTCTTCGCCGCCGGCGACGTCACCGACCGGATCTATCGTCAGGCGGTGACGGCGGCCGGACAGGGCTGCAAGGCTGCGATCGACGCCGAGCGCTTCCTCGAGGAGCACGGCGAGGGATGACGGGATGCCGGGCGCGACCCGGCCGGAGCGGTCGACGGCGGACCCGTGCGGGTGCCGTCGGCGGGAGCGGAGGAGACCTCGATGGCGATGATCGGTGACGTGACGGACCAGGACTTCCAGGAGCGCGTGCTGGGCTCCGAGACCCCGGTGCTCGTGGACTTCTGGGCGGAGTGGTGCGTCCCGTGCCACATGGTGTCCCCCGTCGTCGAGGAGATCGGCCGCGAGAAGGCCGAGAAGCTCCAGATCGCGAAGCTGAACATCGACGACAACCCGGACGTGACGCGCCGGTACGGCGTCATGAGCATCCCGACGCTCATGCTGTTCGTGAAGGGCGAGGAGCGCGCGCGTCTGGTCGGCGCCCGCGGCAAGGACGCCCTCCTGCGCGAGATCGACCCACACCTCGCGTAACGCGACCTTCGGGTTGCCGTCGGGGGCGGCGCGCTGCCAACCTCGGGGCGTGCGCATCATCCGGAGCGGCGACCGCGGCGAGGCGGTCCGAGACGTCCAGCATCGGCTGACCGAGCTCGGCCACCGCGTCGACCCGGCCGAGCTCGAGGGCGAGTTCGGCGTTTCGACGGAGGAGGCCGTCCGGTCCTTCCAGCAGGCCCGCCGGCTTCCGGTCGACGGCATCGTCGGCGCCGACACGTGGAACCAGCTGGTCGAGGCCGGCTACCGGCTGGGCGATCGCACCCTGTACCTTCGTTCGCCCGCCTTCCGGGGCGACGACGTCCGCGCGCTCCAGCGCATGCTGAACGCGCTCGGGTTCGACGCGGGCAAGGAGGACGGGATCCTCGGGCGCCACACAGCCGACGCGGTGATGGAGTTCCAGCGCAACCTCGGCGACAAGGTGGACGGCATCGTCGGCCTCGACACCGTCCGCGCGCTCGAGCGCATGCGTCCGATCCTGGGCGGGCCCGGCCTCGCGGTGGTCCGCGAGGAGGAGGCCGTGCGGGCGATGGGGGCCTCCCTCGAGGGCGCGACCATCGCGGTCGACGCCACGAGCCCCGAGCTCGATCAGGCCACGCTCGTCGAGGCCCGCGGGGCCGACCTCGCCCTGACCCTCGCGGTGGACCTGGCGACGACGCTCGCGTCTCGGGGGGCGAGCCCGGTGCTGCTGCGGCGGGCGAACGAGGCGCCCGGCGCCTCCGACCGGGCCGACACCGCGAACGCCGTCGAGGCGGTCGTCTGCGTCTCGTTCCACCTGACGGACGCGCACGCCGGCGCGGCCTGCGCGTACTGGGGAACGGCCACGACGCACTCGCCCGGGGGCCGACGTCTCGCGGAGCTGATCCAGGCCGAGCTCACTCGGCTCGGCCTGCCCGACGCCGGGATCCGCCCACTCGCGGTCGCGCTGCTCCGCGAGACGCGGATGCCCGCCGTCCGTATCGAGGCCGGCGTCGCCACCCCCGGCGACGGGCTCGGCGTCGGCGACGAGGACTTCCGCCGCGCGTTCGCCGAGGCCGTCGCCGACGCGCTCGGTCGATTCCTCTCGGGCTCGGTGGCCTGAGCCCAGCCCGGGTCAGGAGCGCCGGCGCGACAGCAACGCCATGACCGTCCCGAGCAGCGCGCCGAGCGCGAGCGCCTTCGCGGCGCGCCGCACCTCGGCGGGGGACGGTCGGTCCATGCCACGATGCTAGCCCAGGCGTGCGAGAGGAGAGGACGATGCGTTTCGCCCTGATGCTCGAGGGACAGGAGGGGACCACCTGGCCGCAGTGGCTCGCCGTCGCCGAGACGGCCGAGCGCCTGGGCTTCGAGGCGCTGCTGACCTCGGACCACTACCTCTCGGTCCAGGGCGCCGGCGGCCGGGGCTCGAACGACGCGTGGACGATCCTCGCTGGGCTCGCGGCGCGCACCGATCGGATCCGTCTC
>Ga0105100_10000092_pt1 | contig 47705 bp, 39 predicted proteins | sample PPLLak12cMay2015_2_FD_87033 | JGI IMG/M metagenome (GOLD analysis project Ga0105100, IMG submission 87033) | Freshwater sediment microbial communities from Prairie Pothole Lake near Jamestown, North Dakota, USA - PPLs Lake P8 Core (1) Depth... | ecosystem: Environmental > Aquatic > Freshwater >... | reverse complement strand
CACGCGGGCTTGGATATTCGAATTATCTTGACAGCACCGTAACCGAGCCATGGAATCTCTTTCGTATTGCCAGTGTGTCCAAGCTCATCACAGCCACGGCCATTTTGAAGCTCGTTGAGAACGGCCAGCTTGATCTGGAGGATAAGGTGTTTGGCAGCACAGGATGGCTCAATGATTCGATATTTTTGAATTATAAGGACAAGCGGATTGAAAAAATTACCATTAACCATTTGCTGACCCATACATCAGGCTGGAATCACAGAGCTTATGATCCGGTCTTCGGCCCGCTGGTTATTGCCTCAAAATACAGAAAAAAGCAGGCCATTGAAACCGAAGATCTGATCCGCTATGCGCTGGAACAAAAGCTTGATTTTGAGCCCGGTTTAAAATACAGTTATTCCAACACCGGCTATTGTATGCTCGGCAAGATCATTGAAAAAGCATCGGGCATGCCGTATGAGGATTATATACAATTTGCCCTCCTTCATCCGCTGGGTATTTATAATATGCAGATCGGGAGTAGTTTTCCTGAAGAAATGCCTGCCAAGGAGGTCATGTACTATGTCAACGGGAAGCTCAGTCTGTATCCGGCATATGATTGCAGCAAACTGAGGGTCCCGCTCCAGTATGGCGGCAATGACATTGCGTTGCTGGGACCGGCCGGAGGATGGATTGCATCAGCTCCCGAGCTGGCAAAACTCGTTGTTGCCATGGATGGTTTTTCAAGCCATCCTGACATTCTCTCAAAACACTCTGTAAGAATGATGACGCGAAACGGCAAAAAAATAAATCAGCTGTTGGGCTGGCGTGGCAGTGACGGTTGGGGAACCTGGTGGCGCACCGGTACACTGGCCGGAACAGCAGCCCTTGTCATGCGTTTCAATAATGATACCAACTGGGTAATTTTGCTAAACACTACTTCAGATAAAAAATCAAGGGTACATAATGACCTGTCCAAAGCCATCTATCAATGCATGGCTGAGGTAAAGAACTGGCCCTCCGTTGACTTCTTCGAACGCTGATACTTTCCCTTTTTAAGGCATGCGTGGTTAAATTGTTGATATAATTTGACCTGTTATTATTGTTATTTTATGCAACAATTAATAGCTTTATAAGGACTAATTAACGCTAATCCGCCTGCCTGTGCATCCCAGATACCGGGAATATCGCTATATCAAGCACATGTCCGCAACAGTGATCCTGTTGTTGCTTGCCGGGAATATTTATGCACAAAAACTCCAGTTTGACAACTATGATATCCGTGACGGGCTTCCGTCCAATGTGATTATGGATATCATACAGGACCAGAAAGGTTATATGTGGTTTGGTACACAGGTTGGAGTGAGCCGTTTTGACGGATACCGGTTTGTTAATTACGGTATTGCAGAGGGCCTTCCCTTTATTGACGTGGAACGGCTGATGGAAGACCGACAGGGCAGAATCTGGGCAGGGACGCTGGAAGGGAGAATTGCTGTTCTTGAAAAAGGGAAATGGATGCTAAAAAAGAGCTCCCGGGGACTTGCAGATCAGCCTTTCCTGAGATTATTTGAGGATAACGGCGGGAACATCTGGTGCTATCCGGATACAGGCATTTCGATGATCACCCATGAATCTGTAAGATCATTTACGACAAAAGACGGACTTTCCAATGACAGTGTTGCCTGCCATTGGATTGACGAGGATGGAAAGATCTTTGTCGGCACTTATAGCGGTCTTGACCTTATTACAAAAGGAAAAGACAACCAATATTTCATTCAAACCTTGTTGTCTGATGTTATGGTAAATTGCCTTTTGCGTGACCGTCATGGCATTCTTTGGATCGGTACATGGGAAAATGGGATTTACCGATATGACGGAAAAACATTCGTAAACTATTCAGGGATGGGGAAGGTGCAACTGAAAAAGGTGACCTGTCTTTATGCTGACCAGCGAGGCAAACTTTGGGCAGGTCTTATGGAAGCCGGAATTGCCAGTCTGGAGAACGAAGTCTTTGTCCTGAATCCAGATCCTTTATTGAGACAGGCATCTATAATGGATATTACAGAAGACCAGCATCACACGATTTGGGCTCAGTCGATGCGGGAAGGAATCTTTATGTTAAGAAAGGACCAGGTAAGAAAAATAACCACATCCAATAATCTTCCTGATATCAATATCTGGAAAATTATCGCGGATGCTGATGGCAATATTTGGATGGGAACCGGAGGAGGTATATCCAAAACCGGGAAAAAGCCTTTTGAGATTTACGATACTGATTTCGGCATACCCGGTAAAGATGTCTTATGTACTTATGTTGATGAAAAGAACAATGTCTGGGGAGGAACTTATGAGGGACCCTTCCGCATATCATCAGATGGAAAGATCAGGATATTTGATGAAAGGGATGGATTGCATGCGGATTTTCTGACAACCTTTAAAATCATTTCCGACCATCAGCATAATTTATGGTTTGGCACATATCTGGGTGTCACCGGGTATTCCGGTGAGCGTTTTTATACCTATCCGAATCCGCAGATGTCCATCGATTATGCGGTGGACGAGATAGCCATAAACCAATATGACACATTAATCATGGCATTTTATGGTGGCATGTGCAGGTTTTATAAGGGCCGCTATTATTTCCCTGAAGTTTATAAACCCTTTGCTAATAAAGAAATCCGGGCGATTCATATCGATCAGGACAACAACCTGTGGATTGGTACATCAGAGGGGGTTCAGGTTATTGGCAAACATAATCTGACATTCACTACTGAGATAGGGCTTTCCAATAACAGTTGTAATGATATATACATTGATTCATCGGGAAATGCATGGATAGCAACGGACAATGGGCTGAATAAAATAATCCTCAAACCTGGAGGATCTTATAGCCTTACTAAATTCAGCATTGACGACGGTCTGCTCTCTAACTCCATCATGTTTGCAGAGGGTGATCGCAGCGGTAATCTCTGGATCGGGCATGAAAAAGGATTGACCCGGATGGTGACAGCTACCGGCAAGATCGTAACGTATACAGAAACCGATGGCTTTTCACCGATTGAAACTTATGTAAAAGCTGCATCCATTGATCAGGATGACAACGTATGGATCGGAACGGTTGCCGGACTGGTACGGTATGATCCATGGCTGGATAGGCCTCAGCTTAACCCTCCGCGGTTATATATTACCCGTGTAAAATTTTATAATGACAGCACCGATATTTTCAACTATTCCACTTTTCCCGACAGCCTGACGGGACTGCCGGGCAACCTTGTGCTGCCCTATAACAAGAATAATCTTGTTTTTGAATATGTTGGCCTGCATTACTCCAATACGCCAAAAAACAGGTACCGGTACATGCTCGAAGGCTATGATGAAAAGTGGTCTGAAATCTTCTCAGGAACGGAAACGCACCCCTATCAGAAACTGCCCCATGGAGAATATGTATTCAGGGTCAAAGCTGCCAATTGCGATGGAATCTGGTCTGAACCGTTGAGCTTTTCATTCAGCATAAAGCCTCCTTTCTGGCAAACCGGATGGTTCAATACGTTTGAAGTCCTGTTGGGAATCGGGCTCATCTATGCCTTTGTCAAATTCAGGACCCGAAAACTGCAACATGATAAAAGGGTGCTGGAGCATAAGGTGAAGGAGCGGACCCTGGAGATTGCCCGGCAGCGGGATCATATTGCTGAGATCAACCGGGAAATCACTGACAGCATCATGTACGCACAGCGCATTCAGGCTGCAGTACTGCCCGACCATGAAACGATTAAGGAGCTGTTGGATGATTATTTTATCCTTTTCAAGCCCCGCGATATAGTAAGCGGTGATTTCTACTGGTTCAGCAAAAAGAACGATAAGATCATAGCTGTTGCCGCCGATTGCACAGGCCACGGAGTTCCAGGGGCCTTTATGAGCATGCTGGGGGTATCTTTGCTGAATGAAATTATCTCGGCCAATGATTCCATCACGGCAGCTGATATACTGAATCAGTTAAGGGAATACATCAAATACACGCTGTCTCAAACCGGCAAAAAAGATGAAGCCAAGGACGGCATGGACTTGGCGCTCTGTATTATAGATCCCTTGAATCATGAAGCACAGTTTGCCGGAGCCTATAATCCGCTATGGCTTGTTACCAACCATGAAATGGTTGTTTATAAAGCGGACAAAATGCCCATCGGAATTCATATAGCCAATGAAAATAAGTTTACCAACAACATTTTCCATGTGAATGAAGGAGATGTCCTCTACATGTTCTCAGATGGCTATGCTGACCAGTTTGGCGGACCTGAATCCAAAAAATTCAAATCAGGCTGTTTTCGTGACCTGGTGCTGGAGATCCACCAGAAAACCATGGAGGAACAGAAGGAAATCCTTGACAGAACGATTGAGGAATGGAGAGGAGACGGGCCACAGATTGATGACATCATGGTGATGGGGATAAGGATTGGTGATGGAACAAAACATGAACCATGAACTTTTACTAAAAATATACTTACCCATGAAAACAAAATCGGTTCTTTTTATCCTGTTGCTGGCATTGAGGGCAATGGCGCTGCTCCAGCCGTCATATGCCCAGGATCCCCGCTGGAAGTGGGCAAGAACAGCCAGTGACGCTGCTATTCATTCCTCGGTAACGGATACCATTGGAAATATTGTTTCCGTGGGCACCTTTAGTGATTCTTCGATGGCATTCGGGACCACCACAATTCCCGGTTCATCAGGGGGTGAAGCGACCAGCATGTTTGTTGTCAAATACAATACCGCCGGAGGCATTATCTGGGCGCAGAGTGTCTTTGGTATCAATTCCAGTTCTCAGGTCCAACCGGTTAAAGTGGCCATGAACGACAACGGAAGAATCGGTATATTTTGCAAGATCAGCAATACAACTGAATTGAAAATAGGAAAATATTCCCTTACGCTGAGGGATCCAGATGATAAAATGCTGGTTTTGTCCATGACCAAAACAGGCCGGCTGATCTGGTTCCGGCTGCTTGAACCCAGGAGCATGAAGATCCCCGAGGTCGACGGAGGCAATATGGCCATGGATGATGCCGGCAATGTTTATTGCACCGGGAATTTTACGGCTGATACGTTGTTTGCGGGCAAGGAATATGTTGTGGGTGAAGATCCGGGCACCTTTATTTATGTCGCAAGATTCAGTCCGCTGGGAACAACCGACTGGATCAGAACCTGCAACTTTGAAATGGGTGCAGGCTATACCCAGATATACAGCAGGTTTATGTCACTGGCCCTGAATGGTATTCTGATAGCCGGCGATTTGATCGGAGAACGGGATTATTACTTTGATGCCGGTATCCTGTCGGGAGATACCAGTCTGTCAGCCTATGTTGCCAAAGTTAGTTACACGGGCGATTTTGTATGGGCTAAACGTTTCGATGGCGGCCTGACAGATTTTGCCGATGGCCTCGCGACTGATAACACAGGGAATGCATACCTTACAGGAATTTCTAACAGTTTTCTGCTTACGGCAGAGCCCTATTCCCTTACCAATTTTTCCGGGAAACATAATCTTTTTGTTTCGAAAATCGGGCCCGAAGGCGAAATCCTGTGGCTTAAGAGTATTGATATTCAACTGACGGCCTACAACAATCCGGGAAGAAATGCCTTTCTACAAACGGATATCCTTGGGAATATTACGCTGGTTACCAACTATATGGGAGCATCTGTTTTGAGCAATGTCTTTACACGCCCAAATGCTAAAGAGGGTACCCGCGATCTTCTGGCGGTAAGGCTTGACAACATCGATGGCAGTATACGATGGGTGCATACCGGAAACAGTATAAATGATGACTGGATCAGTTCGGTTGCATTTGACCGTTTCGGATCGACCTATATCCTGGGTGAAATTATTACGGATATGGTCTATGATACGATTATATTTACTGACGCCATAGGGAAAGGAGGATTTTACCTGATCAAGATCAGCTACACCGGTGAGATCACCTATGGCAGGGCCAATTTAAATGAAGGAGCGGGTATGCTCTATGGCCAAAAGATTACTGCCGATCCGTTCGGCAACCTTTATCTCCAGGGAAACTATTCAGGCACCGATAACAGGCTGGATGATATTCCGGTGGTGAGTGTCCGGATGGCAGGGCTTTTTACTTCAAAATTCTCCTATGCTACCGATATTACCGGAAGAGTGATCAATGCCGACGGTACGCCGATGCCGGAAGGGATGGTTAAGGTATTCGGGTACACCCGGTTCCAGCGCTCACCCCTCTCCGACTCCACCCTGATCAATGCCAGCGGGGAATACCTGCTGAAGAACATTCCCTTTGGACGATATATTATTTATGCCATACCCGGCACCTCGTCAAATCCGGATGCTGTTCCGACCTATTATCCCAGTGGTTCCAACTGGCAGGATGCTGAACAGCTGTTGATCTTTTCCGTGGAGCCTAAGACCCACATCGATATTCAGTTAAAAGAAATTCCTCAAAATACCGGAACATCAACACTAGGGGGCCTGGTTTTCGAATCCGACACCACCAGTGTTTTCAAATCAACAAATGCAGTGCAAGCCAAACCGGTGAAAAAAGCCAATGTGGTTTTAATTGGCAAAACAAAAGCCTGGGATAATGTAATAGATTATACTGAAACCGATGATTATGGCAATTTTTCTTTTTTAAATATACCGGACGGTAATTATACCATTATTGTCGATATACCGGGCATGCCGCATAGTTCCTATTATGATGTAAGTGTGTCAGGCGGACAGCTGATTATGAACCTCGACCACCTTGTTGGAGAGGAAGAGATAAGTGCGTTGTATGGAACATCGGTAATACCTGATGCTGAAGAAATTCCTGAAGATATTGTTGTTTTTCCGAATCCATGCACTGGTATATTATTCATTCATAACACATACAGGAATCCGAAAAGCCTGCAGGCAGAGATTTTTAATCTCTCCGGCGCTTTGATGGTTAAAAAATCACTGAATCCGAAAACGAGAATTAACACTCTGGATACCAGTATATTACAAAAAGGCGTTTATCTGTTGCGTATCCAATGCGGGGCCATCAGCCACCAAATGAAGATATTGGTATTCTAAATCCCTTGCTATTCGTTTAGCATGATATATTAAACATTTGCCTGAAGATAGGGTTGGTTTGTCAAAACCTCCAAACAATCGGGGCAGGAAATTCGTATCGCCTAATGATTATGCCATTAATTGCAGCACTTATCAACCCTGTCAGACAAACATAAAAATGGAATTAGCGCATATTTATCCGATCGATCACGGGAAGCTACAATATGAAAAGGTTGACTTTTTCATTGCTGCTTCCGGATATCAGAGCCGGGCTACCAGCCTTGCCGGTATGATCCCCGCTCCAAATGCCCAAAAATTCATGCTTTGCTTTTCTGAAGAAAACCATGTTGATTTGCGGAAAAAGAATGAGGTAGCATTTTCAGCCATGGGATTTCAAATGGTTAAAGCAGCTCCTGACAAACCTGAAGAAATTGAAATCCTTATTAAAAGGATATGCAATACCTCAAAAAAAAGTGAGGTTATCTTTCTGATAGATTATTCCTGCATGCCCCGGTTGTGGTTTGCCTCTATTCTTGATAGCATAACCAGGAATGATTTTAATGCCGATAAAATTACCGTGTTCTTTTCCTATACTCCGAAAAAATTCAATCTGGAAGCCCAAAAGAATGCTATCCGGTACCTGGGACCTATGATTACCGCCAAGGATCATCTGAATAATAATAAGCCGGTTGCATTGATAGCAGGACTCGACAATTCTTTCAAATCGACCATGGAATTAGTCAAAAAGCTCAACCCAGCCACCATTTTAGCATTTGTCCCCGAAAACAAATACGATCCTGAATACAAAGCCTCGGTGCTGGAAAATAACAAAGCGCTTCTTAATCAACTCCATAAAAATAACATAATAAATTATGAAGTGCTTGATCCGGAAAGTATTAACTCCAAGCTGACCTCGCGTTGCCTGGATTTAAGGCTAAAGCACGAGGTTGTCATTGTTCCGCAGGGCCCAAAATCCTTTTCACTCGTTTCATCGCTGTTGAGTGTGCGCTATCCCGATATCAAACTATGGGAGGTTATAACGGCTGTAAAATCTGTTGATCCCAATTACGGAGCAGCGGAAGGAGATCCGATCGTATTAAAGGTCACTTTCTGTAAGGATGATGAGGAGGAGGAATAGCAGACGTCATCCGTCTCCGAGCTTTCCGGCCACCCTCTGATATACCATATTTTTAAGGGATTCGTAGCTGTGATTTTCCGGGTAAACGGGGGAAAGAAAAGATACTGTCACTTTCTTAAACAACCTGGGGATCCTGGACCCGGATGGCAATATATTGAATGAGCCACGGATGGCAACGGGGACTATGGGAATATTAAGTTCCTGGCTCAAAATCGCAAAGGTCTGCTTGAAATCTCCTATTTTTCCCGTCAGTGTCCTTGTTCCTTCCGGAAAGATGATCAGGTTCTTTCCTTTTTTGAGCACCTCGGCCAGTTTCTGAATGGATAATTTAAGATCCTTATTGATATCCACCAGTATAATGTTATTTCGGTTTGCCAGATATCGCATTAAAGGATTCCTGAAATGCTGTTCTTTTGCGTATACATAAGTTTTTTTAACCAATTTTCGCTTGAAGAAGGATATAACCAGGAAGCCATCCAGCAAGCTCTGATGGTTGGGAGCAATAATGCAAGGCGATTCGGGCAGGTTTTCCAGTCCTTCTCCCTTTATCCTCAGGAAGAGCCGGAATAATACCTGAGAGAATGTCTTGAACAGGTTATGCGTAAACCATGATTCCGGAAGGTTTAAATGCACTTTTTCCTTCAGGATCTTTGACCAGTTGATCCCTTCAAAGCTCAACCTGGTTTTTTTGATATTGATGTATTCAGCCAGTTTCTGCACGGAGGCAAAATCGGATAGATTACCTTCGTTGATAGTCAGTCCGAATGCCGCTTCAATAAATGCCGAAAGGCTTACCTTGCCGAGTGAATCGAGGGCCAGATCGAGTTCGAGGTGGTGATGGGGGAATACTGTTTGCTGTGTTTCGTCTTCCAGAAATTTCTTCAATGCCTGGTATTCATGGGTATGAGGCTCATCAGCAACGTTTTCCTTCTTTTTCGTTACCAGTTCTTCCAGGGCAAATCGTTTAATCTTGCCCAGTCGTGTTTTTGGCAATTCGCTACCGGTAATATGGAATCTCAATATTTTTTTATAGGGTGAAACGGTCTTATTAAATTTATCAATCACATTCCATTTGATATGATGCTCATAATCCTTGATGCCTTTGTCTGCAAGATTTTTAAAATCGGGCAGAAGGATGGCCTGCAAAGCACCATCCTTCATAAAAACACCGCATTCCTTCACTTCCTCAAAACCGGATGCTATGGCCACTTCCAATTCGGCCGGGTTAATGTTTTTACCGTTCGGGAGCACAATAATTTCTTTTTTCCTTCCGGTTATGTTAACATATCCCTTTTCATCAATAAAACCCAGGTCGCCGGTATAGAGCCAGCCATCTTTTATTATCTCGTCTGTTTCCTTCGGCTTATTATAATATCCCTGCATCACGTTTTTACCGGATACCACGATCTCACCATCCCTGACCTCAACCAGAATATCTTTAAGCGGTTGACCGGGTATTCCGGGCCTGATTTTTCCCGGCCGCGTAAAGGATATCATAGGCGCCGTTTCGGTCATGCCATATCCTTCGAGTATCTCAAAACCGAGGGTCACAAAAAAACGTATAACTTTTGCTTCTACAGAAGCTCCTCCTGTCACCATATATTTCATGTGTCCGCCAAATTTCCTATGGACGGTGCCAAACAATAGCCTGGAGAACTTTTTTGACCTGAAAAGGGTGGCTAAACTCAGGAAAAGCCTGGCCAGGATGCTATGGTTGATTTTTTCGTTCAGCCCCTTGTACAACAACTGGTATAACCGCGGCACGGCAATCATAATGGTTACCTTGTGCTGTTGAAGGGTGGCAATCATTTCATCTGCCGCCAGGGAGCTGTTGAGGACCAGTGTAGAATGCACATACAGCGGTGCAATAATGGTGCCTATCAGGGAAAAAACATGATGCACAGGCAACAGGACCAATACCCTGTCTTCGAATGTATAAATAGGAACGTCATGACAAACGCCATCAAGATTTTTGAAGATGTTGGTAAAGGAAAGCATCACTCCTTTTGGACTTCCCGTGGTGCCTGATGTGTAAAGTATCGTTGCGGTGGCATCTTCATCCCGGATCACGATCTCATTCGCTTCCGTAATTTTTCCTGCATCTATCCTTATATCTTCAAAAATATGGATGGCAGGGAAATGGTTTGATTCTTTCATAGCTTCCTGCAGAAGCTCTGCCTTATCCGCGGATATAAATACCGAATGCGGCTTACAGTCCTTCAGGATATAAGCAACGTCATGTGCAGTTGACAAAGCATCGACGGGAACTGCAACCCCCTTGTTATTTATTATGGCATATAAAGCAAATATCCACTCCTGCCGGTTTTCGGACAATATTATTACCCGCTGGTGAGCAACCTCTCCGAGCAGTGAACTATAACCGATCACCTGTTGCAGCAATTCGTCATAGCTAAGGTTAATGTTTTTCCCCGTTATGGCTGTTTTCTCTCCTCTACCCAGTAATATCCTCATTCTATTAATTTTAAATTGGCTGCAAAGGTAAGGAAAAATAATGATTCCATAACAAAAAGATTCAGGAGCACCAGGGCAGTCGCCTGAAAATCAATAATTAACCCGGTTATATAGCCTATCATATGCAGGTTTACTAACGGAAGCAGTTGACCAGCTTCTGATTAGGTTTTCCCGTATCATGAACTCAATTTTATATGTTGCAGGAGCATTTTTGGTTAGAAACTAAATGATAAATTTGTTGTTACATACCATGCCATAAACTTTGATGCCATGACGATTGAGGAAAAGATCCATCAGCTCCGCAAGACCATTAATGAGCACAATTACCGGTACTACGTGATGTCAAGTCCTTCCATCAGTGATTTTGAATATGACAACATGATGCAGGAATTGGCGAAACTTGAGCATGATCACCCTGAATTCTATGATGCAGATTCCCCTACCATGCGTGTAGGGAGCGACATCGACAATTCCTTTACCCAGGTCAGGCATACTTACCCCATGCTTTCACTGTCCAATACCTATACCCGGGAAGAAATAGCTGATTTTACGGAAAGGGTCGTTAAAATGTTGCCGGGCCAGGCGATTGAATATGTTTGTGAACTTAAATTCGATGGTGTATCGATCAGTTTAACCTATGTCAATGGCAAACTGGATAAAGCTGTAACCCGCGGTGATGGTGAAAAGGGCGATGATGTTACCGCCAACGTCAGAACGATCCGAAGTATACCTTTGACATTGAATGGACAGGACTATCCGGAACAATTTGTGATCAGGGGTGAAATTTTCCTGCCCCGTGCAGGTTTCCAGCGAATGAACCGCGAGCGCTCAGCAGCAGGCGATCCGCTCTTTGCTAATCCGCGCAATGCGGCAGCCGGCACATTAAAACTCCAGCATTCCGCCCAGGTTGCAAAAAGGCCGCTGGACTGTTTCCTGTATTATGTGCTGGGCGAGAACCTTCCTTTTGATAAGCATTATGACAGCCTGATGAAGGCCAGGGAATGGGGATTTAAAATCGCGCCCCATGTGAAAAAATGTGTCAACCTTCAGGAGATTTTCAACTATATCGATCATTGGAATACAACGCGGGATCATTTGGCCTTTAACATTGATGGTATTGTTATAAAAGTAAACTCATACAAGCAGCAGCAGACAACAGGTTTCACGGCAAAATCACCGCGATGGGCCATCGCTTACAAATTCAAGGCCGAACAGGCTCTTACCCGGCTGCTGTCCATTGATTACCAGGTGGGGCGCACCGGGGCCATAACACCGGTAGCCAACCTTCAGCCGGTATTTCTTGCGGGAACTACGGTAAAAAGAGCCTCTCTCCATAATGCCGACCAGATAGAATTGCTGGACATAAGGATTAACGACAGGGTAACTATAGAAAAAGGAGGCGAGATCATCCCCAAAGTTGTTGGTGTTGATCTCGAAAGCAGACCTCCGGATTCACTGCCGGTGCAGTATATTACCCGTTGTCCGGAATGCGGATCAGAACTTGTCAGGACAGCGGGAGAAGCCAAGCATTTTTGTCCGAATGAGACCGGTTGTCCCCCTCAGCGCAAAGGGAAACTTGAGCATTATGTAAGCCGCAAGGCCATGGATATCGGGCTTGCAGAAGCTACCATAGATCAGCTATTCAATCATGGTTTGCTGAAAGATAGTGCTGATTTCTATTCCATTACCAAAGAGCAGCTAGTAAAACTTGAAAGATTCGCTGACAAGTCAGCAGAAAATCTTATCAACAGCATTGAAGCGTCAAAAAACGTGCCCTATGAAAGGGTTTTGTTCGCGCTTGGAATAAGGTATGTAGGCGAAACTGTTGCAAAAAAACTGGCGCAGTCCTTTACCTCCATAGATGCATTGGCTGCAGCGACCGTTGACGAAATGACCTCGGTTGAGGAAATTGGGGGCAGAATCGCTGAAAGCATTCGCCAGTATTTTGGCGACGAGAAAAACCAGCAATTGATTGAAAGACTAAAGATGGCCGGGATAAGGTTTCAGGGTGAACGGGATCAGAAAAGGCTTGTCTCCAATATACTTTCGGGAATGAACTTTGTCATATCAGGTACCTTCCAGTCCCATTCCCGTGATGAACTCAAAAACCTTATTGAGCAGCACGGCGGAAAAAACCTGAGTTCGGTCACCGGCAACACACATTTTATTATTGCAGGCGATGATATGGGGCCTACCAAACGGGAGAAAGCCCGGAAACTCGGAGTGCCGTTGATAAGCGAGGGTGAGTTTATGAGGATGATTGAGGAAGTGACAAGTGACGAGTTGAAGAATGGAACGGTGGAATAGTGAAACAGTGGAACAGTGGAATTCCTACTAACTTCTACTGGCTTCTATCTTCTTTATATATCCTTCAGCAACTTATTTTCCGGAGATTTTTCGAAATGCTTATAGTACGATTCAACAATGGCGGAAATTGCATGGAGTTCTTCGGGTTCTTTGATAAAAATAGGCGAATGGCCTTTCCGGTCAATCAGATCAAACAGGTAATTCACCGTGATCTTATTAATATCAATGGAAGGCTGATAGGCTACTTCTTTAACATCCTGGGTCATAATTTCCGATATGACCTTTGCATTCACCAGGTCATATAAAATGTCGCGGACCAGCCTGGGAGGAATATCCAGCTGTTCCGCCAGCTGCACGGCATTAACAGCAGGTTCTCCGCCGGAAAACTTTTTAACGATCCGGTTCATTACAAGCAACGCTAAAATTCTGCGATGGTATTTACTGATTTCCAGTTGCTCTGCTTCATGTTCATAACTATCTGCGTTCTGGTATGCATACGAAATCTCTACACCCAGCAGTACAATAAGCCAGCTGAGTTCAAGCCACAAAAGGAAAAGGGGTAAAGCTGCAAAGGTTCCGTAAATGGCCCCGTACCCGGACAAATAGGACTGGAAATTCACATAAGCCCATTGCAGAAGCTGAAATATTGAACCGGCAAGGATCCCGGCGATAAGGGCAGGAACAAATTTTACATTGGTATTGGGTATGATTAAGTATATGAGTGTAAAAACAAACCACATCAAAGTATAAGAAAGAATACGAACCAATACTTTTAAGACGGGACCAAAATAGCTCAGGAAAGGAATGCTGTTGGAAACACTCTGCACCTGTGAAACGGTAAAACTACTGGCGATGACGATAAATACAGGAACAATGATCAATATGGAAATATAATCCGTGAATTTTCGTGTCAGCATCCTGGATTTCTTTACATGCCAGATGTTGTTAAAGGAACTTTCAATATTGCTCAGCATTTGTATTACCGACCATAGCAGTACAACAAAACCGATCCCTGTGATAAATCCACCGCTTATATTACCGAGGTAACGGTCGACAAATTTCAGCAGTTCATTCAGGATAGCCTGGTGCTCCGTCAGCCTTTCGGTTAAAAGATTTTTAATATATGCCTCAAACCCAAAACCTTTGGATATGCCAAATATCATCGCCAACATGGGGACGATAGCAAGTATTGAATAAAATGTCAATGCAGAGGCACGCAGCTGGATATTGGCTTCCGTAAATCCTTTCATGGTCAGCAGGATAATTTTAACCTGCTTAATAACAAAGGGAATCACAGGATGGTCTTTGTTAAAATTTTTACGTTGAATTAAGTTATCAACAAATTTTTTTATCCTGTGTGACATATATTTTCCTACTTTAGATTATTAATTCAAGCTTAAAAATAATGTGTTTTTTATATTTTTACGTTATTAATGCCAATTAGTTCTGTTTATGGCCATTCTTAATCTTGAGCATCACACCATACTGGTGGTAGAAGATGATGACATGAGTTTTTTGTACTTAAGTCAGATTTTCAAACTTACCAAAAGCAATGTTATCAGGGCCAGGAATGGCAATGAGGCCATTCAGTTAAGCCGCAATAGTACAGCCATTGATTTAATATTAATGGACATACAATTACCGGATATTGACGGGAACACCATCACCCGGGAAATCCGGAAATTTAACCAGGATTTGCCGATCATTGCCCAGACTGCCGGAAAGACCCAATATGAGAAGGATATTGCACTGGAAGCAGGGTGCAATGAAGTCCTGGTTAAGCCCTTTAAGATGGAGGATCTTATGGCTGCATTGGGAAGGTATTTTCAGTAAAATTATGCTGATACGGCGCATAGTCTGGTGACCGGGGTCAATTACCGGATGCCGGCTGAAAACCTGCCTGGGGAAAATCATATTGGACAACCGACAATTTATTACCGATTCCGTAATCGCCCTGCTACCTTTTTTCATATCTTTATCAAAACGCATCATACTAAAATTTATAATCCTATGAAAACAAAACTGCTGTTACTCTTTTTATTGGTTTGTCCCTTGCTATGCTGGAACTGTAAGCAAAAAGAAAACAGGGCCGAGCTTGTCCCTTTGGAGGACTTCTTTAAGGATGCTGAAAAAGCAGGATATCGGATTTCCCCCAATGGTGAGATGATCATATTCCGTGCTCCCCATATGGGACGCATGAATGTCTTTGTGCAGAAGCTGGGTGACACAACAGCCCTGGCGATCACACATGAAACAGACCGCAGTATATATGATGCATTCTGGGAATCCGATAACCGGATCATCTATGTTAAAGATATCGGAGGGAATGAGAACATGCATGTACTGTCGGTTAAACCTGATGGCAGCGGGCTCATGGATCATACCCCTTTTGATAAGGTGCGGTCTGAGGTTGTTGATATACTGAAGGACAGGCCTGATGAGCTGCTGATTCAAAACAACCAGCGCAATCCCCAGGTCTTTGATGTTTATTTGTTAAATGCCGCCACCAATGAATTGAAGATGGTAGCCGAAAATCCGGGTAATATTACCGGATGGATAACCGATCATGACGGAAAGATCAGGGCTGCCGCTACCAGTGATGGTGTTAATACGAGTTTGTTGTACCGCGAAAACGAACAGGATGAGTTCAAAACGGTGATCACCACCAGCTTTAAAGAAACGTTATCCCCGGTACTATTTACTTTCGATAATATTAACCTCTATTGTTTATCAAACCTGGGGCGCGACAAGACCGCAGTGGTGGAATTTGATCCCAATGCAGCCAAAGAGGTAAAGGTCATTTATGAAAATCCTGATGCGGATGTCGTTGGACTGGAATACTCAAAACTCCGCAAAGTACTGACCGTAGCCTATTATGAAACCGACAAGCTGCAAAAGCATTTTCTCGATTCGGTGATGCAACAGATTGACAATAAGATTTCAGTGCAAATCCCGGGTTATATTTTCCAGGTATCACGGATGAGCAAAGATGAAACAAAGATGCTGGTATACACAAACAGTGACCGCTATTTTGGAGGCTATTACCTGTATGATACAAAATCGGATAAGTTTGAAAAACTGGCTGATTTCAAACCATGGCTGAAGGAAGAGAATATGGCAGAGATGAAACCTGTAAGTTATCAGACACGCGACGGTCTTACCATTCAGGGATATTTGACCCTGCCCAAAGGGGTAAAAGCCAAAAACCTGCCGGTGGTCATTAATCCGCATGGCGGACCCTGGTACCGTGACAGCTGGGGCTTCAATCCCGAAGTGCAATTTTTGGCCAACAGGGGTTACGCAGTACTGCAAATGAATTTCAGGGGGTCTACAGGCTATGGGAGGCAATTCTGGGAATCCTCTTTCAAACAATGGGGACGCACCATGCAAAATGATATCACAGATGGCGTGAAATGGCTGATCAGCCAAGGCATTGCTGATTCCACGCGCATTGCCATATACGGCGGCAGTTACGGCGGATACGCCACACTCGCAGGCATTACGCTAACGCCTGAATTATATGCCTGCGCTGTTGATTATGTTGGCGTATCAAATATGTTTACTTTCATGCAAACTATTCCTCCCTATTGGGAACCTTTGCGTCAGATGTTTTATGAAATGGTCGGCGATCCGGTAAAAGACAGTTTGATGCTGGCCGAAGTCTCACCGGCATTCCATGTTGACCGCATCCGCTGTCCGCTATTTGTCGCCCAGGGGGCCAATGATCCGCGGGTCAATATCAACGAATCAAACCAGATTGTTGAATCGCTCAAAAAGATGGGTGTGACCGTTGAATATATGGTGAAGGATAATGAAGGGCATGGATTCTACAACCAGGAGAACCAATTTGATTTCTACCGGGCGATGGAGAAATTTCTGGCAACGCATATAGGAGATTCCACGCTGGTGAAATAATACAAAGCAATACCCTATACATTGGACGGAACTGTTCCGGTTAAAACACAACCGTGTTTTCTCCGGAACAGTTTTTTTAAATGATATAAATCATTTCTTTATTCTTTTGGCTTCAGCTTTTTTTATTAAATTTAACAGGAATACTTTTTTTAATTAATCAATTGACGTACAATGAATTTAATTGAGAGCATCAAGCAAAATGCCAGGCAAAACAAACAACGCATAGTGTTACCGGAAGGACATGAAGAAAGGACACTCAGAGCTGCTGATATAGTTATTCAGGACGGTCTTGCCCATATCACCATTTTGGGTAACCGGAACGATGTGCTAAAGAAGGCAAAGGAGTTTTCACTGAAAAATCTGGAAAGAGCTGATATCATTGATCCAAAAACCTCCGACAGAAGGGAGGAGTATGCGAACCTGATGGTTGAGCTTCGCAAATCCAAGGGGCTGGTCAAAAGTGAGGCACTGGAATTATTGAATAATCCCCTGTATTATTCAACTGTCATGATAAAAAACGGTGATGCTGACGGGGAAGTTGCCGGAGCTGACAATGCCACAGGCGATGTCCTCAGGCCTGCCTTCCAGTTTGTCAAGACATTACCGGGTATTACGGTTGTTTCGGGTGCATTTCTGATGTTCATGAAGGACAAAGAATTTGGCGATGATGGTCTTATGGTATTTGCTGATTGCGCTGTTCATCCGGATCCCAACGAAAATGAGCTGGCTGAAATCGCTGTTGCCACAGCCAAGACTACAAAGGCTATTGCGCTCATGGAGCCCAGGATTGCGATGCTCAGCTTTTCAACGAAAGGAAGCGCACAGCATGAGCTGGTTGATAAGGTAGTAAAGGCCACTGAGATAGCAAAAACCATGAACCCGGGCCTGAAGATTGACGGCGAACTGCAGGCAGATGCAGCCATTATAGCATCGGTAGGCCTAAAGAAAGCGCCTGGCAGTGAAATAGCCGGCAAAGCCAACGTACTGATATTTCCCAACCTGGAAAGCGGTAATATTGCCTATAAGCTGGTACAACGATTGGCCCATGCGGAAGCCATAGGTCCTGTTTTACAGGGAATGGCTGCACCCATTAACGATCTTTCAAGGGGTTGCTCGGTCAATGATATTGTTGATCTTATTGCCATAACGGCTAATCAGGCCATGGGAAAGGAATAATAATTATTTTATAACCTATTCGTATATGTCGGAAGTGTTGGTTGAACAGATAGAGAACTATGGATTAAGCAAGAAGGACAGGCCTAAAACCCTGTTTTCCAAAGTTGGTCTTGTGGGCTGTGGTTCTGTGGGACAAAGTATCGCCCTGATGATCAGTCAGAAAGAACTTGAAGTGGTTTTTATTGAACTCTCCGAGGAAAAGATCAGCAATGCTTTTCTCAGAATGGAAAAGGAGCTCGATACCATGATCGAGCACTGGGGCATGACACCGGGGGAAAAAAGGGCCATCATATCCAGAATAACCGGTTTTGTCGGCTACGAGCACCTGAAAGGATGTGACCTTGTGATTGAGACCATTCGTTCAAGAACCCGTGAGCAGCGTGTAATTTGCAGAAAAGAAGTCTTTAAGAATATCGAGAAATATGTTGCCCCTGACACCATAATTGCCACCAATTCATCCACTATTGTCATAACGGAGCTGTCAGCCGAGCTTGAGCATAAGGAAAGATGCGTCAGCCTTCATTTTCTTACCAGTGTGCCGGGGTCCAAAATGATAGAAGTTGTACGTGGATTATATACCTCTGATGAGGCTTACAATTCGGTATTCAAGTTTGTCAAAATGCTGGGGAAACTGGCCATTCCGGTGGAAGAATCACCAGGTCTGATCTCTGTTCGTATGTTTGTTTCCATGGTTAATGAAGCCTGCGATATTATGATGGAGGGTGTGGGCACAAAAAATGACATCGACACTACCATGCGTGTTGGTTTTGGCTTGCCGCTGGGACCTTTTGAACTGGCTGATAAGGTTGGGCTCGATAAGGTACTGCGATACATGGATAATCTTTACAGTGAATTCGGCGACCGGAAATTCAAGGCATCCCCCGTCATTAAAAAACTTGTGCGGGCCCACCAGTTTGGCCGCGTCACCGGAAAAGGTTTTTATGAATATGATGAAACCGGCAAAAAAATCTGTTGAATTAAACACAAAGACAAAACATACCAGCAAAATATATCATAATGAAGATACTCGTACTCAATTGCGGCAGCAGTTCCATTAAGTTCCAGCTCGTTGATATGAAAGACAAGAGTGTTCCGGTGAAAGGGATTGCTGAAAAAGTCGGCCTTAAAGGCTCTTTTGTCAGAATAGAAAAATCAACCGGAGAAAAAGTCAGATTTGAAGGTGAAATTATTGATCATCTGGTGGGCATTGAATATATCCTGGGCATTGTAACCAGTAAAAAGCATGGTTGCATCAAGAAGCTTACGGAAATTGATGCTGTGGGCCATCGTGTGGTGAACGGAGGCGAAAGATTCAGTGCAAGCGTACTGATCACGCAGGAAGTTCAGAATGAAGTGGAACGGTTTTGTGATATCGCTCCCCTGCATAATCCTGCCAACCTTAAGGGGATTAACGCAATCAAAATGCTGATCCCCAGCATACCCCAGGTGGCCGTGTTCGATACGGCATTTCATCAAACCCTGCCGCCCTATGCCTATATGTATGCCATTCCCTACTCGCTTTATAAAAAATATGGCATCCGTAAGTATGGTTTCCATGGCACAAGTCATTATTATATTAGCAAAAGGGCGTGTGAAGTCCTGAAGACCAACATCAAAAAACAGCGGATCATCACCATTCACCTGGGTAACGGAGCCTCTATGGCAGCTGTCAAAGAAGGCAAATCCATTGACACCTCCATGGGGTTCACACCCCTTGAAGGGCTCATCATGGGAACCCGCCCCGGAGACCTCGATGCAGGAATTTTTTCCTTTATCATGGATAAGGAGGAAATAGGTCTCTCTGCTTTCAGCACACTGGTTAATAAACAGAGCGGAATGCTGGGTATTACCGGAGTATCATCGGATATGAGGGAGATCGAAGATGCAGCACACAAGAATAATAATAAACGGGCTTTGCTGGGCCTTGAAATGTATCATTACAGGGTGAAAAAATATATCGGTGCCTATGCCAGTGCCATGGGTGGCGTTGATATTATTGTATTTGCCGGCGGCGTCGGAGAAAACAGCCCGGAATCACGCGAGGCCATTTGTGCCGGGCTTGAATTCCTGGGAATTGAATTTGATGTGAAAAGGAACAAGGGATTACGGTCAAAGGAAGCCATAATTTCCGCTGACACATCACGTGTAAAAGTGATGGTCATCCCAACCAATGAAGAACTGGTTATTGCTGAAGATACCATGCGGATCGTATCGAAAATCAAAAAAACACCCCGCAGCTAATGTCATTAAAAACGCTTGAAAGCCTGGTTGATCTGGCCCGTAAAAAAGGACAAAGAAAGCTGGTTGTTGCTGTTGCTGAAGATGAAGATATCCTGATTGCCGTCCGTGATGCCCAAAAGGCCGGCTTCATTGATCCATTGCTGATCGGGGATAAAGATCGTATTAAAACAGCTGCAGCAAAAGCAGGATTCGATATTTCGGCCACCGAACTTCAACACGAACCTGATCCGCTGAAGGCATGCTCGTTTGCTGCCCGTATCATTGCCGGAGGGAAGGCCTCCATCCTGATGAAGGGCATGGTGAGCACCGGAACGTTGATGAAGGCTTTTCTTGAAAAGGAGCTTGGATTGACACAAGGCAATTTGTTGAGCCATGTGGCCATTTTTGAGTCACCCTACTATCATAAGTTAATTTGCGTTACCGATGCAGCGATGAATATAGCTCCTGATATCAATGAGAAAGCCACCATTATTAAAAATGCCGTTAAACTATATCATGCACTGGGAATTAAAATGCCTAAAGTAGCAGTTCTGGGAGCAATAGAAAGCGTAAATACCAACATGGAGGCGACCCTGCATGCTGCCATCCTGAAGGCAATGAACCAGCGAAACCAAATCACCGGATGTATCATCGACGGTCCTTTGGCACTGGATAATGCTGTTTCAGCCGAAGCTGCCAGTCAAAAGAATATTCAATCCGATGTGGCAGGCGACGTGGATATTCTGGTGACTCCCGATATAAACAGCGGTAATATTCTGTACAAAGCGCTTAATTTTCTTGGTGGTGCGGTAACTGCAGCCATCATTACAGGAGGAGCGGCACCGATTGTACTGACTTCAAGGGCTGATTCAGAAAAAAGCAAATATTTATCCATCGCTCTGGCTGTAGTTATGGACTGACATGCATACTTACTTAAAAATACGGATATGGACCATAAAATACTGGCGATCAATCCGGGCTCTACCTCTACCAAAATCGCTATTTACTATAACACCAAACCGGTTTTCTTAAAAAGCATCCACCACGAATCGGATGAACTTGGCAAATATAAACGGGTCGTTGATCAGTATAAGTTCAGGAAAGAAATTATCCTGCAGGAACTCCGTGATTCCCATATCAATATTGAACTCATCAAAATTATTATCGGCCGCGGCGGAGTAATAAGGCCAATTGAATCAGGGGTATATTCCATCAATGAACAAATGAAAAAGGATTTGCTCGGAGGCAAGCTGAGTGAACATGCCAGCAACCTTGGAGCCCTTATTGCAGATGATCTGGCAAAAGAAATTCCCGGATGCAAGGCATACATAGCAGACCCTGTGGTGGTTGATGAGCTGCAGGATGTAGCCCGTATTGCAGGCCATCCTAAATTCCGGAGGATATCCATCTTTCATGCCCTTAACCAGAAGGCAACGGCACGCGCATACGCTCGCCTGGCAAACCGCCGGTACGAGGATCTGAATATTGTTATCGCCCATATGGGCGGCGGAATATCGGTTGGCGTGCACCGCAAAGGAAGGGTAATTGATGTTAACCAGGCGCTGGATGGTGAAGGGCCATTCTCACCCGAACGGTCCGGCACACTACCTGCTTATGCGCTGGCCAAACTTTGCATGGGAGGCAACCATACGCTGGATGAAGTAAAACGTATGATAACCGGGGAGGGCGGATTCATGGCCTATCTGAAAACCAACAGTGCCTATGAGGTTGAACTCATGGCCCAGGAAGGTGATGAAAAGGCCAGGATATTGCAGGATGCCATGTCGTATCAAACCGGCAAGGAGATCGCCGCCATGTGTGCCGTATTGCATGGTGAAGTTGACGCCATTATCCTGACGGGCGGCATTTCACATAATCCCATGGTGGTGGAATACATAAAAAAGATGGTTTCCTTTATAGCCCCGGTTGTTATTTACCCCGGCGAAGATGAAATGCATGCCCTTGCCATGAATGGGCTGATGGTACTGAAAGGTGAAATAAAACCCAAGGAATATGATGAATCCACCATGGTAAATGTAAAACTGCCATGCTGGGAGGAGGAGGAAGAGGATAGGAAGTAAGCAGTAACCGGTAATCGGTAATCGGTCGTGCAGTTATGCAGCCTGCCTGCCGGCAGGCAGGTCATGCAGTCTTGCAGTCGGGATAAGCGGGTTAGGTGTTTAGCTTTTTAGCTTTTTAGCTGCTTAGGGGTTTAGGTGTTTAGCAGTTTAGGTTTTATGCTAAATAGCTAAATAGCTTAATCGCTAAACGCCTCTTAACTCGTCACTTGTCACTAGGGATTGCTCAGCGCCACCGGAATAATCTTCCCGTTCATGAATTTGTGCCCCTTCAGTGCAAATTCCCCGATAAATTCTGCCATATCCTTTGGCTTAACGGTTGCCTGGTATCCCGGGAATGCTTCGGCGAGCAATTCAGTCTGAACGGAACCCAGCGCAAGACAATTGACAAAAATACCGGAATCTTTATATTCCACGCTCAGACATTCGGTGAGGCTTGCCAGAGCAGCTTTGCTCGCGCTGTAATAGGATAATCCCGGATATTTGGAACTCCCCTGGAATCCACCCATACTTCCGATATTTACAATGTGTGTATCCCCTGCCCTGCCCATCATAGCGGATAATTCCCTTATCAGCATAGCAGGCCCGAGAAAATTAATGCGTAACATTTGCAGGGCCTCCTCCAGGCCAGTGAGGTTAAAAGGCTTGTTAACCAGGAATCCGGCATTGTTGATCAATATGCTTATGTGTTCGGGCATATCGGGAAAAGCATGAAAATAACCAGGGGGATCCTGTAAAAAAACTTCAAAATCGAAAACAACGGGCGTCAGCATGGAAGTTTTGTTTCTTCCTGCGCATTCGTCAGCAAGCCGTTTGAGTCCGGATTTATTCCGCGAAAGGGCAATCACATAAAAATGATCAAGGCTGACGAAGTATTTTGCTGTTTCAAAACCTATACCGCGACTGGCACCTGTTATTATAACCGCTGTTTTTGTCATAATCCCCGATGTTTAATTATTTTTGTACAGAATGAATCATGAGGTTATTGAACAAAACATTAAAAATAGATATTCTTTTCCTATGCAGTTAAAAAAATTATGGGTTTCCCTGTATTGTCTGTTGTTTTTCACTGCCATAGCCGCCCAGGAGGAACAGGACGTGAAAAAAATGACATTTGGGCAGCGTCTTTATTATGGCGGGGATTTCGGACTGAGTTTCGGGACCAACACGTATATCAATATATCACCTTATGTGGGGTATAGATTAACCAACCGGTTGTCTGCCGGTCTGGGGCCCATATTTATCTATGAAAAATACAGGTATTATGGTTTTAAAACCTCCACATACGGCGGAAAAGCATTGCTATCTTTTACTGTATTAAAGGATATCGGGCAATATCTGAACCTAGGCATTGGCAACATCATGTTTCATACCGAAAATGAAATTATCAGCATTGAAAAACTATATCAGGATATCAATACCCTGAAAATATACAATTCCAAAGAGCGGGTATGGATTGATAACTGGCTGATTGGCGGAGGGCTGAATCAGCCGTTTGGAACGCGGGGGGGAATCAATATTTTTGTTTTATGGGATGTAACACAAAACCAATACTCTCCGCATTCCAATCCTATCGTGAGACTGGGATTTTATTTTTGAACTGCCGGAGATCGAATGCTATAAGTCGGAAGGCCGAAGACGGGTTATCAGTAATTAGCAATGGAAAGTAGGCTTATAGCTGTTAGCTATTGACTATTGGGTAATACCTGCATTTAAAGACTTCATGACCGCATGACCTGCCTTCCGGCCTCGCTCCGCCATAGCGGTTACGCGAAGGCGATGCAGGCAGGCTGCACGACTTCAAGACAGCATGACCGCATGACCTGCCTTCCGGCAGGCAGGCTGCAAGATTTATCTATCGCCATGAGAATCCAAATCCGCCGGTAAACACGTTGTAGTTGGCTCGTGTGTAATCAAAATGGAAGGTAATGATGGACAACTTCAGTCTGAATCCAATGTTCAACCTGGGTTTAGCGTATCCTCCATCCTGGTTTTTAATTTCCATATCAATCGGATCGAGAGCCTCGGCAGCACTCTGGTCGGTAACCACCATTTCACCGGCAACAGCCGATGCAATAAAATCAGCAACGGGGAAATAGCCATTCAGCTTCAGGTTGGATTGGGTCCTGATGAAACCCGCCCCGCCATAAAAAGTAATCACCGGCAGCTTGGCAGCGACAAGCAGGTTCGCCGTATGGCTCTGGGCAATAAAAATCATTTCCTGGTTATCCCATGATATGTCGGTGGTATTATCCGTGGCACCGATCTGGTCGGGTTCAACTGAAATACCCACGTTGGTATGCAGTTTTGTATAGCCATACATCAGGGATAATTGCAGGACAGGAAGTTTATTAACGACCGGGATCCATTGTTTGATATCATGTTTCACACCGATCCCCCATAATCCAAAGCCAATATCATTTTTCTTTATATTGGGAAGATATCGCCCCAGCAGGTCGGTGCCTTTAAAGAGGCCAACACTTGCCTGCACCGTGGGAGCCGGTACATATCTCCAGTCAAGGCCTTGCGGCATATCAAATGCCTTGAGTTCATATCCGGTCAGGTTATAATTCAGCTGTGAACCATCTTCAGCGATACCGGCAACGGTGGGGGTAATGCCTGCATCGGGGTCGTTAAGATGAAGGCTTTGCAGATCAAGTTCTGCCACATCAAAGGAAGTATATTTTTGGGGAACCATTGCGGCGTTCACCGTGAATGTGATATCAAAGCCGCCCGGTTTATGGGACTCGGCTGTATTATACCATCCACCGGCCAGGGCAGCTCCAAAGCCGTTGATATAGGGAGAAAGGTAGGATTCAAAAAGCAGTTGTGCATCCGCTTTGCCGGCAGCCATCATGGAACCGACATCACTGATCTGAGCGCTGGAAGCAAAGGAAAAAAGCAGGAAGATGGCAAGGTTGGTGGTAGTACGAAAGAAGTATTGTTTTTTCATCTTTTTGCGATTATCGGATTTAACATTTTTCAATAATTCAGCATGTTGGCAATGAAATCAACAGACAATTTTACGCGTAACCGGCTGATTTGTTCCATTAATGGAAGTTTTTCTCGCTGAACAACCTGGTTTAGCCTGTCAACAGCGGTTAATAAAAATTTAAACTGAAAAAATTTTTAGGATTAAAATTAGATAGTATATTTGCAGCTCTTTTAAAAAAGCACTTTGTGCAAATTCTTAAATTGTATAAATTGCTTATAATGATTACGTTGATCCAGTAGCTCAGCAGGTAGAGCACATCCCTTTTAAGGATGGGGTCTTGGGTTCGAATCCCAACTGGATCACAAGAAAAGGATGTCCCGTGAGGGGCATTTTTTGTTTGCAGGGCGCCTTAAGCCGCCAAGCTTAAAGGCGACATGGAAACAAAAAATGACAGCAGCTCTGCTGCTGCATCTTTTTTCTTGTCAGCCCCCCCCCAAAGGGATCATGAGCGAAGCGAATCATCCCAACTGGATCACTAAAAGGACGGTGATGCAATCCACTGTCCTTTTTTTTATACAGCACATTTGCATTGCTACAGTTGGGATATTGAGCGGACTTCAGGCAGGCTCCCGAATAATTCCGCCAAGGCATTATTGCCCCGGGAAGAATAACAAGTACTTTTCGGAATTAAGATCTTGTATTGGTATAGCTTTAAATGGTTTGTTCTTAACAGCCACATAGTGGCGCACTGTTTGTAGCAAAAAGAACAAAGTCAGTAAATATCCCTGTAAGCCCCGGAGGGGCGGACTGTTATGTGCAAAAAGGCTGCCTCTGCCAGATCATGTGTATAAATGTGCAGCAAAGCATGATTTTCTGAACAAACAGGTCGCCCCCAAGGGGCTTTAAAGCACCTTGCCATGGTATTGCTACAAACAGGTCGCACCTATGGTGCTTAGAACGATGAAACCTAGCATAAATCAGATAAGATATTAAATATCAGCACTATAAAAGGTAGTTACATTAGAGTGTAAAAGACATACAAACAGACAGAAACGACAACGATAAAAATTGAAAAAAGAAATGATTTTGCTTTTTGATGGGCCAGAGCAAAATAGGGAGCAGAATATGCATGCGTGAGGTGAATTTCAGCCTGATTGACCACATGTCAAAATCCATGTCTCAATACTATGTATCTTTGTATAAATACTTATCAACAACAGAGCATTTATGACAGCATTAAAAACAAAACTTACGAACCAGGACGTTCATGAGTTTATCAATTCGGTTGTCGATACGGACCAAAAGAAGAAAGACAGTTTTGATCTTCTTAAACTGATGCAGGATTTTACCGGCTGCGAACCCAAAATGTGGGGACCTTCCATCATCGGATTCGGAAGCTACCATTACAAATCTGACAGAAGCAGACAGGAAGGTGATTGGCCGCTTGTCGGTTTTTCTCCCCGCAAAGCTGCCATTTCACTGTATGTATATACCGGAAGTACGGAACACGCGTATTTGCTCAAAGACCTTGGTAAATTCACAATGGGCAAAGCCTGTATTTATATTAAAAAACTCTCTGATATCAATCAGGATGTCCTTAAAAAGCTAATGAAGGAAACGATTGCTTTTTTGCATTCGAAGTACGGAAAATAAAAAAATTCAAACCACGATAACCGGGTCTGGTTTTTACTAAAAGAACTTCTCATCATGTCCATAACATCAACCAGCCGGTAAAAAAATCATACCGCCTCGATGGTTGACGGGGGTTTTGGCGTTATGTTATACGTCACGCTCACCACGCCCGGCACTTCTCCCACAATTTCCCCGGCCAGTTTTTCAAGCGTTTCGAAAGAAAGGCGGGTTGGTGTTGCTTTACGAGCATCGGTGCTGTCCCAGCATCGTATCTCGATCTGCTGTCCGAAATCGCGCTTACCATCGCGCATGCCCGTCACACGGTCTTCATGCAATATGGCCAGATACTGGAAAGCAGCGGTGCCTTTTAAAATGCGTTCGACAACCGCAGTGGCTTTACGGACGGTTTCAATACGCTCCGGTGTTGCTTCACCGATCACGCGGGCTGAGAGTGCAGGCCCGGGAAAAGGTATGCGGTCAAACAGGGCAGCCGGGAGACCGAGCGCCTTGCCTAATTTTCTGACACCATCCTTTCGCAACCTGATCAGCGGTTCGATGATCTTATATCCAAAGGCAGCCTGGGGATCAATACCCAATTGTTCAAATACATTATGCTGCCGCTTGATACCGGCAACCGTTTCATCGACATCGGTAAGTATGGTTCCCTGCAGCAGGAATTTAGCCCCGCTTTCCCGCACGATACGGCCAAAAACATTCTTGTAAAAAGTCTGGGTAATGGCCTCGCGTTTTTCTTCAGGATGGGTAATTCCAGTGAGTGCCGCGAAAAATTCCTTCCGGGCATCAATAATTTCCACTGTAACACCAAGCTGCTGAAAGAAAGCAGCAACCTGTTCAGCCTCCCCTTCACGCATCAGCCCGTTTTCAATAAAGACTGTCCTGAGACGTTTTCCTAGAGCCCGGTGTCCAAGCATGGTAACGGTGGAAGAATCAACCCCTCCTGACAACGCGTTGATGGCCATTCCGTCGCCAACCAATTGGTTTATTTCACTTACTTTTTCACGGATAAAAAGATCGGAATCAAGTTCCTGTAATGTTATTTCTTTGATCATATGGCAAGTCTCCCATTTTTTTATTGCGTAATGGATCCTGTTTTGAATTATTTGTTTTAAAGGTTGAATAAAATTTTTAAAAAAGCAATCAAAAGTTGTCAATACTTAGCAGGTGATTTATATCATCATCTACCAATGATTTTAATCATCACCTTTCCCTTGACATGGCTTTCTAATTATATTAGTTTTAAATTAGAATTAAACACATTTCCCATGGAAACAATTCTACTTACCTTACGAAAAAACCTTAAAAAAAATGTTTGCGTTTCAGAAGATGAGTTAGAAAGTATGGGAGTATTTCCTACTAATCTTCAATGTTTTACCTATTTCAATTACCGGCTTTATCAGAAAGGCAACAAGCGGATCATACTGAAGCCGCTTCCCCAGCATTTATTTCGGGTATTACGTATCTATGATTTTATACCGGCCTGACCGGCAAGGCTGATTTTCTTCAACCCCCCCCGCAAGAGGGGTTTTTTGTTGGTTGCCCTGCCATGACTCATTCTTTGATTCTTCCCATAATCCAGCAGTCCATTTTACACCCGTTGGAATAATTTACAAAACCACTAACTTTATCAGATCAACAACGGTTTATATGGCTGACCGCAAAACAAAAAAATATGCCCGGATCCATACACAACTCGGGGGATTGTTAGGGCAATGTTCACATCCGCTTGCCCGCATGGCAACCATTAATGCCATCCTTTATCACAAGATGGATTCTTTTTCCTGGGTTGGTTTTTATCTGGTGCATAACGGACAACTAATCGTTGGGCCATATCAGGGGCCTCTTGCCTGCCAGGTACTGGAGAAAAACAAAGGGGTATGCTGGGCCGGTATCCGCGGGCAAAAAACAATTATCGTACCTGATGTTCATGCTTTTCCCGGCCACATTGCCTGTGACTCCCGCACCCGGTCGGAGATCGTGATACCGTTGCAGAACATCGCCGGTGAGATTACCGGAGTGTTGGATATTGACAGCAGACTTGTGTCGAATTTCGACGATATTGACGGCAAAGAGCTTGAAAAAATCTGCAACCTGATCTATGCCCGTTAATGGTTCAGGGATTCTTTTTAAACTCATCAATAACCTTCACAATTTTTTCAATTGAATAAGGCTTGGTCAATAACTGATTAAAGCCAACATCATTATAGTCTTCGAAAAACAATTTGGGATTATGGGCCGTAAGGGCAATTACCGGTATCTTGTTTACCGGGTAAGGCATGGATTCACGTATATAACGCGTTGCCTCAATGCCATTCATAACGGGCATTTCAATATCCATCAGTATCAAATCCACCGCGGGGTCTTTTTTTAAAAATTCAATGGCCTGGCGCCCGTTCTCCGCCTCAATAATAATGTGTCCCTGGCTCTTCACTATTTCAGCGATCAACAACCGGTTGATGAATATGTCATCGACAATAATGATCCTCATAAAGTCAGATAATGTAAGATATTTCCAAATACTACCATGTTAGCCAAGGTCACTAAGGGTTTTAATGATCTTCAAACTGTTTATTTTAACCAGGGAGCCATCCAGGTTAATAATTTTATCATTTTTAAATTCGGCCAGGGTGCGGATAAAACTTTCCTTTGTCGTTCCGGCCAGTTCAGCAAGTTCCCGGCGTGTCAACGGGAATTCAAACTCATCGGTTTTGTATATTATTTCGGAGAAATACAGAATAACATCCGCAATACGCCCGGGTAATTGTTTGTGTGACTGGCTCATAAGCCTGTCAAAAATAAAAAGGCCATCGATACTCAGCTGATTCACAATATGTAAGGAAAAGTCCCCGTTGGATTTCAATATCTGGTTAAACACATTGATGTCAATAAAGCATATTTCGCTGGGCTGAATAGCCGATGCTGAGAATTGATGCATATCCCCGCCGTAGATTGACATCAGGCCGAGGAATTCATTTTCCATGGAAATCTTAAGGATAATATAACGATTGTTTCTGCCTTCTTTATAGATCTTAACGAGTCCTGATTTGATGCACATGATATGAGAGGTACGCGTGTTCTGCCTGAAGATCACTTCCTTTTTATTGTATACAACGATGTTGCTATTGGCTTTTACAAGAGCCAGTTCTTCATCTGACAGTAATTTTGAAAAGGGCACAGCGCAAGAATCTCCGCCGTTGAAATTGGTTACCATAGCGTTTCAGGTTACAATACTAATATACTAAAAATTCATGAGCGAATATAATTTAACAAGAAAAAAGATGATTCACATCACCTATTTCTGGTAACCAATGTCATACTATCTTACCGACAATAAATCAACATCTGACTTTGATTTTGCGTACCTTTAAACAGGCTATGAGCAAAAGTCGAGAAATTAAGAAGGTTCACGAAACCGGGTATTTGTGAGGAAGTTTTTTATTTCAACTATTTTGTTTACTTTCATTAACCTATTTTAAAACCTGAATATTGTGAGCAGTGACCATCCTATGATATTAGTTGTTGATGACAGTACTACCAACGTGGTTTTACTTGAAGCCATCCTGGATGAAAAGGGGTATCGCATTGAGACTGCCTTGAATGCGAAGGAAGCTTATACCATTATTGCTAAACAATCTCCCGATCTGATTTTACTTGACCTCCTGATGCCGAAAATCTCGGGCTTTGATTTCCTTGCGCAGATCCGCAGCGATGAAATTACAAAGAACACGCCTGTCATTGTTGTTTCCGCACTTACTGATGAAGAGAATATTTCCAGGATTATGGATATGGGGGCCATTGATTTTATTAAAAAGCCTATTGACCTTCAATATCTGGTTGAAAAAGTGGAATCTGTTTTGCATCATGCCTGAACCATAAGACCTATGCAATGCCTTCAACACCCTGACAAGTAATCAGGGTTTTTTTGTCCCATTAAACAGGCCATTGGTCAAACAGCCCTCATGGTTCCAATAAATAATTAAACTTTTCTGTTCAATCCGCGTTAATCTGATCAAACACAGTTTCTGAAGAATATCATTACAGCATAATGTTCACAGAAATTTGAAACGATAATAATGAATGACATAATGAAGCACATTTTAGTTGTGGACGATAACCTGATGATGCGGAAGCTTATCAGAAATCTGTTTCATGAGGATAATTTCGTTATAGAAGAAGCCACAAACGGAGTCGAAGGCCTTGAGATCATAAAGCAACATCCTGTTGATCTTATTATCACCGACATAATCATGCCGAAAATGGAGGGCCTTGAACTGATCATGAATATACGCCGTGATTTTCCCAATACCAAGATCATTGCCATATCGGGGGGAAAGCCTTATTACCTGTATATGGCCAAGAAACTTGGGATAGAAGGTATTTTTACTAAACCTCTCAATCATCAGATATTCCTGAAGGCCGTGAAGAAGGTGATCCAATTTCCAGCCAGGGGACAAGTGATTGCAGAATCTTAAGAAGGCATAAGGCTCTCTCCCTCTTCCTCCCCTCTCCCCTCTTTTTCAGGATGATATAAATCACCCCTGTCAGGTAAGGGAAATCATAAAAAAAAGCAAACACAGATATTACTTCTCCATAGAAAGTGAACACAGAATTCACGAATAAATTATCCATAATAAAATCAGGGGGAGCATTGAATGGTTCGACGATGAAAGGTAATCGTCACAATTTGGCAAGGACGATACGCCTGAAATGTTTTAATTTTTATAAATTTATAGGCAAATATGGAAAAAGAAAATACTAAACGGTATTACCCCCGAAGTAAAACGCTGGACTCAGATTTCCGATGCAGAGCATCGGGGAATTAGCCCTCATCTTCTCGTCCGCCGACCACGTGCCGCTTAAAGCCCTGACTGCCGTCAGGCAGGTTTAACAGTGGCGCAAACGTGACGAGAAGGAGGATTAAAGGCTGTTTCAACCCTGGTGAGGCTGGGGTTTATGAATAACTGTTCACAGGATACCATGAAAGAGTATATCCCGGGCAATGCTCAAGAAGAGAATAACTGCAATCCTGATCATCATGCTGCCAGGCTGGATCATAAGGATTTCGAACGGTTGAGTGGATTTATTACGGATGAATTCGGGATAAAAATGCCGGCTGTCAAACGGATAATGCTTCAAAGCCGGCTCCAGAAAAGGCTAAAAGAGCTTGGCTTTATTAACTTTTCTGATTATGTTGACTACCTCTTCTCAGATAAAGGACTTGAGGATGAGGTTATCCATATGATTGATCTGGTAAGTACGAACAAGACCGACTTTTTCAGGGAAAACAATCATTTTGATTATCTCTTGCATACATTGTTACCGGATTGTTATCCTCCTGGCTCTAGGGCAGCCCTGAAGGTTTGGAGCGCCGGTTGTGCAAGCGGTGAAGAAGCCTATACCCTGGCCATTGTTCTGTCGGAATACAAAGAAAAGAATCCGCTTTTAGATTTTTCCGTATTCGCCACTGATATTTCCACCCGGATGATAAGGACTGCCATGACGGCCATTTATAAGGAGGACCGGACGGACAACATACCGTTGGCAATAAAGACAAAGTATTTTTTGCGCAATCAAATACAGGCGGAAAAGAAGGTAAGGATTATTCCCGAGCTCAGGGAAAGGGTAATGTTTTCACGACTGAACCTGATCGACGATTATTACGCCACGCCTTTTATCTTTGATATTGTCTTTTGCCGGAATGTGCTGATCTATTTTGACAGGACAGTACAGGAACAGATTATCCTGAAATTGTGCTCCAGCATCAGAAAAGGCGGTTATTTGTTTCTGGGACATTCCGAATCAGTGGCCGGATTGAATTTGCCGTTGAGATACGTAATACCGACCGTTTTCACAAAAATATAAGTTGTTATCAATGACCAATTCAGGAGCCAAAACATTGCCCTACCAGTTTCCATCCGCCCTTTCAATGATTTCAGAGGAAACTGCGGCACCCAGGTAACGATCGGCAAAATAATGTACCAGATAGATAAGGGGAGTTAGGATCACAGCCAGGGAAACCTTGTATATATATTGCACCAGTCCGACCTCAAGCACCTGACGGAAGGACCAGTTGCCCAAAAGGTAAAAGGCAACCGTAAGGATTAAAAAACTATCGATGAGCTGTGATATTATGGTGGATCCTGTAGCCCTCACCCATAACAATTTATGCCCTGTGATTTTTTTAATGTAATGGAAAGCATATGCGTCGATCAACTGGCTTACAAGAAAGGCAAGTATGGATCCTATGATGATATTGATCCCCTGCCGGAAAACGATCTTATAGGCGTAGTCAATGTTGAAAGCATTGCCGTTAGCATCAACCGCATTGTTCCCAAGCCAGAAACCAGCCGGAGGCAGGCTGGTACCGGCAATCAGGAAGACCGAAGTATACGCAATCAATCCGGCGACTATAAAGCTTATTTTGCGCACGCCTGCCTTGCCAAAATATTCGTTAAGCAGATCTGATAAAATAAAAACCAGTGGCCATAATAAGACGCCGACACTCATATTAATTCCGCCCAGCGAACCAGCCTTACTGTTAAGATTAAGGAGCTCTGACATACTGAAGATCTTTGCACCGGTTAATTCAGCTATCAGGGCATTGCATATGAAAAAGGCCGATAAAATAAGAAACAAATTAGCCGGTCTGCTCTTTAAAAGATCCTGACTGTTCATAAATATTGATATTATGGCGTTTTAGAATGTCCCCGAAAATCCCGAAGATGCTATTAAAAATGGTTTTAATTGACCTTTCCTGCCGGAAAATCCTGAATTTCAGTTTTTCTATAACCGGGCTTTTAAGTTATAAAAATATTGATTATTTTTAGATTGTCACTGCAGATTGAAAATTCATACAGGTATGGATGCAAAAAGCCGCAAAGAAATTGTATCGCAATATACTGTTTTAGCTATTGTCATTATTTTCGTTTTTCCCCTGGCTTCCCTGTTCATTGATTTGATCATCAATGATGTCGATTATAGCACCAGGGGATTGTGGAGCCTCCTTAAAAGCAATCCTGTCCATTGGGTCGTTTGGGCCTCCTTTTTTATCATTTCCGTTGGCGTATATCTCCTCATCCGGCATTTCACCCGTGCGATAGTTGAAAAGCAAAAAATTATTGACGCGGAGCAGGAACGCACCAAGTCGATCAGTCAATTTGCCCAAAAGCTAATTCACGATGATTTTAATGCATCCCTTACCCTGACAGGCGAGAATGATGATCTGGGCAAATCCCTGACCAATCTCAGGGATACATTAAAAGCCAATAAGGAAGAAGAGGCAAAAAGAAGAAAGGAAGATGAGTTGAGAAACTGGCTTGCCGAAGGCATGGCCAGTTTCGGCGAGATCCTGAGAAACAACATACATGATGAAGAACTACTGGCTTTTAATACCATCAAGGCATTAACCAAATACATCCATGCGATTCAGGGCGGTTTTTATCTGTTGAATGACACCGATGAGCATCATAAATTCTTTGATCTCAAAGCATTTTTTGCATACGACCGTAAGAAGTTCGCTGATCATCAGGTTCCATGGGGCGACGGTCTTATCGGCACGGCAGCCAAAGAGCAGAAAACAGTCTATATCACCCAGATACCGGATGATTACATCAGTGTCACCTCGGGCCTTGGACAGGCTAATCCAAAATGCCTGCTGATCGTGCCGATCCAGCGTGAGAATGAGATTCACGGTGTACTGGAACTTGCCTCCCTGACACACTTCGAAACCCATCATGTTACCATGGTTGAGAAAGTTGCCGAAAGTGTGGCATCAACACTTTCAGCCGTAAAGACCAACGTAAAAACTACCCGGTTGCTTGAAGAGTCGAAGGCCCAGGCACAGGCGCTTTCATCACAGGAAGAAGAGATGCGGCAAAACCTGGAAGAATTGCAGGCAACACAGGAAGAGGCCACCCGTCAGGCTGAACGGTTTATGATGCTTGAAAACACGGTTAACCATACCCTCATTCGTGCCGAATACAATGTGGATGGCACGCTGATGTATGCCAACACCAAATTTCTCAACAAACTTGAGTATACTTCAAATTCACAGGTTGAGGGCAAAAACATTGACATGTTTATCGGAGAAAAAGACCGGGAATGGTTTGGCAAGATATGGGAAGACCTGTCCAAGGGAGGCAGGCATTATGAGGGATATATGAAGCATATTACGCGGACCGGAAAGGATCTCTGGACAATCGCTACCTATACCTGCATCAGGAAAGATGAACATGAAGTGGATAAAATTCTCTTTCTCGCCCTGGATACAACCGAACAGAAGAAACTCAGCCTGAAAATGGAAGGGATTATTGATTCCGTCAATCGTTCGGGAATCAAAATTGAACTCGATGTCAACGGCAACATCATTGAAGCTAATGATGTATTCCTGAACAATTTTAAATATAACGGCAAGGACATTCACAGCCTCTCTATTTTCGATGTATTGGATCCGATGGAAACGGAAGGTTTCAACAAAAAATGGGATACCATAATAAAAGGAGTAGGTTTTATGGGTCAATTCAAAGCCAAGACAAAGGACAACCATGAAAAATGGATACGGGGTGCTTTCAGCACAATGTTTGATATGTACGGCGAAGTAGAGAGAATCATTTATATCGGACAAGATGTGACCAATGAAAAGCAAATGGAAATTGAGCTGAGAAATCAGACCGATATACTGAAGAAACAGGAAAAGCTCCTGCGTGAATCCGAAAAAGAACTCAGCCGGAAATTACGCGAGATGCGACAGGAAATGCAACAGCAATTTAAGGAGATTGAACATATTAAAATTCGGAACGAAAGAACACTGGAAGGAGCATTGGATGCCATCATAACCACCGGCCATGACAATAAAATAATCTTCTTTAATCATGCGGCTGAAGAAATATGGGGCTATAAACGCCAGGAGGTTATCAATCACGATATCGGCGTCCTGTTTTCCCATAAGAACATTGAGGAAGATGAATTCCTGGCCCGGTACGCCGGTCCCGGTGACAACAAAATATTAGGGATAAGGAAGGAAATCAAAGTTCACACCAAACAAAAGGAAGAAAAACATGTACTTATCCTGTTGTCCAGAGCGCAGGTCGATAATGAAATAACCTATACTGCATTCATTCAAAATATTGAGGTAGAATAGTTTTAAGGGATTGAAACTTCATGTTTCTGGGAAATAAAAAAAAGCATACGGCTAAGCAGCAGAACAGGATTGAACAACTGGAAAGGGAATTGGAAAAGCTTAAAGCTTCACAGCTCAGGGCAAAGAAAGAACCTGCCAGGGACGATTTTTTTGTTCAAAAGGTTTTTGACATCAGCGGATTAGGTTATTGGATCAAACCGCTCCACGAGAATAATATTATACTCTCAGGCAACACACAGCAGATCCTGAATATCAGCGACAACAATACCATCCCTTATGAAGGCTTTCTCGATTGCATGCATCCTGATGATGTCCCTTTATTTGAAAAAGGAATTAATTCCCTGATCCGGAACAACCAATCTGTTTCACTTGAATTCCGCATCATTTCCGGGAAGGAGCCCAAAGAAATATGTTATTGTCTTTGCAAGGTGGCTAGGGTTGCCAACACTGATCTGAATCAGGATTTTATTATCGGTATCATTACGGATAACAGCAGCATTGAGAAAGCCAGGAAAGAACTTGCCAGGGCTAATGAAAAGGCTGAGGAAACTGAACGGTTGAAAAATACCCTGCTGACCAATATCTCTCATGAGATCAGAACTCCCATGAATGCAATTATCGGCTTCTCGGAATTGCTTAATATCGGAAAACTTGACGTTGAAAAAAGGAAGGATTATGCCCGAACGATACGAAACCAGGGTAATATGCTGCTGAAATTAATTGATGACGTAACAGAACTGATAAAATTTGAATCGGGACAGGTAAGCATTGCCAAGACAAAGTGCAACCTGAATATATTGCTGAAGGAAATCTTGATCATTGCTAATCAGCAAATGAAAACCTGGAATAAAGAAAACCTTGAAATAAAACAGGAATTGCCTGATAAAGACGGACTGGTCGTATATACGGATCCCGGCAGGCTGCAGCAGGTCATTATCAATCTGATCAGTAATTCAATCAAGTTCACGGAAAAAGGTTTCATTGAATTTGGATATAAGCTGCCCGCTGATGAAAAGGTTGAATTCTATGTAAAAGATACAGGAATCGGCCTTTCAAAAGAACAGCAAAAGAATGTTTTCAATCGCTTTGCAGCGGAAGAAATGGTAACAAGGAAAAACGAAGGATCCGGAATTGGCCTTACACTTTCAAAACACCTTGTCAAGCTTTTGGGTGGAAAAATAGGGGTGGAATCGGAACCCGGGAAAGGGGCCGTTTTTCAGTTCACCATTCCCTATGAACTGACGCCTTATGAATTCCACGATTATTCATCTGTTATGGAAGAACATTTACCTGAGTATAACTGGAAGGACAAAGTAATTCTTATTGTTGAAGATGATGAGGTGAATTTCCGGTTCCTGGAAGCCCTGATGCAGGACAATGACGCCCAGATTCTGCATGCCGAAAACGGTTACCAGGCTGTTCAGTTATGCAAGTCGATCAATAAGATCGATCTTGTATTGATGGATATCAAAATGCCTGAGATGGATGGTTTTGAAGCTACACGGCAAATACGGAAGTTTAACAAAAAAATTCCGGTCATTGCCCAGACCGCTTATATTCTTGAGATCGATAAAAATAAATGCTTTGATGCAGGATGCAATGAGTGCATTACCAAGCCCATTGATATTAAGGACTTTCTTGACATGGTCAACAGCTTCCTGAAAGAATAGGTTTCATTCCGATGTATTCTTCAGCCAGGCAACGATTTTTTCATCATAGGGGCTAACTTTGGGCATGATGACATCCACCAGGTGACCCTTTTCATCGATCAGAAACTTCTGGAAATTCCATTTAACCTCGGCATCCATAACTCCATTCAATGCTTTGCTGGTTAACCATTGATAAACAGGATGTTTGTCATCCCCTTTAACCGAGATCTTGGCCATCATAGGAAAGGTGACCCCATAATTAACCCGGCAGAAGGTTTCGATTTCCTCATTGGAGCCTGGTTCCTGACTTAGGAAATTATTGGCCGGGAATCCTATAATGACGAATTTATCTCCTCCGAACTCTTTATATAGTTTCTCCAGCTCACCATATTGTGGTGTGTTTCCGCATTTTGAAGCGGTATTGACCACCATGACCTTTTTGCCTTTCAGGGATGAAAAACTAAAGTCCTCATCATCGATGGTTTTAACCGAATAATCATAGAAGCTTTTTGAAGGCTGGAGTTTTCCTTGTAATGGAAACATCAATAAGAGCAATGCAATCAAGAGAATGTATTTCATATCTTTTGTTTTTTTATTTCAATGCTGACAGGGACAGCTCATATCCATAGTAAATTTAGTTAATCAATAAACATATACAGTCACTGTTTGTTCACCAGGCTGTTTGAAATATCCCTGTCTTTCACTTTTCTGGCCCGGCCATGATCCCTGTAATTCAAAACAACCGTTATAAGAAGCGCTGTGAAGAAGAGCACAACGGTAAAAATTTCCACTGTTTTAGCATTAACGTTAACCGGGAGAAATCTTTCAACAAGATATTCGACATAGGAAACCGGCAGGTTTTTTTCGCCCATTCTTTCGAGGACCGAAAAGTGCCAGTCCGTGAGAGGGCAATAACCATAGCCGTAAAATATCCCGAGAAAAAACCATGAAAAACCAGTGAGAAGCAAGGTTATCAAATTGATCAACCTTGTTTTCCTGCAGATCCATCCAAAAAGATTAAAGAAAACAAGCAGGGTATGAAAGATGATGAAAAAGAAATCCAGTAACTTTAGCATCGTTTCGGCATGATAATACAACATTTGCATCGCCCCGATCAAAGTTAACCAAAAATATGGTGCATAAGAAAATACTCATTCAAGGATACGTTCAGGGTGTGGGATTCCGTTATTCAGCGCGCAAGGCTGCTATGCAATTTGATATTAAAGGATTTGTCCGGAATCTGCCTGATGGCAGTGTATATATTGAAGCTGAAGGAGCCGAGAACCAGGTTGAAGAATTTATAAGTTGGTGCCATTCGGGTCCTTCCCGGGCCAGTATACATTCAGTGTCCGTGCAAGACGCACCCCTTATGCATTTCAGCGATTTCAATATTGCCTTTTAACGCTTTTCCATGCCGATCTGACAGAAAAATTCATGTCCTTACTTTTCATTGTCCATTGCAGCAGTGTATCGGTTGAATGGCTTTGCTTTCGAGCCAACCCTTGTTGCCATCCGTAAGCCTGATCTCTTTCCAGCTTTCAATGCTGTCAATGATCATAACCTTGGTCCCTTCGTGCAGTACAAATACGTTATTTCCCTCGGTGTCGGGAGAACTTTTAATGGATACCGATGGTTCAACAACGATGGCAGCATAATTTTCCGTCACATATTTTTTTCTTTTCACCGCACACCAGTATGCCAGCATAGAAATGAGCAGCAAGGCAACTGTCGAATAGAAACCGAATTTTTTTATGGCTATGTTTCCCGAAAAGAAATACAGCATGAACATTGCCAGCATGGCTGCGAAAGATACCAGGCCGATCATTGCCCATGTATTGGAGGGCAACAGGTTGATCAGGTGATAAAGCCACCGTTTGATAAAAAAATCAGGGATCATGTCAATTTTGTCCGTGACCCTGGCATTGGCAATGGCCAGGTTCTGGGCGATATCATCATCGTGAGGATCCAGCAGTTTTGCCTTTTCATAGTTTAGAATAGCGTATCCCAGGTATCCGTTTTTAAAATATGCATTCCCCAGATTATAAAATATCTCAGGGGTTTGAATTCCTTTCTCTGTTAATTGCTGGTAAGACTTTGCGGCCAGGCTGAATTCATTCTGCTGGTATTGCCTGTTGGCCAATGTGAACAGGGAATCGATCTGACTCCAGCCCTGCAGGGAAGAAAAAAAGACCAGTGCAAGGGAGATACAGAAGGACCTTAAATATTCACTGTTAAAATGCTTTATGGTCATCTTTTTTGCCGGCATATGCATTTTAGTTTATTATGATTCATTAACTGAGTTCCTGTTGAAGCCTGACTATAAGCTTTACGGCCTTTTCCAACAGCTGGTCTGTGTCAACGGTTTCTGATGCCGGAGCATAACGGGCAAATTCACATTCACGGATAATCTCAAACAGCTTGTTCATGGTTTCATCCTTTATTTTTTTGGAAGTCAACGCGCTTTGGGCGCTTTCCCTGGAAAGATCCGAAATGGGGATATTCAATTTGTCACTCAGATAAAGCCAGATGGCTTTTAATAATTCATCATAAAACTCGTTTTTATTGTCAGCCTTGGTCAGTTTTGAAGCCTTCCTTAATCTCCTTCGGGCATACTGATTGGCTTTTCTGTTCTTTACCATGGCCAGATCGCTTGTTCGCCGTATATGGTTGCGCCTTACCCATAAAATCAATCCGCACGATAAAGCCAATAAGGCATATAATAAATAATACAGCATATTTTCCACCAGATACTTTCCCCTAAAAGGAAGGTTCCTGGTTTTCATTTTTATATATTGGATATCACGGGTGAGCAATTTCACATCCTCCTTGGCCATGCCCGAAATAGCGGGAAGCAATGTATCGCCTTCTCCTTTTTCCACGATTATTGTATAGGCTTGAGATCGTAATGTTTTGTAAGTTTTTGAGGAAAGGTCAAAGAAAGAAAACTCCACGGGTCGAATGGTGAATTCACCGGGGTAATGGGGTATCAGCAAGTATTCGAACGATTTTGTCCCGGTCATAGGGTTTTCTGCTGTGGTCTTAATGACCGGATCATATTTTTCGACATCAGGCGGAAAATCCAACATCGGTTCATCAACGATTTTAAAATTGCCGGTCCCTTTGATTACCACCTTGTAATTTACCGCATCATTGGTGCTGACCTTCATTTTATCAACCGAAGAACTGAGTGTGAAATTGCCCACTGCTCCGGAGAATGAAACAGGCTTATTGTCAGGCAGGGATTTACTCCGGATAACAATACGGTTGGATTTCAGTTTCAAGGGAATATCCTGAACGGAAGGTTCAAAGAACTCATCAAAGAAACTATTTGATCTTCGCTTAACCTGCTGTCTGATAGATATATCAAGGTAAAAAGGTTCAATGGCAAGTTCACCTGTTTTTTGGGGGATCAGCAAAACTTTTTGCAAAACGCCGGTATAGTATATGTCGCCATCAACATTTTCAGGCTCAAATTTTCTCAAGGGCTGAATTTCAATTGGCTCCGTATAAAAGCCCGTAAAATCAGGTCCTTTGAACCGATCATCAATACCGGAAATCTGAAGTTTGGTATAAAGCTTTATGGTAGCCATGATCTGTTCACCAATATAGGCTTCCTTTTTGTTTACGATGAGTTTGATATAAACATCATCCGAAGAGGATCCTGAGGTAACCGCCGCTGATTGTCCCTTTTGTCCCTGGGCAGATGCCCCCGATGCACCTGCTCCAACTACTTCTATGGTTATGGAATTGGACTGGTATTGCTTATTTTTCAGCTTCACGGTAGCAGGAGCAATGGTGAATTTTCCTTCCTTGATGGCCCTGAAATAGTATGAATGGCTGTAAGTGGTCTTTGAATAAGTCCTTCCGGGAGAAGATTCTATTTGTGTGCTCTGACTTACGCTTGGTCCGCCCAGATACTGAAAGTCACCGAATTCAGGCAATACGATATCGGATATGCTTTGATTGGACTCATAGGTAATGGTAAATTGTTCTCCTGCCCTGAGTACTCTGGGTTCAGCCGTTGCGATGAATTGCACCTCCTGTGCAGATAATAATGCACAGTTTCCTGATAACAAAACAACTGTCAACAAGAGAGATCTTATAAAAGGCTGTGGTGGTTTCAATATTTTATTCATACCATATCATTTTATTACCAGTCTTTTTCAACCGGTATTTTCTTTACCTGAGCCTGATTTTCTTTGACCTTCTGCAATACCTTTTTTTCATCGTTTTCCAGGGCTTGCAAAAGCCTTTCAGCATCCTCCCTTGAAATCTGCCCCTGTTGCTGGTTTTGCTGTTGCTCCTGATCAGGCTGATTATTTTGATTATCCTGTTTATCCTGTTGATCTTTGTTTTCCTGATTATCCTGATTATCCTGACCTTCCTTATTATCCTGTTTTTCCTGTTGGCTTTTCATTCTCAGTGCCAGCTGCAGGTTATGCCTTGCATCATCATCCTCAGGATTATTGCGAAGTGCGTTTTTATAGGCTTCTATGCTCTCTTTCAGCTTATTTGCCTTAAACATTGAATTTCCAAGGTTATAATAATACCGGGAAAGTTCATGATGGTCCTTTTCTTCTTGCGTAAGGCCAAGATACTTGGCGGCAGCGGCATCATATTTTTCCTGTTTGTATAAGGTATTGGAAAGGTTATATTCCGCCTTTCTGGATTGTATATTTTCTTCAAGTGCCTTCCGGTAAAGGACTTCAGCTTCATTATACTGCTGTTCATTGTATTTACCATTGCCCTGTCGTATATATTTTTGTTCCGGCTGGGAGAAAACTTCCTCTGCAGCAACTAAAGTCAGTATGATAATTAAATACTTCATGGCTTTGCCTGTTTGAACAAGGATATTTTTTTGAACCATTTGTTTTTTCTTTCCAGGAGGATCAGGTCAAGGATCAGCAAGCCCAATACAATCCATATGATAGCCGGGAATTGTTCCTCGTATTCAGCATACACTCTCGATTCCATTTCCGTCTTTTCAAGTTTGTTCAGCATGATATACAGATCATTCAAGCCAATATTTCCGGATGTTGCCCTGAAATATTTACCATTTCCTGCCTCTGCAATTTCCATGAGCATTTGTTCATTCAGGCGTGTTGTGACAATATTGCCATTTCTGTCACGACGGTATTCCCTGACATAAGAACTTTCCGAGTCCGGAATGGGAACTCCTTCCGGGAGTCCGATACCAATGGTATAAACGCCAATTCCCTTTTCGGATGCACTGCGGGCCAGGTCAACGGCATTACCTTCATGGTTTTCACCATCGCTGATGATAATAATGGCCTTGCTAACCTCTTCCTGGGAGCTGAATGATTTCATGGCCAGCTCAATAGCTGAACCGATGGCGGTTCCCTGTCTCGATACCATAGCCGTACTGACCCCTGAAAGAAACATCTTGGCCGAGGTATAGTCACCGGTGATGGGTATCTGCATGTATGCATCACCGGCAAAAACGATCAGGCCAAGCCTGTCGTTCTCGAGTTTGTCAATAAGCTTTGAAATAGACTGTTTGGCCCGTTCCAGCCTGTTAGGCTCAATATCCCTTGCTTTCATACTATTGGAAACATCCAGTGCGATCATGATCTCAATTCCCTTTCTTTTGACCTCCCTGATCTTGGATCCGAACTGAGGACCTGCCAGCGCAGTGATCAGCAATCCTACGCTCAGCAGGATCACGATAAACTTGATATGAATCCTGGCCATGGATGCATCGGGTATCAATTCCTTCAAGAGTGCCGGATCCCCGAATTTTTTCAATGCTTTTTGTTTTGACCAGACATACCACAGGTAAACGGCAATCATCACCGGCAGAATGGCCAGTAACCATAAAAATTCCTGATGTGCAAACCTGAATATCGCTTTCTCCATGGTATTTCAATGGTTATGGAATGCCCCTGAAAACGGTATAGCGAAGGAGCATCTCAAGGATGAGCAGCATCAGGGCAATACCTGCAAACAGTCTGTATTCTTCCTGCTTCCGGCTGTATTCCTTCACGTCAATTTTTGACTTTTCCAGCTGGTCGATTTTTGCATATATCTGCCTGAGCTTTTCATTATTTGTAGCCCTGAAATAATTTCCGTTGGTCATATCGGCTATTTCCTGCAGGGTATTTTCATCGATCTCTACCGGGACTTTCTGTATTACCGTTCGTCCAAAAACGTCCTGAAATGGATACGGAGCCATACCCTTCATGCCTACACCAATCGTGTATACCCGGATCCCGAAGGTTTTGGCAATTTCTGCCGCGGTAAGCGGATCGATCGATCCGGTGTTGTTCATACCGTCGGTCAGCAAAATGATCACCTTGCTGACGGCTTCGCCATCTTTAAGTCTTTTCACGGCGTTTGACAGGCCAAGTCCGATGGCCGTTCCGTCTTCGATAATACCGCTCCTGATATCCTTAAACAGATTGATCAGGACTGCGTGATCGGTTGTAAGCGGGCATTGAGTAAAACTCTCTGCACTGAAAACAACCAAACCGATCCTGTCATTAGGCCTTCCTGAAATAAATTCAATGGCTACATCCTTGGCTGCCTCCAGCCTGTCGGGTGTGAAATCCCGGGCCAGCATGCTGCCTGAGATATCGATGGCCAGCACGATGTCAATTCCTTCCGTAGTCGTTTGTTCATGACGATCGGTGGATTGCGGACGGGCCAAAATAATAATGACGAAAATCAGTGCTGACATCCGCAACATAAACGGAATATGTCTCATTCTGACTCTGGCAGTGCCGGCAACCGGCTTCAGGGGATCCGTTGAGGATATCTGCATATCAGCCTGCAGGCTCTTATGCCGTAAAACATACCAGATGACCAGGGGTATGATGCCCAGCAAAAGATAAAGATATCGCGGATGAGCAAATTCAATGGCTGTCATACATCAGATTTCATCAGTTATTTTTTCCAGGGACGGATGATGGTCAGGTGAACCTATGGTTTCCGGCTGCTGAAGCCGGGTTTCCCTTACAAACTGAACAGCATTATCGAAATGACTCACGTTCTCATCCGGCTCAGGATCTGCCTTGGCGAACTTTACCAGATCGGACAACTGCAGCAAGCCCTTCAGCATCTTATAGTTGTTATCTTTTCCCAATACATCCTGAACGGCCAGCAGGATCTCGAATGAGGTTTGCTCCAGCGCCATTATACCATACCGTCCTTCGATATATGCCCTGATGATATCAGCCAACCGGGAATAGTATTCCTTGGTTCTTCCCTGCTGCCAAAGCTTTTCGGCCTTCAACCTGTCCAGTTCATGCAGGGCTGTCACATCCGGAGGATCAACCGGCCGGGCCCTGGCAATTATGGGTTCATTTCGTTTCCTCTTGCGGTAATACTTTACGGCAAGCCAGCCCATTATTGCCATGACCAGGACGATCAGCAGATAGGGATAGATCTCCCTGAAGGTCACGGGGGCTTTATAAAGACCTTTGATGTCCCTGATCGTATTGGATGTATCGACCGGAAATGACATAACTTCCAGGTAATTGGCTGCCGTCCGGATGGTATCGGAGAAATGATCAGCCTTATATACAAAAACAAGGGGAGGAATATAGAACAGTCCCGTATCGAAAGATGTCAGTATAAGCTGTTGTTTCAAGATAACCCTGTCGCGGCGGGTATCCGATGAATCAAGCCGGCTCTTTTCAAGTATTTCAATGTTGCCAGACAATGTATCGTTGAATGCCGGAAATTCGACCCGTGAACCTGAAGGTTTTTCGACAGTCAGGTTCATGGCAACCCGTCCTCCCAGTTCGATGGCATTGGTATCAAGTCTGGCTTCAATCCGTATCATCTGCGACATGACATTACCGGCGTTAATCCATACGGCAAACCCGATGACCAGTCCTGTTCCCGATATCCTCCTGAAATTCGCCTTCATGGTCATTGTGATATTTATTCCCGGTGTTTAAAAAGTGAGATCAGCGGTTTTACATAATCCTGGTCTGTCGCAACAGTAATATAGTCAACACCTGTCTTTTTAAACAGGTCTTTCATATCTTCCTGCCTTCTTTTCCATGCATTGCGGTATGCTTCCCGCACGAATCTGCTGGAGCTGTCCACCCATTGTTCTTCACCCGATTCAGCATCCTTAACTTTAACAAGACCGACCGGTGGAATATCGGTTTCCCGTGTATCATATACCCATACTCCGACTATATCGTGCTTTTTCTTGGCAATTCTTATCGATTCTTCAAAATCAGTCCCCAAAAAATCAGAGATCAGAAAGGCAATGCTTCTTCTTTTAATAGCATTGGTCAGATACCGCAAGGGTTCCGTTAAATTTGTCCTGCGGCTGACCGGTTCAAAATCAATCAATTCTCTGATAATTCGCAAAATATGTGTCCTGCCCTTTTTAGGAGGAATAAATTTTTCTATACGGTCACTAAACAGGATCACCCCTACCTTATCATTATTCTGGATAGCAGAAAAAGCAAGGACAGCAGCAATTTCCGTGATCATATCCTTTTTCATCTGCTGTTGGGTTCCGAAATCTCTTGAGCCGCTTACATCAACCATAAGCATAACCGTAAGTTCCCGCTCTTCTTCGTAAACCTTGCTATAGGGATGATTAAAACGGGCCGTAACGTTCCAGTCCAGGTTACGGAAGTCATCGCCATACTGATATTCACGTACTTCGCTGAAGGTCATTCCCTTACCCTTAAAGGCGGAATGGTACTGACCGGCAAAAATATGCTGTGTCAGTCCCCGGGTCTTGATCTCTATTTTTCTTACCCGTTTAATTAGTGCTGAAGCTTCCACTACTGATCCTCCGCCCATTATTTTTTACGAATACCGACGGTGAAAAACCAATCACCTTCTTCCAGACGTACTATGTAATCCTGGCCTTTATCAGAATAACTCCAGGTTCGTTCATCTTTCCTTTTATATTTTATGTTCAGCTCGGAGATGATATCATTCAGGTTGGCATAATCCGACATCCACCTCACGTATGTGCAAATATTGTTTTCAGAAAGAAAAAACAGCATGGTCTGTTCCGAAATCTTATCAACGAACTTGATATACTTATAGGTTCGGTTAACAGAAGAAGTATCCAGCTTAAAAACAGGCTGGTTTTTCTGCATAACCTTAATGATATCGGCCTTCTTCATGCCGATGAAATTCTGTGCACCGGCTTGAATAGAGAAGGCCAGTAATCCATATGTTAATAATCTGCGCATGGTTTCAAATCAAGGAACTTCTATATTATTCAATATTTCTGTTATGATATCCTCAGTAGTAACATTCTCTGCCTCAGCTTCATAAGTAAGTCCTATCCGATGCCTCATCACGTCATGGCAAACAGCCCTCACATCTTCCGGTATCACATAGCCCCTGCGCCTGATAAAGGCAAAAGCTTTTGCTGCTTTTGCCAGGTTGATGCTGGCGCGTGGCGAAGCGCCATAATGGATCAGATTGGTAAACTGATCAAGCTTGTACTGAGCGGGGAACCGTGTAGCAAAAACGATGTCCAGTATATAGTGTTCAATTTTTTCATCCATGTAGACTTCCTTAATCACGTTTCTGGCTTTTTCAATGTCTTCAGGTTTAATGATTTTTCTGGCCTGCGGAAACTCCATGGAAAGGTTTTCACGTACAATCAGTTTCTCTTCCTCTTTTGTAGGATAGGTAATGACAATCTTCAGCATGAACCGGTCGACCTGGGCTTCAGGCAGTGGGTAAGTGCCTTCCTGTTCAATGGGGTTCTGTGTGGCCAGCACAAGAAACGGTTTTGGAAGTTCAAATGATTGAGATCCAATGGTAACTTGTTTTTCCTGCATGGCTTCGAGCAAGGCGCTTTGAACTTTGGCAGGAGAACGGTTGATCTCATCGGCCAAAATAAGATTGGCAAAGACGGGGCCTTTCCGTACAATGAATTCTTCCTTTTTCTGGCTATAAATCATGGTTCCGATCAGGTCAGCCGGGAGCAGGTCAGGCGTGAACTGGATGCGGGCAAACCGGGCATCAATTGTATCT
>Ga0105100_10000090_pt1 | contig 48030 bp, 42 predicted proteins | sample PPLLak12cMay2015_2_FD_87033 | JGI IMG/M metagenome (GOLD analysis project Ga0105100, IMG submission 87033) | Freshwater sediment microbial communities from Prairie Pothole Lake near Jamestown, North Dakota, USA - PPLs Lake P8 Core (1) Depth... | ecosystem: Environmental > Aquatic > Freshwater >... | reverse complement strand
GTCTCGGAGTTGCGAAAGGCGATCGCCAACGGCTCGACACAAGAGGTCATCGAAACCCGACCCGCAGGTTACGTCCTCAGCACCCCTCCGGAGTCGGTCGACTCCCTCCGCTTCGAGCGCCTGGTGCGCGAGGGGCTGGTTGCAGCGCGAGCGGGGGACGTCGCCGCCGGGAAGCCGAAACTGGAACGAGCGATGGAGTGCTGGACCGGAGCGCCACTGGGCGATCTCGCATACGCCGACTTCGCCCAGGGGCACATTCGCTCGTTGGATGAGCTCCACTCCGATGCCCTGGAGGCGTTGGCCGGCATCTCCCTCGACCAGGGAGATCTGGACCGGGCGCGTGACCTGAGCCGTGACGCTATCGAGATCGATCCCCTGCGCGAAGGGCCGCGCCGGCTGATGATGCTGACCCTCTACCGCTCCGGCAGACAAGCCGAGGCACTCCGGCACTACGGGCAATACCGAGATCTGCTGTCAGAAGAGCTGGGCATCGACCCGTCGGAGACTCTGCGCGATCTCGAGGAACGAATACTCCTTCAAGACCCGGGTCTCGATCTGCGTGCCTCGGTGGTGGCCGAGGGCAACCCCTATCGCGGGCTCCGCGCCTTCACCGAGGAGGATGCTGACGTCTACTTCGGTCGGGAAAGCCTGGTCGAGGAGGTCTACGACCGTCTTCAGCACGGATCAGGCTTGGTTTCCATCGTCGGCCCATCTGGCTCGGGCAAGTCGAGTGCTGCGATAGCGGGCGTCGTTCCTCGTCTCCGGGAGGCCGGAGATGCGGTCGTGATCATGCAGCCGGGAGCGAGACCGCTGTGGGAGCTCGCCGGCGTCCTGGACCGTGCCGGACTTGGCGGCAGGGCATCCCTGCTGCGGCGCTTCGAATCCGATCCCAAGTCGCTGGTCGCAGTGGTCGATCGCTCGCTCACTCTGGTGGTCGACCAGTTCGAGGAGCTGTACACGCTGGCCGAACCGGACGCCGCAGCCAGGTTCTCGGAACTGCTTGCCAATGGAGTTCGTGATCAGCGGACACCGCTTCGGGTGGTGGCGACATTGAGGGCGGACTACTACGACAAGCCTCTCTCGACCCCCGCCCTCGCCGACGTCTTCATCGACTCGGTGGTGAGCGTGCGCCCGATGACCCCTACCGAGATCGAGCGTGCGGTCGTTGAGCCCGCCCGCGCCGCCGGGACTCCGGTCGAACCGGCGCTCCTGGCGCAGTTGGTGGCGGACATGGGGGCGGAGCCAGGGGCGCTGCCACTCCTGCAATTCACGCTCTTCGAGCTGTTCGAGCGAAGGTCGAACGGGCTGACCCTCGCCGACTACCAGCACCTAGGCGGTCTGCACGGAGCCCTGACCGGTGGGGCTGATGAGGTGCTCGCCGAACTCGACGCCGAGGGCTGGGATCTTGTCGAACAGCTGATGATGAGAATGGTGGTGAAAGGCCGGGCGATGAGCACGGCGCGTCCGGTGCCGTTACGAGACCTGCTCGAGTTGGGGGTGGACACAGTTGCGCTCCAGGGCGTGCTCGAAGCCTTCAGCTCCAGACGATTGCTCACTTTCGATCGAGACGCATCAGGGGTCGCTGTGGTCGCGATGGCCCATGAGTACCTGATCGCAGAGTGGCCCCGGATGGTGTCATGGATCGACAGTCATACCACGGACCTCGATCGTCTCTACTCCCTGGAGGCGGCCACCAAGGAGTGGGTGGATGCCGAACGGTCGGAGGACTACCTGCTGAGAGGCGAGCGCCTCGATCGATTCCTGGGCTGGCGTGAGGTGACGACACTCCGACTCACCAGGACAGAGTCCGAGCTCCTCGATTCCTCGGTCGAGTGGCGGGAACGACCAGACCCTCCGCCCGACCTGGTCATCCAGTACGACGGTCGTGGTGACGGTTCCTTCGGCTATCTCATCGCTGCCGGCATCGATCGGGCGGTGGCCGACTTCGATCTGGCCGTCGAGGAGATCGGGGGACCTGTCGGCCGAGGCCGCGGCATCGGCCGACAAGTCTCGGAGTTCATCGATGCTGGGGCTCCTCTGGTTCTGCTAGAGGCATCAGACGCCGCCAGGCAGCCCGGCTACGAGTTCATCCGGTCCCACCCGGAGACGGCCTTCGTGATCCTCGACTACACCGATGACATGGATCCGTTCCCCAGTAACGCGGCGTGTGTGTCCACCCGCAACGTCGAGCTCGGGTACATCGCCGGTGTTGTGGCCGCCTTGGCCTCCACCACCAGGACTGTGGGGTTCATCGGCGGGGTGGATTTCCCTGTGATTCATGGGTTTCAGGCTGGCTTCGAGCAAGGGGTGCAGGCGATCGACCCGAACGTCAAAGTGGAGTCGGCCTATCTGAGCGGCTGGAACGGTCTCGATTTCGATTTCAGCGGCTTCGCGTCCTGGACCCTGGCTGACATCCTCGCCGAGTTTCAGATCGCAAGAGGGGCTGACGTGATCTTCCCGGCCGCAGGTGGGTCGGCCTGGGGCGCATTCCGGGCGGCCGGGCGAGCGACAGTCGCTGGAGAGGAGATCTGGGTGATCGGGGTCGACGTCGACATGTACGAGTCGTTCGGGGGCTACATCGAATTCGCGGGTCTCGATCAGGAGGTTGGGGCATTGGATCGGTCGCGGATCATCACCTCCGTCGTAAAGCGGCTCGACGTGGGCATCTACCTAGCCATCGAGCAGTTCGTGACGCAGGGCAAGGTCGATCCCTTGGAGCTGACCCTGGCCAATGGCGGGGTCGGCTATACCGCCACCGGGGGGTATCTCGACGCTTACGTAGCGGAGGTCGAAGCCGCCCTGGAGATGGTCAGGAGCGGCGAACTGGTACTGGATAGTCAGCGACGCGCCCCGACGCTTTTGTTGACCGACATGCTCTGAGGGGACCCGAGCGAGTGATCGTCGTGTCGGTCCGGTACTGCATCACGGGCCAGGTGATGAAACGCGGCCGGCCGGCTGGAAACCGTGATCGTGCCTGATCGTGGTGCATGGGCGACTCCCGGGTGGCCTCACCCCGGTTTCGCCCTTTCGCAACCCCCGGTGCTCGGTGTGGTCATGTCTGCACCGAAGCGTTGGTGACACCCGAGCTCAGTGTCACCAGAATCCGTTGGCGGACACATAAGTTGTGGGTTCGAGTCCCACGGACCCACGCATCGAGGACGGTCAGCCGACCGGCGTGCGGCGCCGCGACTGCTCGGACCCGGATTCCTCGACCCGCCGACGTTCCCTGAAGTCCCTGAGTAGCGCTCGCTCCTCGCGTCGGTGTCGGATCCACTTTCCACGCCGTTGGCGGGAGGCATAGAGAACCCAGCCGACACCGCCAAGGACCAGGAGCCCCGTGCCGATCAGCGTCCATGGCACGAGCCAGATCGCCACTGTATTGCTGGGGAATCGCACCGGGAGGCGGTTCCCGACCACTGCCTGGAGATCGGCCTCAGCCATGTATCGCCCGAACAAGGGAGGGTTCTCCCACACCGCCTGGAAGATGATCTGTTCGCCGGGGGCGACGAACCGCCCGGACGGCTCCAGGCTCAGCTCGGCTACCGGATCGCCGCTCCCGCTGACGACCACGACACTCCCGTCGGACGCGAAGGTGACCGACCCGGTGTTGGTGGCCGACAACTCGAATCGCACCTCTCCACTCTCCCGGACGAAGGTCAGTGGTGCCAGACCCACACCGAGATCGACTTCACCAAGAACCTCGATCTCCACATTGAGCCCGATACGGGCCCTCGTCTCGATGTTCCCGGTGCCGACGGGGAGTAGGGGTTCCACCAGCAGCGAGGCGAAGTAGTTGCCCGGTGCGGTTCCCTGCGGGACATCGACCGTGAACTCGACGCGGGCCGAGCTCCGCGGCTCGACTTGGACGGTTCCCTGCTTCGGGGACACCCAGGTTCCGGGCCCGGTCACCTCCAAATCAGGAGAGGCTGCGGTGAGGCCACCGGCGGTGGATTGCACCATGTCTGCCGCGTAGATATCGAAGCTGGCGGCGCCATTGGTGAGGTTGAAGACCTCGACCGCATCGACCACACCTGTTCCCGCCTCGAGAGAATGGGCGAAGAAGCCGCTGGCTCTGACTGCTTCTCCCAGCGGAGCGGGGCGGGCTCCATAGTCTGGACCCGCGTTGGGATCGGCGTCGGTGCCCGCCGCCGGAAGCGTGAGTGAAAGAAGCAGGGCGGTCATCGAGGCGAGCGCCCGGATCGATCCAGGCGACCTGACCTTTCCCCTTCGGGGCGAGGCATTCGAGGATCTCACAAAGACCCCTTCGAAAGCCCAAACCATGATGATGGGGACGGCCCCATCACTGAGGCCGTCCCATCATGATCCCGAAGGATCACGGCGTGCTCTCGACCGTATAGGTCAGAGTCGCCCAGTAATCGGCAACGGCTGCGTCACTGGGGACGTTCACCTGCACCGTGGGGTTCGGATTGTCAATACCGAACGACCCGAAGGCATCAGCCGTGGCAACCATGAGCAACAGCGGTTCCGTTCCGCCGAGGACGCCCTCGTAGGACGTGATCACGCCCGCTTCCATCCAACTGACGCCACCGCCCTTGACGTAGATGCTGGAGGCCGGAATGGTGTAGGAAGGATCGGTCGGCAACCGGTTGTAACAACCAGTTTCGTCACAATTCTCCCAGTTGTAGCTGTGCAGATCGGTACCAACGACGGATACCTGCCAACCGTTGGCCGTGGTATTGGTGATGTTCATCCCGAACGGAGCCTCAGTGGTGCTGCCTCCCGGCACCACTTGTGCATAGCCAATCGATGGTTCCACATCGATAGAAAGGGTGTCGGCCGGAATAACGCTCACATCGACTTCCTGGTCGGCGCCGACCGCAGCCGCCGCCGGGACCAGAAGTCCGACCAACACCGCCATCACCGTGATCACCCGCCAGCCGCGGGACTTCATGGCATCCTCCTGTCTTTCCCAGCCCTGATGAGCCGATCAAGTCAGCCCACGGCCAGACACGACCAGTCCGCTGTCAACGTGGAGGAGCGCTGAGATACATTGTTACGTCGATGACAGAAACGTCGGATCATGCACGCTGGCCCTCCGCGCACAGGATGCCAATCGGGAGGAAAGTCCGATAGAGGACAAATGCCCAATGTCGGGCACTCATGCGAGGTGCTGAGCCCACCGACGCCGGGTTCAGCCGACCGGTGAGACTGTCACCAGATCGGCGGGGCGGATGGGCAATCCTTTCTCGGCGTTGAGGAGGTCGGTGAGCGGGGCAACGTCGGCCTCGTAACCAGGTTTGGGGGTCACCGCGATCCCATCGCCGAAGGCTTCAGGAAGCCCGGCCGTGATGGCGGGTCGGCATCGAACCGTTCTGGCGAGGAAGAGACGTGGCTTGACCGGCCAGGACCCACTTTCCGACTCAATGCCTTCCTCGAACCGATCGCCCTTCGGCCGCAGCAGGCCCGCCCCAGCCGAAGCCGGGTTCTCGTGTACGTACCACTGGGTCGTCGACAACTCGGGCGTCGTCGCCGTGCAGCGAAGCGGGGAAACCCGGGAGGCCCGCGATTTCCTCGAGGCTTTCGGGGAATGGCTGGCCTCCACAAATCCGGAAGCGGCGGCCGAGATGGCCCTCGCCTCCGTGAACGGGGATACGGATTCGCTGACCCGGCGACCAGGACCCTCATCATCGACTACGCCGAAGAGTTCGTGGCTCAGTCGGACGTCTATCGCCTGGAAGGCTCCGACTCCTCGAGCCAGGAGTGTCAAGGGGGAGGGCACCGCCCTCCCCCTTGTTGTGGGTTCAAGGTGTGACCTGGTCACTCCATGGATCAGCTTGCGCAGGAGCCCTCAGCGGCTCAGAAGAACAGACCTCGAGTGTCAGTCGGATGCATTCGACTGACACTCTGGCTAGATGTGGGTCAGGGTCGAGGTAGGCCGCGGCGCCCGATCGTCTCGCGGCTCGGTGACCGCGTGCCGGATAGTGGCCATCAGCCACATCGCGAAGGTCGCTGCCACCAGAGTTGCGAGCATTGTCTCGTTGATGCTGGTGACTGCGACGACACCAGCCACCAGGGCTAGGAGACCGAGAAGTGAGGCGACGGCGAGGTACACCTTCGGCGCTCGCAGAAGTCCGGCCCCGACCCCATACACGACGGCTATCAGGGACGCTGCCAGACCGAAACCGAGAACGAACCCTGCGATAGTCCTGGGTCCGGCCAGCTCAGCGCCGTTCAGCCACAGGACGTAGAGTGCCAATCCCGCACCGACCAGGACGGTGGCGACCCCGTCTCTCCATGTGAGTCGCGTCATTGCGCCCTCCTTTCACGCGACCCCGTACCGCTAAGTGCAGCCTCTGACCAGAGGCTTTGGGCTGTTTCGACTTTCCAGGAGATCGCCTCCCGGTCGCAGAAGCGGTCCGCCAGAGGTGCTCAAGATCGTCCTCGACGAAGGCCACGACCTGCGATCAGCCGCCGATGACTACGAAGCGCACGGCCGGCCGGATGAGGCACAGCGTCTCCGTTCGCTCGAGGAGGTGGCCGACAGATATGCCGCCGGGTGGTCCAAGAGCCTCCCATGACCGGACCGCATCGCTCGCTAGTGGTCGGCAGGCCTCCGTCATCGGTCGAGCTCGGCGAGGATCAGCGGGAATACGTCCCGGGCGGCGTTCTGGCCGAGCAGGAAGTCGAGGTGCCCATAGTCCGGGAGCACCTGCAGCGTGTCCGTGCTGTTGCGATGCTGTTGGAGAAACTGAAACGTGCGCTCTTGGCTCTCGGGAAGGAAGCACCTGTTCCGCGCGCCGGCGAAGAGGGCAAAACGGGCATCGGTCCTAGGAGCGGAGTCGGCGTAGGTTGAGAGAAGCCCGGGCCGTTTCGTCACCGAGACCAACTGACCTGCTTCGACGCAGGCGGCCATCTGGGCGAAGAAGCTCATCGGCACCTCAGCGAACTCGCCCCGGATCCAGTCGTGCGTGGCCTCGTTGAGGTTCTCATGGCTCCAGAGCGCCGGCCGGCCCGACCCGTAGGTGAAGCTCACCATTCGGCATACGGGGTTGTTGCACTCGTGATGCGTGGCCATGACCGTCCAGCGGGCGAGTCGTGAGAACAACGTGTTGGGCCCGTCACCCCACGCCGGATTCAGGTACGGAGTGAACCGCTGCATGAGCGGGCGCAGGACACGGATCTTGAACCGGGACAACGGTGGGATGACCGGGTGCAGCGACACCGCATTGCTCACGATGACATTCACCTGCGGGACCAGCCCCGCCGCGGCGCTCATACAGAACGACGTCGAGCCCTGGCAATGGACGATCGCCTTCATCGTCTCCGCACCTGTCTCGGCGAGGACGTACTTGACCGCCGCCGGATGGTCATAGGCGGCAGCGTCGTCGAGTGTCCACGGCACTGGCCCGATGTCGATCGATGCGCGCCAGTTGAGGAGCCATACGTCGTATCCGTCGTCGACCAGCGCATCCACGAGCGTCCGCTCGACGGGGGGGCGGAAAAGCTCGGCTCGCACGCCTGCACCGTGAACCAGCAGCACCGGGCCTCTTGGCGAATCCGTGCCGGCTCCCACCCGGACCATGGTGAGCCCGAGACCGTCGTCTGCTCGGAGGAAGTGGACCTCATCCTGTCGCCCCGATGGCGTGCTCGCATCGGCGGTGGGACGGCCAGTCGTCTCAGTCATCCTGACCCCCACGTGAGGCCGGGGTCGAAGGAGTCAGGTAGATGTCTCGAAGCGACCTCATGAAGAACCTCCCGAATGAGGCAAGCGATCCCAGCTTCCCCTCGCCGGAGGCTTTGAAGGTGGTGAGCTGTTTCGCGAAGTCGAAGGGCAGGATGCGGAGGACGCCGGCCCCGATCACCTCCCCATCGTCGCCCGGTGGAACGTGGCCTTTCGCAAGGGTGATGTAGAGCGTCGAAGTGTCGCGCCAGACGTCCAGACCGGCGTCGTCGCGCACCATCTTGTACCCGGACATGGTGACCGGGGCACCGGAGAGGTCCCGGATCCAGAGGCGATAGCGCATCTCCCGCGTGCCCTGCTCGGCCGACGGAACGAAGAGGTTGAACCAGCCATGCTCGACGGGTAGGCGGCCCCCAAGCAGCTCACACCGAACGTAGCCCTCCGCCATGCCGGGGTGGTCGCCGGCGTCGACGAATCGCTCCACGTCCGGGACTGTGATCGTCAGCTCGAACATGAATCGATGGCCCAACTGACGGGCACGTTGCCAGCCCGTCACCGGATCGACCTCACCGAGCGCTAGGAAACCCTTCATCTGCTCGGTGAATCGCACACCATCGCCCTCGATGAGGGGTTCGGGGACAGCAGACGAGGTGGGCGATGGCTCTGCCCCGGCATTCGGTGCCGGGCGCTTCGCCTTGGGCTGGGAAAGGAGGTGCTCTACCCCTCGATCGGCGAGTGCAGCGATGGTGAGGGCCGGGTTCGGCCCTACCGGCCCGGGCATCACGGCGCCATCGACCACGTAGAGGCCCGGATGGCCGAATGACTCACCGAAAGTGTCGGTGACACCCTCGTGAACATGCCGCCCCATCGGTGCTCCCCCGAGGGGGTGCACGGTGATCACCCGCTTGGTCCACCAGAGCGGACTGTCGTGGAAGGTAGCCAGAAGAGCGTCGGATATGGCGCGCATGGTGTCGCGCATCGACGAGAAGTAGGCCATGGATGTGGCAGAAGTCCAGTCGATGTCGAGCTCGCCGTCACGCAGCGTGATCTTCCCATCCGGCACGTCACGGCCCATGCCGAGCAGCGGGAGAGCGCTGCTGCCCATCATCCCGTCGCCGATCACCCGGGCTACTTCGGCCGAGATCGTCGACTCGAACCTGGACCCGAAACGATGCTTGAGCAGCTCCCAGGCAGTGGATGTCGATCGCCTGAGAGAGGTGGAGACCCGTGTCACCTCGATGAGCCAGTTGGCGAATTCCGGGAAGCCGGCTTCCTGGATGTAATACCCGCGACCGCTCCCACCGTTGTCGGCGCCGTCCGGGACCCGGATCGCCGTGGTGATCACCGGCCCGTAACTGCCATCGATCAGTCGGCCGGAGCCGTCTTGGGCCCGAGCGCCCATGGCGAAGGCGAGCAGGTCGCCGTTCCCACTGAATCGGGTGCCGAGAGCGCGGCCCAGCCCCGGGAAACTCACCCGGTTGCGCAGGAGGAGAGAAGTGGTGCCCAGGGACCCAGCGCCGAGAAGGAGATTGGAGCACCGTATCCGACGGCTGCTTCGAGATCGCCGGCCCTCGTCGACCGGATCGGAGCCGTACTGGGTGTAGGTGACCTCGTAGCCGCCCCCGTCGAGAGGTGCCATCGCAGTGACCTCGGCAAGGGTGCGGATGTCCGCGCCGAGGTGCTTCGCCGCGGAGAGATAGGTGTGGTCCATCGTGTTCTTGGACCCTTCGTTGCACCCGATATCGCACTCTCCGCACAGACGGCAGGTGAGACGGGCGAGCCCATGGATGTTGCCATACGGTGGCTCCGGAATCACCTGCTTGGGAGCCGGTTCGCCACCTGGCGGGGCAAAGGTCACCGCCAGTGGGGGGGCGAACGACTCGAGGCCGAGCTTCCCCGCTGCCTCATGCAAGGCTCTGCTCTTGGGGAGGTCCGGGTAGGGCGACGGCTGCGGAGTGAGCATCGTGGCCACCGCGTCGTAGTGGGGCTCGAGGTCATCGCGGCTGATCGCCCAGTGCTCGTATCCGCCGCCCGGAAGCGGCGAGTCGTGGACGAACCACCTCTCGTCCTTGCGCAGGAGCACGTTGGCGTAGATGAGGGAGCCGCCACCGAGGCCACTGGAGACGATGGCCTCGATCTTGCGAAACGAGCGGACATCGAAGAGCCCGTACAGGTCGTCCTTGGGCTCCCAGAATGCCCGACTCATCTCATACGGGTTTCGGGCGAAGCTCCCCGGGGGGTAGGCCTGCCCGCGCTCCAGGACGATCGTCGATCGGCCTGCCTCGGCAAGGCGGAATGCGGCGACCGAGCCCCCGAACCCGGAGCCGACGACTACCGCATCGCAGTACTCGACCGGCCCGGCCGGCGTCGGTGCTCCCACCAGACCTGAGTTCGCGGAGATGATGGCTCCTTCGGTGGACTCCTCCCGCGCCTGACACTAGCTAGCACCCTCTCTGCGTCCAGGCCCATGCGCAGACTCGGCGGCGGGGAGTCGACGACCTCTGCCCGGCACCGGCCACATCAGCTGTCACCACCCAACGCCGGCGCCGGCGGGCCGACCTGTATGCTCCCACTGCCAGGTCGCCTCCAATGACGCCCGTCGATGGGCGGGCGATCGGGTGCGCCGTGACAGGAGAGGAAAGAAGCGGCCGAGTGCATGCAGGGAACCTTGGTGGGAGAATCGCAGGCCGATTCGGCTGCGCCCTACACAATCCGACGGGTCTCCGATGGACCCCGGACCTTCGACCGGCCATACACCGGGTGACACGATGACCAGCCGTTCGCGCCCGAGGTCGGGCCTTCCCACTGACCTCGGTTTCACCCCCCAGCCCATGGTCGAGTGGCTGTCACCCAGAGAGTTGCTGAATGCATGGTTGCGGGTAGCGCTTTCGTCGGTGTTCGGGGCCTACGCCGACAAACGCGAGCTGCAGGGAATGCAGCCGCTCGGCGACGCCCTGGACTACTCCCACCACGAGGAGTTCTGGATCGACTACGTCGCCGACGTCGCCGACGGGTTCGACGCCACGATGACGGTGGCAACGGTGCTGGCCCGGCCGGAGTGGAGCCTCGAAGGGCCCGATGGCATCTCCCACCCGACGCGACGAGGCGACGTCCTCATCATGGGGGGCGACCAGGTCTACCCCAGCGCTGACTTTCGCAACTACCGCAACCGCCTGATCGGCCCCTACCGATCGGCGATGCCTGCGCCGAGCGGCCCTTCTCCACATCTCTTCGCCATACCGGGCAACCACGACTGGTATGACGGGCTCACCGCCTTTCTCCGCGTCTTCTGCCAGAACGAGCAGATCGGGGGGTGGCAGACCCGTCAGCGACGCAGCTACTTCGCGCTTCAGTTGCCCCAACGCTGGTGGCTGTGGGGCATCGACATCCAGTTCGAGTCGTATCTCGACCCGTCTCAGCTCTATTACTTCAGGGACGTGATCGGCCCGCAACTCGAAGCAGGCGACTCGGTCATCTTGTGCTCTGCCAAACCCAGCTGGATCGACTCGAACACAGGTGAGCCGGACGCCTATGAGAACATCGACCTGCTGGCACGTGACATCGTTGCTCCCCGGGGCGCCGTTATCAGACTGGTCATCGCCGGTGACAAGCATCACTATGCGCGTTACTCGGCGGTGGACGGCGACGCGCAGCGAATCACGTCTGGAGGCGGCGGCGCCTACCTCGCCGGCACCCATCAGTTGCCGCGCTCCCTCGAGATCCCACCGAAAGAGTCGACCGACATCGACAGGTCTCCGCCGGCCACCTACAAGCTGGCCAAGGCCTACCCGTCACAGGCCACCTCGCGTCGCCTGCGAGCCGGCGTTCTGCGCCTCCCCTGGCAGAACGGGTCGTTCTGGGGTCTGGTCGGGTTTTTCTACCTGGTCATCGGATGGAGTGTGATCCTGGGACTGCGGCTGACCGACGAGGGCTTCGCCGACATGCTGCGGACCATGAGCTGGAGCCAGCTGCTCGGGGGACTGCTGGCACCGGTCGGGTTTGTGATGGCGATCGGGCTGATCACAGGTCTGGCCTTCTTCACACAGACGTCCAACGTGGTCATACGGTGGGTTCTCGGCACGGGTCACGCCCTTGCCCACCTCGTGTTGGTCCTGGTGACGATCTTCTTTGCCGCCCGTGTGATGGGTGATCTGGACGACAACCTGCTCCTCATCGGAGTCACCCTCGTCCTCGGCAGCATCGGCGGTCTTCTCGGCTCCTGGTTGGTCGCGGTGTACCTGCTCATCGCCGACCTCTTCCGCTGCAACACCAACGAGTTGTTCGCGGCACAGCACATCGAGGGTTACAACAACTTCGTGAGGTTCCATATCTCACCGGACGGCAGCCTCACGCTGCATCCGGTCAAGATCCAGAAGGTGGTGCGGTGGCAGTTCTCGCCGGAGGGTGGTGCCCAGGACCCATGGTTCGCTCCCGTGGGCAGTCCCCCCCAACCGAAGCTGATCGAGGAGCCGATCAGGATCGAGCCGCTCGATCGGTAACGGATGTGCGGTGATCCAGTGCTCACCGGCCCATGAGCTCCCCACCCCTGATATGACCCGGCAAGCCGGTCGGGTACCAGTCCAAACCCGGGGGCGTGGGTCAGGAGGTGGCCCGAGAAATAGCCCCATCGGTCTGGCCCGCCGAACGTGTCCCGATGATTAGGTTTCCCCTTGGCGACAACGATGAGGAGTCAGAGGATGATCGAGCGCCGATTCGGCATCAGGGCCCTTCTGGTGATTCTCGTAGCCTCGTTCCTCCCGGCCTGTGCCTCCGAGGACTCCGAACCGGACGCCTTCGAAGCCGCCATGGAGACGTGCGGAGTGGGTGAGGACCCCGCCGACGTGCGGATCGAGGACGGAACCGAGCTCCGCATCAACAATCAGGGCGATCAGGACAACTCTGGAATCCCGCTGGATGATGTGTGGTGTTTGCTGGATAGCCTCGATATGCCCGACGACATCGCAGATCGCATGGTGGCGACGAGCGGTAACGACGGCGAGCAAACCGCAGCCTGGGATGAGTACTCGGTGGTCTGGACCTACCACCCCAATCGAGGTCTGGATGTCTTCGTCACCCGGTGACTCGAGTGGCTGCCTGTGCCGGTGTCCTCAGGCCCGGGATGGCGCGACCAGATCCTCAGGTCTGATCGGCAAGTCCTCCTCGGCGTTGAAGATGACAGTCAACGGTTCGACATCGTCTTCATAGCCTTCTGCCGCGATCACCCCGATTCCACCATCGACGGCCTCGATCAAGAACGCGGGCCGTGATGGCGGGTCGGCATCGAACCGGTCTGGGTCGAGGAAGAGACGTGGCTTGACCAGCCAGGGCTCGCCGATCTCGGGGCAGAAAGTGGTGCAATTGCCACATTCGTTGCACAACTCGGCCAGGCAGAAGTACTGCTGTCGACCCTCCACCTCCATGCCTTCGGGGGTAGGGAGCCTGATGAATGCGTCGTTGGGGCAGACGGTTACGCAGAAGTTGCAGGCGACACAGCCCCAGCGCTCGAGCACGTTGTCGACCGACCTGGGCAACTTGCTGGTCCCCTCCCGGGTGTAGTGCTCGGAGTCGGCCAGATGATGCAGGCTCTCCACATAGCGGGGCACCGCTTCCGCACCGGATCGTGCGCGCCAGGCGCCGAGGTCGGAGCAACCCCCTTCCTCCAAGGCGCGGTGCAGTCCTTCGAGCATCGGCTTGATCCGTCCGTAGCCACCGGGTTTGAGCAGGTCCGTGCACACCGTCATCGGCGTCAGACCCAAAGCGGCGACTTCGGGCAGGTTCTCCTTGGTCAACCCGGCCGAGAAGCTCACCTGGACCGGACCATCCCTCCCGGTCACCCCGAGCAGCCCGGGCAGAGCCTCGTCGAGCTTGCCGAGCAGGCTCATCGTGATCACGTGCAACGGCTGGCCGGAGAGGTACATCGGGGTGTCGGGGAGACGGTCCCGGTGGTTGTCGACGACCAGGGTGTTGGACAGCTTGATCCCGAAGCGCCGCCCTTCCGAGTCCGCGAAACGCGACAGCTCCCCGATCAGCTCCAGCCCCCGCCCGAACTGGAGATCTGCGTCGAAATCTTCCCTGCGCAGCCGGATCTCGTGATAGCCGAGGAGGTCGTGAACGATGGTGCCCACTTCGTCGAACCCGAGCAGGGTCGGATTCAGTTTGACCACGACGTCCAGGCCCTGCCGGGTCATCAGGTGTTTGGTGATCGCCTCGATCTCATCGGGTGGGCACCCATGGAATGTGGACAGGGTGACCGTGTCGGCAATTCGGTTCCGGAAGGGATGATCCCGAAAGGCGGTGAAGGGCTCCGGGATCTCGCCGCGCAGACGTTCGATGGTCACGGTTGCATCCATCAGCCCGTCGATGAATGCGCCTATCTGCGGGGAGGAGATCCCGGCCAGGTCGTAGCCGACGGAGAGGTCGAAGATGTGAGGGCCAGGATCGGCGCCGAGGTATGGCTGGAGCTCCGGCCACCCCCGCAGGATCTCGATCATCATCCAGGCCTTGACGTACTCCTCGAGCGACTGGTGGATCTTGAGCTCCTGGCTCCACTCCACGTTGTAGCCGACCGTCTCCATGTCGATGCAGGGACGGGAGATGTCCAACTCGTCGAGAATCTGGACGGTCTTCAGCTCGATGATTCGCGCCCCGCCCAGCCAGGCCAATACGATGTTCTGTGCCATCTGGGTGTGGGGGCCGGCAGCCGGTCCCAGTGGCGTTGCCGCGCGACGTCCCATGAACTCGGCGGTGAGATCCGGCCCATCGGACACGTTGAAGATGCGAGCGATCGGTAGGTCGAAGATGCGGTGCCGCGTCTCCCACTCGTGGGCAATCCGCCCGAGGAGCACCCGGAGCGGGTACGGGGTGAGTGGCGGTGTTCGATCTGTCATGGCTTTCTCACAATCTCGCATGCAGCCGGGCCGCCTGCTCGGCGGCCTTGGCCCGGACCTCCTCGGGGTCGACCCGGGTGGGAATCCCCGCGTCGAGGACCATCTCGCCATCGACCTCGACCCGCAACGGCCGGATGGCGGGCGTGAAGGCGACGTGCCACGGCCCCATCGGGTCGTATGACCAGGTCACCACGTCGTCGGCCGTCTCCGGGATCAGTTTGCGCCCATTCTCCAGCCAACCCCAGGCCGTCTCCGGCGATGCAGTCACGTCTGCCGCCCGGTGACAGACATACGCCATCTGGAACTCTTCGAGCATGGCCGCCCCGATCCCGTCCGAGCCGAGCACGATCGGGTTGTCGAATCGGGTCGGCCGGGCGTACCCGACGGCATTGTTGAGGTTGGAGCGGGGGTTGTGGGCGATGGTGCCCGGCAGTCCCGGGTCCTCGGGCAAATGGACGCAATGGGCCAGAAGCCAGTCGGGGCGGGCCCGGAGCAGCAGCCGTTCCGGGGCTCCCGCATCCTGTGGCCCTTCACACACATGGATGTGGACCCCGACGCCGAGGTCGGCGGCGAGCCCGGCGGATTTCTCCAGTGTTTCGTCGCCACAGGTGAAGGCTGCGTGGATTCCGACCAACCCCCGGCCACCTCCGCTCAAGAAGCGGCGGTTCTCCTCGAGCCCGCGCCGGGCGCCGTCTGGCCCGTGGCGATCGGTGACGCCGTAAGCGCAAACCACCCGCACACCGACCTCGGCACAGGCATCGGCGATGACATCGAGGCTTCCCTCGATCGCCGTCGGGCTCTCGTGGTGATCGACGATCCCGGTGGTCCCGTGCTCCAACGCCTCGAGCGCTCCCAGCATCGCCGACCAACGGATCATCTCCAGGTCCAGGGCCACATCGAGACGCCACCACACCAACTCCAGGATCTCCTGGAAGTTGGTCGGAGTGGCCGGAGGGGCGGGCATGCCGCGGGCCAGCACCGAGTAGAGATGATGATGCCCGCACACCATTCCCGGCGTAGTCGACGACAAGAGAAGCCCCTTGCTTGCTATCACCATGGTCACATCCGGGCCCGACGCCGGCCAGGGACGAAAGTCCTCAGGTCGGGTGACAAACCGGATCAGCCGGGACGCCAGGGTCCCGAGAGGCAGTGGCGATAGGCCCTATGCCGTGCTCTGAAGGGCCGCGTAGCTTGGGGTGAAGCCCACGAAAGGATGGCATGCGCAGCTTCTCCGGACGCGACATCTTGTCGCTCAAGGGATTCGAGCGGGCCGAATTCGACCACGTGTTCTCGGTTGCCGACGAGCTCGAGCCCATCGCCCGGGAACGGAGGAACACCGACCTGCTCACCGGGAAGACACTGATCACCGCGTTCTATCAGCCCTCTACCAGGACCAGGCTCGCCCACGAGTCGGCCATGATTCGCCTGGGTGGCCAGGTGACCGGGTTCGCCGACGCCAGGATGACTCGCGCCGGTGACTTCTACCAGGAGTCGATCAAGGACACCGTCCACATGCTCGAGTACTACGGCGACGTCATAGTGATGCGCCACTTCCTGCAGGGGGCGCCTCAGGAGGCAGCGAAGTGGTCGTCGATCCCCGTGATCAACGCCGGTGACGGCTGGGGCGAGCACCCGACCCAGGTGCTGACAGACCTGTACACGGTGCAGCGCGAGCTCGGCACCGTCGACGGGCTCACATTCCTCTGCATCGGTGACATGCGGATGCGAACCATGCACTCGATCGGCTACGCCCTCACCCAGTTCGATGCCGAGATGATCGCCATCGCTCCCCCCGAGATGTCGTTGACCGACGACTTCAAGAAGGAGCTGGCCGAGCAGAATCTGGTCATCAGGGAGGCCGAACACGTGCTCGACGTGATCGGAGAGGCCGACGTGATCTACATGGAGCCGGTGGTCCAGGCCGACTACACCAAGGGCCGCGACGAGCGTGGCGGCGAGATCCCGACCACGCCTGACAACTATCGGGTCACCCGCGAGCTGCTCGCCGAGGCGGCCAAGCCGAGCTCGATAGTCCTCCACTCCCTGCCCCGGATGGATGAGTTGCCCGAGGATGTGGATGGGACCCGGCACGCCCGATACTGGCAGGAGGCTTATTACGGCGTCGTGATGCGGATGGCGCTCCTCTCCTTGGTGCTCGGAGCCGTGGAGTAGCCATGCAGACGCATCTCCGCGGCCGGGACATGATCACCACCCAGGAGTGGAGCAAGGACGAGATCGACACGATTCTCGAGGTCGCCCTCGACTTGAAGCGGCGGCGGGCGCTCGGCGAGGAGCACGGGCTTCTTCGGGACAAGGTTCTGGCGATGCTCTTCTTCTTCTCCTCGACACGGACCCGGGCCAGTTTCGAGGCCGGCATGGCCCAGCTCGGCGGACATGCCCAGTTCATCGAGTCGAAGACGACCCAGATAGCCCATGGCGACACCGCCACCGAGATCGGCGAGATCCTGGGGCGTTACAACGACGGGATCGCTATACGACAGGTCGATTGGGAGATCGGCAATCGCTACATCCGTGATGTTGCCGAGGCCTCTCGGGTGCCGGTGCTCAACATGCAGTGCGACTGGTATCACCCGTTCCAGGCGCTCGCCGACCTCCTCACCATCGTCGAGAAGCGCGGGGATCCGCGCGGCCTCACGGTCGACGTGTCCTGGGCCTACGCGGCGAGCTACCAGAAGCCGCTGTCGGTCCCTCAGAGCTTGATCCTCCTCCTCCCCCGCTTTGGCATGAACGTCCGGCTGACCCATCCGCCCGAGTTCCGTCTCCGGGAGGAGATCATCAGCCAGGCTCAGGAGAACGCCCGGGCAGGGAACGGTTCCCTGGAGATTCTGGACGACTTCGGGGCCGGTTTCGACGGGGCCGATGTCGTGTACCCGAAGTCCTGGGGGTGCATGCTGACCACCTCGGATCAAGAGGAGTCGGCCAAGATCGCGGCCAAGTACCAGGACTGGATCGCAGATGAGGCACGGCTGGCCCGGGCGTCTGATTCGGTCGGGTACATGCACTGCCTTCCCGCCGACCGCGGCATCGAGGTGACCGACCAGGTCATCGACGGGCCGCACAGCTGGGTGTTCGACGAGGCCGAGAACCGTCTCCATGTCCAGAAGGCCGTAATGGCCTTGACGATGTGACGTCGGGATGAGCAAGCGCGTCGTGGTGGCGATCGGTGGCAACAGCCTGATCACCGACCCACAACACCAAACCGTCGAGGACCAGTATCTGGCCGCAGCCGAGACCGACCACCACATCGCGGGGCTGGTGGCAGACGGGTGGGAAGTGGTCATCACCCACGGCAATGGCCCCCAGATCGGGTTCATCCTGCGACGCTCCGACCTGGCAGCCCACGAGCTCCACGAAGTGCCACTGGACGTGTGCGGTGCGGACACCCAGGGAGCGATCGGATACATCCTCCAACAGAACCTGACCAACGACTTCCGGAGGATGGGCATCGCCAAGGAGGTGGCAACCGTGGTGACCCAGGTGGAGGTCGACGCCACCGACCCTGCCTTCATGGAACCCTCCAAGCCGATCGGCTCCTTCTTCAGCGAGGCCGATGCGATCAAACGTCGGGATCACGACGGCTGGGACATCACCGAGGACGCCAATCGCGGATGGCGGAGGGTGGTGGCCTCCCCCATCCCCAAGCGAATCGTGGAGATCGAGGCGATCAAGATTCTGATCGACGCGGGGCTGGTGGTCATCGCCGCCGGTGGTGGTGGCATCCCGGTGGTGGCCGACGAGGCCGGTGACCTCCACGGCGTGGCGGCGGTGATCGACAAGGACCGCGCATCGGCAATGCTCGCCACCGCGGTCGGCGCAGATCTCCTCCTGATCAGCACCTCCGTGGAGCAGGTGGCCCTCGACTTCGGCACACCGGCACAGCGGTGGATGCCCGAGCTCACCCTGGAGGATGCGAAGCAACGTCTCGCCGAGGGCACGCATTTCCTCAAGGGCTCGATGGCTCCCAAGATCGAGGCGGTGATCCACTTCCTGGAGGCCGGTGGCAAGGAGGCGATCATCACCAATCCGGAGAATCTGGAGCGAGCGATGCGGGGCGAGACCGGCACGAGGGTCCATCGATGAACGTGGTCCATCTCGAGTGCCTGGTCTGTCACAAGACCTACGGATCGGACGCGGTGGATTACGTGTGTCCCGACCACGGGGACGATGGCGTCCTCGACGTCGTATACGACTACGACCGGATCGGGGCTCTTCTCGATCGTGAGACCGTCGCCGATGGCGACATGTGGGTGTGGGAACCGCTCCTGCCTGTCCACCCGGGCTCCCACCTGCCTCCGCTCCGCATCGGTGGGACACCCCTCTATCCATCGCCGGTACTGGCCGAACGGGCCGATCTCGGCGGAGTCTGGGTAAAGGACGAGGGCGTGCAACCGACCGGCTCGCTCAAAGACCGGGCCTCGGCCATGGCGATCGTCAAGGCCGCCGAGCGTGGGGCGCAGGTGGTCACCACAGCATCCACCGGCAATGCTGCCGCCGCCCTGGCCGGCGTCGCAGCCTCGGTTGGCCAACCCACCGTCATCTTCGTGCCCGCCACCGCCCCCGAGGCCAAGGTGGCGCAGCTACTCGCCTATGGGGCGAAGGTGCTCCTCGTCGAGGGCAGCTACGACGAAGCCGTCGAGCTCTGCCTGCGCGCAGGCAGCAAATTCGAGTGGTACAACCGGACCACCGGTTACAACCCTTACATGTCCGAGGGCAAGAAGACGGTGGCGCTCGAGATCGCCCGACAGCTCGAATGGAATCTGCCCGACGCAGTGTTCGTCTCCGTGGGTGACGGGTGCATCGTCGGCAGCCTGTGGAAGGGGTTCAGTGACCTTCGAGCGCTCGGTTGGATCGGGGAGATGCCCCGCCTCATCGGTGTCCAGGCTTCCGGGTCGAACTACCTGGCCGAGGCCTGGGAAAAGGGGGAGGACGTCTTGACCAAGCCCCGCATCGTGGCGAGAACGGTGGCGGACTCCATCGCCGCCGGATTGCCCCGTGACCGGGTCAAAGCCATGAGAGCGGTGGCGGAGAGCGACGGCGCCTTCGTGACCGTGAGCGACGAGCAAATACTTGCTTCCATCCCCACCGTCGCCTCGAAGGTCGGGGTGTTCCCCGAGCCGGCCGCGGCCGCCTCGTGGGCGGGCGTGGAGGCCGCCCGGGAAGCCGGTCTGATCTCGGAGAAGGACCGGGTCGTCGTGCTGTCCACCGGGACCGGGCTCAAGGACGTACCGGCAGCCATGAGGGCGGTCACGGCGGCAGGGGCACACGCTCGCCGCATCAGCCCGGACCTCGACTCAGTGGCGGCAGCACTCGAGGAGGAGAGGAAATGATCGACCTGACCATCGTCGACCGGGGTCTGGAGCACGCAGTGACGAGGGCACGAGAGCGGAACATCGTCATCCCGACCTTCGCCCAGATGCGCGATCCCGGCTCGATCCCGGCCGATGTAGTCGGCCGCCTCGAATCGGTTGGGTTGTGGGACCTGGACCCGTTGAATCTCTTCCGGATCACCTGGCACAACGCGCCGGTCGAGAAAGGCGGCGGCTTTGGCGAGGTGAACTACCTCGAGTTCCCCCGCGAGCTCACCGGTGTCGACGCCCGGATCGTGGCCCTGGTCGGGAAGTGGTTCCCGACCGGCGCGCACAAGGTCGGCGCCGCCTTCGGCTGTCTCGTGCCTCGGCTGGTGACCGGCCAGTTCGACCCCACCACGCAGAAGTCGGCCTGGCCCTCGACCGGCAACTACTGCCGGGGCGGTGCCTACGACGCCAACCTCCTCGCCTGCGAGTCGATCGCCATCCTCCCCGAAGGGATGAGCTCCGAGCGCTTCGCCTGGCTCGAGGCGGTGGCCGGTGAAGTCATCAAGACTCCGGGTTCGGAGAGCAATGTGAAAGAGATCTTCGACAAGTGCGCCGAGCTGCGTGCCTCCGGCGAGGACATCGTCATCTTCAACCAGTTCGACGAGTTCGGTAACTACCTGTGGCACTACACGGTGACCGGTCCGGCAATGCTCGAGGTGTTCGAGGCGCTGAAGGGCGAACGAGGTCGTCTGGCCGGGGTGGCGTACTCCACCGGATCCGCCGGCACCATCGCCTCGGCCGACTTCCTCAAGCAGCACCACCCCACGGTGCGGGTGGCCGCCTCGGAGGCTCTGCAATGCCCGACTCTGCTATTGAACGGCCACGGCAGTCATCGGATCGAGGGCATCGGTGACAAGCACGTTCCGTGGATCCACAACCTGCGCAGCACCGACATGGTCACCGGCATCGACGACGCCGGGCCCATGGCCCTGATCCACCTGTTCAACGAACCCGCCGGTATCGACTATCTGGTCTCGGTGGGCATTCCCGAAGCTCTGGTCTCCCGCCTGCCGGAACTCGGGATCTCCTCGATCGCCAACCTCCTGTCGTCGATCAAGCTTGCCCGGTGGTACGAGCTGGGAAGTGATGACCTGGTGATCACCATCGCCACCGACTCGATGGACATGTATCAGAGCCGGCTCGTCGAGGCCCGTGACCGGCATGGCGAATTGGACAGCACCGGCGCAGCGGTCGCCCATCAGCGCTGGCTGCTCGGTGAGTCGACGGCCAATGTTGAAGAGCTGGGCTATTGGGAGCGCCGCAGGATCCACAATCTCAAGTACTTCACCTGGGTGGAGCAGCAGGGAAAGGACGTCGCCGTGCTCGATCGCCAGTGGCACGATCCCGATTACTGGACAGAGATCCAGCAGATGACAGAGCCGATCGACGACCTGATCCGGCAGTTCAACGCCAGAGTGGCTGCGTCATGAGCCGCCCAAGCGTCACCGAGTATCGCCGTCCGGTCTCCCTCGACGAGGCCTGGCGGCACATCGCCGACGGGGACCCGGCCGTGCGGCTCCTCTCCGGTGGCAGCGATCTGGCCATCAGTGCCCCGCCCGAGGTGACCACGCTGGTGGATATCGGTGGGGTCCTCGATGCCGACATCGAAGCCGATGACGAGGGATCCGTTCAAATCGGGGCGGGGGCCACCCTCACCGCGATCCTCGAGCACCCGGACCTCTCCAGCCACGCCCGGGGTGTGATTCCCGAGATGATGGTCCATGTGGGGAACCCGCTGCTCCGCAACTTTGCCACGATCGGTGGTCATCTGGCCCGGGGGAGGCTGTCGGACGTGGTGCCTGTCCTCATCGCTCTCGACGCCGAGGTGATGCTGTATCGAGACGGCTCGACCGCTCGGATGGCTCTCTCCGACTACCTCACCGATCATCACAACGACACGCCCCACATCCTCACCGGGGTCCGCCTTTCCGGCCTCCCCGATCGGTCGGCGGCCGCTTTCCACCGTATCTCCCGCACCGCATTCGACTTCCCCATCCTCAATGCATGTTGTCGTATCGATGCCTCGGGTGATCGCATCGACCAGATCCGGATCGTGTGTGGGGCGACTCCCCAGGTCTTCGAGCGGGCCCGACAAGCGGAGGCATCGCTCGCCTCCGGGGGCCTGAGCACGGATTCGATACGGGAGGCGTCCCGGCTGGCCCGTGGGGAGATCCAGACCGGGTCGGGCTGGGTCGCCACTGCCGAGTACCGCAGCCATCTCGTCGAGGTCCTGGTCACACGCTGTCTCGAGACCGCAGTGGAGAGGCTGTCGCCGTGAAGGTCGAGCTCGTCGTCAACGGGGGCCACCGGGTGGTGCGAGTCGAGCCAGGCGAGACCCTGCTCGAGGCGCTCCGCGCCGATGGTTACACCAGTGTCAAGAACGGATGCGCCAATGGCGATTGCGGGGCCTGCGCCGTCCTCGTCGACGGCAGGGCGGCCGCATCCTGTCTGCTGTTCGCCGCCCAGGTCGAAGGAAGGGAGATCATCACCATCGAGGGGTTGACTGGGGCCGACCAGGCCTATCACCCACTGCAACGGACGATGCTCGACGCAGGTGGCGTCCAATGCGGGTTCTGCATCCCGGCCATGATCCTCACCGCGGCCGACCTGCTGGCGCGCAATCCCGAGCCCACCCGGGACGAGATCACCTCATACCTCTCGGGAAACCTCTGTCGTTGCACCGGTTACGCCAAGCAGATCGAGGCGATCGAGATGGCGGCCGCCATACTGCGAGAAGGGGGGGTCGATGGCTGACAAGTTCAACGTCGTCGGGGCTTCGCTGCACCGAGTGGATGGGCGGGCACTGGTAACCGGAAAGCCTGTGTTCGCCGACGACCTTCCCAAGCGAGCCGGGCTCCTCCACATCGCCTTGCTGACCAGCCCGCACGCCCATGCCCGGATCGCGTCGATCGACACAACCCGGGCCGAGGTCATGCCCGGGGTCTCCCTGATTCTCGACCACCGCAACACACCGGAGCGGCGGTACACCACGGCCGGCCAGGGATACCCCGAGCCATCGCCGTATGACGCCCGGATGTTCGACACCAAGGTGCGTTGGGTTGGGGACCGTGTCGCCGCCGTGGCTGCCGCGTCGCTTCTCGAAGCGCAACGTGCGGCCGAGGCCATCGATGTCGAGTACCAGTTGCTCGAGCCGGTGCTGACAGTCGACGAAGCCATTGCCCAGGGTGCGCCGGTCATCCACGACGAAGACGACGCTCTCGACATCTGGGACGGCTCCCGCAATATCGCGGCCCATGTGGTCGCCACCGCCGGCGACGTCGCCCAAGGCTTTGCCGAGTCCGACGCCGTCGTCGAGGTGACCACCGAGACCCAGTACGGCCAACATGCCCCGCTCGAGCCCCACGTGGCCAACACTTATCTGGACGAGAACGGCCGTCTCGTCATCGTCACCTCGACCCAGGTCCCGTTCCACGTGCGCCGGATCATCGGCATGCTGCTCGACGTCCCCATCCATCGGATCCGCGTGATCAAGCCGAGGATCGGGGGCGGTTTCGGCGTGAAGCAGGAGGTGCTCATCGAGGATCTTCCCGCACTGGTCACCCTCCGAACCGGGCTCCCGGCCGAGCTGGTCTACAGCCGCCACCAGGAATTCATCTCGTCAAGGACGAGGCATCCGATGCGGATCAGGGTCAAGCTCGGAGCCAAGTCGGATGGCCGCCTCCATGCCATCGAGATGGACGTCCTCTCCAACACCGGCGCCTACGGGGCGCACAGTCTGACCGTCCTGTCCAACGTGGGATCGAAGACCCTGCCCTTGTACAACAAGGCGCCAAACCTCCTGTTCAAGGGGGACGCCGTCTACACGAACCTGCCGGTGGCGGGTGCCTACCGCGGATACGGCGCCACACAGGGCTACTTCGCCCTGGAGACGGCGGTGGACCGTCTCGCGTCCTCACTGGACATGGACCCTCTCGACTGGCGACTGCGCAACCACATCCAGGAAGGTGAGACATCACCGATCTTCGTGGCACTGGGAGAGGGCCGGGAAGGGGTCGAACAGACCATTACCTCGTGTGCCCTCACCGAATGCATCCGCCAGGGCGCCGAGAGGATCGGGTGGGAGGAGAAGCGCGGCAAGCGTGAGCGCCACGGATCATGGGTACACGGGGTGGGCATGTCGGTCCACATGCAGGGTTCGGGCATCCCTGCGATCGACATGGGCGCCGCCACGATCAAGATGAACGACAACGGGTCGTTCAACCTGTTGATCGGAGCCACCGATCTGGGAACCGGCTCGGACACGATCCTGGGCCAGATCGCAGCAGAAGTGCTGACCGTGCCCCTGGAGAAGGTCATCGTTACCTCCTCAGACACCGATATCACCCCATTCGACGTCGGGGCTTACGCCAGCTCGACGACCTACGTATCCGGGATGGCGGTGCAACGAGCCGCGGCCGACGTTCGGGCACAGATCCTGGACGTGGCGAGGGAGATGCTGGGTTCCGACCCCGCCTCGCTCACTCTCGAAGACGAGCGGGTGACAGCGTCCAACGGGGGATCGGTAACCCTCGACCAGATCGGAATTCGCACCCTCTACGGTGAGAACCAGCGGCAGATCGGGGCAACCCACTCGTTCGCGCCTCAGCTCTCACCGCCACCTTTCCTCGCCGCGTTCTGCGAGGTCGCGGTGGACGAGGACACCGGTCAGGTGGCGGTGGTCCGTTTCGTCTCCGCCGTCGATTGCGGCACGCCGATCAACCCGAGGTCCGCGGAAGGACAGGTCGAGGGGGCCATCGCCAACGGGATCGGGTATGCGTTGTACGAGGAGTTGGTCTTCGATGCGATGGGGCGTCCGAAGACCACCGACTATGCCCGTTACAAGGTCCCCGGGCCACAGGACCTGCCCCGACTGGAGACAATCCTCGTCGAGTCGTATGAGCCCACCGGTCCGATGGGAGCCAAGTCGGTGTCCGAGATCGGGATCAACGCCCCGATCCCCGCCATCGCCAATGCGATCCATGATGCGACCGGGCTCTGGCTGACCAAGACGCCGTTCACCGCCGAGCGGGTGTGGCGTGCGCTCCAAAGCCGCTGAGACTTCGCGGTTCTCAGTCGTCCAATGAGCCGCAATACATCGGCCCCAAGTGTCCGGCCTGAGGTTGGTGGCGTCCGTCGGTGGTTCCCATGAGCAGGACCCGGGATCCGAGTGGCTCGTCCAGTTCCAACAGGTAACAGGTGGGTGGATTGGCCGGACATTCCTGAAACCCGCCCTTTGGTCGGACTCTGACCGTCACGATGACCGCGTCCTCCTCGTACTCGATCTCCGGCTTGTGGATTCGCCCTTCGGCGCTGTCACCGCTCGCACATGCCTTCTCGAGGACCACTATCTCGATAGCCCGTGAGTCGGGGCCGACAACCTCCCCGGGTGCCGGTTCCCATGCGGTGACCTCTCCTGAGCTCGAGAATCCACATGCCGATATCGCCACGATCAAGACGGTCGCCAGTCCAAGCGCGGACCGTCGCAGTGTCGGGGGATTCGAGCGTTCCAAGCCGGTGAAATGCTATCTCTCAATCGGTAGCCGACTCCAGGCCTGGCCTCAGAACACGCCGTCATATGCACCTGGTCGGGCGAGAATGAATCGCATCAGCGAGACCCTGACCCAGGACGCAACTCGGACGGTCGCGGAGACCTCGGGGCCGTGGCCAACGCGCTTCGAGCGGTTCTCGGCGCTGGCGGTGCTGACCGTCTTCGCCCTGACCTGGCCTGTGCTCGGTTTGCTGGGCAACAACGCGGAGTTCTTCCTCGCCCGACGCTCACCCAAAGGGGAGATCCTCCTGCTCGGTGTGGTGATGACGCTGGCAATCCCTGCGCTGCTGGCCACGGTTGGCAGCCTGCCCGGCAAGGCCGGCGCGGTCATCGGTTTCGGGATGATCGCCCTCCTCTCCTCCCTGCTGGCCTTCCTCTACCTCCGGCGTCTCCCGTTCCCCTGGTGGGGAGCGATCGGGGCCGCACTCATCGTCGGATCCCTGGCCACCTGGGCCTTCCACCGCTTCGATCCGGCACGTCAGATGGCGCGGTATCTCCTCCCCGTCCCTCTCGTCTTCCTGGTCGCTTTCCTGGTCGCGACCCCAGCGGGGGCAGTCCTGATCGATCAAGGCTCGGTGATCGGGACAGCAGTCCCGGTCGAGAGCCCGGTGCCCGTGGTCATGCTGGTGCTGGACGAGTTCCCCGTCGCATCGGTGATCGATGCGAGGGGAAACCTGCGGACCGACCTCTATCCCAACCTCGCCCGTCTCGCCGACGACGGGACCTGGTTTCGCAACGCCGTCACTGTCGAACAACAGACCGAGCACTCGGTGCCGGCCATGCTCACCGGATCGATCCCGGATCAGTCGCTCACACCGTTCGCCGGCCAGTACCCCAACACCTTGTTCACCGCCCTGCAGGGCGCCTACGAGCTCCACGTGTACGAAACGATCACACGGCTGTGCCCGGTTGCCCTCTGCGAAGGGCTCTCTTCCTCGGCCGCACCAATCGCCTGGGACGTCGGGATCGTGGCCGGGCATGTGCTCCTCCCCGACTCGCTGACCGGCGGGCTCCCCGAGATCGACAAGAGCTGGGGTGATTTCGGGGCAGCCTCCGAGGATTTCGACATGGTCGCCGAGTTCCGGAAGCAGCTGAAGCTCGATGCAAGGGCGCCCGTTCAAACCCTGATAGAAGACATCGGGAACGGGGTCGGAGACAAACCCCCTCTCTACTTCCTCCATGTCCTCATCCCGCATCATCCGTGGCAATTCCTCCCCGACGGGCGCCGGTACCCCCTGGTCTTCGAAGGCAACCCGGCAGCCAAGGACGGGGGATGGATCGATGACGAATTCCTGGTGGCCCAATCGATGCAGCGGCACCTCCTCCAGGTGGGCTACGCCGACCATGCCGTTGGACAGGTGATCGCCGCGCTCGAGGAGGCCGGCATCTACGAGCAGGCCATGGTCGTGGTGGTCGCCGACCACGGGGTCTCCATCAAGCCGGGCGTTCTACATCAGCGGGTGATCACCGACGACACGGTCGGCGACATCGCGGCCATCCCGCTCTTCATCAAGACACCCGAATCCAGCGGCGGGATGATCGACGACCGCCGGGCGCTGACCATCGACATCCTTCCCACCATTGCCGACGTGATCGGTGCCGAGATCCCCTGGGACATGGAAGGAGCCTCACTGCTCGAACCTTCCCCAAATCGCACCGAGACCACCACCCGCGGCCCGAAGGGGGACGTGACCTTTGGCGTGGATGGGGACGAGAAACTGGGAGTTGCCGAGCGCATCGAGGGGTTGTTCCCCGGCGGTGATCCTTGGGCGCTCCGCCCCGCCGGCACCCCGGACCTGATCGGTGAGAGGGTCGACATCTCGAGCATGCCGATAGCCGATGTGACCGGGCGGTTGGCCCAGCCGTTGCTCTATGACAAGGTAGACACCAGCGGCGATGTGATCCCGGTCAGGTTCGCCGGGAACCTGACCGGCGCGAACGGCACGGAGATCCTGGCAGTGGCAGTGAATGGCGAGATCGGTGCGATCACCCGCGCCTACCGGGACGAGGACAGAGTGTCGTTCCTGGCCATGGTCCCGCCTCGCCTGCTCCGGGACGGTGACAACCGGATCGACCTCATCCAGGTGATGCCGGGCGGTGAGCTCCATCTCGTTGGCCCGCCCCAGCCCGATTGACCTGACGACGGACTGTCGCGTCGATGCCCACCGGCCGCAGTGGCATTGGGACATATGACCCTTGTATTCGATCTCCTTTGGACCGGATACTTCTGTAGGTGCTCAGAATCGACGATCTCCACAAGGATTTTGGAGATGTAGTCGCCCTCGATGGCTGCAATCTCACGGTGGAGCGCGGTCAGATGCTCGGCCTGCTTGGCCCGAACGGAGCCGGAAAGACCACGACAATGCGGGCGATCTTCGGTCTTGTTCGCCCCGACACCGGCACTCTCAGCTGGAACGGAGAGCCGATCTCACGGTCAGTGCGTCGGCGCTTCGGATACATGCCGGAGGAACGCGGCCTCTATCCGAAGCTCACGGTCCGATGGCAGCTGGCCTACCTCGGGAGACTCCACGGGATGAGGGCGTCCGCAGCTCTAGCGGCGGCCAATCAATGGCTGGAGGTCTTCGCCCTCGAGGAGCGCGCCGATTCCAAGTTGCGCGAGCTCTCACACGGCAATCAACAGCGTGTCCAGTTGATCGCAGCGCTGATCCACGATCCAGAGCTGATCGTGCTCGACGAGCCCTTCACGGGTCTCGACCCGATCGGGGCGGCGTCGATGGCAGACATCCTGAGGGACCAAACCGAAGCCGGAAAAGCCGTTGTGTTCTCGAGTCATCAGCTCGACGTGGTCGAGGATCTCTGCCGGGATGCCGTCATCCTCGACCGGGGGCGTGTTGTCCTCGAGGGCACTGTGAAGGCCCTGCGCAGCGTCTCACCTGATCGCTATGTCGAGGTGGTCGGCACAGACCAGTCGTGGACAGCGGGGTTGCCCGGCGTCGAGGTGATGGAACGCTCCGAAGACCGCATCAGAGTGAGGATCGGGAGCTCGGTCGGCTTCGAAGACGTAGCGCGGGCGCTGGCCCGGCAGCGTGTCTCAGAATTCATCTTCGAGCCCCCGCCGCTCTCTGAGGTCTTCAAGAAGGCGGTCGAGCGGTGAGCGAGACACGTCTGGTAGGTGTCGCGATCTGGCGTGAGCTCCACGCGCGGAAGAAGGCGTTCCTGATCTCCACCGCGATCGCTGCCACGGTGGTGATCGCAGGTCTGGTGACATTGGCACTTGTCATAGGAGAGGAACCGCCCAGACCCGTGGTGGGCACTCTGATCGAGGACACGACCCGGATCGGCGATGAGATCGGCCGGCAACTCGGTCCCGAGGTGGGGTTCGAGATGGCATGGTTCGAGGGTCAGCGGGAAGCGGAGGAAGCCCTCGCCGGCGGCGAGCTCTCGGCATTGATCGTCGGGCCGCGCGAGGTGCTGTGGACGGACTCGACGCCTTCGTGGCTGGCAGACGCGGTCGCCTCGGCCATGCGCAACTTGTACGTGGAGGAGGTGGCGGCGAGCCTCGATCTCGAGCCGGCCGATACGGAGCGCCTCCTGGCGCCGATCGACGGCCGGACCCTCGTCGTCGATGAACGCGACACAGGGGTCGAGGTCCTGGCCACGGTTTCGATAATCGTGATGTTCGGCGCCATCCTCGCCTACGGCCAGTGGATCGCCTACGGGGTGGTCGAAGAAAAGGCCAATCGGGTTGCAGAACTGGTGCTTGGGGCGGTCAGCCCTCTCCAGATGCTCATTGCCAAGTTGGCCGGCATAGGCGGCCTTGGGCTGGTTCAGCTGGTGATAGTCGGAACGGCGGCTCTCGTCACCGGCCGCATCGCGGGTGTCGACATGCCCCCTGTGACGATATCGACCCTAGCCTGGCTCGCACTCTGGTTCATCCTGGGATACGCGTTCTACGGCACCCTGTACGCCGCGGCTGGGTCTCTCGCCACCGATACCCAGGAGGCCGGTGGCTACATCACACCGATCAACATCCTTCCCATAACCGGCTACATGGTGGGAGTCATCTCCATCTCCGTCGGCGCCGAGACCCTCCCGCGGGTTCTCTCCCTCATCCCCTTCTGGACACCCCTTCTGATGCCGGCCCGGATGGCGCGCGGTTCTGTGGCGGGATGGGAGATCGGCCTGGCGGTCGTGTTGATGGTGGTCTTCACCCTTGTCATGGCCCGCTTCTCCGCCCGGGTCTACCTCGGGGGAATCACACAGGCCACCAGGTCGGTCGGATGGCGGCAGGCGTTTCGGGGTGGAGGAGACTTCGCGCCAACCCGAAAAGTGCCACCCAGCCACCACGCCGGTCCGGCCGCCGGTACCTGAGCCTTCCGCCGAGCCTTCAGATCAGGGCGGCGTAGTCCGCTGAGATCCTCTCCCAATCCAGCAGCGCAGTGAACCCGGTGAGGCCAAGAGTCGAGGCGAGGGCGGGGAGGTCGTTAAAGGGTGGCGGGATGAATCTTGGTTGCTCGACCAGGCCCTCCTCCTCCAATTGATGCAAGGTCTTCATGTCGAGCAGGTCGACCTTCCCGCAGAAGAGCAATGGTATCCGATGGGCCCGGCCCAGGTTGATCGCCAGACGCACGTAGAGAAGGGTGAGGACAAGGCCCTTCCCGTACCCGAGATCCTTGGTGAACGGCCCCGCCTCGGGGAGGCTTCCCCGGAAGATGCGCGTCGAAGCAGCCCAGGCGTCGTCCTCGCTCAACCCGTCGGTGCGGAGCATCTCGAAGACCTCCACGAACGAGGCTCCCTCAGATGCCGCCTTGATCCCTTCGATGCGGTACATCAGCTTGGCCAGCCTCCGCGGGTGACTGCGCAGGTTGAGCATCTCGGTCAACACCGCGAGGCCCTCCTGGGTCACCGTTGTCCTCGGCGCAGCCTTGCCCAGAAACGTGCACACCGGCTGGGAGAGCCCGTTCTGGGTAGTCCCGATGTGGACCCAGGCCTCATGGGCCTCGAGGAGGTCCAGGTCTCTCAGCGAGAACGAGCGGTCCTCGCGCACCTTGATGTAGTCGCTCCCCGCTGCCGCGTCGGCGGCGATCCCGTCATCGGGTATGACCTCCACCATTCCAGGCCCCATCGAAGCGTCGACCTTGGCACGGAGGATCTCAACCGCCTCGGTGCCCGGGATGCTCCGAACATCCCGTTCGGAGGAGCTGTCGGTGTCGAGGCCCTCGAGCACCATCCTCATCTGCACCGCCAGGTCTGCAATGGTCGGTCCGCCTGCGTGAAAGACGTCGTGCGGTGTCCCGTAGAGAAGACTCGAGATCTGGGCGAAGCCCTCGGTGCCCCTCGCCTCCAGGAGATCGACCGTGAGCCGGAACTGCTCGCACATGAAGCGCATCATGGTCCCGGCCGGGGAGACCGGCCCCAGCTTGCCCAGGATGTCGGCTTCGATCGAGCGAAGCTCGTTTCTGGTGAGATCGGGATCCAGCTTCGTGCCCCGCTCCTCGTAGTAGGCGCGATCCACCTTGGGCTGCTCCTTGAACCCCGAGGCGAAGAACCGGTCTCTGATCGAGTCGTCCCAGTTGATCGCACTGAGCACCTTGATCGGCTTCTGCGCCTCGACGATGCGGTCGGAGAGCTCCCGAATCGTGTCACGATAGGTATCCGTCATCTCGGGTCACTCCTTGGCTCGTCACTCCTGGCCCCCTCGGAGAGTATTGCTCATCCATCGGCCTCCGAATCCTCCCGAAACGCGTTCACCGCCGCGCCCACCGTGGGGTAGAAGTTCTCGTCTCCGATTCGGTCGTAGAGGCCGTAGGCCCGCAGCCGATCCTTGACCGTTCCCTTGAGGCCGGCAAAGGCGAACGACAGTCCTTTGAGGCGGAGATCCTGGAGGAGGTCTGTGAGGATCTCGGCACCCGTGGTGTCAATGTCGGTGATGGCATCGCCAACCACAACCACACGCTCGATTGGCCGGGACGCCTCGCCCAAGAGACCCTGGAGACGTCTACCGAATGTCGGGGCGTTAGCGAAGAACAAGGGGGCGTCGAAACGAACGATCAGAAGCCCCGGGATCGTCTGACCATCCGCGTGCCGCTCCCGATCGTGATACCCCTTGAGGCCGGGTACCCGGACCAGCTCGGCACTGTGAGGATGCCAGGCACGCCTGATGAAATTGGCGAGTGACAGTCCAACAGCGATCAGGATGCCCTCCAGCACTCCAACGATGACGACGCCGAGGAGGGCGCCCATCGAGAGGAGGAACTCGGAGCGACGGACCGACCACAGCCAGCGGACCGCCGCCCCATCGAACAGTATGAGGGCGGCCGATATCACGATGGCAGCCAGAGTCGCCTCCGGGAGATCGGCGAGGAGGCCGGGAGCCCAGATCAGCAAGGCGAGGACGCCGAGAGCCGCTATCAGGCCGGTGAGTTGTGTCCGGGACCCAACGGAGAGTGCGACCGCGGTCCTCGAGGAGCTGGCACTGGTCGGGAATCCCTGGATTAGACCAGACACGACGTTCGCAGCACCCAAGGCCTTGGCGTCCGAGTTGGGATCCGACCGGCTGCCGGCGCGGAGCGCCATCGCTGTGGAGAGTGCACCTGTGTCGGCAAACGAGATCAGCGCCACAGCAAGGGCCCCGATCGCCAATGGGCCGAAGTCGGCGAGACCCACAGCAGGAAACGCGAATCCAGGAGGGCCCGGAGGCAAGGCCCCTACCGTGTCGACCACGCCGGTGAGATCGAAGACCGCGACAGCGAAGAGCGCGGCGACCACCGCCACCAGGACCCCCGGCGCCCCGGGCCAGAGCCGACGAGCCGCCTGGATGATGAGGAGGGACAGCACCGAGATCATGAGGGCAGCGATCACGGTGTCGCCGCGCCACATGCCTTCGATCGTGGCCATGAGGTAGGGAATGGTCGAATCGGCTTCGACCGAGTACCCCAGCGCCTTGGGCAGCTGGGAGATCAGGACGACGACTGCGATCCCGTTGAGATAGCCGATCCGAACCGGCTTGGAGAGCAGTTCGGTAACCGCCCCGAATCCCGCGTATCCGGCAAGCAGGCACACCAGCCCGGTGATCAGGCTGAGAGCGGAGGCGAGCACCACTGCTCTCGTGGCGTCGCCTCCCGCAAGAGGCAACACGATCGCGGCGATGATCGGAGCGAGGGAGGAGTCCGGGCCCAGCACCAGGACCCGATTCGGCCCGAACACCGCATAGCCCACCAAGGCAGCGATGGTCGTGTACAGCCCAGTTTCTGCCGGCAGACCGGTGAGCTGGGCGTAGGCCATCCCCTGCGGGACCAGCATCGTCGCCAGCACCAGTCCCGCGGTGACGTCCCGTCCGAGATCCTGGCGCCGGTATGAACGCGCCAGGGCGATACCGGGGATCCGGTCGAAGAAGTCGGAGTCGTTTCCCACGCTGCTCACGAGACGGCTGACCGGGACGGTAATGACGGCGGCATCTCGTTGGCCGTCTGCGATTGGATGTCAGGACCCTCGGTGCGCCCCATGGTCTCCGCTTACACTCCGCACTCGATGACGCAATCGATTGCCGGGAGGTTGTAGTGAGGGTTGGCTTCATCGGCCTCGGCGACATGGGTCAGGGAATCATCCCCCGCCTGCTGGCCGCCGGGCATCAGGTGACCGGCTGGAACCGGACCCCGGTGAAAGCGGAGCCCCTGCTCGCGATCGGGATGAAGTGGGCAGGCTCTCCCCGGCAGGTCGCTGAGATATCCGAGATCGTGTTGTCGATCGTCACCGACTCCAGGGCGGTGGAGGCGGTTGCTCTGGGCGAGGAAGGGGTGATCGCCGGTCTCGGCGCCGACGGCATCTATCTCGACATGAGCACCATCGACCCCGAAGCGTCGAAACGGATAAGCGCCGCGTTCGCGGCCGCCGGGCTGACGATGCTCGATGCCCCACTGTCCGGCAGCCCGGTGTCCCTTGAGCAAGGCAAGGCATCGGTGATGGTCGGCGGCGACCCTGCTGCATTCGAGCGGGCGAAACCGATCCTCGAGGCGATCGGGCCGAGCGTCACCTACATCGGCGCCAGCGGCCTGGCCGTGCAGATGAAGGTAGCGATCAACCTATGCCTCATCGTGGAGATGGTGGCCTTCAGCGAGGCTGTGGCCCTCGCCGAGAAGGGCGGGGTCGACCGAGCCGTGGCGGTCGATGCGATGCTGAAGAGCGTGGTCGCTTCCCCGGTCATGGGGTATCGAGGGCCATTCATCCTGGAAGGGGGGATGCCCGACAAGCCACTCGCCAACGTGACCCTGCAGCAGAAGGACATGCTCCTCGCCCTGGACCTCGGCCGGCGACAGGGAAGCCCGGTGCCTCTTGCCGCTGCGGCCAACGAGATGCTCAACGCCTGCCACGGTCTGGGGCTGAGTCATCGTGACTTCGTCACCGTCTTCGACGCCTATCGCACGTTGGGCGGAGTCAGATGAGCGGCCAGTTCCGGATCAATCGCTTCGACGTACCCATCGAGGGAGGGCTTCGCTCCGACGAGGGCTGGGTGGACATGAGGGTTCAATTCCTGGTGGACCGGGTCAAGGCGAGCTCCAACGACTTCCTTCTCGGGTGGACCGTGCTCCCCCCAGGGGCGCGTCACGATCGGCATCGCCACCCAAATGCCGACGAGTTCTTCATCGTCCTCTCTGGTCACGGATCGGTCTACACCGACGAGGAGGACCAACCCGCAGTCGAAGGCGACGTGGTTTTCACCAGGCGCGGTCACTGGCACGGCTTCAACAACACCGGTGATGTGGATGTGACCCTGGTGTGGGGCTGGAGCGGCGCAGGCTCGCTGGAAACGGCCGGCTACGAGTTGCCCGGGTGACCGACGTCCGAATCAACCGGGGCCTGGAGCGCCTCCTCGAGCGGCGCCGCACCATTCTCGCCTCCGGGCGGCAGTCCCTCGGTTGGAAGGCGGCCTTCGGAGCTCCTGCATTCCTGGACCGCTTTGGCCTCGGCGGCCCTGTGGTCGGGTTCATGACCGATGCTTCGCTGACTCCCGATGGCACCACGGTGGACATCTCCACCTGGGCCCATGCCGTGGCTGAGCCCGAAGTGGCTGCCTTCATCGGGCAGGACCTTCCGGGAGGAAGCGATGAGGAACAGGCGCTATCGGCGGTAGCCTCGATTGGCCCGGCTATCGAGCTGGCCGACATCGATCTGCCGCTGGAGGACCTCGAGGAGATCCTGGCCGGAAACATCTTCCACCGCGCGGTCATTCTCGGCGCGCCAGATCCTGAGAGAGCCGGCGCGAATCTCACCGGGCTGGAGGCTCGGGTCCGCCTCGGACACGCCGAGATAGCCCGGACGGGCGCCTTGGAGGATCTGACCGGCCGGGTGGCCGGTGTCATATCTCACCTGTCTCATCTGTTGGCCGGCCAGGGCGAGATGATTCGGGCGGGCGAGGTGGTGATATGCGGCTCGGTGGTGCCGCCGATCGATCTCATCCCCGGGACGTCGATCGAGTTCGAGCTGCTGCCTCTGCACCCGATCTCGGTTCAGGTGGCACCACCGGCGGAGACAGTCACACTTTGACCGATGCCGGCTTCGGTGACTCGGCCCCGTTCAGGTCACCGGTGAGCCGGTGGCCGATCAGACCAAAGACCACGATCGCCGACCCGATGTAGAGACCCATCATCAGTGGGCTGGCGGTGTCGGTCCCGGCCCATATCCCGTGGACCAGCGAGGCCACGAAGACCCCGAACGAGGCAAAATGGATCGACCTCCATGTCTTCTGCCCGATCCAGCGTTTGACATAGAAGCTGCCGGAGACCAGAACCAGGCCGTAGAGAGCGGCTATGCCCATCGCCACCGCGAGAGGTCGCCAATCTGACTTCCCGGGAATCAGGATCTCGGCCCAGGTGAAGTCGAGGAAGTCATGCGTCGAGAGGACGATGATGTGGACGAGGGTCGCCATCAGCGCCCCCACCCCCAGCGACTCGTGGAACCAGGTAAGCGGCTTCGCCTTGACCAGCCTCCCCAGCAGCTTCGAGCTCACCAAGAGCCCCCAGATGGTGGCGGCAGAGAGGAGGGCAAAGGCCGCCACCCCCGAGCCGCGGATCACCAGCCACTCGACGCTCACGCCGCAGCCTTCGTGCCCGGAGTGGCATAGACCGACCCGTCATGCCAGACCACCAATGCGGCTGAGATCCAATCCGACTCGGCCGCCCACACCAGTCCGTCCTCGCCATGGAGAAGCACTGCTTTGGCTCCCACCTCTGCATCCGTCGCCGTGTCGGCGATCACGGTGGCGCTCAGGATCGGTGTGCTGACCGGCTCCATGGTGCGGGGGTCGATGACATGACAGACCTCACGGGACCCGACCGTCCACCTTCGTCTCATGACCGAGCTGGTGGCAAGGCCCCCGGCTCCCAAGACCACCCTGGCCGCAATCGCACCCCAAGGATCGAGGACCGAGACGGTGGTTCCCGGGTCCACGCTCCGGATATCGCCTCCGGCCGAGACCACGGTCGCGAGCCCCATGTCGATCGCCTGATCAGACGCCCACCCTTTGGCGATGCCGCCGAGATCGAGCTCTGTGTCAGCCGACCGGGTCAATCTCCGTGAGTCGAGACTCCAGTCGGGAATCGGGCGCCGGTCGGGCAACTGGTCGAGACCCTCCACCAGCTCGAAGCTCCGGTCGTAGCCCCATCCGGACACTCCGGCCCCGACCCCGACGTCGACCAGGCCCTCGGTCAGCCGGCGGGCCCTATCGGCAGCAGTCATCACCTGGGCCAGCATCCCGGACAGGACCACCGTCCCCGCAGTCGATCGGTTGACCCGGGTCAGCTCGCTATCCGACCTGAATCGGCTGCACACCGACTCGACCTCCTCGAACCAGGTGCGCAGCTCCCCGGCGGCGGTCTCATCGGGGCACCAGGCCTCGACTCCGGTACCCATCGCCTTGAAGGCCAGCCGGATCATGATCCGCTGCTCGAAGGGGCGGGGGCGGGCTGGGCTGGTGCCGGGGAGGCTGGTGGCGGCGCCGAGCGTCCCGAGCCGGAAGAGCCGCCACTCGAAGCCGATGAACCGCCACCGGAGCTCCGGGCCGGCACGGACCTCTCCACATAAACGGTGCGGATTTCCGGCTCCGGGGCCGGCACCGGGGTGAAGCGGAGAATCACCAGACCCTCCGACGGAGAGGCGGGCATGGCTGCCAGCGTCGTGCTGGTCGCCTGCTGGTTGACCTCGGGAAGAGGTTGTTCGGCGTCCGTTGCTCGCGCCGGTTCCAGCCGGGCCGCGATGACCGCTGTTCCCCAGGCCAGCGCTGCACCGGTCCAGACGAGGATCCGATTCCAACGGCCGCTGTCGAAACGGCTCATCCGGTGGACCCGGGCTCGCTGGGTACGGTCAACGTCACCCCGTAGAAGACGAGGATTCGCGCTACCTCCGCCGGGAGCTGCGACAGCTGGTCGACAGCCACCGCCTCAGCCTTGCCGCTCGAATAGAGGACCCGTTGCACCGCGTCGTCGATTCCTTCCACAGTCGGAGGCGGGACCTCGACCACCTGCGGCTCCGGCCGGCTGGTCACCGTCGGAACGGCCACCGGCTCATCCACCGGGCCGGCGACGAGGGTGTAGACCACCGCGGCCCCCGTCACCAGCACGAAGATCCCGGAGATGGCCTGCGGCGAGAACCGTCTCAATCCTCACCCTCTTCGTGCTGGTCCTCGTCTTCGTGCTCGTCTTCGTCCTCGTGCTCGTCCTCGTCCTCGTGCTCGTCCTCCTCTTCGTGCTCGTCCTCCTGGCCGTCCTCGACCTCGGGCCCGCTCTGGTCATCGGTCACCTGCGCCTCCTGGCCTGAAGAGGGGGCCGGTGAGGTCCGGGACACCACCACGGTCTGGGTGATCGGATCAGGAGCAGGCTTTCCGGGTAGCGGCATACCCTGCTCAGCGCAGATCTCCCTCAGCGCGTCGAGCGCGGCTTGCTGGACGTCGCTGATCGACTCTTCGGCTTCGGCCTCGACCAGGCTCATCCCCGCCGCCCCGCAGGCGGCCTCCAGGTCGGCCGGAGTGGCGGTCTGCGACGCAAACACGGTCTCCACCTGCGGCTGTTCGACCACGGTAGAAGTAGTCGAAGCGGATTCGACCTGCGATCCATCACTCATCAGCACCGAGGCGGCATAGGCACTGAGCGGGACCAACAGAGTGCCCAGCACCACGGAGACTGACAGGCTCTTCTTCTTTCTCGATTCGCTGCGTTGACGATCGGCCATATCAGACCTCCACGTAGATGCACTCGGCGGGGCAGTCTTCGGCGGCATCGACCACGAGATCGAGCACCCCATCCGGGACACGGGCCTGGCCCCGATGACCATCCGGACCATGGCCATCGCCCTCCAAGCCGTCGAAGACCACGACCCGCTCGAAGTGGGGCCGGTCCTCCTTGACCGCCCACGTTCCGTCGTGACGCTCAGCGAAGACCATTGGAGCGATCTGGGCGCAGGTCCCCGCCCCCATGCATTGATCCGAGTCGATCCATACCGTTGCCATTTGACAGGTCCCTTCCCTCGATGGAGCCCCCTCTGAGGCTTCACTGGGGTACAAGCTGCCCGATGACCTCTCAAGGACGCCCTAAGACCGGCTCAAGAAAGCGCGATGACCCGCCGGCACGGCGTTGGGGACCCGTGACAGCACAACTAGCCTCGGCCATCGATGCATCTTCGGGTCTGGCTCGTCGTCCTCGCCCTGCTCGTCGCGGCCGGGTGCGGTGACGGGGATGGCGCCAAAGAGATCACCTCACCCTGCGACCTGGCGGACGCCCGGATGGTGCAAGCTGCGTTCGGCGGAGAAGTGGCGGACGGAATCGAAGGCGAGATCCGCAACTGTGACTTCGATATCGAGGGCGGCCCGGTGCTATCTGTGACGGTGTTCGAATACGGCAGCGCAGACGACTGGGACGCCACCCGTGATGGATTCGAGGAAAACCGGGGAGGGGTCACCGAGGTCGAGGACATGGGCGACGAGGCCTTTTACCCGAATGACGCGGGACCACAGGAGCTGGTGGTGAGTGCCGGTGGACGCATCTTCTCGGTCACAGTCTTTGCCGGGCTCGAGAAGCCGACGGTCGAGGCGATCAATGGCCTGGCCGATCTCGCAGGGGTGATCGCCGACGATCTCGGCTAGAGAATCCTGGAATCACTGATGCGTGGCGTCACCAAAGGTGACGCCACGCATACGAGTCTCCTAATCCCTTTGAAACGGGGGTGGCCCCGAAGGGCCACCCCCGCGGCTCCATTGGGTAGGAGCATCTGTGACAGCTGGCTGCCCGGCCCGCGGTCGAATCATCGCCATACGGGAGTGGTGAAAAGGGCGCGTTGGACGTGAGGTTGGATGCCGTGATCAGTAGATCCCCCTGGCGCATCGGCTCTCTCCTCACTCGTGCCTCCCAACACGTCCCGGGGTCATTATCCCGCGCCGGGATCAGGGCTGAATGGGCTGTTCGACCTATGTGCTCAGACTCGCGCTAGCGCGTGCTCGAGATCGGCGATGAGGTCTTCAGCAGCCTCGATCCCGACGGAGAGACGGATCATCGCCTCGGTCACGCCGATCCGCTTCTTCGTCTCAGGATCGACGTTGGCATGGGATGTTGTCCACGGGTGCGAGGCGATCGACTCGGTTCCCCCGAGCGAAGTGGTGTGGGTGATCAGCCGCATGCCATCCAGAAGACGAAAGGCCTCGTCCTTCCCGCCGACGACGTCGAAGGAGATCATCGCCCCCCCCGATGTCCACTGGCGCTTGGCGAGGTCCGCGATCGGATCATCGTCATCGATGAGGCCAAGATACCTGACCCCGGCGACCTTGGGATGCCCGGCCAGAAAAGAAGCAACCTTCGCCGCGTTGGTGGTCTGCTTCTCCACTCTGATCGCATAGGTCTCCATGCTTCTCCCCAGGAGCCAGGCAGTGTGCGGGTCTGCAGTGGTGCCGATCCGATACCGCATCGTCTTGAGTGGAGCGATCAACTCGGCGGAGCCGGTCACGACTCCCGCCACGAGGTCGCTGTGCCCGCCGAAGTACTTCGTGGCCGAGTAGACGACGAGATCGGCGCCGTGCTCGAGTGGCCGCTGTGCATAGGGACCGAGGAAGGTGTTGTCGACAATGGTCAGTGCCTTGTGATCGGGTGTTGAGTGCTCCGCGGCCAGTCGTGAGGCCATGTCGATGTCGAAGACATCGTTGCTCGGGTTGGCCGGCGTCTCCACGTACACGGCACCCAACCGGCGGTCGCCGATCAACGATTCGATCTCGGACTCGGTCGCGTCGGGCCCGAACGAGGCCACCACATGACCGAGTGGCTCGAGAACCTTGTAGAGCATGGTGTTGGTCCCGCCGTAGATGGGGGCGCTGTGCAGGATCAGGTCGCCCGGTCGGACGAACTTGAGGAAGGTGGTGAAGATCGCCGCGGTGCCGCTGGAGAAGAGGAGGGCGGACTCGGCGCCGTCCCACACCGCGAGCCGACTCTCCACGATCACCAGATTGGGATGGTCCATCCGCGTGTAGATGAACCCGACATCCTCACCTTCACGAGGCGGCTCTCCCCCATAGACGATGTCGAAGAGCCGTTCGGCGGCCGCGGCCGACTCGAAGACGAACGTCGAGGTCTGGAACAGCGGCGGTTTGAGGGAGTCGAGGCCGTTGGCGGGGTCCCAGCCCATCTTCATCATCTCGGATTCGGGGTTGGTGCGCCGACCCCTGGCCTGGTCTGTCATGACCAGAGCTTATTGGCCGCCGATAGGTCGGGAAACCTTCGATAATCACGATATGGCCAGGTCAGATCGTGAGTGATGTCGCCTCGGCAGTGGCTGTCCTCCGTTCTACCGACCGGATACTCGTGTTCACTGGTGCAGGGATCTCCACAGAGTCGGGGATACCCGACTTTCGCGGCCCGGACGGCTTGTGGACCAAGGTCGATCCCGAGGACTTCCACATCGACCGGTTCCGCTCCAATCCGGAGCTGAGGATGCGTGGCTGGAGGATGCACATCGACGGCGAGCTCTGGGGGGCACGAGCGTCGGTCCAGCCCAACCCGGGACACGCCGCCATCAAGAGACTGGCCGACGGAGAGCGACTGGCCGGCGTGGTCACTCAGAACGTGGACGGCCTCCACCACGAATCGGGTCTGGAGGACGATCTCGTGGCCGAGCTCCATGGCAACGTGAGACGGAGTCGCTGTCTCGACTGCGACCTGGTCTGGGACACCGAAGAGGTGCTCGGCTGGGTGGAGGCGGGTGACCCCGACCCCGCCTGCCCGGGATGCGGCGGAATCGTCAAGACTGCCACGGTCATGTTCGGCGAGCTCCTCCCCGAGCTCGAGATGAGCAAGGCGATGCGTTTCCTGGCGATCGCCGATGCCGTCCTGGTTGTCGGATCGACGGTGGCGGTATGGCCGGCCTCGGACGTGGTCGTGCGGGCCGCCTTCCGCTCTCTCCCCATAGTCGTCATCAACAAAGGCCCAACCGAGGCTGATCACCTGGCCACCGTCAAGCTGGACGCCGGGATCGGCGAGGTCCTCCCCGAAATCGTCGACGCCGTCCTGTCCGGCTAGCCCCCAGTGAGACGCTCCACGACCGGCGCCATCGCGGCCAGATCGGGCTGATAGAAGCTGTAATAGGAGATCCCGTATTCCTCACGGCGACGCTCCATCGTCTCGCAGATCTCCTCGACCGAGCCCACCAGGACCTGGGGGGATTCGCCAACCACCGCCGGATCGGAACCGGTCTCGGCCCCGATCCGTTCCAGGACTTCGCCCGACGAGTGGGTCACATGGGCCTCGAACACGAGCACGTTGAGCTCGATCCGGTCGAAGCGGTCGCCGGCTGCTTCCCGGATCCAGCCGAGCTTCTGTTCCACCAGGTCGCGGGCGGCGGAGACCACACCCTTGTCCAGCTGGCCCCGGTGCCCCTGGTCGAGACGGACACTGATCCCCACGATGTCCGCCTCCCTCCCGGCCAGGGACAGGATCCTCCGGGCCCCTCCGGCGATGAGCAGCGGGGGATGCGGCTTCTGCGCCGGTTTGGGGTGACCATCGAGTTCGACGGAGTAATGCCTTCCCTCGTATCGGAAGGGTTGGGGAGCCCACAGGCCTTTAATCACCTGGATCGCTTCCTCCAGCCGTTCCACCCTCACCCCCGGCGGATCCATGGCGATCCCCGGGCCCGTGTAGTCCTCGGCGAGCCAGCCGGCCCCGATCCCCAGCTCGACTCTTCCTCCCGAGAGCAGATCCAGGGTGGCCATCTCCTTGGCGAGAAGGGCAGGGTGACGGAAGTCGTTGGCCAGGACCAAGGTCCCGAGCCGGAGGTCGGTCCGGTCGATGGCGGCGGCAAGGGCGGTGGTGGGGGCCAGCCTCCCTCCGAAGTGGTCGGCCAGGGTGACGATCGAGTAGCCCAGGTCCCTTGCCTGACGCAGCTGAGCCTGCCACTCATCGGCGTTGGTCGCCCCCAGCTGGGCCCCGAAGCGGAAGGCTCTCATCGACGCGATGCTATGTGGTGAGGGTGCGACGACCCCAAATCGGGAGCGAGCAGCGCCGGCCTCCAATACCTTGTCAGGCATGGACACAAGACCGCTCACCATCGAGGACGCCCCTGAAGTGACCGCGCTGGTCAACCGCTTCGAGCGATTCTGGGGCCTGCCCCTGGTCACACCCGCCGCCCAGGTCGAGGATGACTTCACCGAGCCGTTCGTCGATCTGGCTCTCGACAGCCGCGGCTATTGGATCGGCGACAGCCTGGTCGCTTATGGGCTGGTGTGGCATCGCCCCAGCGGGGAACGACTCGAACGCGCCTACCTCCAGGGCGTAGTCGACCCGGATTGGCGTGGTCAGGGGATCGGTCGGCACCTGTTCGGATGGGAGATGGAGCGGGCTCGAGAGAGCCTCGCCGCCCGCGATCCGTCTCTTCCCTGGTTCATCAGGGCGGACGAATGGGATTGGGTCGAAGACGCCCATCGCCTGTACAGGCGCTTCGGACTGGCACCGGTCCGCTTCAACAAGGAGATGATCCGGCCGCTGGAGATCCACGTGCCGGTCGACGTCCCCGACGGCATCGAGATCGTGCGCTGGGACCGTGGCCGGGACGAGGACGCCCGCCAGGCGCAGAACGAGGCCTTCGCCGACCATTGGGGCTCGACTCCGGTCGATGCCGAGAGCTTTCAGCATCGGTTGGAGGCGCCCGGGAACCTCCTCGACATCTCCTTCTTTGCACTCGCCGATGACGAGGTGGTCGGGATCTGCCTCAACGGATCGTTCCCCGGCGACGAGGCAGTAACCGGCCGGCGCGAGGGGTGGGTGCTGACACTGGGGGTGAAGGCGGCACACAGGGCGCGGGGCTTGGCCAGCGCCCTGATATCCACATCGTTGAACGCCTTCCTCGACGCGGGAATGACCCACGCGATGATCGGGGTCGACTCGGAGAACCCCACCGGCGCGTTCCGGCTGTACGAGAGTCTCGGGTTCGAGGCGATACATGGCACGATCACCTCCGAGCTCCAGGTGAACAGCCCAGCCCTCACCACTTGACGACCGAGTGAAGCGGCCCCCACCCGAGTCGAGATGAGAACGATCATGATCAGGTCTCGATTGTGGGCGCCGGCGGTACGCTGGGGTCATGTCCGGGTACCAACCGCGTCTCGACGACATGATGTTCTCTTTGACCAAGGTTGCCGGGCTGGAGTCCATCTCAAAGCTCGAGGGCTACCAGCACGCCGACCCCGAGACCGTAGGCACGATCCTCGAAGAGGCGGGGCGGTTCTTCTCCGCGGTGATCGCCCCGCTCAACCGTGTCGGTGACCAGCAAGGATCGGTCCTCACGGAGGCGGGTTCGGTCAGGACTCCCGATGGCTTCAAAGAGGCGTACCGCAAATACGTCGAGGCCGGCTGGGCGGCGGTCCACATGCCGGAGGAATGGGGCGGCGGTGGCCTTCCCTACGTCATCGGGGTGGCCATCCAGGAGATGTTCAAGACGGCGAACATGGCCTTCGCCCTCGCCCCCACCCTCACCCATGGCGCGGTCGAGGCCCTTCACCAGCACGGATCGGACCAGCTGAAGAGCAGATACCTCGAGAAGCTGGTGACCGGCGATTGGGCCGGGACGATGAACCTCACCGAGCCCGAAGCCGGGTCTGATGTGGGAGCGCTCAGGACACGAGCGGTCAGACAGGACGACGGCAGCTACCGGCTCTTCGGCACCAAGATCTTCATCACATGGGGTGATCAGGATCTGACCGAGAACATCATCCACTTCGTCCTCGCCCGCACCTCAGATGCCCCGCCCGGCACGAGGGGCATCTCCATGTTCCTCGTGCCCAAGTACCTCCTCGACGACAACGGTGCACCAGGGAGTCGCAACGACATCAAGGTGGTGTCCATCGAGCACAAACTCGGGATCCATGCCTCGCCGACCTGTGTCATGTCTTACGGCGACGGCGGCTCGGGGGCGGTGGGCTATCTCGTCGGAGCCGAGCTAGAGGGCATGCGGAACATGTTCACCATGATGAACGCGGCCCGGATCGGGGTCGGCATGGAAGGGGTGGCCATAGGTGAGCGTGCTTATCAGCAGGCTCTCGCCTTTTCCCGTGAGCGGATCCAGGGCAGGCAGATCGGGGCGGATGCCAAGGAGAGTGTCGCCATCATCGAGCACCCCGACGTTCGGAGGGGCCTGCTGACGATGAAGGCCTACGTCGAGGCTATGAGGGCCTTGGTCTACGTGGCGGCCGGCGAGGGCGACCACATGTATCACGCGGAGAGCGAAGACCGCCAAGAACTCGCCTCCGACCGCCTCGCATTGCTCACTCCGATCGTCAAGGCGTGGTGCACCGACGTCGGGGTCGAATTGGCCTCTATCGGTGTCCAGGTCCACGGGGGCATGGGCTACATCGAGGAGACCGGCGCTGCCCAGTACTTGCGTGACTCCCGAATCGCGCCCATCTACGAGGGGACCAACGGGATCCAGGCCATCGACCTTGTCCTGCGCAGGCTCCCCGTCGAGAATGGAGCGATCGTTGCCGGGTTGATCGGTGAGATGACCGAGGTCCTCGATTCGATGACGAGCCACGCCGAGCTGGCCCGCTTCCACCGGGAGTTGTCCGCCGCCATCGAGGGCCTCGCCGGGACTTCCCGTTGGCTCGGGGAGCGGCTCGCCTCGGGTGATATCCAGTCTGCCCTTGCCGGTGCGTCACCTTATCTCCGCCAGTTCGGGACCGTCCTCGGCGGATGGCTGATGGCCAGGTCTGCCGTGGCCGCCCTCGAGGGTGCCGCCGACTTCGATGCCGGTTTTCTCGCCGACAAGGTCAACACCGCCTGCTTCTACGGCGAGCAGCTCCTGCCCATGGCAAACGGCCTGTCACCGGCCGTCACCGGGGGCGCCGGTCGGCTCACGGACGCCGCATTCTGATCGCCGCCTGGGAAGGACACCTAGGCTCCCACCGCCTTGGAGCTGCAGGATCGAGTCGTGATCGTCACCGGTGCCGGAAGCGGTATCGGCGCCGCCCTGGCTCGACGCTTCTCCAGAGAGGGACCGCGCTCCCTCGTGGTCGCCGACCTGAACCTCGAAGCGGCCGCTGAGGTGGCAGAGGAGATCGGGGCTTCACCGATGCAAGTGGACGTGGCCCATCCGACGGCTAACGACTGGCTCATCACCGAGACCGAGGATCGGTTCGGGCCGATCGACCTGTTCTGCGCCAACGCCGGGATCGGATTCGCCGGTGACGAGCAGACCCCTCCCGATGCCTGGGACCGGATGTGGAAGGTCAACACGATGTCCCATGTCCATGCCGCCAGACGTCTGATCCCGGGATGGATCGCACGCGGTGAGGGGTACTTCCTTTCGACCGCTTCGGCCGCGGGCCTCCTCACCAATCTCAAAGCCGCCCAGTACTCGGTCACGAAGCACGCCGCCGTTGCGTTCGCCGAGTGGCTCTCCATCACCTACGGGGACCAGGGCATCAAGGTGAGCTGTCTTTGCCCGATGGGCGTGAAGACACCGTTTCTCGACACCGCCACCGAGTTCCACGACCTGCTCGACCCCTACGCAATCGAGCCCGAGCAAGTGGCCGAGGCGGTGGTGACAGGGCTTGCGGCTGAGCGGTTCCTGATCCTGCCCCACCCGGATGTCGAGCGTTTCTTCCAGAACAAGGCCAACGACTACGAACATTGGATCGCCGGAATGAGGAAGCTACAACGAAGCGTTTTCCCAACCTGAGGAACAGGGCAGAATTGCATCATGAGTAAGCGCAGAGTCGTCGTCACCGGTGTGGGTGTCGTTGCCGCCCCCGGCATCGGCATGAACGATCTGTGGAAAGGCCTGCAACAGCCACCGCCCTCCATCGGGGCATACGTGATCGGAGACTGGGACCCGGAGCCGTGGCTGCCCAAGCGCGAGCATCGACGTCTCGACCGCTTCACTCAGTTCGCCCTCGTCGCCACACATGAAGCCCTGGAGCAGTCGGGGGCGCTCCAGGTCGATCCCACCCGAGTCGCGGTCTCGGTTGCCACCGGGATCGGGGGCTTGGAGTCACTCGAGGAGTTGGTTCACGGCTCGGATGTCGACGACCCCCGGGTCTCTCCCTTCCTGATCCCGATGATGATGGCCAACGCCGCCGCCGCCGGGATATCGATCAAGTACGGTTTCAAAGGCCAGGTCTCGACCCAGGCTGTCGCATGTGCCGCCAGCACCCAGGCGATCCTGGACGGTCTCCGCCAGATTCAGTGGGGTTATGCCGATGCGGCGGTGGTCGGCGGGACCGAAGCGGCGGCACGACGCTCGGCGCGCGCTGGGTTTCAGGCGGCGCGTGCCCTTTCCCCGAGTGGCATCGCCCGTCCCTTCGACATCGATCGTGACGGCTTCGTGATGGGGGAGGGTGCCGGGATCCTGATCCTCGAGGCTGCCGATGTCGCCGAGGAGCGGGGCGCGACAGTCCTCGCCGAGCTCAAGGGCGGAGCCTCCACCGGTGATGCCCATCACATAACGGCCCCTCATCCCGACGGCGACGGGGCGGAGCGAGCGATACGGCTGGCGTTGCAGGATGCCGGGCTCGCCCCGGATGACATCACCTACATCAATGCCCACGGCACCGGGACAGATCTCAACGACCGCACCGAAGGGATGGTGATCGACCGGATCTTCGAGATGCAGCCGGCCGTCTCTTCGATCAAGGGGACCACCGGACATGCGCTGGGCGCGTCCGGGTCGATCGAGGCCGTGGTGGTGGTCGAGGGGCTACGGCGATGTGAGTTGCCCCCCAACATCGGACTCACCAATCAGGACCCCGAGATCCCATTGGTCGACATCGTCCGCGAGCCGCGCGAGTGGGAGCCCACGCCTGCCCTGACCAACTCCTTCGGCTTCGGTGGGCACAACACAGTGCTTGCCTTTGTCCCCCCTTCATAGGGGGACGAGACATCGCCGTTCAGCGGCAGCCCCGGCCGACCGGCGTCTGTTCGCCCTGAGGTTTGACCACGTCGGCCTGGTGGATGCTGAGGGTGACCGAAGGGCGAAGTCGACCGGCAATGAAGGATCTGGTGTACCGTGTGAGCAACGGGAGCTCGGTGAGACCGGGCTGAGAGGGGGTCTGTCAGACCCCGACCGATGAACCTGATCCGGGTAATTCCGGCGTAGGGACCCCGCCTCATCGCTCCCGGTGGCAAAAGGAGCTGATGAGATTGCGCAGAATTGCCCCCCTTCTCGTCCTGGCCCTGCTCGCAGCAGCCTGTGCCGAGACCGGTGGTGAACAGCCGGAGACGCTCGAATTGATGGCACACGACTCATTCGTCGGGGCCGTGGACGAGGAGACTTTCGCTGCATTCACCAGAGAGACCGGGATCGACGTGGAGGTCATCGCGGCCGGTGACGCCGGCTCGATGGTGAATCAGGCTGCCCTGTCCAAAGACAACCCTCTCGCCGACGTGCTCTTCGGTGTGGACGACACATTTCTCTCCCGCGCCCTCGAAGAGGGGATCTTCGTCGAACATACGAGTGAGCTGCTCAGCGACGTCATTGCCGGCCTCCACCCCGAGAGCCAGATGGTGACACCGATCGATTTCGGCGACGTGTGCATCAACTACGACAAGGCGTGGTTCGAAGAGGCCAAATTGCAGGTCCCGACCGATCTCGACCAGCTTCGTGACCCGGCATACGCCGGGATCCTCACCGTGCAGCACCCGGCCACCTCCTCGCCGGGTCTTGCCTTCATGCTGGCGACCATTCGGGGCGTCGGCGAGGAAGGCTGGCTCGATTTCTGGGCGGACCTGAAGGCAGGAGGAGTGAATGTCGCCGCGGACTGGGAGACGGCCTACTACAACGACTTCACCCGCTACGGCGGGGACAGCTCGATGGTGGTCTCATATGCATCCTCTCCGCCCGCAGAGGTGATCTTCGCCACCGAGCCTCTCGATGAGGCTCCAACCGGGGTGGTCGAGGCAGGGTGCTACCGGCAGGTGGAGTACGCAGGGGTCCTCTCCGGGACCGAGTATCCGAAGGCGGCCGGCGAATTGATCGACTTCATGCTCTCGGTCTAGTTTCAGGAGACGATCCCACTCAACTGGTTCGTCTTCCCCGCCAACGCGAAGGCCGAGTTGCCCCAGGAATTCATCGACAACACCGTCATCCCGGCCGACCCGGCCC